>JAABUN010004006.1_pt1 | contig 21147 bp, 25 predicted proteins | sample 5559311 | NCBI WGS metagenome assembly JAABUN01 (sample SAMN10711877, study PRJNA513370) | rock metagenome | isolation source: Antarctica rocks | place: Antarctica: Victoria Land, Siegfried Peak sud
ACTTTAAAAGAAAAGCAGGAGCTTATGCCTATTGGCGAGAATAGTTGTAAACTTTCTTAGTGGGGCTTCAGGTTTCACTCCTGCTTTGTAATGTTTGATTTATAAAGATATGAGTGGGGCTGGACGTGCATATCTTCAGCATTTGTTCCTTGCTCGGCTATAGTCCCGGCTGACTGTTCTTTGTTCAACATTTGTTTTATTTTTATCTTTAAATTATTAATCATATTTCGTTGCCCAGCAGGACATTATAAAATACCCCGCCATCGGCAATACTCAACCGGTGCCACGGGTAGAACGTGAAGAATTTCTGAATGTTGGTGTGATCGTTTATTGTCCGGCACAACGCTTTTTGCAAACTTTGTATCAATTGAATGAGGACCGGCTTGACGCTTTTTCGTGCAAAATGAATATTGATGAATTAGACCAACGCCTTCGTGCCTTCGAACAAATTTGTGCAGGCGCTGCAGATGGAGGAACTATTGGAAAGCTTCCTATAGCTTCCCGCTTTCGCTGGCTTACTGCGGCCCGCAGCACCATTATCCAAACCTCACCTGTTCATCCGGGATTGTGTATGAATGCAAGCCAAACGCTTATATCCCTGTATAACAAACTCGTTCAATAAGTAAAGTTTTTGCTATGGTAATTCTCTATACCCTTACTTAGTTTCAATCTCTATACCCTTACTTAGTTTCAATTTGTAAAACTGTTATAGAATAAGCCGGAAAAGAACGGGAAAAGCTTTTCCCCAAACCTTTAATTTTTGCTGTTACCGGTACAATCTTCTCCGGCTCTGTAATGGAGTTGGTATCTTCAGGTTTATCTGCTTTAAGGACAACCGACGATGCCGCAGGTGTTACAGTCTTAACACCTGTTACATCAATCTTCACCATTTGATCGGAGTTTGTTGCATTTACCACCTTCAGGTAAACAGTCCCTTTTTGTGAGTTACGGGTGGCAACGTAAAACATGGCAGGTATTATTTTTTTGGTAATACCTGCTGCCGAGTCTCTGCCTGTAAGCTTCTTCATCTGCGTAGGAATATTTTCTGCAGCAATTGGCACTACCCTGTCACCTACATTATTGCTGAACATTTTTTGTGCGTAATAAGAAGGCGAACCGTAAACGGATAGCGCATTATAACCGATAAGATCAGACCGCCACTGCATACCGCCCGGGTTCACGTTTACAAAAAGAGGAGCATAGCACGACATTACTACTATATCAGAATTACGTTCCATTCCACTCATCCATGCAGCATCGCCTAAGGCTGCATTAAAGTTGGGCGTTGGGCTTCCTTCCCTTGTTGCCCATTCACCAACAAAAATTTTTGGTCCGCTACGATTGTAATTATCGTAGTGGTTTGCGTCTTCTTCCATTTCGCCGGCATTGCGGTAATAGTGTTCGTCCACAACTTCGGGTGAAGGGTTTGTTATCTTAAACCTTCCGCCAAGCGGATCTTTTCCACCTACGGTAGAAATAACTTTCAGTTGCGGATACTTTGCTTTTATAGCATTATTAAATTGTCTGAAGCGGCGCTCATAACTTCCTGATACATCAAATGCATCTTCATTACCTACCTCTACATAGCTTAACTTAAAAGGTTCAGAATGTCCATCCTGTGCACGGCGCGCACCCCATTTAGTGGTAGCATCGCCTGTTACGTATTCTATTTCTTCTAAGGCTTCTTCTACAAAAGGTTGCAATAAACGACCGCTGTCTAAATAATCTTTGTTAAGGGTATAGCCGGCAAATACTGCAAGCAAAGGTTCCATTTTCAAATCTTCGCACCATTCCAAAAACTCCAAAAGGCCCATACCATCAGATGATCTGTAGCTCCAGGTTCCCATGTGACCGGGACGATACTCAATGCCACCAATTGTTTTCTTCCAGTCGAAGCGGGTAGAGAACATTTGTCCCTCAAGATAGTTGCCTCCGGGAAAACGTAAAAAAGCAGGTTTCATGTCGGCAAGAATTTGCATAATATCAGGGCGGTTACCATTAGGCCGGTTGTTATAAGTAGGAGGAAAAAGCGATACAAGGTTAAACCAGTAAGTACCTGTATCGGCAGCAGCTATAATAAAACGGGTATCTGCTGAAGGCTTTACTTCTTTGTTAGTGGTAAATGTAAACGAATAACGCTGCCACTGTTTACCCACCACTGTAACCCGCGCCGAAGTATAAACGGTTTTACCATCATTGCTTTCGATGCTAACCGTTAAAGGCTTTGCTGAAATATTAGAAGTTTTTGCGTAAAAGGAACCTTTGTATGTGGTAGCAGGCTTTACCGCAATACCCCAATAACCCTCATTAGCTATTGCAACCCGTTTACCTGTATTTGCTACTTGCAGCCTTAAGCTAACTGTTAGCGCATCATTAATAAAATTTTGGTTATCTAAATTTATAGCGCCTTTGCCACCCTCATCCTCAATAAGCGACCAGTGGTCAGGGTTTTTCGCGTTGTCTTTAAAGGTTCGGTTTCGGATCAGTTCGGCATAAAGGCCGCCATCATAGGAATAGTTGATTTCTTCGGTCATAAGCCCATATAATTTCGGACTTACTGCCGCACCTGGCTTGTCCATTTGTAAGGTAAGATGGACTTGTGCATCTACATTGGCTGATAACAGAAAGGAAACTAACAAGCATGTACTTAAAGAAATTGTTCTGAATAATTGCATTGATTTTTTCTTATTTAAAATGCACATAAAAGGAGGTTTTAGTTGCTTAGAGTTATTTGTAAATTGTAGATAAGCGTAAAAAATATTTCTTATCCTGCAACCTTGTAATACTTGTAATATATATGCAGTTCTACCACAAACCTTTTTATTTCAACTCAATGTAACAAACTTTATCACTTATTGCCCAATGCTACAACAGGCCATCCATCCTCCCACTTTATTTCATTTATTATAAGCTTCGATCTTCCCCTGTCTTTTGCATCGTAGCCATGATAGATTATGTAATCTTTATTATCAAATGAATAAGCAGAATTATGACCCGCACCATACCATTCCTTATTATCTCCCTGCACAATTAAAGAGCCTGCGTTTTTAGCAAGGTCAACACCATTCTTATCAAGAAAAGGGCCGGTGGCTTTTTCGCTCCTGCCAACTACAACTTTGTAATCACTTTTTTCTCCACGGCAGCAATAGTCCCACGAAACAAAAAGATAATAGTATTTACCTTTCTTAAAAATAAAAGGACCTTCAATAGCAGCATTGCCTGCGGCAGTATCGGGTGTGGCAAAATCCCTTGGTCTTCTCGCAACCGAATACCATTGTTCGGGTTGTGCAATGCTTGCGAGGTCATCATTTAATTTTACCATTTTCATCCCATCCCAAAACGAACCGAATACCAGCCAGGGCGTCTTATTATCATCAATAACAAGGTTGGGATCAATCGCATTCCACATATCTCGTCCGGGTACAGATTGAACTACTTTGCCCAGGTCTTGCCATTTAAAATCGGCAGAAGCGCTATCTAATGTTTTATTTATTGCAACACCAATACACGACGTATTTTTTCCAAAAGCAGAAACTGCATAATAGAGATAATACTTTCCATTATGAAAGCTGATATCAGGCGCCCACATACTATTGCCCCTGTAGGCTGGAATAGCTTTCGTTACCCAATCAGGCGTTTTAGAAAAAACAGGCGCTTCTTTTCTCCAGTTCTTCATATCCCTTGAAGAAAAAACAGATACTCCGCCGCCTGTACAAAACAGGTAATACTTATCTCCCTGCTTTATCATTACCGGATCGTGAACTGGAGTTTCCCTTTAGCCGTATTTTTTTCCTGGCGGTTAAGCACCAGCAAAGTGCCTTCCTTAACCTGCCCGGGCTTAATAGTCCAGCCCATCATCGGTTTAAAAAACTCGAAAGACCTGTTCTTAACCAACTCTGCATAAATGCCACCATCGTTGATATCCTCAAAAAAGACACCCCACATGGTTGGTTGAATAGCTCCTTTTACTTCATTAGCTTTTACAGTAAAAACATTATTTGATTGTGCTACACTTTCATTAAATAATGAAAGCATGCAAAACACAATGGCAAATAATTTTAGAAAAGGCTTGTTCATCTTTATCCTTATTTAATTTTTTTAAAGCTATTTTATTACCCTGTAAAACCAATTTTAATTTTAAAAGTAATTCCTTAGTAATCACTTTTGCAATTTTCTTTTCAAAAAACAATAAAGCTTATTTCATTCTATTACTTTCATAGCTTTGAAAAAACTTTACTATATGGCAAAACATTATCCGCTTAAGTTTACTTTAGAAGATGGGGTTCAGGTTGTAGTAAATAAAACAGGTGAGAACACTTACGATTTTACGCTAACACCCAAAGATGGAACAGAACGTCATTTTACACTTACAGATGACAGGCCGCAAGAAGAATTGACTGAAAAATTGGACTTCGACCAGCTAAATGCAGTTCGCAGATTTTGGCTTGAGCAGGAAGATATATAAACTAATGTTCTTCACTCATTACAAAATATACAAACGTTAGAGTATTAAAAACAACTAATGGAAATGTGATTACCATAAACTAAGCTTTGTAACAATAAAATCTAATTCTTCTATTACTTTCATAGCTTTGATTAAGCATTGCTATAAAGCAGAGTAAAAAAATTTTTCGCTATTAAAATTAAAACAAAGGATCATGTTAGAACAACTTATGGATTTAGTAAGGCAACATGCAGGAAATGCTATCATTAATAATCCTGCAATCCCCAACGAAAAAAATGAAGAAGCTGTTTCTGATGCTTCTAATTCCATTATAGCGGGATTAAAAGGTGCAGTTGCTAATGGAAATGTGGATGGTGTGGTTGATCTTTTTAAAGGAGGCGGGCAATCTGTAGAAAATTCTCCAATTGCGCAAAATATACAAAGTGGGTTTGTGCAGAATCTAATGCAAAAATTTGGCTTAGATCAGGGAAAAGCGAGCGGTATAGCAGGTAGTTTAATACCAATCGTTCTTCAAAAACTTGTTCATAAAACAAATGACCCTAACGATAATAGTTTCAACCTGCAGGGCATTATCGGCCATTTAACCGGCGGGGCAGGTTTGCAGGATATATTAGGTAAATTTACCAGAGGAGGTAACAACAATGACGGTGGTGGAATAATGGATAAGATTAAGGGCATGTTGTAATAATAAGAAGACTCAGAAGAAGGGTTAACAAATTTTTTAAATTTCAAATTCAGATTTGGCCTTTTTATTGAAGTAGAGAGGGAAGAAAAGAGGATGCAGAAAAAATGCAGAGTACCTTTACGAAAGTAAAAATAGTTGGCATTAACTTTGTCATTAAATAATTACGATTACTACACGTAGTCAAATTTTCTCATAAGCAGTTAGTTTTGGTTGCGGCCCCGATTTCCATCGGGGCCTATTTTTTCTTAAGAAGCAGCATCATAGAAAACATTCCTGCTGAACTTCCAACTCCGTCAAACATAATGTCTGCCACGTCAAACGCACGCCCCGGTACAAAATATTTCTGAACAAACTCCATTACAATTCCATAAGCTAAAGCGTAGAGAGCAATACTTATAAACCAACTCTTGATTGCGGGTTTATCATGCAACAGAATTGCAAATGGATAGCTAAAAAAAACCGTTAATAAAAAGAACATGGTAAAATGTACAATTTTATCAAAATACGGAAAATCAAAGAAACTGCTTTGAGGAAGATCATTCCCCGGCAATGCCAGCAAAATTGTAGAAATAATAAACCAGATTATAGCAGGGATAAATGAAGTAAATTTCATTGTAAGTAAACAATTGGCCGCAAAGTAAATAAAAAAAGCAAGGAGCCCCCCAAAGGCCCCCTGCTGCTCTCTACACCTACCCGCTACTATCAACTTTTTGGCATAAGCACCGTATTAATAATATGTACAACACCATTGCTTTGATTAACATCAGCAATGGTTATTTTGCTTATGCTGCCTTTCTCATCTGTAATAAAAATATTTTTTTCTTTAAGCATAAACGTAAGGCCGCCACCTTGAAGAGTTTTTACTTTATAGCTTCCGCCATTATTTTTAATCATGTTCATAAGCTCAGTGCTGTTTATTTTACCACCAACAACATGATTAGTTAATACTTTAGTAAGTGCATCTTTGCTTTCGGGTTTCAGCAACATGGTTACAGTTCCTTTGGGCAATTTATTAAATGCCTGGTTGGTTGGAGCGAAAACGGTAAAAGGTCCTGCACCCGATAAAGTATCTGCTAACCCTGCAGCTTTAACAGCAGCAACAAATGTTGTAAGCTGTTTGCTTTTAACCGAATATTCAATAATAGTTTTTGAAGGCGACATAGAAGCCCCGCTAACTATAAACCTTTTTTCCTGTGCGAATGATTTGGTTGAAAGCAAAATAGCGAAAGCCATTAAAGCACTCATCAATTTAATAACTGACTTCATAATTTTTCTACGTTTTCTATTTACGTAAGCAAGATATATCTGGATTTTTATTAAGTTCTATTTGTTGTATTTAGTTGTGAAAAACACAAACTTCTAAACTTAGACGGGTTGAATAACAGATATGAAAAGTTGGAGTATTTACACTTTACCCATTACATACAGTTCTTTCATTGTAGGGGCAGGGCTGCCACCTTCATTTTCTAAAGTAATAGCAAAGGCTTGTGCCTCGGGTATTGTTTTCATTTTACATACACCTATACATTGCGGATCAATCATACCTGCATCTACAGGCTTGCCATTAACCATTGCCCAAAGCTGGTATTGCTTGCCCACTTTTGGTTTAGGAAGCACATTAGCCACCACATAAACATCTTTGTTGTTTCTGTCCCAAAAAACAGTGGCAAGATTTTTTTGACCTTTTACATCCGCTAATTTTATCATAGCCATTTTAGGATCGTGCAATACATCCAAAGCAGCCTGCCACTCCTGCATTCGCGTTTGATACACCTGGTTATTTGCCTGCAAGGTATTTGTTTGGGTAAGTAATGCCTGGTAGGCAGTGTTCTTTTCGTTATACCGGTTGTATAAGTAAATATTAAAAGCAGTACTGGCAATAAATAAGATGATTGAAGCGGCAGCAGCAAAACGCCACATACGTAAACTTCTTACAGGCTCATTAATAATTGTATCTGAATCTTTTAAAGGTAACAATGGAGGTATGCCTGTTTCTCTTTCATCCCCTTTAATAGCTGCCATTATTTTAGACTTAACATTGGCAGGTGGAGGAATAGCATTTTCTGATGCCTGTTTTTCAAGCAATACAGAAAACTCATCTATGGCATTTTGCACTTCGGGATACTGAAGACGAAGCTTTTCAACTTCAATAGCTTCTTCAGCACTGGCAAGGCCAAGCACATAGCTTTCTATTATTCCACTTTGTATGTAAGCCTGTATATCCAACTTAAGATTTTATCACTTGTTTTAATTGAATTAATGCGGTTCGCAATCGTGTTTTTACAGTTCCTAATGGTATGGACAGCATTTTAGAAATCTCATCCTGCGTGTAACCTTGAAAATAAGATAGCTCTACTAATACTTTGTAGTCTTCTTTTAACTTATGTACTATTTTTCTTAACCCTATTTTATCAATATCAGTATGTGTAGATCCGCCGGCTTCATATACGCTTTCCGTTAGTTCACGGTTTTGCTGGCTTTGTTGAAAGTTTTTGCTTCTAACAATATCTATACTTGCATTTCTTGCTACATTTAGCATCCATGTAAAAAGTCTTCCTTTATTGGTATCGTAAGTATCAATTTGCCGCCATATTTTTATAAATACTTCCTGCAATACATCGTTAGCCAGTTCTTTATCCGGCACTATGCTAAGAATAACAGAATACAACGAAGCCGAATAATGATCGTACAAATAATTAAAAGCCGGTTGCTGACGTTGCTTTAACATCGTCACTAATTCGCCCTCGGAATATGTATTGGGTGTGTTCAAATAGCGGAGTTGGACTGTTTGCCATTAATCATAAGTTGGGGTAATTCTATATACGCAGAACTAATGATTGTAGTTTTAATTAGTTAAGAAACAAGTTGTTGATATGCATCGGCAGTTAGCAGCTTCTCTGCCTGCGATTGATCTTTTAATGTCATTTTTATCATCCAGCCTTCTCCGTAAGGATCAGTATTTACCAGCTCCGGTTGGTTAGCTAATGCAGGGTTTACTTCATCAATTGTACCTGTTAATGGTAAAAAAAGATCGCTTACGGTTTTTACTGCTTCAACGCTTCCAAATATTGCCTCAGCTTCAAGTGTTTTGCCAACACTATCAATATCTACATACACAATATCGCCTAATTCTCTTTGCGCAAAATCGGTAATTCCAACTGTTGCTGTGTTACCTTCAAGCTTAATCCATTCATGGTCTTTTGTGTAGTGCAGATCATCAGGAAAATTCATGTAATTATTTTTATGATTACAAATATGAAATAAAAAACTGAACAAAAGTTAATTAAGCAGGCGGATTTTCATTTGAATATTTTGCAGTGGTCTGTTTGCCGCATCTTTAGGCGCTTTTGCAATTTTATCTATTATATCTAATCCGCTGATAACTTCTCCAAACACTGTATAGCCCTGGTCAAGAAAAGGTGTACCACCAATAAGATGATAAACTTCGCGCTGCGTATTTGTCCAGGTAAATTGAGGATTGTTGGGTTTAACGCGTTTAGTATAATAGTCATTTAGTGCGGTATCGGTAAGTGGTTTTCCATCTACAATATAAAACTGGCAATTGCTGCTTGCTTTTTGCGGATTATCGTCGCGGGCTGCTGCCAAAGCACCTTTCTTATGAAAAAGATAAGGTTTAAATTCCGCAGGTATCCTTTCACCGGGTGCCGAACCGTTACCCAATTGAACGCCGTCTGCTGCATGCCTGCTTGACGGGTCGCCACCTTGTATCATAAAATCGTCTATCACTCTATGAAACAAAAGACTGTCGTAAAAACCCTGCTGAACAAGCTTGATAAAGTTATCCCGGTGCAGCGGCGTGCTGTCGTATAATTTTGCAATCATTACACCATAACCGGTTGTTATTTCAACCAGCTTTTCTTTTGTGTTTAATAGTTTCCATGGTTCGCTTGCCGGTGCGGGTGCAGTTATATTTTTTATCGCTGATTTTTGCGGAGCAGCTTTTTTATTTGTTGTTTTCGCTTTTGCCTGGGCAAACCCATGGCCGTATATTATTACAACAAACATTACAACACCCGATACTTTCTTACTTGCACTAATCATTTTTAAAACTTGATTTTAATGTTCATTGTCCATTGTCCATTGACCATCGTTTTCCTCGTCCATCATCTATCAACTTACTACTATCGTCTATGGACTATGGACTATCTTTCAAAACCCATGCTTCTCAAAATATAGCAAAACGTGGTCTTTCAAAAAATTTTCCTGGTCAACAACATTATAGGCAGGTATTTCTTTTACCTGCTTAAAATGCGGCCAGCCTTCTTCGTCTTTGCCTTCTAAAATATAAAAGCCGCTTTGGCTTAGCAATGTGCAAACCGCCACATGCATCAGGTCTTGCTTTTGTTCTTTAGTGATCTTGCTTTTTATAAAGCCTGTTTCCTGCATACCAATTAAAAATAACACTGCTTCCATATCGGGCTTTTTACCGAAGCGCTCTAAAAAATTTGCTTCAAGCTGCCACCATCTTGATTGCAGATCGTCTTTTGCATTCATACAAGCAAAAATAAGTGTTTCAGATAGTTGGTTATGCAATTCGTCTCTATTCACAAAAGTTCAACTGTTATCTTTGCCGCAAATTTTTAGAAGATGCTACAGGTAAGTTACATACGCCAAAACCGGGATGAAGTACTGGAAAGACTGGCTATAAAAAATTTTTCTCAAACACAACTGGTTGACGAAGTGATTGCTTTAGATGATGAAAGAAAAAAAATTCAATCAGATTTTGATAATACACAAGCGCGGATAAACAGTGCATCAAAAGAGATTGGCAGTTTGATGAGGCAAGGCAAAAAGGATGAAGCTGAATCATTGAAAACTGAAGTAGCATCTTTAAAAACAACTATTGATCCTTTGAAAGAAAAAATGGCTGATGTAGAAAAACAATTGCTTGACAAGCTGCTTATGCTGCCCAACCTGCCAAATGCACAAGTGCCAACAGGCAAAACACCTCAAGATAATGTGGTAGTAAGAGAAGGCGGTACAAAACCAACGCTTGCAGAAGGTGCAGTGCCTCACTGGGAGCTTACAACAAAATATAAGCTTATTGATTTTGAATTAGGCACTAAAGTTACCGGAAGTGGCTTTCCTTTTTATATTGGTAAAGGTGCTAAACTACAACGCTCATTAATTCAATACTTTTTAGATTTTAATACCGCTGCAGGCTATCTCGAATATCTTCCACCGTTTATGGTTAATGAAGTTAGCGCTTATGGCACCGGGCAATTACCCGATAAAGAAGGACAGATGTATCATGCAACTGCCGATAACTTTTACCTTATTCCCACTGCTGAAGTTCCCGTAACAAATGTGTATCGTGATACTATTTTAAAAGAAGATGAATTGCCTGTAAAAATGACGGCTTACTCTCCTTGTTTTAGAAGAGAGGCCGGAAGCTATGGTAAAGATGTAAGAGGATTAAATCGCCTGCACCAGTTTGAAAAAGTTGAGATCATACAAATTGTTCATCCTGAAAAAAGTTATGAAGTGCTGGATGAAATGGTAGCGCACGTTGAACGGTTATTACAAAGTCTTGAATTGCCTTACCGCATACTAAGATTGTGTGGCGGTGATATGGGTTTTGCAAGTGCCATCACTTACGATTTTGAAGTTTACAGCGCTGCACAACAACGTTGGCTTGAAGTTAGCAGCGTAAGTAATTTTGAGAGCTTTCAAACCAACCGGATGAAGTGCAGATTTAAAGATGCAAGTGGTAAAACACAACTGGCGCATAGCTTAAACGGAAGCTCGTTAGCGCTGCCAAGAATTGTTGCATCATTACTCGAAAATAACCAGGCTGCTGAAGGTATAAAGCTGCCTGAAGTATTACATGCTTATTTTGGTGCAGAGACTATTCATTAATTTATCTTTAGTTATCACAAGCAGACTATTTCTTAAGCTTTGGTAAGTTCCTTTTCGGCGTTCTCGAATATCTTCTTTTTCTTATTGTTGTACCACCATTCTGGCGCTGTTTTTTTCATAACAGTGTCTATACTTCTCATACCAACTAAATTCCAGGCGCCATGCAGTTTACCAGTTAAAGATGATTGCAAAGCACGTAAGCTCATGGCAAAACCACTGTCAAGATATTCCATGTGATGCCAGTAGCCGGCAGGCATAAATAAAGTATCGCCATGTTCCATAATAACTTCATACCCTTTTGCATATTTTATCGCCGGAAACTCCTTGTAATCAGGCGTGCCATTCAGATGATGGTAATGAGAAAAATCAGCAAGGCTTAATACTTCAAAAGGCTTACGGTAGAGCTTATATTGCTCTTCGTAAGGAAACAGCAGCACACGCTTTCTGCCTAAAAACTGCGTATGCAAAATGTGAGAAAGATCAATATCAAAATGCATGTGAGTAATACTGGTTGCACCGCCAACAAACAGCATAGGAAACTTCTTTACAAAACCTTTCATCAAATGTTCGGGCCATGTAAAATCATTAATTAGTTCAGGGGCATGATTAAAAATATTTAAAAGAAAAATGCGCCATTGTGCAGGGCCGCTGCTAATCATATCAATATATTCGCCAAAGGTTTTATAATCATCGGCAGTATTGATGGGGGTGTAAGCATCGCTCTTTATGTTATTGTATAACCCAACTTTTACATCGCCAACTATTTGTTTAAAGTAATCCCAGTTCCATTTGTTATATGCGGGCCATTGTTTAGCAATATCTTTAATAATCAAAGGCTTTTTAATATCGTAGTAGTTATTCCTGAATTGCTGGGGCTTAATATCATCAACTACTTCAATGGGTTGTAATTGCATACGGGTGGGTTTACTGCAAAAGTAAATCAGAATTGTTTGATGATAAAAGTTAATGTATAACCTTTATCAGTTCACTACTCCTTAACAATTTTACTTTGGCTGATAACCATTTGCATTGACCTTGTGCATATATCTTTCCGGTTCGGGCAAATTCGTCCAACCAAATTTTTTATAAAGCTCATGTGCATCGCGTGTTGCAAGCATCCATCTTCTTAATGTTTGCAACTGCGGATGAGCATGTATTGTTTGTATAAGCCATTTAGATAAACCTTTGCCTCTGTACGCAGGTATAATAAAAACATCAGCGAGGTAAGCAAAGGTTGCTTTATCTGTTATTAGTCGTGCAAATCCTATTTGTTCACCTTTATTATAAATACCAAAACATAAAGAATTTTTCACCGACTTTTCAACAATCTCCAGGGGAATATTTTTAGCCCAATAACTTTCGTTTGCAAGAAAGTTATGAATGAAATTCATGTTAAGCAAGGACTTTTCATCGCTTATTACATAACCGTCTTTTTTTACTTCATATGCCATAATTATTATTTAAATAGTGCCTTATAAATTTCTTGTTTTGTCAATTCTTTTATCCCGCCGGGCTGCAGGTTTTCTAATGTAATTTTTTCAATTCTATATCGTATCAAACGCAATGTAGGGAAACCAACTTTAGCAGTCATCCTTCTTACCTGCCTGTTCTTTCCTTCGGTTAACGTTAAACCTATCCACGAAGTTGGAATGCTTTTTCTAAAACGAACAGGAGGATTTCTTTCAGGCATCGCAGGATGATCCGTAAAAAGTTTTATAGTTGCCGGTAAAGTTTTATAGGGCTTGCCATCTATAGAAATAACTACTCCTTTTTCTAATACCATTAGAGCCTGTTGCGTTATCAATCCTTCTGTCTGCACCCAATATTCTCTCTCATGTTTATAGTGAGGAGTTAGTAAACGATGGTTAAGAGTTGTATCGTTACTAAGTATAAGAAGACCTTCGCTGTCGTAATCTAAACGACCGACCGGATATACATCTTTAGGAACAAAAAAGAGATCAGCAAGCGTTTGCTTACCTTCATTAGAAGTGAATTGTGATAATACGTTGTATGGCTTATAGATGATAAAGTAACGATGCATATACACATGAAAAAAGCCCGGCAGTAAACCGGGCTTCGTATCTAGATGGGTTAGTAAGTATCAGGAAATAAATTTCCTTACACAATATTAAAAATAGTTTTTTCTAACACAAAAATTTTATCCAATTATTTTATACACAATTTTATTTTTAAGGTGTTAATAAGCGGCGCTTGTTGTTGAATTATACTAACGAGGTTATTGAATAAGGATAAAAAAGTTATCGCATGTTGTTCGTGGTTCATTATGCCTAAGGAGGCTGAAAGCTTTATGAATAAAGAGTTTCAGAGTTTTCCTGCTCATTGTCATCATACATTTTATATACGTTGCTTCTATAACATCTTATGGATTTTATTGAAAGAAATATTTAAACGATTGGTATAAAAATATTTTTTACGATGTCTTCTTTCACAACAACTTTAACTATAGTTCTATTAAAGCTTCATACGTCACTTCTGTTTTATAGTTGCTGTTGCTTACATTATAACAGGATTAGAAAAGGAAGAAGTTGTTCAGGTACTAAACAATCATTTAATATGCTGCCTTTTGTTGCATAAGTTTAGTTATTTAAACAACCGAAATTAAATAAGCAGTGTCTGATGCTACCTTTGCCTTAAACATTTTTATATGAAATTTCCTTCGCCTGTAAGCCTTAGCTGGATATCATCTTTAATTGATGCGGAGTTGCTTGGTAATGCCTCCGGCGAAGTAACAGGTATAAATGAAATTCATCGTGTTGAAAAGGGCGATCTCTGTTTTGTTGATCATCCTAAGTATTATAATAAATGTATTAACAGCCATGCATCCTTCATTATTATTAATACCAAAGAAGTTTCAATACCCGAAGGAAAGTCGCTTCTTGTTGTACCTGATCCTTTTGAAGCATACCTGAAAATAGTTAATCACTTCAGGCCTTTTGTGGCTGCAACCAGGCCGGTTAGCGATACTGCAAAAATTGGTGAAGGAACGGTAATTATGCCAAATGTTTTTATTGGTCATCATGTAAGTATAGGAAATAACTGTATCATTCATCCTAATGTTTCGTTGCTTGATTATACGCAGGTAGGAAACAACGTGATTATACAGGCGGGAACAGTAATTGGCAGCGATGCTTTTTATTACAATACTAAAAAGAATCGTGATGTATGGTATAAAAAAATGCAAAGCTGCGGCCAGGTAGTGATTGAAGATAATGTAGAGATTGGTGCGGGTTGCACTATAGACCGTGGCGTAACTGCCAATACTCGTATTGGCGCCGGAACGAAGATGGACAATATGGTACACATTGGTCATGATGTGGTAATAGGAAAAAATTGTTTGTTTGCTGCGCAGGTAGCCATTGCCGGCGGAACTACTTTAAAAGATGGCGTAACGCTTTGGGGACAGGTTGGCGTAAGTAAAACGCTTACCATAAACAACAACGTTACAGTATTAGCACAAAGCGGCGTTGGGCACGATTTGGAAGAAGGTAAAATATACTGGGGAAGCCCTGCCGATGATGCTACTGTAAAAAAACGAGAACTCGTATGGGTAAAAAGAATACCTGAATTATGGAAGAAGGTGATGGAGGACAAATAGGTCAGTAGCTTAAACAAGCTGCTAACGCCAAGTGGTGCAAAGCACATCATTGCAAGTAACAAATTAATATGGGCTTCTTCATTATAAGCCTTTTCACTAAAATCTTAAAATTCCCACACAGGGTATTGTTTTTGGTAATTACAATTATCTTGCACGTCCTAAAAAATAGCATTGTATGGAATATAATAAAATAATTTCTGTTACCGGGCTTGGCGGTTTGTTTGAATTGGTAGGCAGCAAAAAAGATGGCGCCATTGTTCGTTCGTTAGAGGACAAAAGCACAAAATTTGTTGCCAGCAGAGTACATAATTTTTCTCATCTTGAAAGTATTGAAGTATATACTCAAAACGATAATGTGAACTTAGCTGAAGTTTTTCAGGCAATGGAAAAAAGCGAAGTGCCATTGCCCGATGAAAAAGACGCAGCATCTGTTAAAGCATATTATCAAACGGTTTTTCCACAGTTGGATTTTGAAAGGGTATATGCAAGCGATATGAAGAAGATGATTAAGTGGTACAAAGCAATTAAAGCCAATAATGTTGAGATTAAATTAATCGAAGCTAATGACGACGAGACAGAACAAACTACTGATGATGTAACTGCAGAGGAAGAAACAGAACAAACTAATGACAATGTAACTGCGGAGGAAGAAACGAAGGTTGAAGAAGCGCAGGAAGGCCATTCATAAAAAGCCTCTGAGAAATACGATATAATAAGCCATCATCGAAATAAGATTCACTTGCTGCAGGCGCACTCACCTTGCAGCTACACTTTTCTTAATAAATACACAATGACGTTAACTGCCGATATACAAAAACTTGAAAGACGTTTTATTCCTGCTGATTTTGTGGTTACCGATTGGAATGCTCTGGAGCCTTATTTCAAAGAGTTGGTTGAAAGGCCACTTAACAACCATGAAGACCTGGAGCAATGGTTAAAAGACATGAGCGAGCTTGAAGCTGTAGTAAGCGAAGACGCCTGCTGGCGCCAAATACGAATGACCTGCGACACTACAGACAAGGCGTTGGAAGAAGCCTTTACTTTTTTCTGTATGCAAATTCAGCCCCGCTTGCAGCCTTATGCAGATAAGCTGAACCGTAAGTTAATAGCTTGCCCTTTTACCAATGAGTTGGATAAAGACGAGTATTTTACTTACCTGCGCAACGTTCGCAAAAGCATTGATTTGTTTAGAGAAGAAAATATTCCGTTGCAGGCGGAGTTGAGTGTAATGCAACAACAATACGGTCAGATTGCCGGCAAGATGACGATTGAAGTAAGAGGACAGGAATATACTTTGCAACAGGCAGCAAAATTTTTGGAAGATCATGACCGCATCTTGCGCGAAGAAGTATATCGTAAAATAAATGAAAGGCGATTGCAGGACAAAGATCAATTGAATGATCTATACAGCAAGCTGATTGAAAAGCGCCATCAGGTAGCAAAAAATGCAGGCTTCGAAAATTACCGCGATTACAAGTTTGCTGAATTAGGACGCTTTGATTATACAAAGCAGGATTGCTACAACTTTCACGAAGCAGTAAAGCTGCACGTATTGCCTTTGGTTGAAAAAATATATGCAAGAAAAAAAGAGAAGCTTGGATTAGATACACTTCGCCCCTGGGATACTGAAGCTGAGCCCGAAGGTGTGCAGCCATTACAGCCTTTTAAAACAGGTGAAGAGCTGACCGAAAAAACCATTCAATGCTTTGAATTACTAAACCCGTTTTTCGCTGACTGTTTACGCAAAATGAAAGAGCTTGGTCATCTTGATCTGGAAAGCCGTAAAGGCAAAGCGCCTGGCGGATATAACTGTCCTTTGGCAGAAAGCGGAGCGCCTTTCATTTTTATGAATGCTGCCGGCCAAATGCACGATGTAACTACAATGGTTCACGAAGGCGGACATGCCATTCACTCCTTCTTATCGCATCGTTTGTCGTTGAGCGCTTTTAAAGAATACCCGATGGAAATTGCCGAAGTGGCAAGCATGGCAATGGAACTTTTCAGCATGAATTTCTGGAGTGTGTTTTTTGATAAGGAAGAAGATTTAAAAAGAGCAAAAGAACATCAGTTAGAAAGAACGATCAGCATCTTTCCATGGATAGCCACTATAGATAAGTTTCAGCATTGGGTTTACGAAAACCCTGCTCATACGGTTGAAGAAAGAACCGAAAAATGGATGGAGATATTAAATGAATTTTCAACCGGCTCAATTGATTATAGCGGACTCGAAGAGTATCGTAAAACAGGCTGGCAGCGCCAGTTACATTTGTTTGAAGTTCCTTTCTATTATATTGAATATGGCATAGCACAACTCGGCGCAATTGGAATGTGGAAACAATTTCAGGGAGACAAAGAACAGGCATTGAAGAACTATATAAATGCCTTAAGCCTGGGCGGAACAAAAACATTACCCGCATTATACGAAGCTGCAGGTTTAGAGTTTAATTTATCGCCAGGCTATATAAAATCTTTGATGGATTTTGTTAATGAGGAGATGGAGAAGGTGTAACAGAAAACCAGTTATAAAAAAAGTATGACTAATTTGCAATATGAAAAATGGCAAGCGACTATTATTTTTATTTACTGACCTTTCTGCTGCCATCACTTCTTTTGAAAAAGCTTTAGAAATAGACCCTACAAAATATAATGAGTTTGAAACCGGCATTATTAAAAACGGACAGATTCAAAAATTTGAATACACGATAGAATTGCTTTGGAAAACCCTTAAGAAATATTTTGAGGTAAAAAGAGAAAATATAATTCTGTATCCTAAAGACGCTATTAAAGCTTTTTTTGCAGAAGATGCGATTAGCGAAGAAATCTATCCCGGCCTGATGAATGCAATTGAAAGCAGAAATTTATTAAGCCATATTTATAAGGCTGTAATGTTTGATTTGATTTATCCGCAATTAAAAAATTATCCAAAAGCCATCAGACATGCTTGTTCTGCCATTGAACCGCACACCCTTTAAAACCGATTTTGAATCATTGGCAAAAAAAATTGTGCTGGATGAATTAAAAGATTCGGATTGCAAAATTTTTTTATTCGGCAGCAGGGCAACAAAAGAAAACCATCGCTTTTCTGATATGGATATTGGAATAATCCCAGGTAAAAATTTTGATGAGAAGACCTTACCGGTTCTTACCAAAAAATTGAATGAGTCTATCATACCATTTAAAGTAGATGTTGTTAATTTCAGCCACGTTTCTCAAAAGTTTAAAGAAGAGGCTTTAAAGGATGTGGTTGAGTGGAGATGATGCCTTAGGTTCAATATGGCAAGTATCTTAAAATTGGTTAAGAGCATATTTAATTCTGTTAATCGTTTCTTCTTTGCCTGATAGTGATGCAATATCAAAAACTGCCGGGCCAAACTTGCCGCCTACCAGCATAATTCTAAAAGGTAATTGAAGCTCGCCCATTTTAATATTTTTTTCGGCTGTTGTTTGTTTAAAAATGGCTTCAATGGTTGCAGTATTCCAATCTTCGAGTAAGGTAAATTTTTCTGAAAGAATATCGAAGAACATTGCTTTGTCTTCGCTCCATTTTGGTTTTACAGAAGCAATATCCAATGTTTCAGGAGCTTTGTAAAAGAAAGATGCCTGATGAACAAAGTCGGTTAATAAAGTGCATCTGTCTTTCACTAATTCCAAAACTTTTTCAAACTTACTTTCATCTTCAATAGTAATTCCATTGGCTTCAAACAAACCTTTAACCCTATGCCTTAAACCTTCAACCTTGTACCTTTTTATCCATTCATGATTGAACCATTTAGCTTTTTCAAAATCAAATTTTGCCCCGCTCTTATGAACTTTCTCCAACGAAAATCTTTGTATCAATTCATCAATGGTAAAAATTTCCTGTTCGGTTCCGTCGTTCCAACCTAATACTGCAAGCATGTTTATGAAAGCTTCGGGTAAAAAACCTAATTCCCGAAATCCTTTTATCAGTTCATTTGTTTTAGGATCAGTCCAGTTCATTGCAAAAACAGGAAAGCCTAACCTGTCTCCATCTCTTTTACTAAGCTTGCCATGTCCATCGGGTTTCATTATTAAAGGAAGGTGAGCCCATTGCGGCATGTCTTCACTCCAGCCTAAATATTTCCAAAGCAAGATATGAACCGGTGCGCTTGGCAACCATTCTTCGCCCCTAAAAGCATGTGTTATCTTCATTAAATAATCATCCACCACAACAGCCAAATGATAGGTGGGCATTCCATCAGCTTTCAGCAAAACTTTATCATCCATCAGCGAAGAATTAAAACTTACCTCGCCACGTATCATATCTGTAAACGACAGTGTTTCTTCATCCGGCATTTTAATGCGTACAACATAAGGCGTTCCTTTACTTAATAAACTATTCACTTCATCCTCACTTAGTGTGAGTGAATTGCTCATTTTAAAACGTATTGCATAATTGTACTGCGGCGATGGGTTTTCATCTGTTTTAAATTTTACACGCATTTCATCTAACTCAGCAGGCGTATCAAAAGCATAATATGCGTGGCCCTGCTTAATTAGTTGTTCTGCATATTGGCGATACAATTCTTTTCTTTCGCTTTGTCTGTAAGGCCCGTATTGGCCGCCATGTAAAGGGCTTTCGTCCGGCTCGAGGCCACACCATTCCAGGCACTCCTGAATATATTCTTCTGCACCTGAAACATAACGGGCTTGATCCGTATCTTCAATGCGTAAAACGAAAGTGCCGCCATGCTGCTTCGCAAACAGATAGTTATATAAAACCGTTCTTACACCGCCAAGATGCAAGCCGCCGGTTGGAGATGGGGCAAAACGTACCCTAACTTTTTTTTCCATAAGAGTGCAAAGATAGCTTTCGCCGATACATCATTTTGCAATCATAAAAGGCAAAAAGAGCTGATAAATATTTCCTCAAATATGCCGGTATGCAATCCGGCTTTTTTATCTTCTTTTGCACTATGTATTTTGTAAAAACACCTTGGTGGTTAAGGAGCGTGTATCCTTCGCTAACCTGGAAAATGCCTGGTAAAGAAAATGAGGTGTTTCTAACTTTTGACGATGGCCCGCATGAAACAATAACACCTTTTGTGCTTGATACTTTACAACACTATAATGCAAAAGCAACCTTTTTTTGCATTGGTAAAAATGTTGAGAAAAATCCTGAAATATTCAGGCAGATTTTAAATGAAGGACATAGCACAGGCAATCATACATATAACCATTTGAATGGCTGGAAAACAGATGATAAGATTTATTTACAAGATGTAATAAAAGCCCGGGAAGTAATTGAGAGTAAACTTTTTCGTCCGCCTTACGGCAGGATTGGAAGGTTTCAAATACAGCAGTTAAAGAAGCTTTTTACTATAATTATGTGGGATGTTTTAAGCGGCGATTTTGATGTAAGCCTTTCGCGACAACAATGTTTGCAGCAGGTTGTAAAGCATACCAAGCCTGGTTCTGTTGTCGTTCTTCATGATAGCGAAAAAGCATTACCAAGACTTGAATACGTGTTGCCAAAAGCATTGCAGCATTTCAACGAAAGAGGATGGAAGTGTAAGCAAATACAATTTACATAACAGTAAAAAGGATGCAAAAAAATTATTCAAATTGTAAACCTCTGAAGCATTCGTAGTTAATGAAATTGATAGATACGCATTGCCATTTATACCTAAAGGAATTTGAAAACGACTTGCCTCATGTTGTAGAGAGAGCAAGAAATGCAGGCATAGAAAAGTTCTATCTTCCTGCTATTGACAGTGAAGTGACAGATGATATGCTAAGACTGGAGAAACTTTATCCGAACGAATTTTTTTTGATGATGGGATTACATCCATGTTCTGTAAAAGAAAATTATAATGAAGAACTAACGATTGTTGAGGAATATTTCCACAAAAGAAAGTTTGTTGCAGTAGGAGAAATTGGTTTGGATTTTTATTGGGACACCACTTATACAAAAGAGCAATTTGATGCTTTTAACAGGCAAATGGAACTTGCACTCTCTTATAAATTACCAATTGTAATACACACCCGAAATGCAATGCGAGAAACAATTGATGCCGTAAAGCCTTTTGCAGCAAAAGGATTGCGAGGTATTTTTCATTGTTTTGGAGACAGCAATGAAACGGCAAAACAAATAATAAATATGGGTTTTTATTTAGGCATTGGGGGAGTGCTTACCTATAAAAAAGCAAATGTGCCGGAAGCTTTAAAAGATATAGATATAAAGCATATTGTTTTAGAAACCGATGCTCCTTATTTAAGCCCTGTGCCTTATAGAGGCAAAAGAAATGAAAGCAGTTATTTATTAAATATTGCGCAAAAGTTAGCCGAAGCAAAAAATGTGTCGGTTGAGGAAGTTGCTGCAATAACTACAGAGAATGCCGAAAAAATATTCGGCAGCTAAGAGGCTGTCTAAAATTAGTTTAAATTACTATTTGATGTGGATAAGAGTATAAGAAAGTCATACTTATAAAGAAGCTATCACTTACTAAGGAAGAAGTTGTACTAATTGTGAATTATCACAAA
>JAABUN010004007.1_pt1 | contig 21146 bp, 20 predicted proteins | sample 5559311 | NCBI WGS metagenome assembly JAABUN01 (sample SAMN10711877, study PRJNA513370) | rock metagenome | isolation source: Antarctica rocks | place: Antarctica: Victoria Land, Siegfried Peak sud
GGTCTGGCCGTCGCCTGGCGTCACGGCGCGCACCGCGCGCCACGTCTTGTCGGGCGAGAGCGCTTCGATGGTGATCGGTCCGCTCCCGGCCGGCGCGCGGCCGGAGAGCCCGGCGGTGCGTCCGATCCGGATGGGTGCGAGCGGCGCACGCAGCGCGAGGGCGAAGACGTCCACGGTCCCTCGCATGAACGGGTGCAGCGTGCGGCGACAATCAGGTCAAGGCCTCCAATTCGCCCCGCTCAGCGAGCGCACGTCGAAGTCCGGTGGCTCTCCGAAGGCCTCGATCCACTGAGCGCGCAGGTGGCGATAGCGCCGGACGGCTTCCGACCGCCGGTCGAGGTCCACGAGCAGCCCCAGAAGGGTCCGCTGCGCCGTGCCATCGAACGGCTCGAGCTCCGCCAGGCGGGTCAGTGCCTCGACTGAGGCCTGGCGGTCGCCCGCGGCCCTGCACGCGGCGTCAAGCGCGCGCAGGACGTTGCAAGCGATCTCGTGCAGGCGATCGCGTTCGGCGAACGCCCAGTCGGCGTAGGGCTCGTCGGTGAGGAACGAGCCGCCATAGAGCGCCGCTGCACGCTCGAGCGATTCGCGGGCTGTCCCATGCTCGCGTTGCGCGTGAGCACGTAGCCCCTCACCGGCCGCCTTCTCGAAGTCGTCGGCGTCGATTGCGATCACACGCCGGTCGAGCTCATAGCCGCCGTCCCGGGCGATCACGAAGGAGGAGGTCGAGTGTCGCCGGCGAGCCGGCTCGAGCCGCTTGCGCAGGGAGAACACGGCATGGCGGAGGTTCACCACGGCGCCGCGACCACCTTCAGGCCAGAAGTGCACGAGGATCTCGTCGGCGTGGGCGACTCGCCCTCGCTGGCAGACGAGGTACTTCAGGAGCTGACCGGGAAGCTGACCCAGCCACGCGCCGTCGATCGGGCCTTCCGCGCTCGAGACGGTGGTCCGGCCGAGGGTGCGCACCTGAAGAGCCGGACCGTTGAGCCAGTGCGGTTCGGTCCTGCGGCGGCGATCGCGGGCGTCGGCGGGACGCAGCTGCAGGAGCACGGCACCGTCGGCCAGCGGGGCGGCGGTCACCCAGAGGGCCGACGCGTCGCCCGCAGCGACGGGAAGGTCCATCCGCACCTCAGGCAGCGGTTGAGCGGCTCCCAGCGCCAGCACGGTCAGGCACTCGCCACCTAGAGGGCCGTCCAGGCGCCGGCAGCCGAGCAGGTGACAGCAGGTGTCCTGCGTGAGGTCGGTCCGCTGCATCACCATCAGCTGGCGTTCGGCGGACGGGTTGGCGGCGAGGACGGCACTCGAAGCGTCGGTGATCAGCAGGCCGAAGGGGAAGCGCTCGAACACCGCGCGCGTGAGCGGCTCCACGGCGGCCGCCGGAGTCGGCTTGGCGCGCTGTCGGACAGGCGCTCGGGTTCGGATCGTCTGAGAGGAGGCGGACACGGCGGGCTCTTCCCGGAGTCTTCGGCCGAAGTGCGACGATCCCGCAACGGCTCGCTTCCGGAGCGGGCTGACGAACGACGACTGGCACGACGCCGGCTGCGTCCTCCCCGCGCGACGGACCCGCTATCCTCTCGGTTCGACCTCGCCCCGCTGCGGGGTCTTTCTCTGCAACGACTGAAAGACGGAGCTCGCGCCTCATGGCCCGCGGAGACGTCCGGATCGCAGTGACCCTCGCCTGTGAGGACTGCAAGCGCCGGAATTACCAGACCAACAAGTCCAAGCGCAACAACCCCGATCGCATCGGGCTGCGCAAGTACTGCAAGTGGTGTCGCCGCCACACCGGGCACCGCGAGACCCGGTAAGGGAGGACGGACCGTGGCTCGTGATCGTCAGCGCGCGAAGCAGCGTCGCCGGCAGCGCCAGGTCGGTGCGTCGCGACCTGATCGCGGCACTCCCGTCGATGCTCCCCTCGGAGACGACGACGCGACGGTCGACCGCCCCGTTCTGGGTGAGGGCACGGCCGCGCCCGATCCGCTCAAGAACGCCATGCCGGACGCCGATCAGGCGCATCTGGCTGAGGCTGGAGTCGAGCGGGGGCTTTCCGGTGACGCCGAGGCACGCGACGACGACGAGGTTTCCAGCTTCCGCGACGAGAGCGACGATGCCCCGGCGGCGGTCCGCTACGACCCCGCGCCCGACGAGGTGGAGGGGGACCGTCGTATGCGTCGCGGCGAGCTCGACGACGCCGTTGCGGAGGAGATCACCCCGAAGCCGGCCAGATCGCGCGGCCGCGTCCTCGCCTTCCTCGGCCACTCAGTCGACGAGCTGCGCCGCGTGATCTGGCCCGACCGCCGCCAGGTCGGCCAGGCCACCGCCGTCGTACTCGGATTCGTCGTCCTCGCCGGGGGCTACCTCGGCCTCATGGACGCCATCTGGAAACCCCTCGTCAACGCCATCCTCTAACGTCGCCGAAGGCAGACGCGGAGCGTTCTGCCGGCAGGCGAAAGGAACTACATGTTTCGCTGGTACGTCATAAACACCTACTCCGGTCACGAGAACAAGGTCAAGCAGAACCTCGAGCACCGCGTCGTCTCGCTCAACCAGAAGCGCGCGGTGCGGCAGGTGGTCGTGCCCACCGAGACCGTGCAGGAGATGAAGGACAATCAGAAGATCTCCGTAGAGAAGCGGACCATGCCCGGCTATGTCCTGGTCAACATGGACCTCAACGAGGACTCCTGGGGACTTGTGAAGGGCACCCCCGGCGTCACGGGATTCGTCGGCGCGTCCAACGAGCCCATCCCACTCACGCAGGGCGAGGTCGACCGGCTGCTTCACCGCGAGGTGGCCGTCCGAGCCCCGAGCCGCGCCCAATTCACCATCGGCGAGTCGGTCAAGGTGATCTCGGGCCCGCTCTCGGACTTCTCGGGCGAGATCTCGGAGATCAACGAGGACGCGTCCAGGCTCAAGGTTCTAGTGTCGATCTTCGGTCGCGAGACTCCCGTCGAGGTCGGCTACGACCAAGTTAAGAAGGTCTGATCATGGCTAAGAAGGTTCTCACCACAATCAAACTGCAGGCCCTCGGTGGCCAGGCGACACCGGCTCCGCCGGTCGGCCCGGCACTGGGCCAGCACGGCATCAACATCATGGAGTTCTGCAAGGCGTTCAACGCCCAGACGCAGGGCGACGCCGGCACCACCATCCCGGTGGTGATCACGGTCTACGAGGACCGGTCCTTCACGTTCATCACCAAGACCCCGCCGGCCGCCGTGCTCATCCGTCAGGCGATCGGGATCGAGAAGGGCTCGGGCGAGCCCAACCGCACGAAGGTCGGGACGATCACCCAGGACCAGGTGCGCCAGATCGCCGAGAAGAAGCTCAACGACCTCAACGCCCACGACGTGGACCAGGCGAGCAAGATCATCGCCGGAACGGCGCGCTCCATGGGCGTCGACGTGGTGGCCTGACATGACTTGGAGAGTGGAGGCGTAATGGCTCACGGAAAGAAGTACGTCGACGCCCTGAACCGGGTGGACCGCACGCGTGAGTACACGCCGGCGCAGGCCGTCAAGCTCGTCAAGGAGCTCAAGTCAGCCAAGTTCGACGAGTCCGTCGAGATCCACGTCCGCACGGGCCTCAACGTTCGTCACGCCGATGAGCAGCTGCGCGGGACCATCGCGCTGCCCAACGGCCTCGGCAAGGACGTCACGATCGCGGTCTTCGCGCGCGGGGAGAAGGCTCGGGAGGCCGAAGCCGCCGGAGCGGACATCGTCGGCGACGAAGACCTCGCCAAGCGTGTCCAGGAGGGCTTCACGGACTTCGACGTCGCAATCGCGACCCCGGACATGATGCCGGTCGTCGGCCGGCTTGGCCGGATTCTCGGCCCGCAGGGCAAGATGCCCAACCCGAAGGTCGGGACGGTCACGATGGATGTGGCCAAGGCCGTGGAGGAGTCCAAGGCGGGCAAGGTCGAGTACCGGACGGACCGCACCGCGATCGTCCACATGGTGGTCGGCAAGGCCTCCTTCGAGGATCAGAAGCTGGTCGAGAACTACCAGGCGATCGTCGAGGAACTCGTTCGCGCGAAGCCCTCGGCGGCCAAGGGCCGCTACATCCGCTCCATCGTCATGTCGTCGACGATGGGCCCGGGCGTGAAGGTGGACCCGAGCCGCACCCGTGATCTCAACGAGGAGGCGACGCCGGCCGCGTAAGCGCCTCGAGCTCGCTCCTCCTTACCGAAGACCCCCGGCCCGCCGCACCTGGCGGTGAGAAGTCCGGGATAGGAAAGGAACGATGGACAGACAACAGAAGGCTGCCGTCATCGACGAGGTGGCCGGCCAGATCTCGGGCGCGGAGGCCGTGTACGCGGTCGACTACCGCGGTATCTCGGTCCCGGACGCCGCGGACCTGCGTACGCGCCTTCGTGAGGCCGATACCTCGTTCCGCGTGGTCAAGAACACCCTCACCGAGCGCGCGGCCGACCAGGCAGGGGCGCCGGACCTCAAGGACTTCCTCGAGGGCCCTACCGCGATCGCCTTCGTGCGGGGTGACGCGGCCATGGCCGCGAAGGCGCTTACGGACTTCGCCCGCACCACCGGCACGCTGAACTTCAAGGGCGGGCTGCTCAACGGGCAGCCGCTCACGGTCGAGCAGATCACCGACATCGCCCGCCTTCCCTCGCGGGAGGTGCTCATCGGCCGCCTCGTCGGCCTGGTCGCTTCGCCTCTCTCAGGCCTGGCGACGAGCTTGAACGGGTTCGTCGGCGGCCTGGCGCGCCAGCTGTCGCAGATCGCCGAGCAGGGCCTCATCGGCGGAGACACGCCGGCCGACACCGGCGAGGCGGCTCCGTCGCCGTCCGCGGACGCTGCCGATCCGATCGAAGCACAAGCTGAAGTGAATCCAGACGCCGGGACGGCCGAGCCCGAACCGGCACCCACCCCTTCCGAGACCTAAGTACCAAAGGAGACCAGCCCCATGGCCAGCACCACCCAGGAATGGATCGACGAGCTCAAGCAGATCTCGGTCCTCGAGCTCTCCGAGCGCATCAAGGCGCTCGAAGAGGAGTTCGGCGTATCAGCGACGGCTGTCGCCGCTGCAGCGCCCGGCGGCGGCGGTGGCGACGGCGCCGCCGCCGAGGAGGTCGAGGAGCAGACCGCGTTCGACGTCGTCCTCCTGGGCGCCGGCGAGAAGAAGATCCAGGTCATCAAGGTCGTGCGCGCGGCCACCGGCCTCGGCTTGAAGGAGGCCAAGGCGCTCGTCGACGACGCTCCCGGACCCATCCGGGAAGGCGTCGACCGTGACGAGGCCGACAAGCTCAAGTCCGATCTCGAAGAAGCAGGAGCCAGCGTCGAGGTCAAGTAGCTGGGGGGGCGAGGGGTGGCCATCCGGCCGCCCCTCGGCCGCCCGAGGCGCGGCGATGTTGCAGAATTTGGCACTTGAAGGCTCGAACGGCTAGCTTTGCCGACTCAAGACGGTCGGCGGGACCTTTCGGGTGAGTCGGCCGTCTCTGGAACCTTCATCTGTCACCGGCGCTCCCCGTGTCCTTCTGGATCCTCACTACGCTCTCCCTACTCATCCTGCTCTATGCGGTGCTGCTGGCCGTGCTGTCGGCGAGCAAACGGGGTGACGAAGCCGTAGGCGATCCGTACCGGGCCAGCTCAGCGAGAACGGATACGGCCGAGCCGGGAGTGTCGGTGGGTCGGTTCCGCACGATCCGACCGCGGGTTGACCGTCGCGTCCGCGAGGGGACCGCGAGCGATCGCCAGGAGCCGTAACCCTTCGCCGCGGCCGCGACTCAGATCCCGCGGCGCGCGAGCATGAACGGCACGGTGCGCAGCAGGATCTTGATGTCGACCCAGAGGGACCAGTTGGCGACGTAGAGGTAGTCGATGTTGACCATCTCGTTCATCGGGATCCTCGACGAGCCGAGGATCTGCCAGTGGCCCGTCATTCCGGGTGTGAGGTGCAGCCGGTTGCGATGCATGCCTTCCACCCGCCGGTCCTCGTCGACGACGAGCGGTCGCGGCCCGACCAGGCTCATCTTTCCAGCCAGGACGTTGAGCAGCTGAGGTAGCTCGTCAAGCGCCGTCTTTCGCAGCACCTTGCCAACTCGAGTTATCCGGGGATCGTCCTTCATCTTGAAGAATCCGTCGGTCTCGTTGAGTGAGAGAAGCTCGGCCTTGCGCTCCTCGGCGTCGGCGACCATGGTGCGGAACTTCAAGATGGCGAACCTCTCCCCGTCGCGCCCTACGCGGGTCTGCCGGAAGAAGATCGGGCCGGGTGATTCCAACCGGATCGCCAGCGCGGCAGCCGCGAGGAAGGGGGCGGTCGCGAGCAGCCCGAGCGAGGAGCCGATCAAGTCCAGGCTGCGCTTGACCATCCAGGATGAGCGCGTGAGCCCGAAACGTCGGATCGCCAGCATCGCCATCCCGTCGAGATCGTCGAACTCAACCGACGAACCGACGACTTCGAGCATTCTCGGCAGCAAGCTCACGCGAACGCCAAGCAGCTTGGACGCCCGCACAAGCTCCAGTGTGTCCGTCGAATCCGTGCTGACAGGCGCGATGATCACCCGGTGGACGTGCTTCTCGATCACCGCGGCGCGGAGTTGTTCGAGATCGGCTGACGCCGGCCTGCCGCCGCGGGGGTCGAGCCCGATGATGCCGACCACCTCAGCGCCGACCGCCGGGCTGGACTCGAGCTTGCCCTTGATGCGCCGGCACCCGGAGGGCTCGCCGATCAGCAGGCACCGCTCGGGCTGCGCCCGACGACGGGCCAACAACCGCGCTGCCGCCCGGCTGAACAGGCTCAACACGAACAGGGAGGCCCACAAGCCGACGATCTGCGTCCGGCCCAGGTCACCGTCGATCAAAGTCCGCTCCAGCAGGATCACCAGCAGCGTGTACAAGGTCGCGAGCTGGAACAGGGCCGGAGCCTCGTCCAACGTGCGCTTGTGCAGCACGAGTTCATCGCGGTCGTACAACCCGATGATCTTCGAGATGAGCATCACCAGCGGCAACGCGCCGAGACTCGCGAGCTCCAGCGTGTCGTTCTTGCCGAACACCATGACCACCAGGACCAGCGCCACGCCGGCCGCCGACACGTCGGCCAGAGCCAGCGCCCGACGGAACAGGGCGTCACGACGAAGCAGATCGCCCGGCGACTGTGCCTCGGTGATCCCCACCAACCGCAAACCTGTCCGCGAACGGGGCATGAACCGCCGAGGCTTGCGCGGAAGCGTCTTGACGCCTGCCGTGCCGGAGGCCGTCAGTCGTTCATTCGGATCGGTTGTATGTGGATGTTCGAGACTTCGCATGTATAGAACGGAACGGATGTCCTTCGTGGTTCTTGCGTTCACGTTAGTTCGGTCTGGCAAGCCCAACGGATGTACGAGGTAGCCAGCGCTACGGATATTCCACCGTTGCGGCGAGATCTGACTCCGACGACAAGCTAGACGGATGTACGAGGCAGCTAACTCTTGGCGCCCGACCGGGTTGCGGTGCGGCGAGATACCAGGAGTCTGATGTTCGGACCGGTTCAACCTCAAGCCTCCGGAGACCAGCGCCGACGCGGCGGCGCTGAGGACTCCGGGCCTGAGGGCACTCAACCTACGGGCTGGTGCTCGACAACCTCGCGGCCTTGAAGTTGTCGAATCCGATTGTGGTGGGCGTCAGCGTGTCGTTGCTGACCCGGAGGCCAACGGTGCCGGGAACCTGGGGACCAAGCGTCGTCGTCGAGTTGACCATCCAGGTGCTCGGCTCCGCACTTGCCGTCTTCCACGCGCGCACCCGCACCGTGGTCGGGTTAGCGCCCTCGAGCTGCACACGCACGCTGTAGCTCGTGCCTGGGGCGAAGCCCAGGTTGGTATTGACGTTGTTCCAGAGTGCGGTGCCGGCCGAATTCTGCGAGCGGATAAGCAGCGACCCGCCCTGAGCGACCAGCCCGATCCGCAGGAACGACGAATCGGACGCCTGCCGGCGGAGCGTGATGTAGCTGTAGAAAGAGCCGCTGGACCCGGATGAGTTCGGAAAAGTGGTGTCGACCTGTGCGTCGACATCGCGGATCGCTGTAGATCCGGTCAGGCCGACGTGGCGCTCCTGACTGCCGGTCGGCGCCGAAACCAACGCTTGCGTGCCGTCCGTCGAGAGTGGTGTCGGGCCGCCTGCGATCGGCGTCCACGCGCCGCCGGTGGTGGCGGTGCCCCATCCGCCGGTCGTCGTCCGGGCGAAATCGTCCTGGGCCACGGTGGTGGCCTGCGGAGTCGGAGTCGGAGTCGGAGTCGGGCTGGGGGTGGGGCTGGGCGTCGGGGTGGGGCTGGGCGTCGGGGTGGGTGTCGGCGTCGCGCCCGCCGGCGCGATCGTCAGGCTTCTCGCCGCGTTGAGGCGGCCCCCGGAAACAGTCTTGTCGGTGAAGGCGGGCTTGACGTCGACCCCACCCAGGATGGCGTTCTTTAGGTCGGTCATCGTCGCCTGCGGGTACTTCGCGAGGTAGAGCGCAGCGACGCCGCTGACCAGTGGCGTCGAGTACGACGTCCCATCGAAGTAGCTGTAGGTGCTGCGGCCGTTGACGGTGTAGATCTTCGCGCCGGGAGCCACGAGGTCCACCGACTTCGCGCCGTAGTTCGAGAACGATGCAAGCGCGTCGTTCTGATCTGAAGACCCGACGCACAGCAGGTTCGGCGCGTCGAGGTTGCACGGGTACCGCGGGGTCGTGTCATTGCTGCGGGCGCTGTTGCCCGCCGACACTACGAACAGCGTGTCCGGCGAAGCTCGGACCGCGTCACGTACCAAAGTCTGCTCCGCTGAGGTGATGGTGGAGCGCAGACCGAAGCTTGCGCTGGCGACCCGAATTCCACGGGCGCCGGCCGCGCGGAACGCAGCAGCCACCGCGGACGGCGTGATGAGGTCGAAGCGCTCACCCGGCCCATCCTTACGGACCTTGAGCGGCAGGATGCCCACCGTCCAGTCGACGCCGGGGATGCCAAGCCCGTTGTTGCCGCGCGCTCCAACCAGCGACGCCGTCTGGGTGCCGTGGTTGGAGCCGACTTCCGATGTCGGGTCGCTGTCGTTGTCGCCATAGTCATACCCATCGCTCAGAAGGTTCGGCGCGAGGTCCGCCTGCAAGAAGTCGACGCCGTCGTCAATCATCGCGACCGTCACTGAGGCACTGCCCGTCGTGACGTCCCACGCTTCGGGTGCGTCGATGTCCGCGTCGGCCACGCCGACGGTGCCGTTGACCGACTGGCCCGTGTTGTGGAGCCCGTAAGAGCGGGAGAAGCTCGGGTCGTTGGGGGTCCGGGCGCTCGCCGAGCCGCTTGCGACACCCGAGATGACGACCGTTGCCACCGAGACGCCCAGGGCGGCGCGCCGCCAGGGTCCACTTCGTGAGATGGTCGTCATCACAGAAGAACGTCCCCGGCGGCGTCGTTCTTGTGCGTCATCGGCTCAAATTCGCGGCAGCTCATCGCATGACCTTCGCATGCGCTGCGCGCTCAGTCAATTTCTTGGGCGATCGGCGGTAAGGGAGGGAACCAGACGACCGAGCGCGTGTCCCGAGCCGCGCCGGACCTTCGGCCACCAGTGGGCCACGCTCGGCCCAGGGTCGTCCCAGGCGAAGAATGGCGTGTAGAGCCGGCCGTGCGCGAGGGAGCGGATCCACTGGCGATAGGTCAGCTCGCCGGCCGCCCGGTACTCCTGGGCTGCGCGGGTGTCGCGGTCCGGGAACCAGAGGCGGGTGCCCTCCCGCCAGCTGTCCATCGGAGGCGGGGCGATGCCGAGCGCCCGGCAGTAGGTGAAGAGCGCCACGTCGAGGCCAGCCCGGCGAAAGAGCTCCGTGACCGCGACGAAGCGGTGGTTGCACTCGATGAGCTTGAGCTGCCCGTCGCGAACGTCCCACTTGAACTCGACGTGCGCCATCCCCCGCAGGCCCACGGACCGCAGGAACTTCAGGCCCATCGCCGCGACCTCCGGGTTGCGCCGCGTGACCACGTAGGAGTTGGTGCCGAAATGGATCGGATGCGATCTCAGCTTGTTGCGCGTCAGCGCGTAGAGCGGCTCGCCGTGCTCATCGATGTGCGTCGTGTAGGACCACGTACACGAGTCGGTCCCAGGGATGATCTCCGTGACGAGCATCTCGAGGCCGAACGCCGTCGTCTGCTCGAGGGCGTCAACCAGTTCGCCTTCGTCGGCGACGATGAGCAGCTTTACGCCCGGGAAGTGCTTGGCGAAGAGGTGGGAGTGCAGCGGCTTGAGCGCGCAGGGAAAGTCGAGCTCGTCCGAGACCCCCTGGAGATCGGCGAGGGTCGAGACGGTCCGGGTTCGCGGACAGGGGACGCCGCCCGCTCGCCCAAGCTCGTAGGAGCGCGCCTTGTCGAGCATGGCGAGCGAGACCTCGCCGGCCGTCTCGGGCAGCCGGAACCCTCGGGAGAGCAAGCGGTCGCGGTGGCGCACGATGAGCTCGAGCCCCTCGTCTCCAGACGGCAGGATGACGGCGCCGTCGGGGCCATCGCGCTCCAGCCACTCGAGCCAGCGCTCGATCACACCCGGGGACGAGCCGACGTCGACGACCCGCCGGCAGTAGCGTGAGGCCCGCGCGAGCGTTGGTAGACCGGGACTCAGGACGATGACCGGCACACCTGCCCGACCGAGGCTTTGCGTGAGCGAGACGGTCGGCCCGATCGCACCCGCGATGACCGCGGGCGGCCGCGAACTCAGGTAAGCGTCAGCCACATGACCCCCTCTCCCCGGTGCAGAGCCTCGTACGCAAGGATCCTGACCCGCGGCCCCTTGCGAAGCACGCGAAGCTGTGAGGCATACGCGGTCATGCCCCGAGTCTTGGCCACCCAGTCCGCCGGACGGCCGAGGTGGTGCGACCATCGTGGCGCAGGTCCGACGGCCAATCTGAGCGTCCGAGGCCCCTCGTCCCGGCCTGCGCCGGTGCCAGGTCGCGAGCTCCTGGCCAGGGCGGCCCACGAGGCGTACGGCTGCTCGACGTACAGGCCCAGAGGCATACCCGGCTTGACGACCTCAAGGGTCAGCCGGCTGACGAGGAGGTGCTGCGCGTGAGCGAGTGGAAAGCCGGGCAACAGGATCGCGTCGTAGCCGTCGAGTGCCTGGGCCAGGCGCTCACGCAACTCGACATCCGAGCTTGGTTCGTTCGCGTCGTCGCTGAGGTCGAGCCAGACCGGACGGGCTCCGACCGCCTCGCAGGCTCGGCGGTCCTCCTCGCGGCGCAGCCGCGCCGCTTCGCCGGCGGTAGCGAAGCCTGCGCGGCGATTGCTGTCGTCGGCGGCCGTCATCGAGGCGGGATCACCGGCGAGCACGGTCAGGACGTCGACAACCGCGCGGCGGCTTGCCGCCCCATGGATAGAGGCCCCGAGCGAGAACACCGCATCGTCGAGATGGGGCGAGATCACCACCACGCGACCCTGCCACTCAGGGCTGTCTACGATTGTCGCGGACCGAGTCCGTTCGGCGCCCAGCATTGGCGTGAGTCTACGGCGGTCCCAAGCACGGTGTTGTGCCCTCCGGGGCGGCGAGTCCTCAGCGGTACGAGTGAGGCGCCGCCGCGTCGAACGACGTCCCCACGCGATGCTCGGCGAAGTACATCGTCGCGACCCTCGTAGTGCCGCGCCGACGGTAGAGCTGGATATTGGATGAGTTGCCGTCCAGCCGGCTGCCGTTGGCCTTTATTTTGGTGGCCATCGTGAGGCGGTCATGGCCGTTGAGCTTGACCCGACTCCATCCGCGGCCCGCGTTGATCCACAGCTCGACGAAGCCCTCGCTGGGATCGCGCGAAAGCTTCTCGTGCCAAACGATGTCGTACCACTTCCGCGGCCGTATGGCCATCTCGAACGGATGCTCGAAGCCGAAGGGTTGCGTGCGCTCCCACGTCATCCGCGGCTCGCTCGCACGGTTGTTCGACTTGACGTTCAAATTCGTCGGTCCTTGGGCGTTGTAGGGCGGACCATAGACTTGGTGGAACGTCACCCAGCAGGCTGAGCACATTCGCCAGTCCCAGCTCGCGCCGAACATCACGCTCAGTCCGACGTAGTACTCCTCGCCCTCGTCCCAAAAGCGCGGGGTCTCGAGTTGTGCACGAGGGTCCTTGGTCGGCCCCGTGTCGGAGTCATAGACCGTCATCTTGGCGACCTTTCGGGCGCCGCCGAGCACTGGGTCGTCGACGATCGAGATGCGATCCGAGTGGATGGAGGCGGCGTAGGCGGCGAGACCCCGAGAGGCAAAGTCTGAATCGAAGATGCGGATCCTGGCCGTCGCCTGGCTCAGGAGAAAAGCGCCGGAGGTGGCCAGGACGATCCCGGCGAGTGCCGAGAGGAACAGCAGACGCTTTCCTTTCGAGGACACGCTCGCATGATGACTGGTGACAACTCGAATTCAGCCCGGTTGGCGCATGCGATCCGTTTTTCAGACAATCGAGGAGCCGAATGTCTCCGGCCCCTCGACTCTGAGTTCTAGGGTTGGTGAGGGCTCAGCGAGGGGCGACTGCCGTGAAGGAGCTGCCCACCTTCATACCGTCGTGGAAGAGCACTCCGGTCCGCTGCTCGTCGTATCGCCGGTAGTAGCCCTGCTTGAGGTAGCTGTTGCTGCCGGCGTTGAGGGTCGACGTGTTGCAGTGGTCGACCTTCTTCGTCATCGCAGACTCGTTCGGGGCCTTATGCCACAGCTCGATGAACCCGACCGACGAGCTGGCGTTGAACTTGATGCGGGCGACGAAGTCGTTCCAGCCGCCACGTACCAGCGGCGTGTTCCAGCCGCCGCACTTACCGCCGTAGGTGATTGAGATCTTCTCGCTCTTGCACTCAAGGTCGAGCGGCGGGGAACCCGTTCCGCCGTTCTTCCACTGGATGAAGAGGCAGTGGCCACCGTTGGTGGGCGACGGGAAGTCCTTAGCGAAATACGTGGACCAACCGAAGTAGTAGTCGTCACCGCTCTTGAGGGTCAGGTTGCTGTCCTGTCCCCAGAGGAGCTCGGAGCGCTGGCCCGTGTACAGGAGCGGGTCACCGCCGCGGATCTCCACGCGGCCGGCGTAGCGGCCCTGACGGGCGAGGGACTCGACGGTGGTCAGGCGATCGGCGGCCACGCGCTGTACCCCGGACCACTGCGAGAGATCCCCGGACTCGAAGTCGCCGTTGAACTTGACCGAGCCGGTGACGGGACCGGGGGTAGGGGTCGGGGTGACGACCGGGGTCGGGGTCGGGGTGATGATCGGAGGCGGGGTTGGGGTTGGGGTTGGGGTTGGGGTTGGGGTGGTGATCGGACCGGTTTTCGGGTCAGTCGGAGTGGAGCTTGAGACCAGGGTGATCTTGTCCAGGAAGGCGTTGCGGTCGCACGAGCTGGTTCTGAAGTCGTTGGCGAAGTTGACTTTGACGGTGTGGGTGCCGGCACTGAGCGTGAGATCGGTGCTGTAGGCGGCGTAGACCGTGGAGGAGATGGTCGCGCTGTAGCGGCGGGTGCCGTCGACGTCGACGGTGAGCACGGGCGCGCCGTTGCATTGCTGGCCGCGGGCGCGGAGACGCAGGTTCACGGTGTCACTTTCGGTGTTGATCGTTCCACTTGCGCTGGCGTTAGACCAGATCTTCAGCGTCTTGCCGCCGTCGGCAGCGGAGTCACTGAAGCTTTGGCCGGTACCGGCCGGGCTGAGAGTGAAGCCCTCGGCTTGGGTGATGGTGTCGGCCTGCGCGAGGCTCGGTGTTAAGGCGAGGGCCGCGGAAGCGGCCGCCAGGGCTATGGCACTGCGACGTCGAGCGTCGGTTGCCCGAAGCAAGGGACTGCGCTGCATGAGGGGGCTCCAGAGTGGGCTTGGGTCGCAGCGCTGCCACCAAGCCGTTTCAGTCGGCAACCCGGCTGACTCGAAGAGTCCCGTGGCTTTGCGTCCCGCCCTCGCGAACGGTTTGCGATTGGCAACTGCTGCTCTGTCGGACGGTGTCGTGGGGCGCTAAGCGAAAGCCGTCCCAATCTCCGTCCTCACCCCAAGTCGTCGCCCAGCCCGCCCAAACATCCAATCAATTGGACGTATATGGGAAAGAACCGCGTCCGATTGAAGTTCTGTCCGTGAGGACCGATTTTGCGCAGCGTTTAGGCCGCAGGCCCGAGCCAACGTACCCGGCGCCCGTACGGGTCGCAGGAGGCGAGGAGCTCGCGGGTGCCGCCGGGCCACGAGGTCAGGTGCAACTGCTCCTCACCACCGTCGGCTCCGGGAGCCAGGTGCAACCAGGCGAGCGGGCTGCGCGCGTCAGCACGCTCGCCGGCCTGCTCGATCGTGCGCCGGATCTCCTCCCGCACCGCCGGATCGAGATACTCCATCATGCAGGTGTCGAAGATCACCGTCGCGGAGCCCGGCGCGCGGGCGGCGAGTACTTTCCGCACCCAGGCCAGTGCGTCAGCCTGCTCGACCGGCGCGTCGACCCGGCCGGCGACCTCGAAGGCCGCTCGCAGCTGCTCCAAGCGTTCGGTCTGGTCTGCCCAGACGTGCGAGAGCAGTTTGATCTGCCCGTCGGGGGAGTTGGGATCTATCGGCGAGAAGTCGCTGCCAAGGCGCTCGGCCACCTCCGCCCGCAGATGCACAGGCGGGACTCCTTCGAGGTAGCCGCCAGTCAGACGCACAGGCGACTCGGGGTCACCCCAGGCTGCGTCGCCGATCTCGTAGCGGAAGTGATCCCACCTGAGGTTGAGGCCGGCGCTGGCTCCGAACTCGAGAACGCGCAGCGGGAGGCCAGTCCGCGAGGCGACGAGGAGATGGCCGCCCAGCAGCACACGGCTGCGGGCGACTTCATTGGTCTGCACGGGGCGCGTCAGCAGTTCGCGCACACGCGTCCCGTGGAGGGATACGACTTCCAGAAGAGCCGGTCCAGCGGCGGTTGCGTCGCCGTTACCGCCGGTAGACGGATAATACGGCTCGAGAGCCGAGCCGCGCTCCTCGAGCACCACCTGATGGACGGCGGCCATAAAGGCGAGCGGCGTCGCGGCGGGTGGGAGCTTGCCGTTGGCGGCGTAGGTCTCGACCACCGCCCAGCACGGGCCGCCCTTCTCGATGTCGTCGGCGATAAGTCCGAGCAGGTCGGCGTAAAGGGGCGAACCCTGATCGCGGCAGTACGCCGCCTGGCTGCGAAACCAACGAGCGAAGGTGGCCGTCTTCCCGGCGGTCGGGAGCGCCCGGAAGAAGACGGCCCAGACCCTTGCGCGCTGCTTCGCGGGGACGAGCCGCTTAAGAGCCGGAGCATGCTGTCCGAGCAGCCCGGAGGCGTCCTGTATCAGTGAGCTCAAAGTCTTTGTCCGTGGGAAGCCATGGAGGAAGGACACCAGGGGCTGATGAGTCGGAGATGAGCGCGGGTCTGTCTGGCTCCGCTGAGGCAGAAGCTGAGGCGCCGGAGCGTTGCCTCGCTGATCCAGGCTCTGCCGAGTCAGCGCGCAACGAGCCAGCCGAGTCGTCTGCCCATCGGCATCATCGCCAGATCGGCCGTGTCGAGCGTTCGCAATGCGCGGATGACGCCGACGTAGACGACGCCGGCCAGAACGATCACGGCAGCAAGGGGTAGCGCGTCGCCCAACACGACCGTGGCCGCCAGCGCCGCGCCTGCCGCGGAGATCTTAAGCACCCGGACGCCGATCGAAAATCGAATACCGTGCGACCAGAGCAGCCTCCCGGCGATGCCGTAGAGGACAACGGTCGACAGGACCATGGCCCCGGCGGCACCGGACGGGCCGTACATCGGAATCAGCACGAGGTTCGTAGACACATTGACGACGACTGTGATGGCGAAGGCTCGTGCGATCCGTTTCTCGAGCCCCATGGCGAGCGAAAAGATGACGAACGGATGGCAGGCGAAAGACACCGGCAGGGTCAGGAGAAGCAGGCCCGCGGCGGTGGCCGCGGCGGCATACTGGTCGCCGAAAACGGTGGTCATGATCCGCTCGGAGAGCAGGAAGCCTCCAAGGCCGATCGCCAGCCCGGCGACGTAGAGCTGGGACATCGCGCGGTTGAGCAGCTCTTCCAGGCTCTTGCGGTCGTCACGAGCCAGCCGCGCTGCGGGCTGGGCCAGCCCGTCAGCGTAGACGAGGGGGAACATCCGTAGCGCCATCATGAGCCGGTAGGACGCTCCGTACTGCGCTGCTGCCACATTCCCCTTGAAGGCCTGCACCATGACCGCATCGATGTAGGTGAGCAGGGCGCTGCCCAGCTTGGCCGCCGAGTAGGCCGCGGCGACTCCCAGCGTCTCCCACAGACCGCTGCGCTCAAAACGAATGCGCTGGTCCCAATGCCGGTGAAGCAGCCAGAAAGCGGCCGGAAAGGAGGCGAGGGCGCTCAACATCACCGCGGCGGCGATACCAGCGACGCCGGCGCCGGCGAGCCCCGCTCCGACGGTCGCAACCGCCGTCACGAGGGCCTGGACGGACTGGAAGCCCGCATAGAGTCGCGAGCGGTTGAGCGACATGAGGATCGCGAGGAACGAGCGCTGCGAGATCATCGCGACCGCACTGACGGCCAGGAGAATCGTCGCGATGAACGTCTCCTGGTCGTAGCCGAGGCTTACGGCGACCAGCGCGCACGCTCCGATCGCCAGGGTACCGGTCACGATCTGGAGCGTGATCACATGGCCCAGGGCGACGGAGGCTCGCTCCGGCGATTGCGTCCCCTCACGCACCAGGTAGCCGCCCATACCAGATTCGACGAAGACCGTGAACAACGAGGAGAGAGCGAGAGCGACCGAGTACCGACCGAAGTCTGCGCTCGAGAGCAGCCGTGCGACGAACACCACGACGCCCAAACCGGCCAGGCGGACGACAAGCTGCGCCAACGCGAAGGCGCCGAGGTTTCGGGCCACGTCCTGCCGGGTGCTCGCAGCGTTGTTCGGCGACGTGCGCGCACTGCTGCCCGGCGCGGCATCCGTGCCGCTATCCAGCGCTGGCGACTTGTCCATTCGAGTCACAGAATAGCTGCTCGATGTCTGCGTTCGAACCGATCCGTGACTCCCCGTAGTAGGCTCGAGCGATGAACCAGCAGCCGCACCGCCGCCTCTCGACCGACGTATGAAGCTGTTCGCCGAGGCCCCGTCGGCGCTGCTCGGGCGGCATGCACCCCAGCTCAAGCGGCTCGTGCCGAAGGGCTTGCGTCCCCGTGCGTTCGCGTTGTTCTACCGGTCGCTCCCCAGCGCCGGCAGAGCAGCCATCTTTGCCAGGCGCTGTCGTAGTGCCGCGCAATACTGCCAGGACAACGGCTCGCCGCTGTACGCCCACCTGCTCAGGGTCGCTGCCGATGACATCGAGGCCAACGGGCCCTGCCGGGCCGTCGTACAGGGATACCGTACGCACGGAGGCGTGCCTCCGGCGGCCAACACCCGCGCGTTGATGGCGGCCGTCCACCGGATCGTGCTCGAGCAGTCCGGCACAGCGCTCGAGCCGTTCTACCCCTCCGTCGGCGGCTCGGTGGACATGGCAAAGGTCGGCCCGGCGTTCCTCGAGGTGGTCTCACAGCACCGCGACCGCGTCCGGGAGCTGATGAACCGCCCCGTGCAGACGAACGAGGTAACCCGGAGCCGCGCGCTCGTCGGCGGCTTCCTTCTTGCCGCCGAACGGACACAGCTGCCGCTTCACATTCTCGAGCTTGGGTCAAGCGGCGGCCTGAACCTGCGCTGGGATCATTACTACTACGAGGTCGACGGGGCCACATGGGGCGATCCCCGCTCACCGGTCCACCTCGTCGGCGGATTCATCGCAGGCCGCCCGCCGTTCCACCTGCAGGCCCGCGTGGTCGAGCGGCGAGGCTGCGACCTCGAACCGCTCGACGCGAGCTCGCGCGAGGGGCAGCTCGTCCTGCTCTCCCAGGTATGGCCGGATCAGATCGAGCGTGTCGAGCTCCTGAAAGGTGCCTTCAAGGTCGCCGAGCGGGTCGAAGCGCCGATCGACGGGTCAGACGCGTTGAGCTGGGTGACCGAGCAGCTCAGGACTCAGCGACCGGGCGTCTGCACCGTCGTGTTCGACACGGGGCTCAAGGAATACCTGCCGCCCTCCGTCCACGACGGAATCGAGCGCACGATCGCCGACGCAGGATCCAGAGCGACCGCCGAGAGCCCCGTCGCACGGCTGCACGTCCGGCCGGCCGATGGCGTGAAAGGAGTTGACGGTGAGTTGGAGCTCATCGTATGGCCCGGCGAGCGCAAGCAGACGCTCGCGCAGAACGCCGACCCCTATGCCCGTGAAGTGCACTGGGTCGGTCCCCAGGCTGACGCCGGCAGGGGCTGAGGCCGTCCGGCGCGTGGCGGGCGACGTCAGGCCTCGGCCACCGCGCCGAGAAGCGCATGCAGGTGGTACGCGCTGAGCTGGTCCCGATGAAGGTACTTGTCGAAGAAGGTCCTGGAGTTCTCCACCAAGCGCTTGCGCTCGTCCGCGTTCTCCGCGTAATAGGCGCACAGGTCCACGAGGTCGGAGAGGTCCTCCTTCGTGTAGACGATGTGCTCGCGATCGACGAGCGGCACATGTAGGCGCGCGTGATGGGGATAGGCGACGATGCAGGCCCCGACGGCCATGTACTCCACCAACCGGTACGAGAGCGGCCCCTCCCCGGGCACGTCGATGCAGACGCGGGAGCTCGCGATGTCCCGTAGGTACTCCGTGTACATCGTCAGGCGTGTCCCGCCCTCGAACTCGAAGCGGTTCTGCTCCGACAGCAGATCTAGTACCCGACCGCGCACCTGCGGGGAGAACTTGGGACTGAAACGTGAGTAGACCTCGTGCGTGAGGTGGTCGCGCCTCCGGAGCTGGTGCAGGTGGCGATGGAGCGCCTCGTGATCGAGCGGCGCGAAGCCTCCCGGCACAACGTTCTCCTGCGCGTAGCCCTCATTACGGAAGTGGCGCTTGAAGTAGAGCAGACAGCGATCCGCGCACGCCTCATCGACGTGGAGGTATGGGCTCTGATCGATGGCCACCTCGTGGGTGTAGCCGTCGATCATGACCTCGAAGAGCACCACGCTGCGGTAGGGCTGGGGGATATCGCAGTGCTCAGTCTCAACCATCGCGGCCATCGCCGCCCGCAGCGACGCGAGACGCCTGGCCATTCGTGACTTCGCCTCGATCTGCAGGCCGGCGGATCCCGAGAGATACGTCGTCGGCCAGCGGACCGTCACGGCGGCGAGGCGCGCGGAATCCAGAGGCCAGGACAGCGGCACGGACGACTCTGGGCGCCGGCGGACGTTCCACGCCGCGTCGATCGCGATGTTCTTGTAGGTGTTCGGGCTCTTGAGAAGCCGTCGGCGATGGGCAGTCAGGACGCGGTTGAGCTTTGGCATGGAGGCGGGAATCGGTGGGCGCACTTAGCTCGATTGATGATGGTGCGGGAGGGACAACTCGGACGTTCCCCGCTTTTGCGGGCCTGAGCCTACCGCTATGGCTTGTCGCGACCCAGCATCTGGTCCGCCCATCCCAGGTCTGCGAGCGCACGCGTCGAGGCTATTCGCAATCCGTCGTGATACACGACGGCGCCGGGAGTGTCGCCGTTACGGTAGACGCCCTGCTTGAGGTAGACGCCGGTGTTCGCCGGTTTGCTCTGGTCATGGAACGACATGACGCGCTCTCCGTCGACCCACAGCTCATACAAGCCGACGTTCGGGTCCGCGGAGTACTTGATGTGCACGACGAACTTGATCCAACGCCCGCGCCGTAACGCACCGGTCCACCGGTCGCCGTTGCGCTGGAAGGACAGGCGCTCCGTGGGCGAGGAGTCAGATCGGCCGACGGTCATCAACCCGTAGATGCCGTTCCTGGCTCGCGGACCGCTCTGCTCGTCGTCCGCTCGCCACTGGGTGAAGGTGAACTCGGGCCTCGGTCCCTTTGCCGGAAAGAGTGTGTACCAGCGGTACCAGCGGTCTTGGCCTTCGCTGACTCTGTGGCCCGAGCCTTTGATCAGCGCCTCGGTACGACCCCTCGGAACGGGACCCGAGCAGTCCATCGGGATGCACTCGCCGGCCACGCTCTCAAAACGGCCCGCGAAGGACCCCTGCTTTCGCGGCGAGGAGACGATGGAATAGCGGTCACGAGCAAATGCCTGCACTTCTGACCACTGCGAGAAGTCGCGGGACTCGAAGTCTCCCACGAAGTAGAGCTGTCCTGAGGGTGGAGCGAGGACCGTGCGAACGAGTACAAGGGCCAGCAGTCCTACCACGATCAGGCCGGCGAGCCACTTAGCCCGACGCCTGTGAGAGGCGGCAGGCGGCGGTTTCGGCGGACTCGCCTCGACCGTCCCGTCGCTTGAGGCGCCGGGAGGTTCGCGGTCGAGCATGTTGCCGAGTCTAATGGGCGCACTGCCTTACTCCGATTGTCCGAGGGAAGCCAACAGACCAACGGCCGGCAGCAGCGATCGCTTTCGCGCCCCTGCGACCGGCCGCCGACCCGTTCAGGTGTCACCCTTCGACTACAGCTAACCGGCTTCCGCCATCGCGCGGGTCGTCGCGATCCGCAAGCCGTCGTAGTAGATGTCGGCTGTTCCCTGGCCGTAGTCCATGCGGTACAGGCCGAATTTCATGTAGTTGCCTGTAGACGACAGCGTATGGGCGTTCTTCATGCCAACCTTCACGTCGTTGATCCACAGCTCGTCGAGGCCCTTGGCGGCGCTGGTAGACCAACGGGAGTGCCAAAGGACCTTGTACCAGCGGTCGCGCTGGAACTGGGAAGTCGGCAGGGTCCAGAGGTTGCCGCCGTCATTGTCGAAGGTCAGCGCGCCGACCCTGAAGGTGAAGCCGGCCAGGTGCTCACGGTTGTCACCCGAGTTGGTCTGCGTGATGTGCAAGCTGTCACCCGTGCGAGTCGGGAGCGGGGTCGAAGCCGGGACCCGGAACCACCAACGGTGCCAGTAGTCGTCTCCCTCTCGTGGGGCATAGCCTCGGTCGGCCTGGATCAGCGCTTCTGAGCGGTTCTTGCCTACGTCCTGGGACCAACGGTCGCCGTTCTGGACCTGGAAGCGCATCGAGTAGCTCCCAAGAATCGAGGAGCTGTTGGTGCTCGTGATCCGGCCCGTCGCTCCCTGCTGCAGGTTGACCTCGGACGTGGTGTTCTCGAATGACGCTGACTTGATGAGCCTGCCCGGCACGGTGCCGGAGGGGGTAGGGGTCGGGGTCGGGGTGACGACCGGGGTCGGGGTCGGGGTGATGATCGGAGGCGGGGTTGGGGTTGGGGTTGGGGTTGGGGTTGGGGTGGTGATCG
>JAABUN010004008.1_pt1 | contig 21142 bp, 17 predicted proteins | sample 5559311 | NCBI WGS metagenome assembly JAABUN01 (sample SAMN10711877, study PRJNA513370) | rock metagenome | isolation source: Antarctica rocks | place: Antarctica: Victoria Land, Siegfried Peak sud
GTTGAAACAAAACTCAACCATTTTGCAATCAAATCAAAATTGTATCTCAACGCACTGCATTCGGCATTTTCAACTCTGCGGCAACTGAACCCGATTCAGCTTGCTGCGTAAGGTGAGTTATTAAATCAATCCGCTAATCAATCAATTCAAAATCAAAAGCATTAATCAAGTTTCTTTAAATTACAGGCGAAGCGTAAAAGCCGGAAAATGTGTTTTTGATTTTCGGACATTTGACCGGCGGCAATTTAATTGGAGAAAAGAAAATGGTTAGATTACAAAAAACAATTATCGGAGCATTTCTGGTCTTTTCGGCGTTCTGCGCGACGGCGATTGCTCAGAATACAAATTCGCCGCTCGTTATCGGCGATACTTTTACCATTGATTCCAAGATAATGGGCGAGAAAAGAGTTATCAATGTTTATTTGCCGCCCGGCTATAAAGAATCTTCTAACCTTCGCGTTCCGGTTCTCTATATGCCCGACGGCGGAATCGCAGAAGATTTTCTGCACGTTGCAGGGCTTGTTCAAGTGTCGGTCGGAAACGAAACGATGCGCCCATTTTTGCTCGTCGGCATCGAAAATACCGAACGGCGGCGCGATATGACCGGTCCGACCGAAAACGAGAAAGATAAAAAGATTGCGCCGCGCGTCGGTGGTTCAGCCGAGTTTAGAAAATTCATTCGCAGCGAGTTAATGCCGCAGATAAAAACGCGCTATCGCACGACGGATGAAACGGCGATTGTCGGCGAATCGCTTGCTGGATTGTTTGTCGTCGAGACTTTTCTGCTCGAACCGGATTTGTTTGATACTTATATTGCCTTCGACCCAAGCCTATACTGGAACAATCAACGATTAGTTAACGATGCCGCGAAACGGTTGCGTGCGCGTCCCGATTTGAAAAAGACTTTGTATGTTGCCCAAAGCAGCGAGGAAGCAGTCGAAGGCGTCGCGCAGCGTTTCGCGGACGTTCTCGGCAAAAATGTGCCTGCAGGCGTTCAATGGCATTTCGAGAAAATGCCGGACGAAAAACATTCGACCATTTATCATCCGGCTGGGCTGAAAGCTTTTCGCGCACTATTTAAACCGCCGGTCAAAAAATAGCCGTCGACGGTTAAAAATCGTTCGCCTTCTGTATAAAGAAAATTACGGGTGCTGCCGAAACTATTTTGCCGCTAAAAGCGGTTTGTAATTTTCGCTGTGCGCATACGCCAAAAACAAAATTCCTAAGAAAAGCGGGATCACAATCGGCAAACCGCTCGGCATCAGAAAAATGTTGATTAATAGAATGTTGAGCGCAATCGGAAATATTAAAACGACTGCCAAGGTCACGAATCTGCCCGAGATAAACGCCAGACCGCAGAGAAATTCAAACGCTTTGGCGACCGGCATAATATAGCCGGATGCAGTTATTCCGTCCGTGAAAATTTTGGCGTTGCCGGTCAATTCTGGCTGCGGAACGAGATTTAAAAAATAAGTCACTGATGCGAAAAGAAACATCAATCCGATTAATGTGCGAACGACGATTACTGCGATTTTCATATTCTCTCCGATTCAAGTTTTTAACGTAAATTCATTTTAGATTTAATATCCCGCCGCTGTGTTGGCGGGATATTTATTACTGCTGCTTTGGCATCGCGTCCCGCTTCGTCAATCCTCAAACTAGTTTTCAATGAAGCTCCCGCACACTTTCCACGAAGCGATTATAATCAATCGTTTTTGGGCTTGTAACTCAAAACAGTTTTGCCGCCGGAATAAAGCTTTGCTCCGATGGGCGTAAATTTCTGTATTCTGTCGAGCGAATTAAAAATAGTCATACCGCTCGCGATAGCTGTCGGATTTATAATCAGATGATACTCGTCAATCAGCCCTTCTTTTATTAGCGATGAAACAAATTCTGCGCCGCCGACAACGGCGATGTCTTTGCCGTTTTGTTTTTTCAAGTTGGCAATCTCGTCCGCCAGGTTTCCCGTTGCCAAAACGGTATTGTTCCAGGTCGATTCCTCAAGCGTTTTAGTAAAAACGACTTTTGGCATCTCGACTATTTTTTTTGCAAACGGCGTATCGGGATTCTTCTCAAATGCATTTCTCCAATACTCTATAAAGCCGCCTGCCGCCAATTTTCTGCCGAGCAAAAGCGTGTCCGAAGAATCGAAATGGAAATCGATAAACTCCATAAATTCGTCATCGGGATTCCAGGTCATCCAGTCATTTTCCCCATTCGGTCCGGCAACATATCCGTTTACGGTCATTTGCATTGATAATTTTACTTTTCTCATTTTTTAATCTTCCCAATTGTTGTAAAAATTTGGCTTAAGCCTTCGGCATTTTGCTGAAATCCATATACAGCACGTTCCAGCGATGACCGTCTAAATCGGCGAAACCGCAGCCATACATCCAGCCTTGAATTTCCGACGGCACGCTGAAAATCGCGCCGCCCGCTTCAAAAACTTTTCTTGCCGTCTCGTCTACTTCTTCGCGGCTTTCGGCGTCAAACGAAATCAAAACTTCCGCGTCCGCCCGAGCATCCGAAATTTCGCTTTTCGTAAAACCTCTAAAAGTTTCTTCCGCGAAAAACGCCACAGTCATTTTCTTTTTGCCAACGCTAAAACAAACCATCTCGCCGCTCGTGTGTTGTTCGTTTAAAGAAAAACCTATCCGGCTGAAAAATTCCTTTGTTTTACCCAAATCCTTGACTGGAAAATTGAGCCACATTTCTTTTGTCATTTTATTTCTCCTGTTTGAATGCCTTTAATTATTCTGATTGCGGTCGAAATTAACCATCCACAGAATGCCGAATTTATCCGCGCACATTCCGAAATATTCGCTCCAAAATGTTTTGGCGAGCGGCATCGTGACTTTGCCGCCATCGGAAAGCCCGTTAAAAATCCTTTCGGTTTCTTCGCGGCTTTCGGTGCTGATGGAAATGGAAAAATTGTTGCCGTGATTTATCTCGTAACGCATAGATTTCGGCGTGTCGGCGCCCATCAAAACGGTTTCTTTGCCGATTGGCAATGCGACGTGCATTATTTTCTCTTTTTCATCTTCCGAAATTTCTGGAAAACCCGATTGGTCGCACATTTCGCGGTAGCGCAGAAAAGTTGTGAATTCGCCGCCGAAAATTGATTTGTAAAAGTTAAACGCTTCTTCCGTGTTGCCTTCGGAATGCAGATATATATTGATTAATGCCATTGTTTTTGTCTCCTTGTTTTGTTTGTTTCACAGATAAGATATTGTCTTACTGTCTTTACACTATACCTTCGGTAGTGCGATAATGCGCGGTGTATAAATGACAATTTTGCGGGCTGTTTGCGACAATATTTGATTTATTTTAATTTATGAAACACGTTTCGATACTCGTTCCTGAATCAGCGGTCTTAGCGGCAATCGACGACCCGCGCCACGTTTTTTCTCAAGTCAACAGCTTTTATAAACAAGCGGGAAAACCCCAGGTGTTCGACATAAAATTCGTCGGCTTGAAGAGGGAAGTCCAGCTTCACGACAGCGCGTTCACCGTTCACGCCGATTTTCTATTGGACGAAACGGAAAAGACGGATTTGATTTTTATCCCGGCATTTGTCGGCGATTTGAAAACCGCCATCGAAACGAACAAAAAATTTATTCCGTGGATTATCGAACAGCGCGAACGAGGCGCGGAAATCGTCAGCCTGTGCGTCGGCGCTTTTATGCTGGCGAAAACCGGACTGCTCGACGGAAAACAATGTTCGACGCACTGGCGAGCGGCTGACGAATTCAGAGCGATGTTTCCTCGTGTCGATCTGGTCACGGACAAAATAATCACCGAAGACGGCGGAATTTATACGAGCGGCGGCGCGACATCTTACTATAATCTGCTTATTCATTTGGTCGAGAAATTCACGAATCGCGAAACGGCGATTCGCACCGCCAAAGTCTTCGCCATCGATTTTGAGCGCGACAACCAATCGTCGTTCATAATATTTAAAGGGCAAAACCAACACTCGGACGAGGCAGTTAAGAAAGCTCAGGATTTTATCGAAAACAATTTGCAGGACAAAATCACGATCGACGAATTGTCGTCGCAAGTCGCTCTCGGACGCCGCAGTCTTGAACGTAGATTCAAAGAAGCGACCGATAACACCGTCGCCGAATATATCCAGCGCGTCAAAGTCGAAGCCGCCAAAAAATGCTTTGAAACCAGCCGCAAAAGCATTACCGAAGTGATGTATGACGTAGGTTATGCTGACGCCAAGGCTTTCCGCGGAACGTTTAGAAAAATTACCGGAATGACACCGGTTGATTACCGGAAAAGATACAACAAAGAATTATAAAATTTGTGGTTGCCGAAATTATTTTGAAACGTATAAATCGGGAAACTGCTGTCGAAAATTTTCCAGCTTCGGCTTGTCGTTTACCACAATATAATCGTCGTTAGGATGTCGAACCATATAATCTTGGTGGTTATCCTCAGCTTGCTTAAATAAATCAAGCGCGACAACCTCAGTGATGATTGGCTGCGCGTAAGTTTTTGCTTCGGTTAATCTGGCAATATAATTTTCGGCAAGCTGTTTTTGCTCGTCGTTGGAGTAAAAAATCACAGAACGGTATTGCTTTCCGACATCGGGACCTTGCCGGTCTAGTTCGGTAGGATTGTGCGCTACCAAAAAGAAAATCTTGAGCAGTTGTTCGTATGAAATTTCAGACGGATCGTAAGTAACTTTTACGGCTTCGGCGTAACCGGCTTTTTCCGCGCTCATCGTTTCGGAATCGGCAGTCTTTACCTTTCCGTAAGACAATCCGCTCATAACGTCGCTGACTCCTTTAACGTGTTCAAAGATGCCTTCCACGCCCCAAAAGCAGCCTCCGGCAAAGACGGCAGTTTGTTCGCCTTTGACAGCTTTGAAAGGCATCGGCGATAAAACTTTATTTGAGCTTGTAATGTTCATTTCTGATTGGGCGGAAAATCTTTTTGCGGAATCGTTCACGCTGCCGCAAGCCGCCAGTAGCACGCCGCCGAAAATAAGAAGCGAAAGAAATCTAAAAAAATAAATCGACATAAAAATAATCTTTCTTGATTTCGCCTTGCCTTATTGTTTTACCCGCGTGTCGTCAGCAATCCAGTTCACTTCCCAGGTTTTGCCGCCATCGTCCGAGAAAGCCTGTTCAAAACGGCACGAATTCGGAGTGATATCGAAGATGATGAATCGAACGAGGATGGCTCGCCCGTTTAATGTTTCCTGGTTGTAAAACTCGCCGCGCCCGTCTTTGAACTCGCCGATTGTCGGCACAGCCATCACGCCGCCTTTGATGTTGGCGAAATTAAGACTCCATTGGCGAGATTCAGGATTGTATAAACGCAGACTCAACGCTTTAATGTTGCCTGCCGAACCGGAAACATCGAGTTCCACCAGATTTGCATTTCCGTCCCAGACCTTTCTAGCGAATGTTGTTCCTTCATATTTGACCCATTTGGTCGAGCCGGTCAAAGGATTCAGCAAGCGCTTTAAGCTAGTTTTCCAGGTGCCGATTTCAAAGTCAAAATCACGTTGACCGTCCCGCGGCGCGGTTGAAGTTTGAGTTGTATTTTTGGAAGTCTCGGATTTTTGCTGCGCGGTCGCGCTACACGGCGTTAAAGCGGCAACCAAAACGCCAGCCAGTAGTGAAAGCGTAGCCTTTAAAATAATTGTTTTTGTCATAATTATTTGTATTGAATCGACGATTTACTCATTTTTCTTGAGCGAAAAAGATTTCTCGGTCGGATAAATGACGAGCGTGTTTTTTACCGTGACCAGATCAGCCATTTCGGTTTTCAATTCGTCGTTCATTTTGGAGTCCGCGTCTTTCATTTTCGATTGATATTCCGATTCGTTTTTATAAAAAGTTATCTGCACCAGCAGATTTTTATCCTGAAAAACCGGCAAACCCGTAAAATCGTTCGGAGTCATTTCGCTCGTCCAGAACGATGCATTTTCTATTTTTGAACTGTTCAAAATCGCCGCGTATTTCTTTTTGACAAATTCAATCAATTTTTCGCGCTTGGTGTTGGAAATATAAAAATCAACTACGGCAACGCCTTTCTCCTGCCCGAACCAATCAATATTAAAACTCGATTGGGCGTCGTTTGAAGTGTCCTTTAGATTTAACGGCTGCAAAAGATAAACGTTGTCGTTGTTAAGCAGCATTGAATTGGCTGCGCTTTTGTGCTGCTTCCAATCGGGTGAGCCGAAGTAGAAATCGTTCAAGAACTTATATCTGGCTGGCATATCACGAAAACCGCGCATCCAGAAGAAATTATCGTTCGCGTCTTTAACTCGGTATTGACCTAAAATATATCCACCTAAAATGTTTTGCGATTGCACGAAATTGTCTTCAAACAAATCGATAAATTCGTCGCGCCGATTGTGCCGGACAAGATAATTACGCAATTCGAGGACTTTGATGTTTTGATTGGCGTTCAGCTTTGGCACGTTATCTTTTCCCTGAGAGAATGATGTAATCGGAATAACGGCGATTAGAAGAATTAACAGAGCGTATAAAAGATTTTTCATTATGTTCGGCACATCTAAAGTTCCAAATACAATTAATGTCGCTTTGCTATACACAAGGCGTGAACTAATTTTATAGCCGATTGGGTATTCTCCAAGTGCCAATTCAACACAATATCAGCAGACCAATTCGGCTGGCGGCTGGTAAGCAAAAGTTAACTTTTGTTGATATTGCCTTATTGGACTAATGTGAATTAACGGGGATGGCTTTTTTCACTTGCCGGATGAGATTGACTGAATCGGGGATGGAGGCAACTACGTGCGTTTGCAAAATGGCAATTGAGATATTCTTAATTTTAAGGTGTCCATAAATCTTAGAAATCTTTTGAAACTATTGAAGTTGAGAAAATTTAACGGTTTACCTAAAAACCGTAGTTTTCGGGAACCCTGTTTTTTAACTGCTTACTAATTGAAATTGAACAAATCAACTTTATCAAGCAATTTTAGAGATCTGTGGGTTTAATAATTAGACTTGCTCGTCCAATGCGTGTAGCGCTCTGTCGTCAGCAAATCGCTGTGTCCCAAAATCTCTGCAATCGCGAAAGCATCGACGGAAAGTGTTTTTAAGGTTGGCAGCAACCTTGTTCTGCGGCTTTTCTTTGTTTTATTAGTCGCTTTTGGTTTCCCTCGACAATCTCGTCAAAAACCGATTTCGCTTATTCCATTACGTCCATTTGTCTGCCTGGCTTTTCTTTCATAATGAAATCAAATTAGCGTAAGCAAAAGTGTGGCGCTGGAATAGTTTTTCATAACACTACAAGATTAGGACGCTAACGGTCGGCTGAGATTCCTTGACTATTAAATAATTGTTAACATATAATTCAGACCTCGAACAAATTACCAGCCATTCGTAGAAAAAGTCGGTCAGCTTTAGATGAGAAAAATTGATTTAACCAGTTTCAATGTGGCGACGAACGAAACTGTGCGGAATATCAATCGGCGAATCATACTCGATTTGATACGGACGCGGCAGCCGGTTTCGCGGGCGGATTTGGCGCGGCTCTCCGGCTTGCAGCGCAGCACGATTTCGCTAATTACCGAGCAATTGCTGGCTGAGCAATGGATAACGCAGGGCGCGCTCGGACATCTTCCGCGCGGGCGCAAGCCGCGATTTCTGCATTTGAATGTCGAGCGCGCCGGAATAATCGGCGTCAATGTTCGCCCGACGAACACGACCATCGCGCTTGCCGATTTAAACGCAAACTTTATCGCGCACGAATCTTTTTCGACCGATGCCGACCCGAATATTTTTATTAAAGATTTAACAAAACGGCTTCAATCGTTTATCAAACTGCACCCGAACGTTTATTTTGAAGGAATCGGCGTCAGTATGCCCGGGCGCGTTGATTCGGTTTCCAAAAAACTTGTCTTCGCGCCGAATTTGGGCTGGCGCGACGTTGATTTGCAGACGCCGCTCGAGCGGGCAACCGGACTTGTAATTGAAATTGAAAATGCGGCAAACGCCTGCGCGCTGGCGGAAATATGGTTCGACCGGCGCTCGAACGGCGTTCAGGATTTGATTGCCGTAACGGTTTCCGAAGGCATCGGAACGGGAATTATCAGCAACGGACAACTGTTGCGCGGCGCGGGCGGCGTGGCGGGCGAGTTCGGTCATATATCGATTAACGAAAACGGCGCGCTCTGCAAATGCGGCAATCGCGGATGCTGGGAAGTTTACGCTTCAAACACGGCGGCTATAAACGAATACGTGCGAATTACTTCGAGTGGCGGCACGAAAAAACGCGGCGCGCAGACCGAAAAAGACGCGCCGAGCTTTGACGATATTCTGCGCCTCTCCGAGCAGGGCGACACAAAAGCCGTCGAAGTTTTGGAGCGAATGGGACATTATCTCGGCGTCGGGTTTGCGATGCTGATTGCCGGAATGTCGCCGAATATGATTGTCGTCGTCGGCGAAATCACGCGTGCCTGGAGCAGAATCGAGCCGATTATAAAAAATATTCTAGGTGCGCGTCTGCAAAGTCTGCCGCTTGCGACCAGAATCGTTCCAGCGCAGGATAATTTGCAGCCGAGACTGCGCGGAAGTATGGCTTTGATTTTACAAAAACATTTCGGCGCGCCGCTTACCGCTTAATATTTGAACAAAAAAAGTAAGCAAAGCATATTTTCGGCATTTTGTTGTAACCTTGAACAATATATAGATTTTTGTTTGTCATTAAATTTACGGAGGCTTTCCATGAAACGTTTTGTCTATCGGTTTCTTATATTTTCGATTTGTCTAACAACAGCATTTACACTTTCGGCAATCGGTCAAACGGTTACCGGTTCGCTCGTCGGTCACGTCGAAGACGCCGCCGGAGCAGTCGTTCCGGGCGCGCGCGTAAAAGTAACGGAGGTTAATCGCGGCACGACGCGCGAGATTACGACCAATGAAGAAGGCAACTACTCGATTGCCAGCGTCGACCCGGGCGTTTACCGCGTCGAAATCGAGCAGACGAACTTTAAAAAATTCGTTCGTGAAAACGTCGAAGTCGCCATCAATACGACGGTGCGCGTCGATACGACGCTCGAAGCCGGATTGGTTTCCGAAATCGTTCAGGTCGAACAGGAACAGGTTCAGCTAAAAACCGACCGCGCCGATGTCAGCACGCAAATTACCAGCGAGCAGGTCGAGGAATTGCCGCTCTCGCCCGACCGAAATTACCAGAGCGTGCTTGATATTTCCCCGGGCGTAACCGAATCGGCGGCGGTCGGTTCGAGTTTTGGCAATCCGAACGGCTCGCTCGTCAATCGCGTCAACGGGCAAAACGAACGCTACAACAATTTTCAATTGGACGGAACGATTAACAATCAAACGAACGTCATCTCGCAGACGGCAATCGTGCCGCCGCCCGAAGCGATTCAGGTCGTCGACATTTCAACCAACGCCTACGACGCCGAACAGGGCAGAGCGGCGGGCGGCGTCATCAACGTGCAGATAAAATCCGGCACGAATAAACTGCGCGGCGCGGCTTTTATCTACAACACCAACAGCTATTTCAAAGCGCGCAATCCGCTTTCGTTTGTTGCCGAACAGCCGAATACGAATCTGACGCAATACGGCTTCGTCATCGGCGGACCGATTATTAAGGACAAAACTTTTTTCTTCGGCGATTATCAGCGCGGCACTGACCGGCGCGGGCAAAATACGTTGTTGTCCGTTCCCATTGCGGCTTATCGAAACGGCGATTTCAGTTCGGTTCTCGGCAGTTATATTTGCGTGAGCGGAACAACGACTGTTCGCAGCGCGACGCCCGGCTGTCCGACCGGCGCAACTGCTGTCAACGATACAAATTCCAACGGTCAAGTCGTGCAGCGCCGAGACGGACAAATTTTTCGACCGTCGCTGACCAGTTCGACGACGCGCATCGCCTACGCCAACAATATCATTCCGCAATCTGAGTTTAATCCGGCGGCGCGGGCGATTCTAAATCTTCTGCCGCTGCCAAATCTTTCCGGCGTAACAAACAATTACGAAGCCAGCGGCACGTTTCTACAAAATCGGGATTCGTTCGACGTTAAGGTCAATCATAATTTTTCGGAGAAAACGACGGCGTTCGTTCGATACAGTTTCTTTAAATCGTTGACTTCGGACTTGCCCGTGTTCGGCGATTTGGGCGGCGTTACGAGCAGCGGCGGCGCGACGGCGGCGGTCGGTCCGGGCAGAAACGACAGCGTTTCGGCAAACGTAACACACGTTTTTAACCCGAAGCTGATTACCGAATTTCGCTTCGGCTACGTGCGCGTTCACATCACAGGCGATGTTCCGTCGCAGGAAAATCTGGGCAATAAGCTGGGCGTTCCCGGAACAAACATCGGCGATTTTTTCACCTCGACGGGAATTCCGCGCGTAACCATCAGCGGTTATGATTCGCTCGGCAACGCCGCAACCTTGCCGTTTGATATAAAAGAAAACAGCTACAACATCGTCAACAACTGGACGACTATTTTCGGCAATCACACGGTTCGTTTCGGCGCGGACATCCGCAAACTAAGGCTTGACAAATTTCAGGTCACCGGCGGCAACGCGACCGGATTATTTGCTTTTACCACAGGCGTAACCGGCGTTGCGGCGGCGACGGGTCGTCCCGCCCCAAGCACGTCAAATGCCAACGCCTTCGCTTCTTTTCTGCTCGGCGTGCCGCAAAACGTGCGCCGCACGACCGTCGCGCAGCTCGGCGGCTACATTACGCCGCAGTATTTCTTTTTCGCCCAAGACCGCTGGCAGGTTAATCCGAAACTGACGGTCAACTACGGCTTGCGCTATGAGCTTTACCCGTATCCGAGCGGCACGAACGCGGGCGACCAATCGTATTACGACCCGAATACGAATACGGCTTTAATCAGCGGCTACGGTCCGAACAATGACCGTATAAACGTCAAAACCGACCGCGGCAATTTCGCGCCGCGTCTCGGCATCGCGTATCGTCTTAACGATAAAACGGTTATTCGCACCGGCTACGGCATCAGCTATGTGCCGATTACGCTCAACTCGCTGGCAAACCAAAATTTCGGCAGCCAAATCGATGTCACGATTACCGGAACGAACGCCAATTTCGCGCCGCGCGACGCCGCCGGCAACGTCATCACGCTTTCGACCGGAATTCCGACGCCGGGCATTATCGACTTGACGAGCGGCGTCGTTACGCCGCCGAATAACGCGGTCGTCGGCGTGGTTAATCCGAATGCCAAACGCGGTTATATTCAATCATATAATTTCACGGTCGAGCGCGACTTTTTCGGATTCTTAACCTCTGTCGGCTACGTCGGCTCGCGCGGCACGCGCCTGCCCGGAACGCTGAACTTAAACGCCGCCGGACCCGGAAGCGCGACCGCCGACCGACCGTTTGCCAAACTTTACGGGCGCACCGCCGACGTTCTTTTAACGGACTTTATGCTGAGCAACTCTTATCATTCGCTGCAAGCCCGCGTTGACAGGCGGTTTAAACAGCTCGGCGGCAGGCTGACCGTCGCTTACACATACAGCAAATCGGTTGATTACACCGACGCTTTTGCGATTTTGAACGACCTTAACATTGATTCCAATAAAGGTCCGTCTCCGTTTGACCGGCGGCACAATTTAGTCGTCAGCCACGTCATTCGTCCGTTCGGCAAAGGCGGCAGATTGTTCGACGAGAACGGTTTGCGATGGCGCGGGCTTTTCGGCGGCTTTACGTTAAGCGGAATCTTCGCCGCCCGAACCGGAACGCCGATTGATATTACCAACACGAGCCTGACCAGCACCGTTACGCAGGGCGCCGCCAACCGACCCGACCAGATTGCCGACCCTTTTATTGCGGGAGCGGTCGCGGCAAATCCCGACCCGCTCTGCCAGCTAACGATTTCTCAAGGCGGTCGAGCGGCGGATGAAGTTCGCACAAGCAGCAGCTTTTTTAACCGCTGCGCGTTCGTTAATCCCGCGCCGTTCACGTTCGGCAATGTCGCGCGCAACTCGCTGCGCGGTTCGCATTACATCAACTACAACGCAACCCTGGCGCGCACGCTTAATATCGGCGAACGATTTAAGCTGCAAGGGCAGATGACGGTTTTTAACGTGGCGAATACATCGCATTTCGACGACCCGAGCGGCTCGTTTACTTCCGGCAATTTCGGGCGGTCAACCCGCGCAACCGGCGAACGCTCGATTCGTTTCGGATTACGATTTCTGTTCTAAAATTACTTAAATGGCGGTTTCAAAAAAACTTGGGCAAAAAACTCAAGAGGAGGAAAAAACAATGAATAAATTTTCGACAATGACTAGAAAAACGGCATTAAAAATGAGAACGGTTATTTTCGGGGCAATTTTATTTGCCGGACTGCTCGTGTTTTTCCAAACCGCAAACGCGGCTACTGCTTATTATGTTTCCGCGACGGATGTTTACGCGCGTTCAAAGCCGCAGTCTTACGCGATGGGACGGCTTTATAATCAAACCGACACCGGACAGGGACGCATCGATATTCAATATGTCGATTCCAACGGCTGGGGTTACGGTTACGCTTATGGCTACGTCAATCGCTGCGTTTGGGTGCAGTATAGCTACCGCGACAGCGCGGGCGTTTCGCGCACGAATTTCCGAACCAACGGCACGACCGTCAGCGATAAATGCAGGACGACGAATATATATCTCGACACTTCGGAATTTACCAACGGCGAGATATTTATGAATTCGACCAACACGGACGGCGTGATAATCACCATCGCCAGAGACACTAACGCGTGGGACAACTGGCGCTGGGACGGCAGCGCGACCGGAAATTCGGTCTATCGCGGAGTTTCGCCGGCGGGCAGTAAATGGAAAATCCGCTACACGACCAAAGACGGCGCGGGCGTGATGGCGCGTCCGTGTTCTTACGACGCGGGCGGCACGTTGTCGTGTTCGTCCGACTGGCATTTCATTCAGCGTTCGTCATTCTGAACGTTCAACCGGTGAGATGGAACGTTCAACCGGTGAGATGGAAAAAGCCGTTTTGAATTTTGTTTTTCAGTCGCCGTTTCAGGCGAGTTTTGAATCTTTAAAACGGCTTTTGAAAACATCTCGAATAAGTTAATGCGGGAGAAAAATCAATTGAAATTTATCGTATCCAGACGCGCCAAAAGTTTGTTTATTTTGTTTTTTGCCATTTTGCTGATTTTGTCGGGAGCAGCTTCAGTTGACGCTCAAAATCGTGCGAACGAGCGAATCAGGCGCGATATTCGGATTGTCAACAACCAGCCTTTTCCGGTGAAAATGCCGATTGATCTGCGCGGAACGAGTTTAAACGGAACTGATTGGCGAACCGCCGACGGGAAAGCGGCGCAAACGGAAACGGCAAGCGGAAACTTGTTTTTTATCGCCGATTTGCCCGCGTCTTCAGCCAAAAGTTACAGACTTCAAAGCGTTTCCGGCGCGAATGAAAACGACAAACCGCTGTCGATTGTTCCGACCGAAAACGGCATCTCGCTTAATTTTGCAAACGCGAATCTGGGCGAGTTAGCGTGGCAGATTCTCTACCGCGATTCGCGTCCCGCAGAATTAAAAGGCGAGCCGTATTCAACGAAAACGGATTTTTCAAAAGATTTTCAAGCTTTGCCGTTTAAGTTTACGAAAATTTCGACGGGAGCGTTGTTCGACGTTTGGCACGGCGCGGCTGAATCGAACGGGTTGCGCCTGACAATTAATTTGCGCGCTTTTCACGATGGATTTCTGGATGTAAATTCCGTGCTGACAAACACGAACGCGGCGAAAACCGAAAATGTTTACGCGGCGGTTTTAACGCGCTGGCGTCAGCCGGACGCGGCGAATCGTTCGGTTTGCTACGATTACCGCATTTCCCGATTAAAAGAAAACGACTACACGCTCTTTCGCGTCGGCGAAAGCCGCAACTGGTATGTCCAGCGCGGCGTCGATTGGTTAAAGACGAATTTCGCCGGAAATAATTCGGTCGCGTGGATGAATGATTTTTCGCAGAGTTTTACCGTTCATCAGGACGCGAAAGGCAAACGTCCGGCGCGCTGGGTTGGCGCGAATATTCCGCAAATCGGACACGAAGCGCAAACGGCGGGACGCGACGTTTATTTATTGACCGAAATCGCCCGTTCAAACCTGAAATCCTACGCCGAACGGCTCGAAGACAATCGCCTGATGGAACGAGGCGAAAGCGCGAATTTCTCGTCGCGTTTAGCGTTTTCCAAAACGGCGATGACCGACGAGCAGGTCGATAACGCTTTTGTCGCCTACGCTTCCTATGCCGAGCAAAAACAGGAAAACGGCAAAATCGATTACGAAATCGGCGTGCCATACACGCGCTTCGGGACGAATTATTTTCCGTATTCGACATTGGGAGAGAATTTCGACATCAAAAAACTGCCCGGAATGGACAGAGACGCTTACTGGGCTTTTGCCGCCGATACGGTCAACAAATGGCAGTTGTTCGCCGACGACATCCGGCGCGATTTGCGAATCGCCAAAACGCTCGGTTTTGAACTGATTCGCCTGCATCATCTCGAACTCATCGAAGGCGTCGAAAAAGCCAAACAAGTCGAATATCTCGATTTCTTTTTCGGCGAGATGCAAAAATTAAAGTTAAAAGCGCTGATTGACGCGCGCATTTCCGCCGCCGATACTGCCGATTTGGTCAGGCGTTACAGAGATGTGATTGACGGCGTGGAAGTCGATAACGAAGTTTTGATTTTCGGCATCAACGACGACGCGCCCGCGTATTGGACGCGAGTTTACAACGCCGTCAAAGCCGTTGCGCCGGAAATTCCGGTTCACCTGACCGCGCACACGAACACAGGCGCGTTCGACCGTCTGCAAAAACTCGGCGTGCCGTTCGATAAAATCGGGCAGCACGCTTACACCGACGGACTCGATTCGATGCCGAACACGCGCGGTTTTTCGCTCGCCGCCGCGAGTTACGGGCGGCGCGTCGGAAAACCGCCGATTATTACCGAATGGAACTGGCGTTTTTTAACTAGAATGACGCCCGAAGACCGCGCGAAAGTTTACGCGCCGATTTTCGAGAACGTCCTAAAAACGCGCTCGATGCCCGTGATGTATCAATTTCAATTTAACGAATCTTTAGCGATGAACCCGAAAGCGCTCAAAGGAATTCGTCATTACGAGCAAATCTGGCTCTCGCGCAGACCGAAACCGGAAGCCTTCGTTCTATCCGGTTTAATCAACAAATACGGCGCGCCGACGCACCCGAACAAACTCGTAAATGTCGAATATTCGGTTGTCAATTTGAGCGAAAACGGACAGGGCGCGGCGCAATTTAAGATTACGAATACGAGCGGCAAAAATCTAAATCTGAAAGCGGCGATTGAAGTTCCGGCGAACTTAAAAGCCGGTTTCCAAAATGCTAAGGACAATAATTTACGGCTCAAACCAAACGCTTCGATGACCGTAATTGTTTCCTTGCAGGCGCTTCCGACCGACAATTCACCCAAACCTTTGCCCGGTTTTTATCACGTATTTCTGCGGCTCGAAGGCGACGACGATTTGCTTCGCTACGGCTGGGCGGAAGCCCGACTTGCGGGCGCGCCGCAAATGGATGCGGCAGAAAAATCGAATGTTGTTTACGGCGACAAGGTTTTCGATTTTAATTTAAATCGCCCGCTCGCCGTTGTTTACGGCGACAAATCGCCGATTCAGGATGTCGAGACGGCTTCGGTTTTGGTTAATACAATCGAGAGCGCGACCGGCAGACCCGTGAAGATTTACGAGCTTAAAGATTTGCCGAAAGCCGAACGCGCCGCGCTCATTTTAGTCGGAACGCTGAAAACCAACCAGCTTATCGCCGCCGTCAATTCAAAAATTCCTGAAAATGTGAGAAATGCCAAACAATTTGCGGCGCGGACGGGCGAAAATTCCGGCGAAGACTGGCTCGTTTTCAGCGGCGGCAGTCCGCTCGAAGCCGAACGCGCCGCGATGGATTGGACCGTTCGTTTTTGGAAATACGCCAAAGATTCGGCGGCAAGGCGCGTCGGTTTAGTGGAAAAAGAATTGCCGCTCGGCTTCGACCCGGCGCAATTGCCTTAAATTCAAATTCAGATTTGATATGAAAATAGTAGATATAAGAGCGACAACTGTAACCGTGCCACTCGAAGCGCCGCTGCGCCACGCCAACGGCTGTCATTGGGGCAGATTCGTCCGCACAATCGTTGAAGTCGAAACTGACGAAGGCATCATCGGGCTGGGTGAGATGGGCGGCGGCGGCGAATCTGCCGAAGCGGTTTTTCGCCAAATGAAATCGTATCTCGTTGGACACAATCCGGCGAATCTCGAAGAGATGCGTTTTAAAATCGCCAATCCGACCGCATCTTTATACAACAACCGGACGCAGATTTTAGCCGCTCTGGAATTCGCCTGTCTCGATATTCTGGGACAGAAATGGAATGTTCCGGTTTATGAAATATTGGGCGGGAAATTACAAGACAAAGTTCCGTTCGCGTCATATTTATTTTTCCGCTACGCCAATTCAAAAGACGGTTTGGGTGAAGTTCGCACAATCGAGCAGCTTGTCGTCCACGCTAAAGAACTGAAAGAGAAATACGGTTTTACGTCGCATAAATTAAAAGGCGGCGTTTTCGCGCCCGAATACGAGCTTGAATGTTACCGGGCTATTGCCAAAGAACTCGGAACCGATTCTACGAGCGGCGACTCATTCAGATTTGACCCGAACGCGGTTTTTTCGACCGAACAGGCGATTTGGTTCGGACAAAACATTGAAGACATCAGAAACGATTATCTGGAAGACCCGGTTTTCGGTTTGAACGGAATGCGGCGAACGCGCGAAAAGGTAAAAATGCCGCTGGCGACAAACACGGTTGTCGTCGGTTTTGAACAATTGGCGGCGAATGTTTTAAACACGGCGGTTGACGTGATTCTGCTCGACACGACGTTTTGGGGCGGCATCCGGCAATGCGTCAAAGCAGCGAATGTATGCGAGACATTTCAAATGGGCGTGGCGGTTCATTCGTCGGGCGAACTCGGAATACAATTAGCGACAATGCTCCATTTGGGCGCGGTGGTTCCGAATCTGAGCTTCGCCGCTGACGCGCATTATCACCATCTGGTTGACGATATTATCGAAGGCGGCAAATTCAAATATGAAAACGGCGCAATAAAAGTTCCCGACGCGCCCGGTTTGGGAATAAAATTAAACCGCGAAAAACTCCGCGAATACGGCGAATTATTTAAACGTCTCGGCTCGTATCCATATGACCAAGACCCGATTCGACCGGGCTGGACGCCGACGATTCCGAACAATCGCTGGGCTGACCCAAACGATGACAGAACGCCGAAAATACCTTTTTAACTTGCGGGCGGCATAATTAAAAAATGAATAATTTAACAGTCAAACAATTTGAAAAAACGATTTCCGCCGACGGCGACGGGCGCGACGGGAATCCGCGAGACGTTTCGGAATTGCGGCGGCAGGTTGATGAAACGATTTCGACCACGCCGGTTTTCGATTTGCACACGCATCTGTTCGCGCCCGAATTCGGCGGGCTGAATTTATACGGTATCGACGAGCTTTTGAATTATCACTATTTAATCGCCGAGTTTTTTCGTTTTTCTTCACTCGCGCCCGAAGCGTTTTGGAAACTGGAAAAACCGAAACAATCCGATTTAATCTGGCAAACTTTGTTCGTCGAAAACACGCCGCTCTCCGAAGCCGCGCGCGGCGTCGTCGCGGTTTTAAACGCGCTCGGACTCGACACGCGCGCCGCTGATTTGCGGCAGGCACGCGAGTTTTTCGCCGCTCAGAATCCGGCGGATTATATAGAGGAAGTTTTGAAAATCTCGAACGTAACCGACATCGGAATGACGAACGACCCGCTCGACGAAGCCGAAATAAAAGTTTGGAACGGCGACGCCCCAATCGATTCGAGATTTCACGCCGCGCTCAGGCTCGACCGGCTTTTGAACGGCTGGGCGGAAGCCGTGCCGCTGATGCGAAAACAAAACTACGAAGTTTCGGAAAATATCGACGGGCGAACAATCAATGAAACGCGCCGCTTTTTAAACGATTGGATTTTAAAGATGAAACCGCTTTATCTAGGCGTATCTTTGCCCGACGATTTCGCGTTTCCCGAAGATTCGGCGCGCGGAAAGCTGATAAAGGACGCAGTGCTGCCGGTTTGCCGTGAGCATCGGATTTCGCTTTCGCTGATGGTCGGCGTCCGCCGCAAAGTCAATCCGGCGCTCAAGTTAGCCGGCGACGGCGTAGGTCGCGCCGACGTTTCGGCGATTGCGCGAATCTGCGCGGAAAACCCGGACGTGAAATTTCTCGTTACGTTTCTGTCGCGGGAAAATCAACACGAACTCGTCGTTACGGCGCGGAAATTCGCCAACCTGATGCCGTTCGGCTGCTGGTGGTTTTTAAATAATTCTTCGATTATCACGGAAATCACGCGCGAGCGTTTTGAGATGCTCGGCACGAGCTTTATTCCGCAGCATTCGGATGCTCGCATCGTTGACCAGCTCATTTATAAATGGAGTCATTCGCGCCGAATAATCGCCGACGCGCTCTTTGAATCGTACGCCGGTTTATGGCGCGAAGGTCGGCGCGTAACCCGAAAGGAAATCGAGCGCGACGCGGCGAAACTGTTTTCGGGAAATTTCCGCGATTGGGTGGGAATTTAAAGGGTTTCTGCAAAAATTGAATTTATGAAAGCAGAAAATATTACGGATTTATCCGATAAAACGGCTGTCGTCGTCGGTGGAACTTCCGGTTTGGGACGCGCTATCGCGGTCGGTTTGGCGCGTTCGGGCGCGAATGTAATTGCGACGGGAAGGCGGGGAGAGTTGGTCGAGGAAGTAAGCGCGGAAATCGAAAACGCGGGACGCGTAACTCTGCGGCAAACGGTTGACGTTTCAAATCGTGCATCTATTGATATCTTGCGCGATGCGATTATCGATCGATTCGGCGCGGTTGATATTTTGATTAACGCTGCCGGAAGAACCGCCAAAAGCCCGACTGCTGAAGTCGCCGAAAGTGATTGGCAGGCGATTTTGGACACGAATCTGAACGGCACTCTGCGGGCGTGTCAATCGTTTTACGAATCGCTCAAAAAATCCGGCAAAGGAAAAATCGTCAATATTGCGTCGCTCGCCTCCCACGTCGCTTTTCACGAAGTCGCCGCTTACGGCGCGTCGAAAGCGGCGGTTTTGGCTTTAACGAAAAGTCTGGCTTGCGAGTGGGCGAGGGACGGAATCAACGTCAACGCGCTTGTTCCGGGAGTTTTTCCGACCGAATTAAACGAAAAATTATTAAACGGCACGGAGCGCGGGCGCGAACTGATTATGCGAACGCCGATGAAGCGTTTCGGGCGAGCGGAAGAACTCGTCGGCGCGGCAATTTTCCTATCTTCGGACGCGGCGAGTTTTATTACCGGGCAAACAATCGCGGTTGACGGCGGATTTCTGGCTTCGGGCGTAAATTCATAATTTTCAAAAAAAGAGGGCGAAAAATGGCAGTTGAAAATGCGTTTGACGAATCGAACCGAACGAAATCCTTGAGCGAAACCGGCGCGGAAGAATCGGCGGCGAGCGCGACCGGCGCGTTTGCCGAATCTTTGAATGAAAATTCCGCGTCGAGCGGCGGCAATTTTCGCTGGGTCATCTGCGCGCTGTTGTTTTTCGCCACGACGATAAACTACGTCGACCGGCAGGTTTTGGGAATTTTAGCCAAGCCTTTACAGCAGGAACTCGGCTGGTCGGAAGCCGATTACGGATTTATCGCCACCGCTTTTACGGGCGCTTATGCGATTGGATTGCTGGTTGTCGGTCGCCTGATGGACTGGCTCGGAACGCGCAAAGGTCTTTCGTTCGCCATCGTTTTCTGGAGTCTGGCGGCGATGGGACACGCATTTGCGCGCTCGGCTTTCGGATTCGGCGCGGCGCGTTTCGCATTAGGTTTGGGTGAAGCCGGAAATTTTCCCGCCGCCGTCAAAACGACCGCCGAATGGTTTCCGAAAAAAGAACGCGCGCTCGCCACCGGAATTTTTAATTCGGGTTCAAACGTCGGCGCAATCGTCGCGCCGCTCGCCGTTCCCTTTATCACGGCGGCTTACGGCTGGCGCGAAGCCTTCGTTTTTACCGGCGCGCTCGGTTTTATCTGGCTCGGCTTTTGGCTGTGGCTTTACCGGCGACCTGAAGAACATCCGCGACTTTCCAAACAGGAACTCGAATATATTCGTTCGGATGCCGTCGAACCGGAAACGAAAATTAAATGGGCGAGTCTCGTTTCGTATCGTCAGACGTGGGCTTTTGCCGCCGGAAAATTTTTTACCGACCCGGTTTGGTGGTTTTTTCTGTTCTGGCTGCCGAAGTTTTTGAACGAAAATTACGGGCTAACTTTAACGCAATTAGGTTTGCCGCTGATTGTCATTTACGTCGCGGCGGATTTCGGTTCAATCGGCGGCGGTTATTTATCTTCCGCCTTGATAAAACGCGGCTGGACGGTCAATGCGGGGCGCAAAACGGCGATGCTCGTCTGCGCTCTGTGCGTCGTGCCGATTTATTTCGCGGTTCACGCGGCGAATTTATGGACGGCGGTTGCGCTGATCGGTTTGGCGACGGCGGCGCATCAAGGGTTTTCGGCGAATCTCTACACGCTCGTTTCCGACACTTTCCCGCGCCGCGCTGTCGGTTCGGTCGTCGGGATGGGCGGTTTTGCCGGTTCAATCAGCGGGATGCTCGTCGCCTCCGCCGTCGGTCTGCTGCTGCAATCGACGGGAAGCTACACACCGGTTTTTCTGGTCGCCTCGGTCGCCTATTTGTTCGCGCTCGGCGTCATTCACTTGCTCGTGCCGCGTCTTGAGGCGGCGAAAATAGATGTCGCCGAAGTTTAATTTTATGAATTATCGAAACATATTTTTATTTGTCGCTTTATTATTTTTTGTATTTTCGTTGGACGTTTTCGCCCAAAAAATCTCGAACGGAATAGTTAAACTTGACGCGGCGAGAATGCAAAACGGCTCAAGCGTCGATTTGACGGGAAACTGGTTTTAAGCAGGCAAGACAAAGTTCTGAGGTATAATGAAGGAATGAAAGTGCCAACAAAATTTGTCAAAACTTTGTCTGAAGAAGAACATAGCAGACTAAGCAGGAATCATCAAAGAGACGAGAATTT
>JAABUN010004009.1_pt1 | contig 21141 bp, 5 predicted proteins | sample 5559311 | NCBI WGS metagenome assembly JAABUN01 (sample SAMN10711877, study PRJNA513370) | rock metagenome | isolation source: Antarctica rocks | place: Antarctica: Victoria Land, Siegfried Peak sud
TTAATAATAAATAAGGTATCTAGTATAAAGTTAAGTAGACTAGTTAGGGTAATAAATATAATTAATAGGTACTAGATAAGGACCTTAATAGGTCTTATAAGTTAATAAGAGCCTATAATATACTAGCGTAATTAAAGTATAAATAAAATATTAAATATATTCTTATATTAAATAAGTAGTAATAATATAATAAGTTATAATATAAGTTAAGACTATTATCTTTATATATATTATATAATAATTAATCTCTTATATATAAGTATACTTATAAGTATAGTAATATAGTTTAAAAATATTCTTTATTAATATTATCTAAGGAGTTAAGTTATTAGTAATATATTATATTAGAAGAATACTTTTAATCTTAGTATAATCTAATAAGGATATTAGGGATATATTAATAAAAGATAAGCCTAGGTATCTTATACCTAATAAATAACTTAAGTAAATAAGATATATAAATAACTTATCTACGCTAAAGTATAACCGCGAATTAACCTTTAATTATTAAACCCTTTAAAATCTAAAGGCTTTATAGGGTTAGAATTATCTAGCGTATCCTTATACTACTAAATACTATTAAGTTTAATCTAAAGGAGTTCTACCTAACTCTCTAACTTATTATTCTATATATTTAGTATATTAATTAAAGCTTATAAGTTAGTAATAATATTAAGCGCTAACCTAACTATTATAACTATCTACTTATAGGCTTTCTACTATTAAGTTATCTTCTTATTAAGTTTCTTTCTCTTTATTAAATATATATCTACCCAGCTAGTCCTAGTAACAGCGCGTATAGATTTCCTCGCCTTCCTTTAAAAGGGAGCTAAAATCTATTATAATAAGTACTTATACTATTATAGAGCTAAAGGGTTAATATACTTACCTTTATATAATAATTAATATTATAATAACTGTTAGTATACTAATAATAAGGGGGAGTATTACCTTATTTATAATTATCTAAACTCTTTATAAAATAAGTCTTATAAGGAAGAGATATACTATATAAGTTAGCGAGCTATTATATAATATATATAAGTAAATATACTTAAAATAAGTTAATATCTATATATAATATATAATATATTAATAAATATAACGCGATATTAATAAGATATTATAAGTACTTATAAGAGAAATATTATATATAATATATAATAAGAATATTATATATATTAATAAATATATTTTATAATATTATTAAGTTAAAGTAAGTACTTATAAGAGAGGCTAAGAGAGTTATAAGAAGTTTTAAATATTAGGATAAAAACTTTATTAATATCCTATAACGCTATTATAGTATAGTTTCCTTTAAAGCTATTTAAATTATAATAATAATAATAAAGGTTCTATCTAATTTTATAATTAATATATTAGAGTAATATATTACTTATTAAGTCTTATATTTATAAATATTTAGTCTATTATTAATAATAAAGTATACGCGCCTACTAATTAATATTACCTTCTTATTTTATATTATTATTAATATATATTATTAACGCTTATACCTAACAAGTTATTCCCCGCTAGTATATAATAATATTAATCATACGGAAATATTATATATATTAATACTTAAATATTAATAAGCTGAGTAGCTAATTATATATTAAAAGTATTTAGAATAATTATAAGTTTTATAATATATTATCTTAATATAATTAAAGGATATAAATAGTTTAAAAGTATATATATATACTATCTAGATAATTTATTAATATACTCTATTACTAACTATTAAATAATATTATTACTACCTTATAAAAGGTTCTAATACGCGCGTTTATCCTAGTTAATATTAATACTATATTAGTAGTAGTATATTAAATAACTCTTTTCCCTTATTTTTCCTATATAGTTTTAAGGTTTTTTAATAAGTATTCTAAGTAATCTTATTAGCCCTAGGGACTAGGGCCTAGGAGGGGAGGTACTTATTAGGCTTAGGTATATATACGCCTTATACGCTACCTTATAGCCTACTTTAGGTAACCTTCCTTAAAAATACGGGGTAACGTCCTAGTAATAGGAGGCCTAGACTACGCCTATACTTAGTAGATATATATCTACCTAGCTATCCCCTATTCTTCTTCTAAATTCCTTAGAGATTAGTTCTACTACTATAGTAGGCCTACTACCTAATCTATTAGTAGACCTATACCTATTATTAAACCCTATAACGTGACTCTACGTCTTTTATCATCTAATACGCCGCTATAGAGCTAGCGGGTATAGGCCTTATAATAAATCCGCTTTAGAGGCGTAAGACTAACCTTATAAAAATACCATTAAAGAGTTCTAAAGGTAGTACCTAGAAGACTTAATTAATATAGATAATATATAAGCCTATTATCGAAGAGTAGTAGGCTTTTAATAATTTAAAGGCTACCTTTTATAATCCTACCTTCCTAATTTATTTTAATTATAATAGAATCCTCTTTATTAATCTTAACGCCTCTAAAAGGTAGGGCTTTATAGTAATAATATATTATATAGAAGGTAATATTATTAAAGGCTTCCTTAAAATATCTATCTAACCTATTATATTCCTAAGTAAAATACTAAACTAGGCTAAATAAAACTATTAGCCTACTATATTAGAGGTCGCTAGAATTATCTAGGTAGTTAAAAGAACGAGGTATCTTATTAAGTTATATAAAAGGCCTCTAATAATTATATATACTAACTACTCTACTATAATTCCTATTTCTCGCTAAACTAGTTTAACTACTTTATTAATAGATAAACTAAATCTATAACTTATCCGCGCCTCTTCTTATCTATCTTAATTTAATATCCTAATTAAGTATAAGTCTAGGAAGTCTAATATTATTCCTAACGCCCTATTAAAGCTATAAGTAATAGATTTATTATTAACTAATATTATAAGTACCCTTAATACCTTATATACTAAAGCCTTCCGCGAGGCCTACTTTATATAGGGTAATAATAACCCTACTCCTATACATTATATTACTCTAGTAGAGATATCCTAGGATTTTAAGTAATATATTTCTTAAGCCTGTTATAATAATAGCTAATAGTCCTAGCTATTACAAATACTTATAGTAAATAAGGACCTTATTATAAACTATAATAGTTATTATAGTAGTCTATAATTTAAGGTCCGTAATAACTTAATTTATTATATAAACTTTAATAACGGCCGAGAATAGTTATATGTTCCTAACTCCTTATAAAAAGAAGTATTTTACCTAGCCTATAATCTATAATATTACGGGGGGTATTATTAGATATATAAAAGAATTATAGTATCTATATATATCTATTACTTACTATAGTACTTACGCGCTTATATAGAGTATTATCTAGAGTATTAGCTAAATTAAATAAAACGGTATAAACCTTATAAAAGTATAATACCTATAAACCGCCCCGCTATCCCCTATTATATAATAGTTATAGACTTTATTATTATATTACTATTAATATAGTCTATTAATAGCTTTAATAGTCTCCTTATAATTATAGATAAGTTCTCTAAGCGAGTCCTTCTCCTTCCTAGATAGACTATTTAGTTAGCGGCCTAGTAGGCTAATATAGTATTAGCTATACTAACTACCTATATATAGGGGATTCCTTCTAGAATTATTAGTAATAGGGACGCTAAGTTTATATCTTCCTTCTAGAGATTAATCTTCTAGAAACTTAGCTATAAACTATTAATATTAACTACCTATTATACTTAGACGGACGGTCTCTTAGAATAGATAAACTAGATAGTAGAGATCGCCTTATATTACTATATTACCTAAAATATTAATATTATTAACTAGATATTAGTTCTCCCCTACCTTTAGGGATATCTTAATAATTCTAAAAGCTAATCTACTAATATATCTCCTAATAAGGTCTTATATAGCTTTAATATTTATAATACCCTTAGTATACTATCACGTTAAGAGCTTCCTACTAAAGACTTTACCCGCTTATAATAACTTAAATAGGACTAAGCGGAGGAGTCTATTACTTTTACTAATATCTTCGCTAAAATCCGCTATAATAGTAAGTATAAGGTCATAATAATATCTCCTAGTAATAAAGCCTATCTTAGGCTAAGTAATAGCTATAAAATCCCTAGTATTATAAACTTAAAAATCTATTAATAATAGGTTAGCCTGTTTAAAATTATTAAGAAGGTAGATTAATTAGCCTATTAACTCTAACTTAGCCTAATTATATATATTTATCTAGTTATATTAGTAGCTTAACTCGAGCTATTACTAAAGACTTTTAACCCTTATATAAGGGTTAAGAATTATTAGCCTCCCCTAGTATTTAAAATAGATAGCCCCGCTAATAAGTTAGATAATTATAAGATAGAGTTAATTATTAGTATAAGGACCTCTAGTAAGAAGACTTAGTATCTAGTAAAGTAGAGGGGTTATAACTATAAGTATAATACTTAGTATAATACTAATAAGCTTTATAATATAAAGGACCTTATTAGGGAATATAATAGTCGTTCTTATAGATAACTACGTCGTAAATAATATCCTTATTAAGGGCTTTAAAGGCTTTAAGTGCTTTAACGGCTTTAAGGGCTTTAAGGGGTTATAATATAGTAACGAGGTCGTCGCTTATCTTCTTTTATAGTAGTATTATTATATGTCACGTAGCTAGATAGCTTAGAGACTGGAAGCCTTTTATAAGCAGGTTTTATACCTGCGAGAAGCTTCCCTTCTCTATTAATTAATTATATATATATAAATTAGAATAAGTCTATTAGCTACCTTAATAATCTTAATAAATAGGAGTTTAATAATAGCTATTAACCCTACTTTATATCTCTTATTTACTAAGTTATTATAGGCTTTTTATAAAGGTCTAAAGATACTAATATTAAGTAGTTATAAAAGTAAAGTTATATAAGGTAGAAGATATAAAAGTAGGATTTTTCTCTTATAATAAGTTATAATAAATTATTATATAAGGTAGCTATTATAACTATAAGACTAACCGTCGAGTTAGGTTTATGTACTATAGATTGGTACCGACCCGAATACTTAGTACCGGTTTCCGGTACCGACCCGAAAAGCCCTTGGTACCTTGGTGAGTCGGGTTAGACCAACCCGACTCGCCAAGGTATTACTAAGACGCCAAGCCCCTAATAAAATAGTAAGGGACACCAAATTTTTTCTAGAATTACCCCTATACTAAAAATAGAATTTTTTTTAATTAGAATTTTAATACCCCCCTTAATTCCCTAGGGATATGTATTACCTTTTTACATTACCTTATTACTTAGGGGTATTACCTAGGTAATAATAATAATAATAACTAGTAATATAATAATAAATCCTATATATAGTAGGGAATACTACTATAAATAGAAAATATTAGTAATATTATAGTTATTATATTTATAGGAATAGCTAATTAGCTATTACCTTTTCATATTACCTTATTTACTATTAAGAATTACCTAGTTAGTAATAATAATAATACTTAGTAATATATTAGTAAATCTTATATATAATATAAAATAAAAATAAAAATAAAAAATGTTCCTAATATAATAGTCTTAATAAAATAATATAGGTGGAACTAATATCTTAGCGAGTCGGGTTAATACTTTAGTACTAATACTTAGTACCACCCTATAGTATTAACCCGAATACTCGGTACTACCTATTAGTACCGACCTGAATACTCGGGCTAGGAATTTGATATTAACTCGCTAAGAGTCGAGTCGGGAACCTAACTCGAGTTCGAAGTACCGACCCGACGCGGTCAGTCTAATAACTATTAAAGATAAAGAGTTAATATTAGTCCCTTTAAGTATATTAAATAATATACTTATAAAATATATAAATAAGTTATTTTAATATAACCTTACTATTAGTTTAACCCCTATTATTAATAGTAACCTTAATACCTTTAATAAGAGATTAATTAAACTAACTACTCTAATATTACTTTACTTTAAAGATAATTATAAGAGGTATTAACTAGCATAGGTAATTAATATACTTAATAATTATTATTAACTCTTACTAATTTCCTAGTTAAGTCTTAAAACGCGTCTTATTATAAGTTTTATACTTATAAATTTTATAAGGGCTATTATACTTATTAGTACCCCCTTTTTATTAAAATTATAGATATTTTTAATTATTATTCTATATTTATTAATAACCTTCTAGAGGAGTTTAAACTATTATCTAAGTTACTTATAATATATCCCTTTAATATAATTATTATTTAATATATAATTATACTTAGTCTCTAGTTAAGAATAATATTATATAAATTATTTAATTTAATACTTTTTAATCTATTATACCTTATTATCTCTTTTATTTTATAAGAGACTTAATACTAGAACCCTAAGAGTTTTAACTCTTAGGGGGTATCTCTACTTAATCTTCTTACTATAATAGAATATCCGGATATTCGAACCCTAAAGATCTCCCAGACCCCTTATCTAATAGATTTATCGCTTTATACCCCCATTTAACCGCTTTTAGTTCAGCTTACTTCTACGAGGAATATTAAATTCCTAATATTCTTTATATTCTACCTACGTATATACCGACGTATTATAATATTTTCTATATAAATCATATTATCCGCTCTATCTCATACTACTTAGCTATATTAAAATTAGGAAAATTAGTATAGTAGTTTAAAAGATATATCGGAATAAATATATTTACCTATTAAATTCCATACGCTAACAGCTAGAATATAGATTACAAATAAGAAAAATCCTACTATTATTTATATTTTACCTATTCTACGATAACCCCTACTAATATAACTACTATTAGTTTAAATAGGGGGAAATATCCGTCTTATTACTAGGTATATAATGCTATTATAATAATCTATATCGCTATATTACTTTATTAGCTAATGCTATCGCATTTATAGGCTAAAAACCCTACTATTTACGTTACCTACTAACGTATCTAATATCGGCCTAAATAGGGGGTAATATCCGTCTTATTACTAGGTATATAATACTATTATAATAATCTATATCGCTGTATTACTATATTAGCTAATGCTATCTTATTTATAAGCTAAAACCCCTACTATTTACGTCACCTACTAACGTGTCTAATATCCGTCTAAATAGGGGGAAATATCCGTCCTATTACTAGGTATAGAATGCTATTAGAATGGGTGTATATAATATAGCTAATGCTATCGCTTTATAAGCTACCTACCTACCAACTAACGTGTCTAATATGCTTCCTACTATTTACCTTACCTACTAACGTGTCTAATATCTACCTACTAACGTGTCTAATATCAGTCTAAATAGGGGGAAATATCCGTTCTATTACTAGGTATAGAACGCTGTTAGAATGATCTATATCGCTATATAGGTCTATAGGCTAATGCTGTCGCATTTACAGGCTAAAAACCCTACTATTCACGTCACCTACTAACGTGTCTAATATCTACCTACTAACGTGTCTAATATCTACCTACTAACGTATCTAATATCTACCTACTAATATATCTAATATCTACCTACTAACGTATCTAATATTAGCCTGAATAGGGGGAAATATCCGTCTTATTACTAGGTATAGAACGCTATTAGAATGGGTATATATAATATAGCTAATACTATCGCATGTATAGGCTACCTACTAACGTATCTAATATACTCCCTACTATTTACCTTACCTACTAACGTGTCTAATATTAGTCTAAATAGGGGGAAATATCCGTGTTATCAATAGCCTACTATATCTAATATGCTCCCTACTATTCACCCTACCTACCAACGTGTCTAATATACTCCCTACTATCTACGTCACCTACTAACGTGTCTGATATCAGTTTAAATAGGGGGAAATATCCGTATTATTAATAGCCTACTATATCTAATATACTCCCTACTATTCACCCCACCTACTAACGTGTCTAATATCGGTCTAAATAGGGGGAAATATCCGTGTTATTAATAGCCTACTTTATCTGATATACTCCCTACTATTTACCCTATCTACTAATATATCTAATATACTCCCTACTATTCACGTCACCTACTAAACGCCAGGTAGTAGGGGTGATTTTCCGACGTAAAAATCTTGAATTTTTACAGGTATTTTCTAGTAAGTTATATATATTAATCTACTAATATTATCTCCTTTATAGGACTAAATAGCTAGTATTCTTCCTTACCTTTTATATAAGTCTAATAGCCCTAAGAGTAATAGAGAGTATAGAGTAAGGGATATTATATATAATTATATATTCTTAAGAGTTTTTTTTAGGTTTAAATTATTCTTCTAGGCCTTTAAAGCCTTTATAATATAATCCGTTATACCTAGTACTTTAAGCCGCTTCTTCTAAGTTATTATACTACGCGTATTATAAGCTAGCTATAGATACTAATAAGTAGAATAGTAGTAAAGATATTAATAATTCTAGTATTCTTTAGATTTAGTATTCTAAAGAATATTACGGGAAGGATTAGTTATTATTTTAAGCTAATTAATACTTCCCGTTTAACGTTAGTAAGCAAATTACTTAGTAATCTCGAATGACTGTAAATCTCGTTATCCCGTCATCTACGTTACCCCTTATTCTAGAGGACACTAGAATAAATTGATTAGATAGATAGATAAGCCAAACAGCCAAAGTGGGGCATACGAATGTTCATTTTCCATTCTCCCCCAGTATCTCCTTAGGTAGATAATGTAACATGTCAGGCTTCTTGTATGTCCTCATCTCCCCTGTCTTGTTGCTCATTTCTATACAACTTACCATCTTCGCTGCTATTACCACGACTTTGGCATTCTCCACATTGGTTTTTCGCGCTCTCCTGGTCTACGCCGAGCTTGCAGCTGCCTTAATGCGTGACCAATTCGCCAATAATACCTTGTCCAAGGACACCACAATTCCTTCCAAGAAGCCTGCAGAAGAGACATACCCTCGGCGGAAAGGCCGCAAAGGAAGCACAGCAAGCGGCTCTTCGAACAGTGATTCCACAACACCAAAGGCTCCTGATACCAATGGCTTCCGAGGGTACAGCGCCAGCGAGGCAACCCGGGATTTTGAAGGAGTGGGAGGATGGAGGATACCAGGTACAGAGGATGAGGACGAGCTTTGGACATCGATGAACTCTAGACTTGAGTTGCCGGCTATCGGAAACGAACGCCGTCGCAACCATTACCGCTCGAGGACCTCCGGCAGTCTCAATACATACAGGCTATCCATGAAGTCCCATGGACAGTCACGAACGCGAACGCCTTCTGATAACATATACGCTGCTCGTAGCACTAGCCCGGAGGAGTACTTTACCAATCACATGGCCTCGAAGTCAACGACTGCTTTGGATACTGCGAACATTGGGAACAGACCGTTGCGGCATAAGGCATCAAATTCATCTTCTGGGTCCTCTCAGGGTTCAAATCGCACGCTGCACTTGACACTCTCAAACTTTGACCGACCCATGGACCCAAGGTGGAGTCAACATCAGGAAGAGGGATGACCAAGGTGACAATGTCAATCGAACCTTCTAATTGACAAAACCGAACCTAAACCGGAGAATCTAGACTAATAAATCATCCGTCCCATGCCAAGGGTCCCATGTCTATCGTCCAGTAATGCTTACGAAAACCAAAGGGCGTGGACGCCGTGCCTCATAGTCACGCTCGAACTCCAGCGCTTCCCAGACGAAGTCTATATTGGCTTCGCGCGCTTGGACACCTCTTGCATTTCCCAACGCAAGACCTCATTAAACTCTTCCCAACCATCAAGATACACGTGATGACCGGCATTCTTAATCACTACTACTTTGGCCGAGCCGTTCTCCGATCGCTTCTCCTCGGCAGAGGCTGTCTTCAATACTTTTGCCTTCTCCTCTTTCATCTTTTGCTCTGCAGCATATCCACCGGCTACATCCATCCAGTCATTCTCGCCATACATGAAAACGACCGGAAAGCCGACTTCTCGCTTTCGTGCCGCCGACTCGACGCTCGAAGTGGTCGAACCGTCTATTTGGAGGTACTGGCGGCCAACGCCTTGGATTCGACGTATCAAGGGGCTGCGAGCAAATGCACCAGGTGCTAAGATGTACGCTAGTGCGTATTCGCCGCTCCCTCGCTGTTTGAAAAGAGAATATGCATAAGTGTGGAGTGCTTGCGCTTCTTCCGCACCTAGGTGAGAAAACCTCCGTGACGTCCATCCTGACACGAAACGAGGCCCTAATGGACCCGACCAACGCACCACGCTGAAAGGCGAGATGTTGGCGTCCCATAGATAGGTTCTGCTAGAACTTAGTCTGGTCAAATCCTACAACTGAGACCACAAGTGTTACTTACAACCATTTAGGTAGGGGCTTTCGAGGCGGCATCTTGTCTCCGTTCTTGTTGTCTTGATGTCCTTTTGATCTGGCATTCAGGAAATTATTGTTGTCCCCTTCCTTCACGGAACCTGATTGGTGATTTTTCATGTCCTCTTGCTGATCTTGGGTGAATTCGTTTGCCATCGTGGAACTAGTAGGTTCTGGCATCTCAGCGTTGACAGCATACGGATCTTCTGGAATTCCGACGGGGGAAGCTAGGACTAGCTTATCTAGATGACCGGGATACTTTAGAGCGTATGCAACTGCCATATAACCACCAAGACTGTGACCAAGTAACGTAAAATTGTCAATTTTCCTTTTTACTCTCCATTCTTCTAGTGCATCGATGAACCAGTCTTCGGCCTCTGTAATGCTTTTCTGTCGGTCTTTGGAATGAACTTTAAATGGCGGTCTAGTGCTTCGTCCCATACCTAACAGATCCAACGCATAAACTTTCCAGCCATTCACCCTGCTCAGCCCTTCAAAATTCTTGTAGAAGAATCCAAGACCTGCACCATAACCATGCAAAATCACAAGGTTTTGATCTACACGCTCATCCGTTCGCTCTACCGAGAATTCATTGAGAGCTCGGTCTTTGCCACTCAACTGGACCAAATTGGAATGCCATTGTCGGGGGCCATAGGCATCACTGCTCGAGAGAGTCTCCACGGCTGACGCTCTGTCCGTAATTTTGTCCGAGAAGGAGGACGTTGGCGTGGTGTCAGAAGGCAAGGTGGTTCCAGTCTGAGCGTGGGTCGGCGGTTGCTTGAGGTATGGAATAAAAGACATGACAGCATGCTCGGCTTTAGCAGCTGGAATGTTCGCCCACTTTTACAGTCAGTTTGTCTCCAGTATTGAGCGTATTCATACAAACCCATTGATTAAAACCTTCTTTGTACCCTAATGTAAAGTATCTGCCAAACCTTCCAGATCTATTTTCTTCGGTGGGTGTGTCGTTTCCCGCCTTGTGACGTTGTGAGGCCAACATAGGCTGCTGGCTCCTCGAATGAACCTCATCGTCACCACTATCTGCTGTGGCGGCAGACATAGCTGACGATAACCGATGTCGCACTTGAAGCACACGATGGAGACAGGGACTGGCCCAAAGGATGCCAGAGCAGGCTACAAGATTCCTACGGAAGCCGTTCGAGATGATAGACCTTGCGCTGGGCTTGAGTGGTCTTGGGTGCAAAGTAGACACCTTGCGTAGCTTCGACGGAAAACAGTCCCCTTGGCAAAGATCACACGCGACTATGAAGGTCAAAGTCGGATTACAGTGCTTACTTATGTAGAAGGATTAAGTGTGTCGTAGTATCCCTCGACAATAAGTCACACATACACCGAGGCTCGGAAGCTAACTTTCAAGGGTTAGAATAAGTTGACGGCTGGGCAAACTAGCCTTCATAAAGTACCTTATTCTAGGCACGCGGTGAGCAATATAATTCGGACACTTTGGTAGGGATCTGGGACAAAAATGAGTGTCCGAATTATTTTACTCACCGCGTGCTAAGGTAGGCTTCGACAATTAGTACGTTAAGCCTTAAAAAGTTAGCTTCCGAGCTTATTGCGTGATTTGCAATAACACACTGCGTTACAACCAAAATCTCAACTTTCAATGTGTCGTGACGTACGATGAGCTTGAACTTCAGGGGACAGTCGTGCATCTCGAGCGCGGTCGAACGATGATATCAAAACTCGACGAGCTCCTACAATACTTAGCCAAAGCATGTCGGGCTCCAAACTCGATCAAATTATTAAAGGCGCTCCTCCACCAGGCGCCTCTATTCCCTCTATTTTTCCTAGGTCACCTTCACCTAGCGCCTCAACAGAGGGGAGGGAGCCTGCAGAGCCTGCAGAGCCTGAAACATCTACTCCCTCCTCCCCGTTTGACCCTCTTGCTACAGTTCCCTCTTCGCCTCCGCAGATTTACCTCAACCTCTTGATCCTGGAAGCTTCTCTCCGCTCCCAATATCTTACTTTGCGGGCTCGCAGGAGACAGAATACATTTTTCTTATTCTTACTCATTCTTTGGACTACCTGGTTTGCTTACCTCCTGTTCCTCTGTCCTAGGGAAGATGGAAGCGGAGTGGGCGGTTCTGTATATTGGGTTCTTGAGATGGGTGAAAAGGTTGCCTTGATGGGAGGGGTGGTCACTGGTATGCTAATTTGGGGCACCGGTCAATGGGAGCGAGGTGTAAGATGGCCTCGGCGCTGGGTCAGTGTTGCCAATCGGGGTTTGAGGAACGTCAATGCAAAGATTGTTGTCATCAAGGGACCCTGGTGGAAAGAGCTGCTGGGTCACCTTGCCTTTCTCCTTCCGTACTCATCTTTCTTCTCGGCTCGAGGCTCTTCCTATCGTTACATCGATCCTATCGCCGAAAAACACGGCTTCAGTAGCGATCACAAAGATGACACAGATGAGCCGCTAGGTGAAGAAGATCTTACACCTGGTGGTGACCACATCAAACTCTTGTTACTGCCAAAACCGTTTTCGCCGGATTTCCGTGAAAATTGGGAACTGTATCGGCTAGAATACTGGGATAAAGAAAATGAAAGGCGGGTACACCTGCGGCAGGTTGCTAGGAAGCGCGATCGGGAGCTGGCACGACAGCGGAATGGCTGGCTTTGGTGGACATGTTGGCAGGGCAGGACGGGGCTACCAGATACTACTGGAAGGGGGGATATCGAGAAAAGTCATCACAGGCACCAGCTCGACAAGGGCGGAAAGCGGCTTTCATATACACGTGCTGACTCGCATTCACGAAACACCTCACGAAGTAGTACTTCATCTGTTCTCGATACCGAGGACAGACCTCTGTCTGCCCGCACTAGACGAGGGAGTACCACTGTGAGTGGGTCCGAGCGTAGGAGAAAAGCAGATTCTTCTGGCTCTACAGAGAATACTAAAATATCAAAAATCACCCCTATTAAAAGGCTTATATAAAAGAGAAAGTTATTAAAGTAAAATTAATACCTGTAATATTCTAATACTTATTTATATATTAGAAGCGCCTTCCTTAAATTCTATACTTATACTAGTACTTATTATAGTATCTAGTAAGTTAAATATTAGTATCTTAGTAGGTAATATAGTTACTAGCCTGTCTACTTATCTATAGAAGCCTTTTATACTATATAAAAGTAGTTCTTAATAGAATCCTTAATAGCTAATTAATTAATCTATATAAACTAGATAAAGTACTTATTAATTAGTAGTAATACTATACTATAAGCTTTATAATACTATTTAATTATTATAAACTACTAAACCTATTAATACTACCCTTATAATACTATTAATCTTATAGTCCTCTAGGAGAAGTCTTTATTAACCCTTCTTTATTATTAAACCAACTTATATCCTTATAATAATAAGGCCTTTAATAGTAGGACTATATAAGTACCTTACTAATATTATAATAGCTATCTATTAAAGCCTTTAATAGCCTACCTCTATATCTTACCTTATATAAGTACTATATTCCTTCTATTCTTAAAATCTTAGTAAGGTTATAACTAATAGTCTTTTCTAAACTACTATTATAATATCTCTACTACCTTTTAACTAAGACTTTATTACTATAGTCTACTAGATCTATAAGTTTATTAATATAACTAGAAAGGTTTATAAATATAAAGTACTAGAAATAATAGGATATTATATAAGATATATTATTAAATTCTATAAATAACTTAAGTAATTAAGTAGTATTAAAGTATAAATTTAATATTTTATGTTAATTAAACTACTACGCTTTCTATTTAATTAGGCTACTAATATCCTAGTACTTTAGAGAGCTATTAAGTCTTTTATTAAGGATATTATATAGTACTATAGCCTTTTATAACTCTAGGTATACTTCGCGAAGTATTAGAACCCTCTAGTAGTAGGAGTAATAAGCTCCTCCTTATCTAATAATAAGACTATTAATCCTACTACTAGAGGTATATTAGATAAAGAAGCTATCTATAATTATCCTATTAAACCTTCTCTACTAGTTATAAGGGAGAATATAGGCTTTATTAAAGTATAATATATTAAGCTTTATAAAATAATTACTAATATTATCTTATAACTACTTATAAACCCTACTATAAATCCTATTATAAATATAGATAATAGTATATTAAGATTTAACCTTAATAATATTAGCTACTTTAATCTATTCTATAATAATAAATTAGTAGATATAGTGTTAAATATTAAGTATATTAATAAGACTATATACTTCTATAATATATATATATTTATAGACTAGATTAAAGATATTATTTATATAAAGTAGATATTATTTACTAGAACCTTTAGCTATATCTTTATAAAATAATTATAGGCTAGTATACTTAAAGCTTAGAGAAGGAAATAAATATCTTATTACTTATAATATTAATAAATAGTATTATCTAGTAATAGAATATTAGAAGGTACCTTATAATATTAATATAAATACCTTAATTATAAGAGGTATATTATATAAGACGCTTTATAATATTAGGAGCCTTACAAAAATACTTAGACTATTATAAGAGCTACTTAAGATACTAAGCTTAATATAATAAAGGACTATATCTTACTTATTTAATATTAGCTTAATATAGAATTTTAATATAATATCCTAGAGCCTAGTAGAATTATAAACTATAATAGTTTCCTTAATTTATTAGATAAGAGAAAGTATTAGTAGTAGACCTATACTTCTTATTATAGGAAACCCTATTAGTAGTAGTAGTAATAATAATATAGTAGGTATTAATCTTATTTTTTTTTAGCTTAGTAGAAATAGCTATATAGGCCTCTATAATAACTATAATAATACTTATTATAATAACCTATATTAGAAGCCTTTAATAGGCTATTAAAGCTATTAGTTAAACTAAAATAAATAGTTTAATTAAGGAGTAAATATCTATACTCTACCTATATAACTAATAAGATTATAAATTATAGTACTAGTAAACGCGTCTAATTCTTAATCTAATAAATAATATTAACCTTAATAAGGTCCTTAATACAGATAGAATTAAAATTAAAATTAATAGGGCTAGATACTATTTAGACTAAGAGGTATATACCCTTAGAAGTCTTAATAAGTCTATTAAGTTATTATAGAGAATACTAAGAACTCTAAGAACCTATAATAATATAATTAAGAAGAAAATAACGCGTTATAATCTACTAATAACCCTAATTAGTATTATAATAAGGGTATATCTAAGTAATACCTAGATAAGCTATTATAATACTATTAAATATTAATTATAAAAGACTTTAAATAGTAGGATAAGGGTTTTAATAACTACTTCTTAGTTATACCTATATTATTACTAGATTATAGATATTAATACTATACTAAGAGATTCTTATCTAAAAATTAACTCTTTATTTACCTCTAAAACTAATATTAGAAATCTATTATATTAGACCTAATAAAGCCTTTAATAAAGACCTTATTAATAATAGTAATAGTTATAATAGATTCTAATATATTAAATCCTCTTATAAATAATCTATTAATTATCTATCCTTTAATAGAGGCGGTCTAAGGAATAGGAAGGAATAGGCTATATATTTGAGAACTACTATTATATATTAACCTCTATTAGCTGGATTACTAATAGGGAAAATATTAAGATATATACTAATTTAAGGTATATAATATTAATAATAGATACTACCTTTATCTTTAAAAGTACTAATATTAAGACTATCCTATATCCTAGTATAGTATCCGTCTCAAGGGTTTCTACCGAGGTATAGCCGAGACGGATGCTAGCCTTACTAGGATATAGGATACCTATTAATATTCTAATAAGAGGTCTTAGATCTAAATTATATTATTTAAATAAGTTTACTACTATTACCTTCTACCTTAAGAGTAGGGCTAATAATAAGTCGGCTATTACCTAAATTATATAAAAGGTCTATATTATAAATAACCTTAAGGCTAAAATACTTATAAGAGTAGATATTATAACTCTTAAAGAAATAGTACTAGATTTTACTAAATAATAAATTACTATTAGTAGTTACTAGGATATTACTATACTTATAAGTACCTATATATAATCTACCCTAGTAAGATATATTATAAAAATAAAGTTAAATTTATAGTACTTATATAATCTACTACCTTAGTTTTAGTAATTTATAATAGGTCTCTTTTAAATAATAGAGATCTTCTCTTTAAGCCTATTATAAGTTTAATCTTAGTTATACTAGTAGAGTATTTACCTATATTATTAATACCTCCCTAGGCTAGGTTTTTATTAAGAATAATATAGACTTAGATATTATTATTCCTAGGAAAGTAAGACTTAGTATTATAAAAGAATTTAATTATAATAGCTATTTTATAATTGATATATACTATACTAGCCTTACTACTACTAGATAGTAAAATACTTAAAAGAGTAAATTTACTAAGGTAGCTAGATTAGCTACTATTATAGTAATAATAGTATTATTAGAAAGTTTATAAGAGGCTTATATAACGCCTAATAAGGGCCTTAATTAATATAGAATCTATTCTACTTTATATATTTCACTTAGTAATAGCGGAATAGCTTCTACCTCCTTAATACTTTATTATTCTTAATAGCCTTAATAGCTTTCTTATAGTCGTTTGTAAAGGTATTAGCTAGACGCTAGTAGCCCGCAAATTATTAAAGATCCCCTACTAAAAATAGGTAGTAAGGCCTTAATAATATACAGTTATAATTATAGCTTATAAACCCCTAGATAGATATTAATTAAAGCTATAAATTATCTTATATATCTAACCCTTAGTATTTTCCTTATTACTTATTACCTATAGTCTCGCTATTACTATAGTTCCCCCTATTACCCCCGCTATTAGAGAGTATATTAGATACGAGTTTAAACTTAGTTATAATAATAAATAGATTGCTATAACGTATAAAGTTAGCCTTAAGACGCTAAAGTATATAGGAAGAGTTAGAAGGAGTAGGATATAGTCTATATACCTTTTTATGCGCCTTAGCTAGGATAGAATTATATTATTAATAACCTATTATAGGAGGAGCTTTTAATCTACTTAGACTAGTAGCTAATAGCCTACCTTAATAAAATAGCCTAGTTCTTATATAATAAGTTTAAGGTTACTATTAATAAGTTAATAATCTAGCGGTATTTATAGTAGCTAGGCTAGTTAAGGAAGAATATAAGGAAGATAGCTTAATAATATAACTAAGACTTTAGAAATTTATAGTTTATATATCTAGCTAGCTAGTAAGCTAACTAGCTTATCTTCTTTAATAAGAGTACTATATATAAGTGTATTAGTAAGAGACTTTATTAGCCTCCTTTTAGTTATATCCTAATAGTAGTATCTAGGTAATAGGTATTATAGATAGGTACCGCTTATTAAAATATTATATTAGATATAAAGCTTAAAATAGTTAAAGAGATAGAGTATATTACCTATATTTATAATTAATAGCTACCTCTTATACCTTATATACTAGGGCTTAACTAGGGCTACTATATTTAATAACTTTATCCGCTACTAGGTCCTCCCTTATTATAGTTATATTATTAAAGGTAATCTACTATTAGTAATTATAGTTAAAAACGCGAGTATTTATTAGAATTAAGAGCTTATTAATATATTAGATAAGGCTAGGGTTAAACTAGCTTATTTACCCCTATATTTACTAGATTTAAACCTAATTAAGACGTTATTTACTATCTTTAAGGCGTAGATAAGGAAGTATTAAAATATGACTAGATACTTTTTATAGGTAGTAATAGAGGTATAAAGGGGATAGGCTAATCCTAGTAATTTATTTTAAAAGTTAGGTATTATATATAATAGATAGTATATAGAAAGTAGAGATTATAAGCTAATTTAGTACTAGTTACTTTATAGAACCTATATATAACCTTACTATTACTATATTAACTTACTACTTAAATATAATAGTTTATTAGACTCCCTTAAAGATATTTAATTCTTATAAAGGTTATTATAATTATTAAACCCCTTAACCCCTACGCCTTCCTCCTACTTAATAAAAGCTAAGATTATATCCTCTTTAAGTACCACTATAAGTTATAGGGGGTTAAAGTTAGGCGGAATATTAGAAGGTTTAATTAAATATCTAGGATAGTAAGGTAAAGGCCTTATAAGAAGCCTTAATATATATAGGGTATTTTTACCTCTTTTATAACCCTATTAACTAATACCTCTAGCTAGATATATACTAATATTATACTTAATATTAAGGGAGGCTTATAGCTCTTTATTAGTCTTCTACTCTTATATTAAGTTAGTAGTAAGATCCTAATTTATAAGCTTCTTATATATATTATCTAAATTATCTATCTTATATATAGACCTCCTCTTCTTTATCTACTTAATAAACTCTAAAAGATTACCTTTAACAGGGCTACTCTAGAGGTATATTAATAGTCCTAGGGTAGTAGAAGGTCTTAGTATTATAGAAGGTCTTAGTATATAAAAGGCTTTTATTAGGGTTATTAATAAGTAGGTTTAAAGGTTTAATAGCTCTCTTACTTACTCCTCTAACTCCTTCTATAACTTAGACGTTCGTATATTTTATAGGGTAAGGGGAACGGTAGGTAGGAGTTAGATTAATAGGGTAAAAGCTCTACTATAAAGAGGAAGATATAAGGAGGGAGTAGGTAGCTAGAAGACTCCTTTATAAGAGTTATATTAATTATATAAGGGAGTAGCCTAAAGGTAACTTCTAAATAGGAGGGGTATTTTAATTTATTACTCCTTCAATTACTCTTTCTCTTTTAGTCTTAATTTTTTCTTTATAAATACCCTTGTTTTAGTTATAAAAGTTATAAGAGGGGTATTCTTTATAATCCTCCTTATATTATCTTATAATATAATACTAGCCTAGGTTAAAGCTCCTTAAATTATAAAGAAGATACACTTAGTATTACTATTAATATAATAAAATACCTTAGGACTATTATAATTTTAATAGTATTTATTAATATATTTTTATAATACTAGAATCTCCTTATATAACTTCTTTACTAGAGTCTAGTTCCTAATACTATATTCTTATAATAGAGCTTTAATTAGATTACTTAGAGTAGGAGTAATAATCTAGCTATTAAGGTAAATAAGCTATTAATAAGTTATAAGAGATTGATTTATAATCTAAGTAGTATATCTATATATAATATTAACTTTAAGGCTAGAAAGATTATTTTATTAAAAGTTATAAATCTCTTACTCTATATTAGTCTACTTAGGTTTATTAATAATATTAATAGTATACCTATATATCTTATATCAGCAAACTAGGAAGTGGAATAGAAAATCCGAAACTGGAAAATCCGCTGAAAGCGCATTTTCCAGGTAAAAAACTAAAAATAAATAGGAAAATTTTAGGTTTTTTTTATTCTAGCCTAAAAGTCCTAAATATAGAAAATCCGGATTTAAGGCCTTAAATCCGTGATTTTCCTCTAGCGCTAGGAAGAAACGGGAAGCTCGCTAGAGTTATAGCAGCTACGTCGTTAACGCTAGCGTAATATAGGTTTTAAATATAGTTAATTTATGTAATTTATATACGCGTAGAGTACCCCCCCTAGCCTAGCCCCGTTTCTTATACCTATATTACGCCTACGATTAATTCTCCTACTAAGTATTAGTACTAATTAATTAATAAGACTTAGTACCTTATAAGAACTACCTAGTTAGTACTAGCCTATTATAGTTATATTATAACTAATTAATAGGACTTATCCCCTATTAGTCCTATTACCTAGGATTTTTAAAAAGTTATTAAATGCGCTAAATACGCATTTAGTAACTCACGGTGTTATTCCTAGCCCTAGGGCTAACATATGAGCGCGCCTGTTATATGCGGAAAATACGCATTTTTCTATAATATATAGGTTTCCTAGTTTGCCGATGTAGGTAATTTATTATAAAATAGGGTAGCCTTAATTAATACTAGATAAGCTCTTATTAAATAAGTAAGAGTAAGTATTTAAATAGAAGTTTCCTATTTATATTTATATATTCTAAATAGTAGCTAATTATAAGATAGATTTTATAGGAATAACTTTTTATTAGTTATATTATCTAGTATCTCCTTCTTAAGAATAGCTTTTAGATATATCTTAAAGCTTATTAACTTGAAGTACCCCTTATTTATAATTTATAAGGGAGTAATAGATATAGGCTTTTTAATAATAGTAGAAGCCTTAGTAGTAGTAATATAATTCTTAATATTTATTAGATTCTAACTACTTTTAGGTTCTTCTACCCTCTTATAAGAACTAGCCGTATCCCTTATTTTTATAAAAAGATTGCTAGTTTAACTATTAAACTTATAATAACTATAATTATATACTAGGTACTAAGAGCTTAAGATATACTCCTATATTAACTTTATACTACTCTTACCCTTCTCCTCTAGTTAATAGTAAAGCTAGCGAGGTAGACTAGGAGCTATAAAAGATATAAATACATCGGTAAACTAGGAAACCTGTATATTATAGAAAAATGCATATTTTCCGCACATGATAGGCGCGCTTATATGTTAGCCCTGGGGCTAGGAATAATACCGTGGGTTACTAAATGCGCTAAATGCGCATTTAGTAACTTTTAAAAAATCCTAGGTAATAGGACTAATAGGGGATAAGTCCTATTTATTAGTTATAATATAACTATAATAAGCTAGTACTAACTAGGTAATTCTTATAAGGTACTAAGTCTTATTAATTAATTAGTACTAATACTTAGTAGGAGAATTAATCGTAGGCGTAATATAGGTATAAGAAACGGGGCTAGGCT
>JAABUN010004010.1_pt1 | contig 21139 bp, 21 predicted proteins | sample 5559311 | NCBI WGS metagenome assembly JAABUN01 (sample SAMN10711877, study PRJNA513370) | rock metagenome | isolation source: Antarctica rocks | place: Antarctica: Victoria Land, Siegfried Peak sud
CCCAGACCTCGTCCAACGCCTTTTTGAAACCACTATGAACCTGCCCGCCCTGAACAGACGAAGCCCTGTCGAAGTTCAGGTTTACAAGCCAGTCCGCGAGCACGTCGAATGCGCCGCTACCTTCGCGCTGACGCATATCCGAGCCGCTGAAGGATACGATCGCGAACTCCGGATCACCGTGGGCAACGTAGCATTGGGTGCTCTTTCCATCGAAATTCCGAAACTCACTCAGACCAGCTTCCAACAATTTCTCTTCGACGAACGACGGATCAGCGTAGGCAAGCAACGCAGCCTCCGCCATCCACCAGGCGTTCACCAACGCGAATTCCTCAGCATCGGAGGGGAACGGATGCTTCGCGTACCCCTTGAAGTATTCGTGCTCCACGTTCGGCGGCGCAATAGTGGACAGTTCCCTTGGCGGAACGGGCTTCGGCGTAGTCATGTACTCTATCCTACACCTCTCGGCGTGAAGGCCGGAGTCCAGTAAAGTTTGGACGTTCGTTCGCTACATCCAAGCACCAAGTTTCTTCGAAGCGCGGTCGGCTCTTCATGTGACGGCCTGGAGTCCTGTTACCCACTTGTTTAGATTGGTAAAAAAGCCTTATTCTCACCAATCTCTTAATCATCTCTCACGGTCTTCTTATATTCGCCAGCGAGAATGGTACTCAAGAAGGCAAAACGAAGAAAGGAGCAGAGAGAGATGAGCTTGACACTCAAGAATATCGGGATCGGCGCAGAGAGCAATACCGGCAGATTACGGGAACCGATGGCGAGTTGCTGGGAAGAAGAGAGCCGGTGGGCACGCTACGACGCGGTGTCGGACGCGTGCTGGATCTATCAGGATTGGGACCTGGAGCAGAACCTCCGGCATCTTGGATGGCGCCAGGCTCGCAGGCGGACGCTGTCGCAGGGAGCCTTGAGCCAAGAGTGGATGAACCACGGACGCGGAGACCTGCGCCTTACGAAAGGCGGCCTGGAGATGAAGTTCGCCAGCGGCGTGCAGACCATAGACTGGCAGAATCTCAAGGACATGATCGAAGCTAGGAGGTCGTAAGGTGAGACCACCGTAGAGATTAAGATCCCGCATCAAACCCGTCGGTAGACTTCTCTACCGACGGGTCTTTCATTGCCTCGAAGTTCTCTCGAAATCTCATCCGATTCTTATTTTTGTCTCTTATCCTGGTGAGCGTGAGAGCATTGTGGCTCCGTCAGAAAGGAGATACGAACGTGAAAGTTGCGAGAAGCACCGCGTGGATAGGGATCGCGTTGATCCTCTCAGTTGGCCTGATTCACCTGGTTGACGCCCCAGACAGCATGTCCGAGAGCGTGGCGAAGGGAATCTCTTTCTACCTCAACGCCGCTGCGGCGGTCCTGGCAGCCATCGGCATCTATAAGGCCAAGATAAGCTGGGGGTGGGGTCTCGGGGCCGTTGTGTCCGTTGGTGCTTTCATCGGATACGTCGTTAGTCGCACCGTCGGGATCTTCGGCATACCCCCAGACGTGTGGATGGAACCTATTGGCATTCTCTCCCTGATCGTCGAGGCTCTCTTCTTGGTATTTTTCATCTACACAACCCTGAGTCCAAAACCCGTCACTGCAACCAGTTCAGGGTAATGTGGGTTGTGGATGCAAATCCTGGTTTCTTCTAGAATAGATCGTCACATCTATAGCCACGCTGTGGCATGAGTCATCCCACTCCTCGACAGGCATTCTGAGGCGAGCCAAAAAGCGTAGATGGCACCGCCACCCGGATCGACATTCACCGACGGCGGATAGACCGATTTCGTTAGCCAGAGAGGTCTTCTGGGAAGTAGAATACGGGGAAGTGATGAAGAGATGAAGCCAGGAACCCGCATACTCGTGGTCGAGGATGACAAATCCATCGCCCGCATGGTCGAGTTGGAGTTGGAGCATCGGGACTTCAGCGTGCGCTGCGCCTACGACGGACAAACAGGGTTGGACGAGGTCTTTGAATACCGTCCAGAGCTGATGGTGCTAGACATCATGCTGCCGAAGATGGATGGTGTTGCGGTGCTAAACAAGGTGCGGCAGTCAGGTAACAGAGTACCGGTTATCATGCTCACCGCCCGCGACACCACCCTGGATAAGGTGCACAGCCTGGACCGTGGGGCCGACGACTATCTAACCAAGCCGTTCGATATAGAGGAACTCCTGGCGCGTGTCAGGGCACTCTTGCGGCGCTCCGATGGAGAGGAGGTATTACGCTTCGCCGACCTGGAGGTAAACACCACGACGCGCGAAGTCCAGCGAGGCGAGAGGAGAATAGACCTCACAGCCCGAGAGTACGAGCTACTAGAGTTCATGGCAAAGAACCCTCGGCGGATCCTCAGCAGGGACTTCCTTCTGAGCCGAGTATGGGATCAAGAGTACGGTATTGCGACGAACGTCGTTGACGTGTACGTCGGCTATTTGAGGAAGAAAGTAGACGGACCAGGGGAAAAGTGCCTGATCCAAACCGTCCGGGGTGCGGGTTATGCTCTGAGAGAGAATTAGAGACGCTTTGTCGATCCGGTGGCGCTTGACACTCTTCAACGCGCTGTCTATCGGGTTGATACTGCTCGTACTCGGAATCGTTCTCTTCTTTTTCTTTAGGAGCGCGCTGTTCTCGAACGTGGAGAATACCGTTCAGAGTCGGGCAATCACGGCGGCCCGCACCATCGAGTCCGAGAACTCTCTGAGCCAACAGGAGAAGGAGGAGCTCACCCTTGATGGCGTGTTTGTAGTCGTACGCGACAGCCGAGGCAACATCATCACCCAGACGGTGGAGCTTTCCCAAGACTCAGAGGACGGAGAGAACCTGTGGCGTAGGGCTCTCCAGGCGGATGAACCCGTCTCCGGGACGACAGATTTCTCCAAAACAGCAGGCGAGGACTACCTCTACGCCGTGCCGGTAGATCCACCATCGGGTCCCGGAAGGGTGGTCGAAGCCGGGAAGTCTTACGGGAACGCCGAGGAGACCCTGGAGGTTATCGGGACGGTTCTGGTCGCCGGCATCGGCGCCGCATTCCTGCTCTCTCTCGCCGGTGCTTATTTCCTGGCGCGGGTGGCCTTGAGGCCGGTAGATGATGTGGTCAATTCCACCCGTGAGATAACAGAGAGCGATCTAGGGAAACGCCTGCCAGTCACGAATCCAAACGATGAGATCGGACGCCTTGCAACAACTTTCAACGGCCTGCTGGCACGCCTCGAATCCGCCTTCGCCCGACGCGAAGAGACGTTAGTTCGGCAGCGCCGCTTCGCCGCCGACGCAAGCCACGAACTTCGCACGCCTCTCACCTCGATAAGAGGCTACACGAGAATGCTCAAGGCATGGGCGTTGGACGACCCGGTGACCGCCCGCGAGAGCGTCACCGCCATCGACCGGGAGTCGGCCCGGATGCAGGATCTCGTCGAGACACTTCTGGCCCTCACCCGAAACGACGAAGGTGCGCCGCTCGACATTGGCCTCCACGACCTTGCGGAGGTTACCGAAGAAGCCGTAGAGACGACCAGGAGTGCGGCAAACGACAAGGTGTTAGTGGAGTACGCTAGCGAGACGAGCGTCGAAGCGACCTTCGACCGGGACCGGGTGCGTCAAGTGGCTTCGATCTTGCTGGACAACGCCGTCAAGTACACACCCGAGGGTGGAGTCGTCGAGGTACGGGTCAGGAAAGAAGGCGACCGGGCCGTCCTTGAAGTTTCGGACAACGGCATCGGTATCGCCGAGGACCAGACAGCACTCGTCTTCGAAAGGTTTCACCGGGCCGACCCATCGCGCACAGAGAGCGGGGCGGGCCTCGGTCTCTCGATAGCCCGCCAGATCGCTGAATCTCACGGCGGGGAGATCCAGGTCAAAAGCCAGCCCGGCGAAGGCTCAACGTTCACACTACTTCTCCCCACCAGAGATAGCTTCTCGAAAACCTGACAGCCCGGCACCTGAACACGCCCGGGCGTGTGTCTAGCAACTTCCACGGTGAACTTGACCAAACCGCTCACCCGAAGCTCAATGGTTTACGCTACTCGGATTTCGACGACGTCTCCCTAGACCGACTTGCACCGGCGACTTTCCGTACTTTCTCATCCCACTCTTAGGATGGGACATCATACTGATTCTCGTAAGGCAATGATGCACATGAGAGAATGGGAGTGGTCGCAGTGGTCGGAACTTTGGGACACTTAGTTGCCGGAGTGCTGGAGGCATTGCAGGCTCTAGGTTATCCAGGTATCGCGGCGATAGTAGGTCTGGAAAGTACTGGCATACCCTTGCCGGGCGAGACCACTTTGATCACCGCGAGCTACCTGGCGGCGACGGGACATCTCTCGCTGCCGCTGGTGATCGGCTCCGCCGCAATTGGAGCCGTCTTAGGCGACTCTCTAGGTTACGCTATCGGGCGCAAGGGCGGTCGGAGCTTTCTGGAGCAGCGTGGCAAATGGCTCGGAGTAACCCCTGAAAAACTCACCAAAGCAGACCACTACTTCGCCCGCCACGGCGCGAAGACCGTGTTCTTCGGACGCTTTGTCGCGTTCCTTAGGATTCTGGCTGGACCGCTCGCAGGGGCTTCGAAGATGCCCTACCGCCGCTTCTTGGTGGCCAACGTCGCTGGTGCTGTAACCTGGGCTACGACGATGGGCACTCTGGCGTTCTTCTTTGGCAAACCGGTGGCGGCGATCTTGAGCTCGATGGGCGTGTGGGCACTGGTGGCTCTGACGATCTTCCTCGTCGCACGCTTCGTCGCCAAGTATCTCCATACCCGACGAACCAGAATACAGCCGCCGCATCCGACGATACTTCCGGGAGTGAATCAGCAAGACCCAGAGCCAGATCGGGTTTTGAGAGAGGTAAAGAACGAGCCAACTAGCGGGACAGACGCTACTCCTTCACCGACACCGAACGCCTCACAGGAGCCGGAGACTTCTTCGGTAGGCTTGTACCGGATCCCAGGTCTTTCGGAGTGCTCCTCGAATAGACGAGCTACTTGCCCTGCAGAAAGTCCTTTCTCTATAATCCCCCAGATGGTGCGACGTGGGCGAACATCAGGGTGGTCACGCACTGGCTGGAGCACGGCTTGCTCGTCTTCGCCACCGTAGTGGTTCTGGTACTTGTGTTTTTTGAGCGTACAAGCAGTCGATTCGCTCCAATATAGCATCGGGCAAGGCTTCGGAGGAAAATGGCGCGGACAGGTAGATTGGATAACATGCGTCAGCTCTTGCGTGGCGCACTCTACCTACTGTCCATAGGTCTCGCAGTCCACCTCGTTCTGCCCCAAGTATCTGGTCTGGAACGCTCGGCGAAGCTGATCGCGGAGGCATCACCGTTCTTGATCGGGGCTGCGTTTCTGGCGGAGCTTTTGAGCGCGTCGTGCTACGCGGAGCTGCTGGGGCGTTCGGTAGGGAGAGCATCGGGAATGGGTAACTCGATGCGATTCCGTAGGCGCAGAGGTCTCGGGCGGTGGTTCATGCTTCGACTGACGATCTCCGAGGCTGGGGCATCACACGTGTTGCCGGGTGGCGGTTTATCCATGGCAGCGGTGACCTATAGCGCGCTCCGGACACGGGGCTTCGAGCCCGTCAAGATCGGACGGGCTCTAGCTGTAGTGTCGGCGCTCGTATACTCATCCCTCGGAGTCATATTCGCTGGCAGCCTAGTCTACGTACTCCTGAACCGGGATCTCGGAGCCATAGCTTCTATAGCCACCATACTCGGCTTGACAGTCACACTAGCCGCTTTCGTGGGAAGCTACGCAGCATACCGGCGACCGCAGCTCGCTCGGCAAGCTCTAGCTCGAATCCTTCGGCTCATCGGCACCGTATTCCGAAGAGACTGGTCCAGACAGGAGGCGGAGGAAATCTCCAAAAAATTCGTAGCCCATCTCGGAGACGAGCTTCGAACGACAAGCCGCCAGCTACTAGTCCATCCTGCAGAGGCAGTCCGACTCTCAGCTCTAGCTTTCGGCTACTGGATCTTCGATTTCATTTGTCTGTTTCTGGTATTCGAGGCTTTAGGTGTACCGGCAGGTATCGTAGGTCTCATCGTATCCTACGGAATCTCTACAGCCGCCGGTACAATGCCCCTCACACCAGGCGGAGTTGGGGTATTCGAGACCACCATGCTTGCTACCCTCGCTCTGCTCGGATTTGGCGCAGCGGCTGCCATACCCATACTCGGATACCGACTGTTCAACTTCTGGCTGCCGATACCGCTCGCCGCGATCCTCTACCCGACGCTTCGAGGCAGATCCACAAAGCCTAAGCAAAAGCCTGGTTAGCACGTGATGTCTGCATACGGAACTATTCACCAGTGTTCCACGAATTCCTTTACTCACAACTCTCTGAAAAACCGTAAGAAGCGACTAGAATACTCGTCAGAAAATGCAAGATACTGTACAAATAGGGAGTAGATAATAGATGTCCAAAGTGCCCGGAGCACTCTCGGATATGGAGCTGCCGCCTCTCCCTCTGGAAGAGTGGGAAGACACCAAGCAGACGCTACACCGCTACGCCCAGGTGGTCGGTAAGATCCGTATGGCGCTCTCTCCCCCGAGAAACCATTGGTGGCACGTGACCCTCTACGTAACCCCGCAGGGACTTACCACCGGTCCCATACCACACCCTAGTGGGGTCTTCGAGATCTCGTTCGACCTTTTGGAGAACAAGCTAGTAGTCTCGACGAGCGATGCCGGACACTTCTCCTTCGGACTGGATGTCCTGCCCGTGGCCGACTTCTACAAGAGCCTGATGAGTGGTCTCGAGTCCCTCGGCATAAAAGTCGCCATAAACACCAAGCCTTTCGACCTCGAAGACGAGCATACACTGGCAGAGAACACCGTCCATCGCATCTGCGTCGACTCAGCCGCTCGCAGGTACCATCAAATACTCGTATGGGTGGATGGGGTCTTCAAAGAGTACGCCGGTCGCTTCAACGGCAAGGAATCTCCCGTGCGTCTGTTCTGGCACAGCTTCGATCTCGCCGTGGCCCGTTTCTCTGGTGCTCGCGCGGAACTACCAGAGGACGTAGACCCCATAACCCGCGAAGCCTACTCGCACGAAGTCATTTCGTGCGGTTTCTGGGTCGGCGACGACAACATTCGAGAGCCCGCCTTCTACTCCTACACCGCCCCCGAACCGAACGGACTCACAACCCAACCACTGAGCCCTGCCAACGCGTCTTGGCAAGAAGGCGGCTCTGCACTTCTAACTTACGAAGCCGTGAGAAACAGCGAAAACCCGAAGGCGACCCTCCTGGAGTTTCTGGAGAGTGCCTATACGGCGGGAGCCACAACCGCTGGATGGGACATGAAAGACTTTCAGTGAATTAATCTAGATCACGCGACGCTAGTTCCTATAGCGTGGGGCCCGGGCCAAGTGTGACAGTAAGTGACAGCAACGAGGGCGCACAAACGGGAATAAATAGGAACGTTTCTAGGGATGCAGCGAAATACAGAGATTTCAAAGCCGCATAGATAAAGCGAATGCGGGTGGGCCTGCCTGGACTCGAACCAGGGACCTCTTCCTTATCAGAGAAGCGCTCTAACCACCTGAGCTACAGGCCCACGGACGCTGGCCGGAATGCCAGCCGGGATAATTTACAACACCGCGCGTCTGCTTACAACCTGATTGCACAGCGGCGGGGCGGGAAGTAAAATCTGCGGAGGCATACACCAACATAGGCAAGCCGCCGCTTTAGGGCATCGCGGTTTGAGAGGAGCGGATAGTCAGTGAGCGACAATGGCCTCACCCGGATGTCCATCTACGGTATTAATCTGGATCTTTTTTCCTCCAGCCCCATCGTTATCTTGAAGGTCGACGAAGAAAATCGCTATTTGCCTATCTGGATCGGCCAGCCTGAAGCTCGCTCCATCCTGATGAAACTACAGAATCAGGAGTTCTCGCGTCCCCTAACCCACGATCTCGCCGTGGATCTCGTAGCTCAACTCGGCGGCGCTATGGAGCGCGTGACAGTCACCCGGCTCCAGGATCAGACCTTCTACGCCACCATAAGCCTCGTCGTGGGAGGCAAGGTCGTGGAGGTAGATTCCCGTCCTTCGGACGCTATAGCCCTTGCGGTGCGAGCGGGAGCGGACATCTTCGCCTCAAACGAAGTCATCGAGGAAGCTGGCGTGGTCTTCGAAGAAGCTATGGAAGACGCACCCGAGGAAGAGGTCGTGGACAAGTTCAAGGACTGGATGAACCGCGTTTCACCCGAAGATTTCAAATAGAAGATTCTAGCGGCTACTCCTCGGAACGGCTGAAAAGCCCACCTTTGCGCTCTTCTTCGATCTTCTTGGCTCGCTCCGCTGCCCGACCGAGGTAGATGGTGACGAAGACCACTATGAGCGTCACCACTATGGCGTAGAAAAACTTTCCGAGGAGCGCGCCTGTCTGAGGGAAGTACTCGTCGAACACTTCCTGTATGGCCGCGTTCCAGGCTAGTGCCGCCACGAGACCGAAGGCCGCCGTCGAGAGTTGAACCATCTTGTCCAGCACTTCACCCGTCAATGGTGTCCCCTTCCGCTATGCGGCCACGCCGCGGGTTTTCGTTTTTTCGGTATTCCGGGTAGGAATCAAGGAATTCCTCGACGGAGCCGGTCCCCCACCCAACCAGGACTTGCATCGCGTCTTCAGCGAATCGGTCTTTCATCTGGGACTCGCGACGCACGCTCCGGCGCACATACTCCCAAGGCGTCTCGCCGGAACGACGCTCCATCTGCTCCGTATAGACGAACCGGCCCGTATTCCGGTCTCGCACCATGAGTAAGTCCACTGCCTCTAGCCCCTGTCGTCAAACGCCTCCAACCGCGCCCAGCGCACGAGGAGTCCCGCTTCTTCCCAAGCGTGCCGTCCGTCCGATTCCATAACACCAAACGGCGGCGCACTCCGGTACATATTACCCGTTCCACACCCCAGAACGCCACCCGATACAACCGCCCGTCCCTCAGCCACGCTCGCAAGGCCCGCCCGATGGGTCGCGACCCCACCATCCTCCTGTATGCCTCCAACTCTCCAGGATGCCCGTATCCGGGGCTCGCCCACGGCCTCTGTGACGGAGTGCTGGATCGCGTGTAGGGTTGTCGCCATCCGGCCATCCGCGAAATTAGCCGCTGCGTTGGCGGCGGAGATGAGGTCCAGGGCTTCCTCAGAGTCTAGTGGAGCGGCGACGGGACCGCGCTCCATCCCAAACTCTCCAGCCCTCGACTGGATGCGATCCCTGTGAGATGAGATCGCCAACCGACCAAGCTCCCCCGCGCCACTCCGAACCACCATCGCGAGCGAACCTGGCTCCAAACCCAACTCATCCAACCCGTCGGAATCTAGAACCTCAGTCACCACGAGCGCGTCCACCCTCCCTGGAAGCTCCCGCCAACCACGAACTCCGGCCCCTAGAGCCCCACGACCGAGAGCGTCCGCATCACCGGCGGCGGGCGGGAAGAAAATGAGATCCTCCTCCCCCATCAAACCTTCCTCGGCAGCCGCCTGAGCCCCCTTCTCACACAACCTCCGCACGTAGCCTTCACTCGGAGCAGTCGTCCGGCTGTCTGAGAGAGCCCGCATCGCGATTCCCTTCAACTCTCCAGGTGACGGTCTCGACGGTCCAGAGGCATCCACGACAAGCAGTACGCTGCGTTCGGGCGCGGAGAAGAGGGTCGCGGAGGCGTGGGTTTCCGAGGCAACCACGCACCCGAAACTTTCCGGGGAGGCTGCGGCGTGCACCGGGTTCGTTATGCCGGGGAGGGTTGCGAACGGGGCAGCTTTTTGCATGGCAGTTTCGACTATGGAAGAGTCGGGGGCGTTCACGATGATCTCGGCTTCCTCGCCTTCGCGCCGCCACTCGAACTCGTTCGCTTGTTCAGTCATCCCTTAGTCCAGGACTACGAGTGGATCGCCGGATTTCACGGTTCCACCGGCTGAGACCAGGACTTTGGAGATGGTTCCAGCTTTGGGAGCCCGGATCTCGCTCTCCATCTTCATGGCCTCCAATATGCAAAGCGGCTCATCCGCCGCGACTTCCGCCCCCTCCTCCACCAAAACCTTCACGATAGTCCCCTGCATCGGAGCAACCACCGCACCTTCGCCCGCCGACGACCGCCGCGACTCCCCACGCTCTCGCCGCGACGGAGCACCCCCCGAAGCCGCCGCGTCCCCAAACACCTTCACCGAGAACAACCGCCCATTCACCTCGACCTCGACCTCGCGCACGCTCTTCTCCGAAGGAGATTCAGCCCCTTCAACCTTGGAAGCTTCGATCTCCAACCCCGACATCCGCTCCGCCACGAATCCCGTCGTATAAGAACCCGAGACAAAAACCTCGTCGGCGAGAATCGCCCTGAAAAATGGCAGAGTCGTCGCTATCCCTTCGACCCGAAACTCCGCGAGAGCCCGGCGGAGACGTTGCAGCGCATCCGCCCGATCCACGCCCCTAACGATTAGCTTGGCGAACAGCGGATCGTAGTGTTCCGGAACCACGCCCGGTCCTCGCAGCGAGGAATCCACCCGAATCCCCGGCCCACCCGGCTCCTCGTAGCCATCCACGACACCGGGGCTCGGGGCGAAATCGTTGGCCGCGTCCTCGGCATTCAGTCGAACTTCGATAGCATGTCCGCGCCAACTCACATCATCCTGGGTGAACGGCAGCGGCTCCCCGGCGGCTATCAAGATGCCGGTCTTTACGATGTCGATGCCCGTGACCTCTTCGGTTACGGGGTGCTCGACTTGCACGCGGGTGTTCATCTCCAGAAAGTAGAACTCTTCGTCCTGGACCAGAAATTCCACCGTCCCGACGTTGTCGTAGTCGACGGCTTCGGCGGCGGCGATGGCGGCTTCGCCCATCTGCTCGCGCATCGTGGGGTCTATGGCTGGGCTCGGACATTCCTCCAAGAGTTTCTGGTGGCGGCGTTGGATCGAGCAGTCGCGTTCTCCGAGGTGGGCGGCGTTCCCGTGCTTGTCCCGCAACACCTGGATCTCGACGTGCCGCGGACCCGGCAGATACTTCTCCACGTACACCGAGCCATCCCCGAAATACGCCTCGCCTTCACGCTTGGCACGCTCGAAAGCCGCCTCCGCGCCATCAGCATCTTCGGCGACCGCGAAGCCCTTGCCGCCGCCGCCAGCGGAAGCCTTCACCGCGACTGGGTAGCCGTGTTCTTCGCCGAAAGAGTCGACTTCATCGGACGAGGAGATCTCACCTTCAGTACCGGGGACCATTGGAACTTTGGCTTCCGACATGATGCGCCGGGATTTGACCTTGCTGCCCATCGCGTCGATGGCTTCGGGATGGGGCCCGATCCAGACGAGTCCCGCCTCCGTGACCGCTCGCGCAAACGGCGCACTCTCCGACAAGAAGCCATATCCTGGATGAACGGCCTCAGCCCCGGACTCCTTCGCAACCGCGACGATCTTCTCGACGTTCAGGTAACTCTCACCCGCCAATGCCGGACCAATATGATGCGCCTCGTCAGCGAGTTGGACGTGCAAGGATTCGCGGTCCGCATCCGAGTAGACGGCAACAGAGGCGATGTCCATCTCGCGGAGGGCGCGAATCACGCGGACGGAAATCTCACCCCGATTAGCTATCATAACTTTTGAGAACACCCTCAGACCATCTCTTTCCAACTTGAGTACGACCACAATGAACCTTCGAGTTTCATCCCCGGTGGCGGAGCGTGTCCCAGCAATCCGGCTAGCTTCCAGCGGCTTCGCTTTACCGAGACCGTAGGCTCGGGCGCGGTATCTCGTAAGACCTCCAGCGCGGCCATTATAGCGGCGGCTTCTTCGGTGGTTGGAGCGGGGTGTATGGGTGTTTTCGATGGATGAGTCACGATGCTAGGTACCGGATCAGGGGCGATATGATATACACGCCTAGGACGTAGAGCGCGATCAGCAACACGATGAGTCCCGCGAGTATCCCCCCAATTACCGCCAACGCACGGGAGTCGGTTCCGCTTCCAGTCGATCTGCCATGCCATGCCGAGGAGAGCCCGAGGAACCTGGGAGCGGAGATCCCCCACCCGAACGCCAGTCCGTAGAGTACTGTACCAGCGTATCCACTTTCGGCGGTCGGGAAGGCTGGAACACCGAGCACCGCCGCGCCGCCGTAGAGGATTCCGAAGAATATTGCGAAGCTCAGGAAGATCCCGATGACCCGGCCCATTCCAGAGTTCGTGAACCGTCCCCGAAGCGGGTAGGTGATCGGGTAAGCCATGGCGATCCCGACTAATGTTCCTGTGAGGGTGACCAGGAGTAGCAGGGCGAAGTCGGAGCCCGTAAGAACGAGGACGTCGAGTGTGGCGAAAGCTGCGATGACCGAGACTACCAGCATCCAAGCTGCCCGCGAACGGGGCCACAGGCGGCGAATCACGGCTTCATCGTCTTCCGCCGCGACTTTCAGAGTGGGATGTTTCCGTGTTTGCGCGGCGGACGCTCGGGACGCTTGGTCCGGATCATGGCTAGAGCCCGCACGAGATAAGGGCGTGTCTCCCTGGGATCTATGACGTCGTCTATGAATCCCATCTCGGCGGCGACCATCGGATTGTTGAACTTCTCCTCGTAGTCGGCGATAAGCGCGGCTCGCTCGGATTCAGGGTCTTCAGCACCGGCGATGCGTCGGCGGTGGATGATCCCCACCGCCGCACCCGCGCCCATCACCGCGATCTCACCCGAAGGCCAAGACACATTGACATCGGCACCAATATGCTTGGAACACATAACATCGTAAGCCCCACCATACGCTTTCCTAGTAATAACCGTCATCTTGGGTACCGTCGCCTCGGCGAAAGCATAGAGCAGCTTGGCCCCATGCCGGATAATGCCGCCCCATTCCTGGTCCGTCCCCGGCATAAAGCCCGGCACATCGACGAAAGTGATCAACGGAATATTGAACGCATCGCAAAACCGCACGAACCTCGCGCCCTTCGTGCTTGCGTCTATATCCAGCGTCCCGGCGAGCACGGCGGGCTGATTACCGACCACGCCAACCGCGTGTCCATCTAGCCTCGCAAACCCAACCACAAGGTTCTGGGCCCAACCCTCCTGCACCTCGAAGAACTCACCATCGTCCATTACGCCCTCGACCGCCTCCCGGATATCGTAGGGCCGATTGGCCGAATCCGGTACGAGTGCGGCCAACGCCTCGTCCGCTCTCTCGGGATCGTCGGTCGGACGGAAGTACGGCGCGGCTTCGAGGTTGTTCTCCGGTAGGAAGGAGAGCAGGTAGCGCACGTCTTCTAGACAGGTCTCCTCATCCGGGGAAGAGAAGTGAGCGACGCCGGATTTGGTGTTGTGAGTGGCTGCGCCGCCGAGGTCTTCCTGGGTCACGTCCTCGCCGGTGACGCTCTTTATTACGTCCGGGCCGGTTATAAACATGTGGCTGGTCTCTTCGACCATAAAGATGAAGTCCGTGATGGCGGGTGAGTAGACCGCCCCACCCGCGCACGGTCCCATCACCACGCTGATCTGCGGCACCACACCGCTAGCGAGAACGTTGCGGTGAAAGATGTCCGCGTATCCGGCTAGAGAGACAACCCCCTCCTGGATGCGAGCGCCGCCAGAATCGTTGATGCCTACGATAGGACAACCCGTGTTTAGAGCGAGATCCATGACCTTGCAGATCTTCTCGGCGTACACTTCGCCGAGCGATCCACCAAACACCGTGAAGTCCTGCGAGAAGACACAAACTTTCCTCCCGGATACTTCACCGTAGCCGGTAATAACTCCGTCCCCGAGCGGTCGATTCTCTTCCAGCCCGAAGTTATACGAACGATGCACCCGATAGCGATCTAACTCCACAAACGTACCATCGTCGAGCAGTAACTCCACACGCTCGCGAGCCGTCAACTTTCCCTTCTCACGCTGACGTTCGACAGCCTTCTCCGGAGCCGGATGAGCCGCCGCCTCGCGAAGATTCTTGAGTGCCTCTACCTTTTCGGCGGTCGTGTCCTCGCCGAGCCTCTCACCCTGCATAAGACGGCATTCTAGCAGGTACTAAAAGACGTATTTGTGACGGAAGCGTTGCGTGAGTTTAGCGTAAAGGGATGCTTTAGCCCTGTGACATTGGGATGTGATCCGGCTGGTTAGCAGTACGCGCCAGCCAGGACCGAACCATGGGGAAGCCGGTGAGGTCGAACCCTCCCTCGTGAGCGACGTGGGTGTATACGTAGAGAGCTATATCCGCCACTGAGTAGCGATCCGCGACCAGGAACTCCCGGTCCTTTAGATGATCTTCCATAACGCCCAACGCGCTGTAGCCGCGCGTGCGCTTGGGCTCCAGCGAAGCTTGGCGCTCTTCCGTCATCTCTAAGCCGTGTGTGATCCAATACCTGGGCGAGGCGATATTCGCTGCGTGACTCTCCAATTCAAAGAACATCCACCGCAAGGTCTGGGCGCGCTCGAATGGGTCATCGGAGATGAATCGAGTACCCTCGGCGAGATAACACAGGATCGCATTTGACTCCGGGATAAAGCGTCCGTCCTCGATCTCCAGCACCGGGATCGTGCCGTTGGGATTAACGTTCTCTAGAAACTGCGGCGTGCGGGACTCTGAATCTTCGAGGTTGTACTCTATTCGCTCGAAAGGTATGCCAAGTTGCGCCAAGAGCAAGCGTACCTTGTAACCGTTGCCCGAGGATAAGCTGTCGTGCAGTCGGATCACTTTTCCCCTTTGTCGGTCGTCTGCTCTCGCTGCTTAAGCCTGGATGATCGCCGACATACTACCGGCAAGCCCGGTCTGGTTCAATGAACTACGCGAGCATAGCTAGAGCGGTGCATTGTCTATCAGGTGAGTCGCGCCCACGTCGGCGGAGATCAAAGCCCGCGCCGGTCTCGGGCCGGACTTCTCCAGCGGAGCGAGCGTCTCGGCGTCGACTACGGCAGCGTAGCGAAGGACAACCAGCGGTTCGGCCTCACAAATGCGTTTTATCTCCGAGACGGCGCTTTGGGGATCTCGTGCGTCTTGCGCGGCGCGTAAGGCTCGGGAGAGCGCCAGGGCGGCCCGGCGTTCTTCGGGAGAAAGATTTATGTTGCGGCTGCTCAGGGCGAGACCGTCGGGTTCGCGAATGGTTGGACAAGGTATGATCTCGACCCCGAAAAACAGATCCCGGACCATACGCTCAATGACTTTTAGCTGCTGGTAGTCTTTCTCCCCAAAATATGCCCGATGAGCTCGCACGGTATTCAGCAACATCGCCACGATCGTCGCCACGCCACTCATGTGTCCGGGTCGCGTCGCGCCCTCCCAAACATCTCCCAATCCCGCAGCCTCAACGTACACCCGTCCACCAGACGGCGAGAGTTCGAGGGAAGTTCCACCATACATCGCCTCCACGCTCGGAGCGAAAAGCGCGTCGCAGCCCTCCTCCCGCAGAAGTGCTGCATCCCGCTCGAAAGGACGAGCGTAGGTATCATAGTCCTCGCCTGCTGCGAACTGAGTGGGATTGACGAAAATGGAGACCACTAGGCGGTCGCATTCCTCGCGAGCCCGACGCATGAGCGAGAGATGCCCCTCGTGCAGCGCCCCCATCGTGGCTACGAAACCGACGGTCAGCCCCTCGGCCCGCCACTCTTCCGAGAGGTTTCGCATCTCATCAGGCTTCTCCAGGATACGCACTACCTGGAGTCCTTATTCATCGTCGGACATCCAGCGACCTAGTTCTTGTTCGTCCATCGGCCAGCCGTGTTCGGGTTGGGGGAATTCCCCGGATTGGACTTCGCCGATGAAGCTCTCGGCGGCTTGGGTTAGCAACTTGTGGGTATCGGCGTAGCGCTTGACGAAACGCAGGGGTTTGCCGGGTGTCAAACCGACGAGATCGTGCCATACGAGAACCTGTCCGTCGCAGCCGACTCCTGCCCCAATCCCGATGGTCGGAATAGAAAGCTCCCTCGTGACGCGCTCGGCTACTTCCACGGGGACTACCTCCAACACGATGGCCCGGCATCCAGCCTCTTCGAGGTTTCGAGCTTCCCGGAACAAGCGTTCCGCCGCCGCTTCGGTCTTGCCCTGGACGATGCTCGGGAATCGCAGAGCCGACTGCGGCGTGTAGCCGAGGTGTCCTACTACCGGCACGCCCATCTCGTCGAGAGCCCGTATCGCGGCGAGTGCCGCCTCCCCCCCTCCTTCGAGCTTGACACTATGGGCGCCGGCTCGCAGAAGGTCCGCGCCGTTCTTCGTAGCATTTTCGATGGTCGCGTAGGCTCCGAATGGGAGATCCCCTACAACCGGAACGTCCGGGCGGGTGGAGCTTCGCACGCCACGGGCTACCGCCGCCGTGTGGAGCAGCATATCCTCCATCGTGACGTGGACTGTGCTGTCGAGGCCGAGTACCACATTGCCCAGCGAGTCTCCGACCAGGATCACATCCACCCCAGCGTCGCAACACAGCGCGGCGGTCGGAGCGTCGTACAGCGAGATCATCGCCAGCCTCTCACCCCTCGCCTTCGCCCCCTCGAACAACCGAACCGGAGATGCCGTCATCCAAGCCCCTTTTCCACGAAACCTTCCAACGCCCACGCTTTCATACGCCGCAGAGTATCCGCACATATGTGCGAAGTGTCAAACGAAGAGAGTACCAAGAAGGAATATTCAGCGCCAAGAGCAAAATGAAGCTTCGCTTTTGAATTCCTCGCTGGTAGCTTAAATCAAGGCTTTGTCAGCCCCATAATCCTGTAAGCGTCGCTTGACGGAGTTCAAGAAACGAAGCGCCACGCCCCCGTCGAAGATGCGATGGTCGAAGGATATTTCGAGGTTCATCATGCTGCGGATGGCGATGGCATCATTCACGACTACAGGACGTTTCACGATGGCTTCGGCGGAGAGGATGGCGGCTTGCGGGTAGTTGATTATGGGTGTGGAGACCACACTTCCTAGGGCACCGGGGTTGTTGACCGTGAAGGTTCCGCCTGAGATGTCTTGCGGGTCGAGTTGTCCGCTGCGGGCGCGTTTGACGACCGTGTCTATCTTGCGGGCTAGACCCCGGATGTTTAGTTCGTCAGCATCCGAGATGACCGGTACGATCAGGGCATCTTCGAGGTCCACCGCAACGCCTATATTGATACGCTTCTTCAGGATGATCGCATCCTCATTCCACAAGGAGTTGACGACCGGATATTCTTTCAGCCCCTCGACGACCGCCGCCACGATGAACGGCAGATAGGTGAGCTTGACGCCCTCACGCTCGGCGAACGCAGCCTTCTCACGCTCGCGCAATTCCACTAGTCCAGTTATGTCGACTTCGACCATTGTCCAGGCGTGAGGCGCTTCGCGCTTGCTGATGCTCATGCGGTTGGCGATGGCTCGCCGGATCGGGGTGAGGCGTTGTCTCGCATCGCCTTCGTGGACCGGCGTCGGCGTAGCGGCGAAGGTTTCGCGTTCTTCTAGCAAGCCAGGGGGCGCGTATTCCTCGGTCTTATGATCCCGTGTTTGGACGTGGCTTTCGATGTCTTTTTTAGTTACTCGACCGCCGACGCCGGAGCCGGATACTTGGGCTATCTCCAAACCGTGTTCAGCGGCGAGGCGGCGGACTACCGGCGAGGAGCGCGTGAGGCGCAGGTCTTCGGCGCTTTGCCTACTGTGTCCGTTGTCGCCAGAGTTCGTTTGCGTGGTTGCAGTCTGTCTCTCGGGAGCCTTCGTTGGTTGGTCTTCGGCGGTTGGAAATTCTTCCGTTGTGGGTTCGGGTTCGGGATCTGATTCGCCTTCCGTGGTGACTTGGGCGATCTCGGTTCCAACGTCCACAGTGTCTCCCTCGGAGACTAGAAGTTTCTCGATGCGACCGGCTACGGGAGACGGTAACTCAGCGTTGACCTTGTCGGTGTCAACCTCCGCAAGCGGTTCGTCCATAGCTATCTCGTCGCCTTCGGCTTTCAGCCAGCGAGTGATGGTTCCCTCGGTGACGCTTTCGCCTAGCTGCGGCATGTTCACGGGCTTCGCCACTCTCTTCCTCCTTCTAGTAGCGGGCCAGTTCCAGCATTGCCGCCTCTATTTTTTCGGCGGACGGCACAAAGAAGTCCATCATCGGCTTTGAGAAAGCCGCCGCCGGTACGTCCGGCGCTCCGAGCCGCGACACTGGCGCGTCCAGCCACTCGAACGCCTCGTTGGCTACTACCGCCGCGATCTCACCGGAGACCGAACCCGTCAGGTTGGCCTCGGAGACAACGAGAACCTTGCCAGTCTTCTTCGCTGAATCGAGGATCGTTTCTTTGTCCAGCGGATAGAGTGTGCGAGGCTCTACGATCTCGGTCTCGATGCCTTGCTCTCCCGAAAGCTTCTCCGCTACTTTGAGAGCCGTGTGGAGCATCAGGCCGTATGAGATCACGGTTATATCCGTGCCTTCGCGGTGAACGCGAGCTTTGCCTATCGGGATCTCGGGGACTTCGTCCGGGACATCCTCTTTTATCAGCCGGTAGGTTCGCTTGTGTTCGAGAAAGAGGACGGGGTTGGGATCCCGAATAGCGCTCTTTAGCAAGGCTTTGGCGTCAGCGGGGAAGGTTGGGGCGACGACTTTGAGACCTGGAGTGTTGCAGAACCAGGTTTCGATGCTTTGGGAGTGGTACAGGCCGCCGCCGTGGACCGCGCCGTACGGGGCGCGGATGGTTATGGGACAAGGCCACGCGCCATTCGAGCGGTAGTAGAACTTCGCTGCCTCGTTGACGATCTGGTCGAAAGCCGGGGTTATGAAATCGCCGAACTGTATCTCCGCCACCGGCCGCACACCGTTCACCGCGAGCCCGATGGCGGACCCGATGATAAGGCTTTCAGCGAGCGGCGTGTCCATTACCCGGTCTTCGCCGAACTCTTCTTGCAAGCCTTGCGTCACCCGGAAGACTCCACCGGCGCGTCCGACATCCTCGCCGAGCAACATTACCGATTCGTCCGAGCGCATCTCCTCGGCTAAACCTTCGTGGATGGCCTGGACTAGGTTTTTGGTAGCCATCTCATACCTCCGCGTAGACACCGGTTAGCACGCTCTCGGGATCGGCGAAAGGCGCGTTGTCAGCGTAATCGCTGGCTTCGGCAACTTCGGTTTTGATCTCGGCGTCCATCGTCTCTCTAACCTCTTCGTCGAGAAGACCGTGCTCTGAGAGGTAGTTCTCGAAGCGGAGAATCGGGTCTTTGAGTCGCCACTCTTCGATCTCTTCCCTCTCACGATAGCGTCGGTCGTCGTCGTCCGACGAATGAGCGGTCATACGATAGGTCTTGGCTTCGATGAGCGTTGGGCCGTCGCCATTTCGGGCTCGCTCGACGGCTTCTCGGGCGGCTTCGTGGACAGCTAGAATGTCGTTGCCATCCACTTCGTGTCCGGGGAATCCGTAGCCTTCAGCGCGGCCCGCTATGGAGCCCGCGACCTGGAATTTATCCGGTGTGGAAATGGAGTAGACATTGTTCTCTATCAAGAAGATGACCGGTAGCTGATGGATACCGGCGAAGTTCATAGCTTCGTGCCAGTCGCCACCGCTGGTCGAGGCTTCGCCGCCACAAGCGAGCACCACGCCGTCCTCGCCACGCATCTTGAACGCTAGTGCTGTTCCGGTGGCTTGGGGATACTGGACACCTACGGGGGCTGAGGCGGTAACGATGTTGAGAGCTCGGTCGGAGTAGTGGCCGGGCATCTGGCGACCGCCGCTGTTTGGGTCTTCCTTCTTACCCATGAGGCTTAGGAATTGTCCTTTTGGTGTTTGACCTAGCAGGAGGGTCATGCCGGAGTCGCGATAGTAGGGGTAGAGGTAGTCATGGCCGGGGCGAAGATTGTAGGCGGCGCCGACTTGGGCGGCTTCCTGCCCCTGGCAGGATATGACGAATGCCGCTTTGCCCTGTCGGTTCAGGATCCAGGACCGCTCATCTACCCGTCGTGCCCGCAGCATGTGACGATACATCTGCAGTAGATCGTCTACGCTCAACCCCAGCGCCTCGTGACGGACACCGGTCTCTCTAATAGCCATAGACCTCCTCCTCTACTCAAAGGTCCCCACAGAAGAAGCCAAAATTACTCCTTCATCCACTTCATACTAGCACCTCGTGGAGACTCGGACAGCCGAACATAAGCATGTACATACACGCGAGTCTATTCGCTCGTTATACGCGCTGGGCAGACCTATATCACCGGTGTCTCGCGGTATGTTCCGAAGACTTCCTGCAAGGCTGAGCTGATCTCGCCCACCGTCGCATACGCCCGCACCGCGTCGATGATCGGATACATCGTATTTTCTCCTGTCTGCGCTACACGCTTTAGCTCTTCAAGGCATCGCGCCACTTTTTTGTTGTCGCGGCGTTCTTTCAAGTCCTTGAGTCGGTCTAGTTGCCCCTGGGAGACTTCCGGGTCCGTGCGGTGCAACTCCATCTCTTGTTCCTCTTCGGGTTCGTAGATGTTGACGTTGACCATATAGCGTTTTTGTTCTTCCAACTCACGCTGATAGCGGGCACTGGCTTCGGCGATCTCCTGCATCGGAAAGCCTTGCTCTATCGCCGGGATCATGCCACCCAACGCGTCTATCTGACGGAAGTAATCGTAAGCTTGCCTTTCGAGCTCGTCCGTCAACGCCTCGACGAAGTACGAACCTCCGAGCGGGTCTATGGTGTTCGTCACCCCGGTCTCTAAAGCGGCGATCTGCTGCGTCCGAACCGCTATCCTGACCGCCTCTTCCGTAGGCAGCGCGAGCGCCTCATCTAGTGAATTCGTGTGAAGACTTTGCGTCCCTCCGAGTACAGCGGCGAGTGCTTCGAACGCCGTACGGGCGACGTTGTTGTACGGCTCTTGGGCCGTGAGCGAGACTCCGGCGGTCTGGGTATGGAAGCGCATTCGTAAGCTGCGCTCGTCCTTTGCGCCGTACTTCTCGCGCATCACGGTGGCCCAGATGCGGCGGGCGGCCCGGAACTTGCAGATCTCCTCGAAAAAATCCATGTGCGAGTTGAAAAAGAACGAGAACCGTGGCGCGAAATCGTCGACATCCAGCCCCGCCTCTATTCCAGCCTCGACGTAAGCAAAACCGTCCGCGAGCGTAAATGCGAGTTCCTGAGCGGCGGTGCTTCCGGCCTCCCGGATGTGGTAGCCGCTAATGCTGACGGTGTTCCACTTGGGCATGTGTTCGGTCGAGTAGACGAGCATATCCCGGAAGACGCGCATGGACGGCGCGGGTGGGAAGAGCCACTCTTTCTGGGCGA
>JAABUN010004011.1_pt1 | contig 21124 bp, 17 predicted proteins | sample 5559311 | NCBI WGS metagenome assembly JAABUN01 (sample SAMN10711877, study PRJNA513370) | rock metagenome | isolation source: Antarctica rocks | place: Antarctica: Victoria Land, Siegfried Peak sud
CGTGCAGGACCGTGCCAGCGGTCAGCGACACCTGGTAGCGGCACGACGCGCACTGCCACAGCAACCGCTTCCGCAGCGCCACCGCCACGCTGCCACCGCAGCGCGGACACCGGTAGCCCTCGGGCCAACGCGACTCGATCAGGTACTCGCGGCAGGCGTCGTCATCGGGAAACCAGCGCTGGAACTCCACGATGCTGCGTGGGAAGTCAGGCCGCGGCACACGCACACTCTAGCGGAGCGAAGCGGATAAGCATGACGCCGGTTTACTCTCGTGGAGAAATTGGTACCGCGGGAACGCGCAACGCGGTGACGCGTGCTTTAGGGGGACTCCCCTACCGGCGTGCTCAGCGTTGGGGGCCGCGCCGTTCGGGGACTGCTGGTCGAACCGGTCCTGCAACTGGCCGGGGCAGCTTGTTGATCTGGTCGGCGGCGGCTGACCTGTCGGGCGCGGATGTGTTGGCGGTCGTGTGGTTGCGCTGGTTGTCTAGCCGCTCGGCCTCGGTGCGCAGTCGCCTTGTGGCGCCGGCGGTCCGCTCGGTGTCGTCGTGGTGCTGCACCTTGGCCGGGATCGGGGTGATGGCAGCCTCGCATTCTTCGACGAGCCGGTAGTGCAGTGCTCGGGCTGGCCGGAGGTCGGGTAGCGGGTGTTGCGCAGCCAGGCGTGGCAGGTGCTGTTGAACGTCGTAGCCGGCCCGGTAGGCCCGGTCGAGTGCGGCGGCGAGGCCAGGCCAGTCGGCGCCGGCGACGAGCCGAGGGTCGATGTGGCGGCCGACGTCGACCCACACGTCGGCTGCCCATTGCTCAACGACCGTGTCCTCGGGTGTTGCCGTGTCGCCGGCGCCGGTCGCTGACGCTGTTGGATCGGTGCTGATGGTGCTGTCGACGGCCGGGGTGGTGTCTGCCCGGCGCGGGGCTGGGGGGACCTCACGTTCGCCGAGGTGTTTGCGGGTCAGGCCGTCGGGGTCTTGGGTCCAGGCGTGCCCGGCGTCCAGCACGGCCAGGTGCGACTCCCCTGGCGCCGTCTGGACGATGCTGTTGAGGTAGTCGATGTGCTCGAGCCAGTGCTCGGGGGGCAGCGCACCGATCACTTCGGCGGCGGACCGGACGGCCAGCACTGGTCCTTCGACCTGGTGCATCCGTTCGGCGTACTGCGCGACCCGGGCGTCAATGAGGGTGCGGGCCAGTGTCGGTGGGTCGGTGAGGGCTTCGCGGAGCGCCTTGGGTCCGGCGGTCTGCAGCATGGAGGCGGGGTCGTGCCCCTCCGGCATGAGCAGGTGTCGGGGGTTGCCGCCGCGGGCGGTGAGCTGCCAGAACGCTCGGACGGCGGCTTTGTGACCGGCGGTGTCGGCGTCGGTCGCCACGATCACGCCGGGCTTACCAGGCCCGAGGTAGGGCCGGAGCTGGTCGGCTTGGCTGTCGGTGAACGCGGTGCCCAGCGGTGCGACACCGACCGCGTTGCCCTCTGACGCGAGGGTGATGGCGATCGCGTCCAGGGGTCCTTCGACCAGGACAGGGGTGGCACCGGCGGCGAGCTCGGCGGCTCCTTCGGCCATCCCGTACAGCTGCGCGCCCTTGCTGAACAGCTCCGTGGCGCCGGTGTTGAGGTACTTCGGTCCGGCGTCGGGGGTGTCGGGGTTACGCCGGCCGATGAAGGCCAGGACCTGCCCGTCCGCGTCGCGGATCGGCAGGATCAGCCGGTCCCGGAACCGGTCGATCAACCGGCCGGTCCGGGCGGTGCTGGACAGGCCGGCGGCGAGCAGCTCCGCCTCGCTGGCACCGAGCCCGCGCAGGTGATCAGTCAGGGCGGTCCAGGACGCCGGGGCGTAGCCGGGCGTGAAGCGGGGGTCGTCGGTCAGGTCGGTGCCGAGCCGCTCTCGTAGGTGCGCGGCCGCCCACGAGTCGGCGTAGGCGCAGGCGAAGAACTGTTGGGCGTGCCGGTGAAGCTCGAGCTGCCGATCGCGGTCGGCGGCGGCGCTCTGCCACAGTCGGGTCTGCCCGGGGGTCTGCGCCGGGTCGAGTTCGGTCGGCAGCCAAGCCACGTCCTCGGTCTGGGCCGGATCCTCGGCCGGGTCGGCGGCTGGTTGCAGTCCGCGCAGCCAGTCCACCTCGCACAGCTCGGGTCCGGTCGGGCTGGGGCTGGCCGGCAGCGGCGTCACGGCCGGGTCGAGACCGTCGTACAGGTCCTCGGGCGGCTCGAATTCCTGTTCGGCGGGGTCCGGCGGCACAGTGCTCGCGAAGCGGTCGAACGGTTCGGGGTCGGTGAGCATCCCGATCCGCCAGACCAGCGCGGTCGTCAGCTCCCCCGGGCGTAGCGCCCGGGCGGTCTGCTCGTCATCACCGTCGTTATGTGAGTTGTTGTCAGGGGCGTTGTTGTCAGGGGTGTCGGTGGTGGTGCTGCCGAGAAGGCCGTAGGCGGTGCTCAGGACCTGCTCGGGGGTCCAGCCGTTGCCGGTGGCGGCGGTGACGACGGCGACGAGCGCCGGCCACGCCGGGTCCGCCAGGACCCGCCTGGTGGCGGCGGCGCCGATCAGCTCGGTCAGCGCCGGGGTCCAGCTCGGACGAAGCGTGCTCGGGGTGCCGGTCGTGTCGCTGTGGTGGGCGTCCAGGGTGGCCGGGGACAGCTGCCGGGACAGTCGCCACCACAGGGCGGCGGCGGGCAGCTCGTCCGGGAGCGGTCCTTGCTCGCTGGCGGTGCGGACCAGGGCGCCGATGTCGATCCCGGCCCGGTCGGCGGCGGCGAGCCGGTCGGCGAGCTGTGGCCAGAACGGGTCGGTCAGCAGCCGCGGCTGGATGCTCGCGGCCAGCTTCCGCCACCTGGTGGCGGTGGCCGACGGCCGGCCCAGTGCCTGCCGGACGGCGGTGTTCAGGGCGCTTTGTTCGCGAAGTTCGGCGGCCGGTAGCCGCAGCGGTCCGGTCGGGCGCAGGTCAGCGGCGTCGACGCCGTGCGCGGCCCGCCACACCGCGAGCCGACAGACCAGCGAGCTGGTGGAACCGTTCGGGTCGGCGCCGAGCAGCGGCGCGGCCCAGGCCGGGGCGCTGGTCGGGGTCCAGTCGGCGGCTCGGGCGGCGACCCGGTCGGCGAGCTCGCGGGTGTGCGCCGCCCGGCCGGACAGGTAGCCGGCCCACGCCGGGTCCGCGGCGAGTCCGGCCGGGATCGCCGGCAGCCACGGCAGCGGGCCTGGGCCCACGCGGTGGTTGTCGGTGCGGGGGGTGCCGGTCGCCTCGAGCCGCCAGTCCAGCACCGCCGCCGGGTCACTGGCGGTACCCAGCTCCCCGGCTCCGATCGCGGCGGATAGCGCCGCCGCCGGGTCCTGGCCGTCGACGGCCAGCAGCGCCAGGTGCCCGCGCAGGCTCGAGTAGGCCGGCGCGCTGGTCAACCCGGGCAGGGCTTGCTCGACGGCCACATCCAGGGCGGTCAACTGCTGCGCTCCGAGGTGCTGGGCGGCCGCGACGGTGAGGCTGTCGTAGAACCGGCCGGCTGCGGCCTGCAGCCGTCCGGCCGGGTCGGTCAGCTCCCGCTGGGCGGTGGTGGCGGAGGTCTGCGCGCCGTCCCGGGCCACGATGCGCCTGAGCAGGTCGACGGCGGACGGGGGCAGCAGCGCGTCGGGGGTGAGAACGCTGTGCTCATCACCGTCGCCGGCGCTGGTCAGGTAGAGGTGGTTGCCGGCCCGGCCACGGGTCATCGCGACGTACAGCAGCTGCCGGGTTTCGGCGCCGGTCGCGACGGTGTGACAGACCTCGGCGGTGCTGCCTTGCGCGGCGTGCACGGTGCTGGCGTAGCCGAGCGCGACATGCTCGGCGGTGTAGTCCGCGGGCAAGCGCAGTCGCCGGCGGGTCGCCAGATGCGTCACCTGCAGCGCCCCGTCGTCGGTCACCGCGTTGACGTGGAAACGGTCGCCGTTCTTGACCCAGTCGGTGCTGGTGATCGCCAACCGGCGGTTGTTGCGGCGGGTCAGGATCGTGTCGCCGGCGCTGACCGCCGAGCCGTCCGCGAGCTGCACCTGCCGGCCGACCTGGTCGCCGGCGGCGGCCAGCCGGTCGCTGCGGGCCCGGCTGTTCAACTCGGCGGCGATCTGCCGGGTCGGCGCGAGCATCAGCGCGTCCCGGCCGGCGGCGCGGTCCGCTGTCCAGGCGGTGTAGGCCTGTTCGGTGACGGTGCCGGCGTCCCCGACATGCACCCGGGCGTGGTCGATATAGAAGCCGACCGCGGCCGGGTCCCCGGCCCGAAGCGCCAGGCTCGCCGCGCCTTCGGCCGGGTCGTGGAACCGGACGACCTGGCTGAGGGTGAGCGCCCCGCAGGTCTCGGCGAGGTCGCGCAGCACGCCGCCGGCGCCGATCGCGGCGAGCTGCTGGTCATCGCCGATCAGCCGGACGCTGCCCCCTCGGGCGATCACGAACTCGACCGCCCGGGCCAGCTGCGGCGTTCCGGCCATCCCGGCCTCGTCCACGACCAGCAGCGTGTCCGGGCCGATCCGGGCCACCCAGTCGGGCACCGGGCCGGCCGGTCGCGCACCGCTGGGGTCCACTCCCCCACTGCTGCCGGTGAGCCCACTACGGCCGGTGAGCTCCTCGAGCGACCAGATCAGCTTGGCCAGGGTGTCGGTCGGAGCGCCGGAAAGCTCACCGCCGAGCACTGCGGCGGCGGCGGCGGACGGCGCAAGCCCCACGATCGTGCCGCCGTCACCTGTCCAGGCCCGGGCGAGCACCGCGAGCGCGGTGGTCTTGCCGGTGCCGGCGGGGGCGAGCGCGAGCTGCAACCGGTCGCCGGAGCTCGCGAGCTCCCGCACCAGCGCGGCCTGCCCGGGGTTGAGCTGCACCCCGTTGGCGGCCGACTCGGCGATCGCCAGCTCAACCGCTTCGCCGCTCGCGATCCGGCCGTCGTGGCGTTGCGCGTAGGCGATCAGCGCCCGTTCGGCGGTGACGACCTGCGGTGAGGTGTACAGCTGCATCCCGGCGCCGGAGTACATGCTGCTGCCGTCCCGGCGGCGCAGCACCGACGGTTCGCTGACCGGTTCGGCGACCCCCAGCGGCAGTGAGCAGGCTGGGGACAGCGCCGCCGCGACGACCCGTTCGACCGCGGCGTCGACCTGCTCGAGGCTCAGGTCGGCGGCGCGGGCCAGGCGTTCGGCTTCGGCCCGCACATGGGTTTCCTGCCAGGTCGCCCGGCAGCTCTGCACCGCGGCGAGCACCAGCTCGGCGCTGTCCGCGACCCAATCGGCGGTCACCACCACCGGAGCTGTTGGCCGGCCGCCGGGCTTTCGGACGGTGTGCAGCATCGCCTCGAGCCGCTCCGGCCCGCCCAGCACACCGAGCGCCTCGGCCCGCCAGCTGGCGCGTTGCTCCGCCTCGGTACGTGGTTCGTGTTTGGCCTGCCGGGTCGCAAGGGTCGCCTGCTGGGCGAGTTTGAGCGCTTCGACCGGGCTGGGTGGCCGGCCGTGATCACGCTGGAACTGCGCGGACAGCACCGCCCGGGCCGCGTCGATGCTGGCCCGCCTGGCCGACCAGCTGCTGCTGAGCTTCTCGTCGACGCCGACGATCTCCCGGACGGCTCGTTTCCCGGTCTCGGTGCCCGGTCGTTCGTGAAAACGCACCCCGAGCCGGTCGGTCAGCAGCGCCTCGACCCGGGTGTTGTACCGCTCGGAGGCAGCGACCGCCATCTTGTGCAGCGGCCGACCGTCCAGCGCCACCCACTGCCCGTGAGCGGTCTGCACCTTGTTGCTGACCGCGACATGGGTGTGCAGGTTCGGATCCCCCGCCCGGCTGTCCCGGTGCACGAACGCGGCGGCGATCACCCCGCGCACATCGACCTGGCGGACCCCACCCCGACCGAGCCGGCTGTAGGCGGCGTGGTCCTCCAACCAGGCGAGGGTCTCGGTGACGACCTGGGTGTGGCAGGCCTCGATCGTGCGCGCATCGGCCCGGGAGCTCACCGCCCACAGCGCGCTGACGCTCTTGACCGGGGTGAACGTCAAGTCATACCCGGCGACCGCGGTCGTCGACTGCCGGCTGGCCTTGGCGACGAACCCGGACAGCTCGCGGGCATCCAGCGGCGCCCGACCGAACTGTTCGGTGAACATTTCCCGGGCCAGTTCGGTGCGGATCCGGGCCCGCTCGTCCGCCGGGATCGGCCAGTCCCGCGGCAACCCGGCCGCGGCGTTCCATGCCTCGAACCGGATCGCCAGGCCGGTGCGCCACTGGCCCGGTTCGGTGCTCACCTTGTAGGGGCTGCCGAGCCTGGTCGCGGCCAGCACCGCCGGCACGTCATGGCCGGCGGCGACCAGCTCGGCTTCGATCCGCAGGGCGTCGGGGTGGCGTCCTTCCCCGAACAACGCGACCATCTGGTCCTCGGTCACCTGCGGGTCGGCAGGAAATCCTGGCAACCCGTCTGCGCCACGACCCAACCAGCGGCCCGGGGACTCCCCGCGCTGGGAGTAGTAGTCGCTCAGGCCGTCGTGGCCGCGGCTGGTCGCGTCCTGCGCAGCCACCTGGCGGGTCAGATAGGTGTACCCATCCCCCGCGGTCAGCTTGTGCAGTGACATCACCCCAGGACCATCGCAACCGGGTAAGACGTCACCGCCAGCCATGATCAACTCGCCGTTACGCTTTTGTGACCAGGGTGCAAGAGGTGTGTAGGACGGAAGTGGTTCGTGATCTTGGGGTGACGTTGCTCGTGCTGTAGGTCGGCGCGTGGCGCGTGCGTCCTCGTGGTCGGGAGGCGGGATCGGGCTGGGTGGCGGCGGCGGCGAGCGTGCAGGGCAGTCGAAGGCAGGCGGACGCTCGGCGTGACGCGCCGTCCCGGGGATCGGTCGGGATCGGTCGCGGGGTGTTAGGGACGGCCGCCCTTGGCCACGAGCTCGGCCGGGTGTCGGGGGCCGGTGGTTGCCTCGCCCGGACAAGCAGTCCAGGCGCGTCACCCGAGAGGCGGGCGGCGGACGGAAGGTGGGACGTGATGGGTGCGAAGCAGGCGGCGTTGGCCAAGGCCCGGCAGCGGCGGGTGGCGCTGGACCAGGACCGGGCTGCGCGGGACAGCCGGGTGGAGCTGGCGGCGGCGGAGGTCTACGTGTTGGTCGAGGACCGCGCGACGGCCGAGCAGGCAGTGCAGACCGCGAACGGTGCGATCGGGGTTGTGCTGCTCCGGCTGCTCGAGCAGGAATCTCTCAGCTTGGACGGGGTCGCCCAGTTGTGCGAGCTTGAGCCGGCCGAAGTGCGCCGGCTGACCCGGACAGCGGCCACGACGCCCGCGCCCTCCGGGACGGCGGCGGAAGCCACCGTGAGCGAGCTGCGGCCGACCAGCGACACGACTCCGGCGATCAGCAGTGCACCACCAGTCAGCACCTCACCGGTCGGGACGGCGAGTGCCCCGCGCAGGGCTCAGTGAGCCCTCGCTGGCGTTGCTGAACGCGGCGGTCGTCGACCCGGGCACCATCGCGCGGTACCAGGCGAAGACCAAGTCGGTCACCGGCTCGCCCTGCCTGTGGTGGACCGGCGCAGTCAGTGCACGCGGCCACGGACGGTTCTGGCTCGGCGAGCTCGACGGCTGCGACGTCGTGATGATCGCGCATCGCTTCGGGTGGGCGCTGACGCACGGCGTTACGGCGTTAGGCCAGGCGCCGGTGCTCGGCCACCGCTGCGACAACCCGCTGTGCCAACGGTTGGACGCCAAGCACGTACAGCGGTCCAGTCACGCGGAGAACCGTCGGGAGTGGGCGGCCCGCCGGCAGTCGCTGGGCAATCCGCTGCGCGACGAAAGAGGATCGCGCGGACGGTCCAGGGCGCTCCGGGACATCCTGCGCCGGGAGGGAACTCCTGGGGCGTTGGCGGCGGCGGTCGCTGAAGGCCTGCGGTGTGACGCCGGGCAGCTGAGTCTGTGGCCTGAGCTGGCTCACCGGCTCGGTCACGGTGCCGACGAGCTGCTGGCCGGGCGCGGCGGCTGACTTTTCCCCGGATGGATGCGCCTCAGCGGCGCCAGATCATGACGCGTTCGCGTTCGACGGCCGCTCCCGTGCCAGGTCAGCGACGGTCTCAGCTCGACGTTCAGTCGGCGCGGCGGGGAAGACGGCTTCGTTCCACTGCGCGGATGATGTCCGCGGTCGGCAGCCGAAGGGCCGCACCGACCGCCTGGGCGGTTTCCGCGTCCGGATTGGAGCGCGCGAGACCGTTCTCGATTCGGTAGTAGGTGGAGTACGTCAAGCCGGTGGCGGTGACAACCTCGGCCAGCGTGAGCCCCGCAGTAAGTCGCAGGGCCTGCAGCGGCGGGTTCTGTGGCTCGACGTCGAGCAGGTCCAAGGGGTCGACATCGAGTTCCGCCGCGAGCCGCGGCAGGTAGCGGGGATGTGGCTGCTCGAGCCCACGTTCCCACTGTCCAATTCGTGGCCTACCTGCACCGATTCGCGTCGCTAGTTGCCCCTGCGTCCATCCTGCGGCCCTACGCAATTGTGCGACACGCCCGCCGCGCAACACCGTCCGCCCCAACGCAGCCTGCTCCTCGCGCACGTGTGCTGTCAGCACGATCTTTGGCTGAGGGTAGTGCGTTGGTGATCCGGTGGGTCCAGATTCCTGACGCGTGGCGCCGGAGGCGCCGCCCGGATCGCACCGCCACCGACACCGGCGGTCCGCCGGCCTGCTGAGCGTCACCGTCGCCCTGGCCCTGTAGCGGTCCTGTCCGGGTGCGGCGGCGAGCCGACGCCATCCGCATCCCCCGTCCGCGCGGTCACGGCCGCAATCGAGCGCCTGCCGCCCGTGTCGCGGCCGGCCACCGGCCAGGCCCTAGCCGGATCCCGGCAGCGTCTGCGTCGCCGTCGCCGCTGCCACCGTCGACACGACCCGCAGCACCTTGGGACAGACCCGGCAGGCCGCCTCTCGCCGGTACGGCAGCCCCAGCTGCAGGCGCTCTACGCCGACGGCGGGCAGGGACGCGACCCGCAGCATTAGCTGTGGCGGCTGCACCAGGCTCAGGTCCAGGCCGCCGCGACGATCGTCGAGGACGACCACGACGCCAGCTCCCCCACCGACGCGAACCTGGCTTCGGAGCTCGCCGGCACCGAGCAGGTGAGTGTCCTGGTCACCGGCACCGCCCGTGGCACCCGGATGGAGCGCGCAGCTCACGTCCTACCGGCTCGACTGCCTGATGGCCGCCGACCCGGTCCGGGGATATCTCGGCGACGACATCGCCACCGAGCCGCTCACGCCCCCCGGCGCCGCCGAGGCACGCTGATGGCCGCCCCGCTGCTCGCCGTCTCCGCCGCCGGCAACGTCGCCCGCTCCCCACCCTGCGCCGCCTCGTCGGGACGGTGCTCGCCGGGCGCCACTGCTGCTCGTCGTCCTGCTCAGCTGCTCCTCAGTGCCGACCTGGCCGCCCAAGCGACAAACGCCGGGGTCGGCGCACCCGACCGGCTGCGCCCCGGGACGGTGCCCGACAGCGTTGACGGGTGGGCCTGCGCGCCAAGCCTTGCCGCCCTCGACGCGGCCGCTCCGCTGGACGGAAGGCTCAGCGCTGGCCGGGGTGCCTGTCCTGGGCGGCGCGGGCAAGGGCGGCCCTGGAGGGGCGCTGTGCCCGCCGCTTGGCCCGGGAGCTCGAGCCGCTTCCCCACCGCCGGGCACCTCGCGTCTTGGGCCGGGACCTGCCCAGGCAGCAACGACTCCGCCAGGGCCGGGTCAAGTCGACCAAGACCCGCCCGGGCAACCCCTACCGGGCATTGGCTCTTACCCGGGTGGTGCACTCTCGACCACCCGGTTCCATCCGAAGATGCAGCAGGCTGGGCGGTGATCGACTCTCATACAACGCCGTGGAGCACGGTGAGTGAGCCTCGACCACCGGGGAGGGCGTGCGTGGAGGAGTTACACGAACGTGGTTCACAGTCGTACAGAGTTCGGCGTGTCGCCCCCCTCCCCTTGTCCAATGCGCCTACCGTCGCGATCAAGACACACAACGAAGGAGGATCAGGTGGCCGCAGCGCCCGAGTTCGGCTGGTCGATGCGCGCCGTGTCGCGCGCGGCAGAGCTCTCAGTGGGCACCGTGCGCAACCTGATGCGCCCGGAGCTCGGCCTGTTCCTCGAGGGGAACCCCTACGGGCCTCGCGATGCGCTCATCGCAAGGGTCCTGTTCGAGCTCGGTGCCGCCCGGCCCACGAATCGGGCTGACGTCGACGCGCGCACGGCCAAGCTCCTCGACCGGGACCGTAAAGCAGCCCAACTACTCCGTAGCGCCGACGAGCCCCTCCCCGCGAAGGCGCGGCTGCTCGCCACCGGCACCGACGCGTGGCTCATCGTTCGGGACTCCGAGCTGCTCTCAGCGCTCGAAGAACACCCCGACGATGCGCTCCGCATCCTGCCAGTAGGCGCCTGGGCGAGCGCGGCGCTCGCCTTCGAGGTCAAGGGAGTTGCTGCGTGAGGTAGCCGCCCACAAGAGAAGCGGCCCCGACACCTGTTTGCGCAGGTACGGAGCCGCTCTCCCAGAAGCCATAGCCCGGACACCGAAGCGTCCGCTCAACAGGCCTCCTACAAGTCTTGAGCGTACGCCGCGAACCCGGCTGTGGAGAACTTTCCTCCCGCTGGGTCTTTGGCGTGTCGCGAGCTTGCGCGCCCGGAGCCCCTGAGAAAGGGTCTTCATGACGCTCGCGCCTTCCCCCGCGACCGACACGCCTCCCCCGAACTCGCTACCTGACCACTCCCCCGATCAGCTCTGGGCACTGTTCGCACCAGCGCTCGCCGGCCGACTGCGCATCCGGGTGCGCACCGCGCGCGGCCAATATCGCGACGGCGGCCGACTGCGCCCCGACGCCCTGCCTGTCGAACCGGCGGCGGTGTTCATCTTCGACAGCCAGGCCCGGGCCCGCTGCCTCGTGCTGGACCTCGACGCCAAGACCGGCGGCCGGAGCCAGGTCCTTCTCGACTCCCAGCACGTCAGCGAGCTAGCAACCCGCGCAGGGCTTCCGGTGGTGGTGGATGAGAGCCCGAACGGCGGCCGCCATGTGTACCTGCCGCTCCAAAGGCCGATCTCAGCGGACGAGGCCCTTGAGACCGGCAGGGCGCTGCGGAGCATCCTGCCAAGCCTCGACCTCGCCCCACTCAGCAACGCGAGCACCGGCGCGATCCGCCCGCCCGGCAGCGCCCACCCCCTCGGCGGTCACCAGAGGCTCGTCACCGAACTTGCCGACGCCACCGCAGCAGTGTTCATGCCCGGCTCCAGCGCCGCCTGGGAGCGCTTCGGTGCACTCCTGCCCCACTCGGGGGCGTCGAGCGCACCACGGACCACCCCGAGTCGCCTCTCAGCCGTACCGGACCTGGCAGCTGCCCGGCCGGCCCTCGACCCGTACCTGAGCATCCTGCGGACCGGCGCCTTCGACACGAGCGTGTACGCCACACCGAGCGAGGCCCGGTTCGCGGCGCTCTGCCACCTGCTCCGCCGCGGTTGGAGCGCCCAAGACATCGCCCGAGCAGCTGTCGACGGCTCGTTCCCCGGGCTGCTCAAGCTCCTTGGCCGGCATCGCAACCGGCTCCAAGCCCTGAACTCCGAGCTCGGTCGGGCCACCCAAAAACTCACCACGGACCTTGATCGTCCCGTTGACCAAACCAGCCACACAAGGGAACACCAACACCCCCGCCTGGCCCCCGCCTTGATCGAACGTGAAGCCTGCTCCGAGTACGCGTTCCTGCGTAGCTGGTGGACAGCGGCGAGGCACACCAGCCGGCTACGCAGGGGCACGAGTTCCCTCGTGGATCGCTCAGTGCTGCAGGCGCTCGGGGCGCTTGCCCAGATGAAGGGCTCGCGGTATGTCGATGCTGGATGCCGTTCCCTGGCTCAGGCGGCGTGCTTTGACCACAGCACCGTCGCCCGTTCACTCAAGCGGCTCGCATCTGAGAGTGAGCCGCACATCGTCCTGCTTCAGGCCAGCGAAACGACTGACGGACAGCAAGGAGACCTCTATGAACTTGTTATCTCCGCCGCACACGCTCTCCTGGCGCTCAGCGATCCCTGGTCCCCTGGGCTCATCGAGCGCATTCACCCGGCGTTCCTAAAGCTCGTACGTGCGAGCAGGTACGTCTACGCGGCCCTTAGCGAGCACGGGCGCACAAGCCAAGAGCTCCTGCGCGACGCGGGAGTCGCTCGAGAAAGTTTCCGGGTCGCCCTTGCTGAGCTCGCCGCCCATGGGCTCGCCCGAGAGATCCCCGGCGGCTGGGCCCGCGGTTACGCCACGCTCAACCAGGTCGCTCGTCGTACGGGCGCGGACCTCAGAGCTGACCTCGTCAGGGAGCGGCACCTGGTGGAGAGACGCGCATGGCGAGCGTTGAAAGGTCTCACCGCGCCGGCGCCCGACCGAACACTTCTACAACGAACGCCGGCCACTCCCCCGGCATCGAACGGGCACTTCTCTGACGGGGTGCCGATCCCTGCTGAGCCTGACGAGATTCCACCGACCGAGGATGAAGCGCTCGCGCTGTTGGCGTCGATGCTGAGCAATGATCAGAACCTGTGGATGGGCCTCGGCGAGGGGACGTGATCGGGCGCACCTTCCCGAGGATGATCCGAAGTCCAAGAAGCTCTGATCAGAACCGGCGTTGGAGCGCTGGTTCGGGGAGGTACGTCCATGCTCAAAGTAGTCCAGGAGGACAGCAAGTCCAGTGACGAGGCCGCGTCCGCGGGTGGGCCGTTGCTCGACGCTCTGGTCCGTGAGGGTGCTCGGCAGATGCTCGCAACGGCACTGCAGGTCGAGGTCGCTGCGTACGTCGATGCGCACGCCGATCTGCTCGATCCCGACGGGCGGCGGCTGGTGGTGCGAAACGGCTCGCACGCACCGCGGGAAGTGATGACCGCGGCGGGGGCGGTGCCCGTCCGAGCGCCGCGGGTCAACGACAAACGCATCGATGACGCCACTGGCGAGCGGATCCGGTTCAGCTCGGCGATCCTGCCGGCCTGGGCGCGCAAGTCGCCGAAGGTCGCTGAGGTGCTGCCGCTGTTGTACTTGCACGGGCTGTCCAGTAGCGACTTCGGGCCGGCGTTGGAGCAGTTCCTGGGCTCCGGGGCGGGCCTGTCGGCCTCGACGATCACCCGGCTGACCACGCAGTGGCAGGACGAGCAGCGGGCCTTCAACGCCCGCTCGCTGGCCGGCACCGACTACGTCTACGTGTGGGTCGACGGGATCCATCTGAAGGTCCGGCTCGAGCAGGACAAGGTTTGCCTGCTCGTCATTCTCGGTGTCCGCGCGGACGGGACCAAGGAACTCGTCGCGCTCGCCGACGGGTTCCGCGAGTCCAGTGAGTCCTGGGCGGACCTGCTGCGCTCGTGCAAGCGCCGCGGCATGCAAGCACCGGTCCTGGCCGTCGGCGACGGCGCCCTCGGGTTCTGGAAGGCCGTCCGTGACGTGTTCCCCCAGACCCGGGAGCAGCGCTGCTGGTGGCACCGCATCGGCAACGTCCTCGCTGCACTGCCGAAGTCGGCGCACCCCGGTGCCAAGGCGGCGCTGGCCGAGATCTACAACGCCCAGCACCGCAAGCACGCCCAGGTGGCGGCGAAGGCCTTCGCGATCGACTACGGCGCGAAGTGGCCCAAGGCTGTCGCGAAGATCACCGACGAGCTCGACACGCTGCTCGCGTTCTACGACTTCCCGGCCGAGCACTGGATCCACCTGCGCACGACGAACCCGATCGAGTCGACTTTCGCGACCGTCCGGTTGCGGCAGCGCGTCACCAAAGGCCCCGGCTCCCGCGCGGCCGGCGTCGCGATGGCGTTCAAGCTCATCGAGTCAGCTCAGGCCCGCTGGCGCGCCGTGAACGCACCGCACCTCGTCGCGCTCGTCCGCGCCGACGCGACCTTCGTCAACGGCAAGCTCGTCGAACGACCCGACGAATCAGGAGGCGAGCAGCAAGTCGCATGACACGCCAATCCACAGGTCTTGACTATTGCTCTCACCATCGACCGGCACGTGAAGGACTACACCGAGCACGCCCGGCTCAACGCTGCCTAAAACTCAAGATCAACGTCAACGTCCTAGCGACCAAGGATCGCTACGCCCGTTCCGGGACTTCGCCCAGAACGGGTGGCCCCTCGGGGCAGGACGACATTGCCGGCCCGCCGCCCTCGGCTGATCGGCGCTCACCAGAGCCGAACCTCACGCTGGTCGCGCCCTATGGTCTCGGTCCGAGACGAGGTGTCTGCGACGACCACCGTGGTGACCGGCTAGTGCTGTTCTGTTGTCGCGGAACTGATGTGGGCGCCCTGTGGTCCAGATCGGACGAGGTGTCTGCGCCCACACTCAGCCGCTGGGTCCAGTGTGCAACGCCGCAGCCACATCGACAACATCTTGTCGATGCTTGCTCCGCAAGCGGCTAGCGGGAGTCTCAGGGAGGCGGCACCACCTCAGAAGTGCGGGGACGCGTCGGGTCACGACTGCCGTGATTGAGTCCACATCGCGGCGAAGGTGGCATGCCCAGCTGGCTGGCGGCTGCGCTGAATGCGCCGTCAGCTCTTGGCCGTGGAGCAGGCCCAATGCGTCGACAGTGCGAGGGTCGGTTCGCAAGCCTGTTCCGATTGCCTTGAGGTACGCCTCCTTAATTGCCCAGAACTCGACGACCGCAACGCGAGCGGCATTCGATGAACACCCATCCAGATATTGGACCTCTGGCCTAGTTAGGAAGCGACTCCGGGCATTGAGGAGGTCCGCTGCCCGGCGGCTCGAGACGATGTCGACGCCCACGGGACCAGCGCGGCTCAGAGCGACGGTGCACACGTCGTCCGCAGACGAAGTGCTCACGAACACGCTCGTTTCGCCATGGCGGTCGACCAGAAACGGGCGCTCGTGATCTGCGCCGCAGTCAGTACATGTCTCGCGCCGCAGGCGGAGATGGTCGAAGTCTGGATATGCTGCGAGGATAAGCTGAAGGACCCCACGGCGAATAACGTAACGGTCCCGGTGCTTCGCCGAGGCGAACTGAGCCGCGCGCGCCCGCTCATCTTGTCCCAAGACTGGAATGAGCTCAGCCGAACGCCAACGTAGGATGTCGACCTGCCAAACGACCACCTGTCGCGCCACCAGACCGCACGCTGAGATCTCCCCGAGATTGACGCAAGACGGAGTGCGCACGAGCTTCATCCTGTCGAACCGTCTACGCAACTGCAAGCCATCTTGCCCCATGAACCGTCCCTGCTTTCATGCGGTCGGACCTGCGCCGTCAGCTGCTTGATCTCAAGGAGCCGCTGCTCGGCCCTGGCTTCACGCCGCCATCGACCTGGGCCTGCACGATCCACTTCTGGCGCATCTCCGCGCCGACTGAGGTTCCCCCACCTCAACGTCCGGGACCGACACGAACACGGTCCCGATCAGGAGCCCGACCTACACCACTCCAAGGGATTCACCCCGACTCGACAGCCAGGGCGCTCCGCAGTACCCTTCTCGCGTGACGCTGGGGCCAGGGTTCTACCGCTTTGGCGCACTACCTGCATGCCGCTTCGGCCGCCCTCCGTTGCGTCGGGAACCTTCGCACTTGACTCCCGGCGCGGAGGCCCCTCCGGCCTACCGCAGACGAGCGTTTGGCCGGCGCGCCGAACCGCAGGACTGGTGCACGCCGCGGCAGGGTCATGTCGGTCGTGTTGGCGCCGTGGATCGGAAACGTGGGGGAAGGCGGTGACTCAGGGCGACCTTCGTGGGATGGTAGAAGTCGCTGTAATGCGATTGTGGGAGGAGTTGCTCGGTGCTTGCCCAGCGCCGGAGGAGGATTTTTTCGCCGCTGGCGGGGATTCGATCGCGCTCTTGACGTTGGCAACGGAACTCGAGGACCAATTCGGCGTCCCATTTGCGCTTGTCGATTTCGTGGCATGTCCGACGCCTGCATTCCTAACTGGCCTAGTGTTGCGCTCAAAGCTGGAGCGGTCATCACTCACGAGTGCGCCGAGTTCGGAACTCTTGCGACCACTTAGTCAGGCAACGCGTCCATTTCCGCCAATATTCCTTGTGCATTCGGCCGCCGGAGAACACACGTATTTGTCGCCGACCTTGAATGACCTTCCCCTCTACAGCTATCGCGCATTGGGAGTACTACCCACGGAAACGCCGCTGGCTTCCATGGGGGACATGGCAAGACTGTACGTCGAGAAACTCGTCATCAAAAGTCCCGACGGACCGTATTTTCTCGCCGGCTATAGTGCTGGCGCGACCATAGCTCATGCCATGGCCGCGCTGCTTGAGAAAACACCGCGCGGCGGTCCGTTGGCTCTCATCTCGATCGATGGCGCGGGCCCAACGAGGCCCTCGTACACGGCTCGACCGCAGGAATTGCTGCAGACGAGACTCGTCTCACTTGTCAAGAAATGCGTTGGAGATGACGCCGCTCTGCGCTTGCAGGAAGGCTACACGGAACATGCCGCGCTTCAGCACCTTACGGCAGTGCACGAAAGTCGTCTTCGTAGGCTTCCCGATGCCTGGGGCCAGACGCTAGACGAATTGTACCGTCTACAATCCGTGTACGCCCATGTCGCCTCGGCATGCGCGGCGTACGAGTGGGCTCCGATTGTGTCCAAGGTCGTACTGTTGATGGCCACCCGCAGCAACCCCGATGAAGCGAGATTACGCGCGTGTTGGTCTCAGACGACATCTGGAGGTTGTGAACTGATCCATCTGAACGAGACTCACGAAACAATTAGGGTCAGCGCCACCGCCGCTCAGGCGCTCCGTGACGTCGTGGCTGCTGCGTGCGCAGAGCGAACCATCAGTGGCCAGTTGTCCGGTTAACGTCGTTTTAGGGCCCACCCCCGGGCGAGGATGAACACGGGTGGCAAGATTGCCGTATCTCGCTGTAGCCGAAGAGGCGGCAGGCTTCTCGTCGTCGGCACCTGAGCGCGCATATACACTCCACGGGAGGCTGCTGGTGAGGCTAGGCGTCATCTCCGGCGGCGTGCCAATCTCCGGTGCGGCATGAACTGATACTTCGGCGATCCGCTCAGCAGCACGATCTTCTACGGTTTTGCACGGTCCCAGGCCGGGACGAACGTGGCATCGGACAGATGCGGAGTAAGACGCGCGTTTATCATTTCCTCCGCCAACCGAGTGCTGTTTCAGGTCTGGGAGTCATGAATGAAACCCCGTAGGGCAGCCGTAAAGGCCTGGCTTGAGGCGGTACTCCGGTGTCGGTAGCTATCGTGACGGGATCGGCCGGGCTAGTCGGCGCAGAGTGTTGCCGGCGGTTCGCTGGAATGGGCTACCACGTCGTGGGTGTGGATAACGGCATGCGAGCCCGATACTTTGGCCCATCTGCATCCACCACTTCCAACCAGGCGCGACTTGCGCAGTTGTTGGGCAGCAACTTCGAGCCCGTATCTCTCGACGTGCGGAATCGTGCCGGCATTTCTAGCCTCTTCAAACGCTACTCCGGAGCCATTTCAGTTGTCATCCACGCTGCTGGCCAGCCCAGCCACGATTGGTCCGTAAAACAGCCCGTCACGGATTTCTTGGTGAATGCAGGGGGGACGCTGAATGTCTTGGAGGCGGCGCGCCGGTACGCTCCCGACTCGTCCTTCATTTTTACGAGTACAAACAAAGTTTATGGCGACGCGTGTAATCTGCTCCCATTGCGCGAATTGCCGACTCGCTTCGAAATCGAGCCAACCCACCCATTTGCTACGGATGGGATACCCGAGTGCATGGGGACCGACCAATCTGTTCACAGCATCTTCGGGGTGTCGAAACTTGCAGCAGATAGTCTGGTGCAGGAGTACGCACAATGCTATGGCTTGAAGACAGGTTGCTTCCGGGCGGGCACGATAACCGGCACGGAGCATGCTGCTGCAGCTTTACACGGTTTTCTGGCATATCTGGTGCGGTGCGCCGTTACGGAGGCCCCATATGTAGTTTTCGGCTATTCTGGCAAACAGGTTCGCGATGTGATTCACGTTGCGGACCTGGTGTCTGCCTTTTTGCTTTTCGCCGACGCCCCTCGTGCTGGGAGGGTATATAACATAGGCGGGTCTCGCCAAAACAGTATCTCCATGCTTGAGGCCATCACGAAGTGCGAGAAGGCACTCAATCGACCAATGATCCATTCGTATAGCTCCGCTGCGAGGATGGGTGACCACAAGTGGTGGATCTCGAGCAACGACCGCTTCCGTCAAGACTTTCAATGGGAGATCACTCGATCGATCGACGACATTCTGCTTGAGATGTTGGACCGGACGGAAGAGGCCCCCGCGGCTGGAGGTAGGCTCAAGAAATAGGTATTGCTATGTGACATCGGGATTGGGAGCTCGGCATGGTGCTGGTACTGGTTCGCCCCCCTTACCCTGAATTCTTAGAGGACCGCCTCTTCTTTGCGCCTAACATCGAGACGGCGGCAGTTGCCGCCCCTGGGCACTGGTTCGCACCGTATGCGCACCTGCAGCAAACCGCAGCCCAGAGGGGCGTGCGAATCCACACTTGGGACCAATACCCGACCAAATCCGCAGACTGCATTCTATTTCAAGATCTGCCTTCCTCGCGACAAGAGATTCTTGCCCTTCGTGGTGACGTTCCACAGGCCGCCCTTGTGCTGCAACTTCTTGAGTCGCCTGTTGGACGGCCACACTGGTTCGTCGAGAATAACCATCGTCTTTTCGACGCAATTCTCACGTACAATCCGCATCTGTTTGGGAAACCCGGCTACTTCCCGTTTCGCCTGCCGATTGGATTGCCCCCGGAAATGACTGGAGTTTCTATTCCATTCAGTGAGCGAAAACTTCTCGTCCTGATCAATACGAATATGAAGCTGGGCCCAACAGGTGCCCCCTTTTTCCGCCTGTGGCCCCCTTTGACCGTAGTCCGTGCGGTTCGCGAAGGTGGGTGGTGTTTGCCGTCCCGCCGGGAAACGCGTGAACACATGAAAGCGGAACTCTATTCACGACGACGGGAGGTGGCGAGAGCCGCGGAAGCCGCAAGGTATGACGGACTCGTGGATATATTCGGCCGCGGATGGCAGCGTGACACCCGGGGCTGGCACGGTGAAAAGGTAGCTAGACCGTGGCGCATGGTTATGCCGGGCCGCAATTACGCACGAGCACGTGGACCCCATGCTGGATGCACAAAAATGGACGTAATACCACGCTACCGGTTCTGCGCTGCGATCGAAAATTATTCGGGAGACGTGGGCTACATCTCCGAAAAACTATTCGACGCTTTTTACTGTGGCTCTGTTCCGGTTTACTGGGGGGAGTCCGACATCACATCCCTTGTGCCGTCCTCAGCCTTTGTCGATGCCAGGAAATTTCGTTCTGCGAAGGCCTTGCTCGCCGGTCTCACAGCGATCAGCGAAAATCAATGGAATCGGATGCGTCGCGCGGGCGAGGAGTTCGTGGACTCACGAGCACTCGACCCGTTCTGGCCCGATGCCTTCGCGAGCGATGTGTTACGAGCAGTTCAAGCTGCGGTTCGGAACCGGTCGAGGCGGGAGCCCCTTGCTTGAGTGTCGATTGCGAAGTGTGGATGACGAACACCAGGCACTGCGTACTCGCGGGATGCCGGTGCCTTCGCCTTCGAGGACCTTTGGGCTTGGAGGGGCTACTGGAAGTCGCAGGATCTGACGACCTACCAGTCGCTACGCGATCGGATCGCTGACCTCGCCCGCCCTCTGCGAGAGCGCCTTGAGGCAGCGCTGTCCGGTGTCCAGGTCTCCGACCCGGGCACCCGGGGAGCGCCCAAGTGGTCGGCGCTTGACACCCGTGTGGAGGGAATCGTCCGTGAGCTCGCGGCCGCTGGGAGCCGCGATGACCTCCGGGACGTCGGTCGGCGCTGCCGCGAGGTGTTGATCGACGCCGCGAGACTGCTCGCCGATCCAGGACTGCTTCCAGATGGCGCCGAGCCTCCCAAGGCGGGCGACGCCAAGGGTTGGCTCGACCTGTTCCTGGCAAGGCAAGCAGCGGGTCGCACCCATCGCGAGCTACGCGCGCCTTCGTCCCCGCCGCTTGATCGCGGTGTTCGCGGCGAAGAACTCCTGTGCCTGGACGAGCTCGGCTACCTGGAACTGGACAAGCGCGGCGCCGAGCTGCTGTTCCAAGTCCTTACCGAACGAGAAGAGAGGACCGCCGTTGCGATCGCGAGCAACGACTCGTTCAGCGGCTGGACCAAGACCTTCACCGACCCGCGGCTCTGCGCCGCCATCGTCGACCGCCTCACCTTCGGCGGGAACATCATCGAGACCGGCACCAGCAGCTACCGCCTCGCGCACGCCCGCAGCCAGCGGACCCGTAATGCGTGACGCTTTCCCGCTACCCCCAAACAGGGAGGGACTCAGCAGGACCGGCCTGCAGTGCCAGTCCTGCGGCCGGGTCATCGTCCTCAGCGTCGAGGGCCTGTTCCAGACACCCGCCCGCGGCACTGCCCAACGATTCTGCGGCCCAGCCTGCCGACAGACCGCTTACCGCCGCCGCCAAGCCAACGTCCCAGAGAACACCCCCGCCCAACGACAAGGCGGACGAAGACGCAACCTCAACCCGGCAGCCGGTGGGGCCAAATCAGACCGTCAGGGTGGGGCCAAGTCAGGTTGACACAGCCAGTCGGCGTTGTTGACGCTGGCGGGCCGCAGTGTGCAGGCGATCTGTTGGAGGTAGGCCTGCATCGTCGCGGCCAGGATCGGGGCGGGCTGCTCGATCTCGTTCCAGGTGAAGTAGCGCGCGGGCGCGTTCACCGCAGGCTCCTCAGAGGCTGCGCGGTCGTGGGATGGTCGTTGAACACCTGTGCGTCGACGGCTCGGCGCTCGCCGGTACTGCGCTGCGAGCCAGTCGTCACCGAGGTGCAGGTAGATGCGGGTCGATTCGATGGACGCGTGCCCGGCCTGGGCCTGGATGGCCTCGAGCGCCATGCCCGCTTCGCGCAGGCGGGTCAGGCAGGTGTGGCGCAGCTGGTGGCAGGTCGCGCGCTGCAGACCGGCGCGGCTCCGGGCGCCGTCGAGATTTCGTCGAGGCCGTAGGCGGACAGCGGCTGCTCGCGGCGCGGCCCCTTCAGGACCACGAACACCCGGTCGGTGGCCGCATCGTCGGGGCGCTCGTGCTCGAGGTAGTCCTTCACGGCGGTGAAGAAGCGCTGGGAGACAGGAACAAGTCGCTGGTGACCGCCCTTTCCGTCGGCGATGAACACCTGCCGCTCACCGAAGCGCAGGTCCTCCAGCC
>JAABUN010004012.1_pt1 | contig 21124 bp, 17 predicted proteins | sample 5559311 | NCBI WGS metagenome assembly JAABUN01 (sample SAMN10711877, study PRJNA513370) | rock metagenome | isolation source: Antarctica rocks | place: Antarctica: Victoria Land, Siegfried Peak sud
GCTGCGCCACGGCCCCCTCTTTCTCTCCCAACGCACACGCTGCCACGATCCGCTCGCGTAAATCCATCGAATAAGCCCGCATACAACCCAGTCTACGACGACACTTCCCGGAACCGCTTTAATGCACGATGTAGTTGCTCACGACCGAGATCAGGCGCTAAGAATCGCGGAGTTGCTTTATCGTATGGCACTGGATAATGATGGCCCGCACGAGGGAGACGAGCCAGACATGTGGTATTTCTACGATGCGATTGACATTGCAGCGGATGGGATTTATGGCGATGAGGAACAGCTAATTGATGAAATGCTGCAATTTCTCAAAGCACATTCGGCTCAAAGTGAATCGTAGTGATAGCGCTGAGAACTCGTAATTTTCATGGGCGCCCTCCAATCCTCGCGGCTCATCATCCTCAAAGGCTTTCTGTTTCTGCTCTCGGCCATTGTCGCGGCGGGCGTGCTTCTGGGCGAAAACTTCACGCTTCGCACCGCGTTTCTGCTTTTCGTGGCGATGTGGAGCGCGTGCCGCTTCTATTATTTCGCGTTTTACGTCATCGAGAAATACCTCGATCCGAGCTTCAAATTTTCGAGTTTGCACGCCTTTGCCCTTTACTTTTTCGGGCGTAGGCGCCAATGAATTAAAATACCTCGCGCGTGAAATTTCTCCTCAACGGCTACTTTGGTTTCGATAACGCGGGCGACGAAGCGGTTCTTTCCGCCATGCTCGCCGATCTGCGCGCGCTCGCGCCGGACGCGACTTTTACGGCGACTTCGGGCAATCCGGTGCAGACGCGGCAAATGCACGGCTGCGAGGCCATCGGGCGTCAAAACGTTGGCGAACTTTTGGGCGCGCTGCAAAATTGCGATCTGTTTTTGTCGGGCGGTGGCTCGCTGATTCAAGATGTGACCAGTTTTCGCAACGTGGTTTATTACACGACGCTGTTGCGACTCGCCAAAATGATGGGCAAAAAGACGATGGTTTACGCGCAGGGCGTTGGGCCGCTCAATGCGGGGAGATCACAAAATTTGGCGCGCAAAGCGTTCCAGAGCGCCGATGTTTTGACGGTGCGCGACCCCGATTCCGCCGCGCTTTTGAAAGCCATCGGCGTCACCAAAAACGTCGAAATCACTGCCGATCCGGTGTGGAATCTGGCGTTTGCGCCGCAACCCAAACAACCCAAAACCTGGGGCATTGCGCTGCGAAAGTGGCCCGGCGAAGACCAAGGCGCCATCGCGCGCATCGTCGGCGCATTGCGCGCCATTGCCAACGCGCAGGGCGCGACGCTGCGCTTTTTGGCGATGCAGCCGGGGCCGGATCTGGAAGTTTTGGCCGGACTCACCACGCCGGGCGAGATTTTGGAAGTTCAAGGCGCTTCGCCCGGCGAAATCGTGGGACTTTGCGCGAGTTTCGACTTGATGATCGCCATGCGACTCCACGCGCTGATTTTCGCCGCGAGCGCGGGCGTTCCCGTCGTGGCGATGAATTACGACCCCAAAGTCGCCTCGCTCGCTACACTTTTGGGCGCTCCAATTTTGCCTTCGCCCGATTCCAACGACTTAGCGGCGCTTCCCGGCTTGATTTTTCAGGCCAAAAGCGTCGCGCCCGAAATTTTGGAAGATTTTCGCGCCAAAGCGCGGCGCAGTGCGGAATTGGCAGTGAGTTTGGCTTCATGACAACGATTTATTTGGTGCGTCACGGCGAAGTCGCCGGGAACTCCGGCGCGGTTCGCACTTTCGCGGGGGCGCGCGACCTCGAACTCACGCCGCGCGGCATTTCGCAGGCCAACGCGGTCGCCGCGCGCTTGCAAAACGAAGAAATCGACGCGGTTTACGCTTCGACTTTGCAGCGCGCCTGGAAAACCGCCGATGGTATCGCGGCGCGCCACGATTTGCCCGTCACGCGCGACAGCGACTTCAACGAAGTCAATTACGGCGACTGGGAAGGGCTTTCCGAAGCGCAAATCTTGGAAAACCACGCCGAATTGTGGCAAAGACGCGTCGCCGATCCGTGGAATGTTGCGCCGCCGCAGGGCGAAAGCTATCAAATGCTGTGGACTCGCCTCGAAGTCGCGTGGAACGCCGTTTTAGAGCGGCATCGCGGCCAAACCGTCGCGGTTGTCGGGCACAACGGCTCGATTCGCGTTCTGCTCTGTCAGTTATTACAAACGCCGCCCGCCAACGCGCGGCGCTTGCAAATCGGCAACTGTTCCCTCACCAAAGTCGTTATCGGCGAGGCTCCCGATGGGAAACTCCAAGGCCCGCCCGTCGTTATCGAATACATCAACCAGACCGCGCATTTAGCGGGAATTTAAGCTCATCATGACCACGAAAAACACCAAAAATCCGCCGTCGCGCAAGCTGACCGCGCCGGTCGAAAGCGACATTTACAAAGAAGAGAAGCCCTCGCCGCTTTCCATCGAAGGCATCCGCAGTGGCGCCGTGCAATCCAAACTTTTCAAAGGCTTTATTCTTTTATCGGGCCTCGTCATGGCGGGCGGACTGATTATTTCCGGCCTCAATCCGACCGGACAAGGCCCAACCAACCGACCGGGTGCCGGACGCGCGCCCAGCACGTCGGCGATTGCGACCGTGGGCAACCGCTCGATTACCGGCGTGCAACTCGAAAACACTTTCGCCCAGCAAGCGCGTATGGGCGAACAATTCGGTCAGAAAGTCACCGCCATCGATTATTTGGCGTCCAAACAGCGCGCTTTGCAGGGACTCACCGACAGCGCCGCGACGGTTTTGGCGGCCCAGGCGAGCGGGATCACGGTTTCCGACGCCGAAGTCGATGCCGACATCGAAAAGCAAATCAGCGAAGCGCTCAAGCCTCAGCAGGGCCAGAGCGAAGCCGCATTTCGCCGCCTCGTCGAAACCAGAGAAGGCTCGATGCAGGCCGCGCGCGACAAAATGAAGGGCAACGTCACGCCCGCATTCCGCGAGGAGATTCGCGCCAAACTGCTCACCGAAAATCTCGAAAAGCAGGTCAAAGCCGCCAACAAAGTGGGCGAGGACGATTACAAGCGCTCGGTCACCAAACTGCGGCTCTATCAAATCGTGGTGCGGCCCGATCTCCCGACGCCGGGCGCCAAGGATGTCCAGGCCGAAACCGCCAAAAACGCCGTCAAAGCCCAGGACGAAGCCGCGAAATTGTTCGGCGCGCTCAAAGCCAATGCCACGCTCGCCAATTTCCAAAAGACCGCCAAAACTTCGAGCGATGACCTGCTCACCAAAGCCAAAGGCGGCGATTTGGGCCTCAAAACGCCCGCCGAGGTGTTTTACGGGCCGCAGATCAGCGAAGCGCTCGCCAAATCCAACGCCAATCTCGTCGGCCCGCTCAAAGACACATCCGGCAACCAATATCTGTTTTTCATCGCGCAGCGCAAGCTGGAACTGCCCAAAGATTACGCCAAAAACCAGAAAAAACTGATCGCCGACTACAAAACCCAGCAGGACAACGCGGTGTGGCAAAAGCAGCAGGAAGCCTATAAAAACGCGCAAACGCCGGAGATTTCCGATGACGCGCTGGCGGCTTTTCACATCCAAAACGTCGATCTGACCACGGCGTCAGGCGACGCCCAAAAGAAACTCCGCGAAGACGCCATCGCGCGCTACAACGACGCTTTGAGCGGCGCGGGCGGCATGGAAGCGGCCTCGATCAACTATCAACTCGCCCAGCTTTACCGCGACCAAAACGACAAGCCCAAACAGCTCGAAGCGCTCGATAAAGCCGTCAAAGCCGCACCCTCGGACGCCAATGTGCGCCTCGAATACGCCCGCGCGCTCCACACCGGCGGCAAACCCAAAGACGCCCTGGCCCAACTCAAAGCCGCTTCGACCGCCATCACCGCCAGCCCCAGCGCGCCCTCGCCCTTTGGCGGCGGCAACCCCGACGACGCGCTGCGCCAACAGATCGCGGCGGAGTTCGACGCGCTCAAAGAACCCAAATTGGCCCAATCGGAACGCGCCAAAATCCCGCCTCCGCAAGCGGGACAAATGGGCGGCATGGGTGGTATGCAGGGACTTCCGCCTGGCGTTTCGATTGTGCCGCCGCGCTAAGCTGACTTTTTCAGACTGATTCTAAGAGGCAGTCTGAAAAGTGCTTCTTAGACGAACCGCGAGCGTGAGCGACCGGCTGATGCTGTGCCCAAAGCCGGTCGCTCACGCTCGCGGTTCATTAATGGGGCACTCGAGGAGGCACTTTTCAGACTGACTCTCAGAAAGCCAAAAGCCCGCGAATCACTTCGCGGGCTTTTTAATGTTTTCGATGGGCGGCGGGAACAAATTTTCGAGCCGCGTGGTCACACTTGCCGATTGCCACCATGAAAAAGCCCTTTTCCTTCGCCGTTTTCGCGCTTGCCGCGCTGTTTTTCGTCCGCATCGTCGGCGCTCAGATGCTGCCGAACCCGCAAAATCAGGTCGAGAGCGCTTTTCAAGAGAAGTCTTACGCCCGCGCGCTCGAACTTTTGCGCGCCGCCCAAGCTGCCGGAAACGTGCGGGAGAGTGAAAAAGTCGATTATCAAATCGCGTTCGCGCTTTTCAAGACCGAAAAATGGGACGAAGCCCTCGCCGCGACCGATGCCGCGCTCAAAACCGTGAGTTGGAAAGCCAGATTTCACTATTTGCGCGGCCAGATTTTGGTCAAAGCGCCCAAAAACGGCTGGAAATTGGGCGACAAAACCTGGCGTCAGGACGAATATCCCGAAGTTCAAGGCGACCAGAAACCGCAGCGCGTCAGCTTTTACGCCGAAGACGAAAAATCCGCGCTTGCCGCCTTTGAAACCGCGAAAATCGAGGCGCAACGCGAGCGCGAATTGGCGCAGAAAAACCGCTACTTCGCGCCGATTTACCCGCTCGGAACCGACGAAGAAATCGACCTCAACTTCGATCTCGCCGCGTTTTTGCCGCAAAATCAGTTCGATGAGTTTTTGGAAACTCTAAAAACCCGCCAAGGCGACAAATCCGACGAAAATATCGATCCGAAAGCGGCTTATGCGACGGGTTGGAGCTTGCCGAAAAAAGTTCTGACGCTTTACGCCGAAATTCGGGTTTTGGATGCGAGCGACGACGAATCGGACGCCCAAAAATCGCTGCTCGCCGAAGGTCTGTTTTTGCGCGCTTACCGGCAGCGCATGGAAAATTGGGCCGATCAATTCGACGCCGAAACCAAAAAGCGCGTCAAAAAACCGTATCCGTTCGATGATTTGGAGCCGCTCGCGCCGTGGCGCAAATTGGTCAGCGATTTTCCCAAATCGCCGCTCGCGCCGCAAGCACTTTTGTTGGTCGCGCAAACGCAGGAGCAAAACGGGCAACTCGTCAAAGCCGCCGCGACGTGGCGCGAATTGATTGGCAAATATCCCAAGTCGAAATGGGTCTCGGATGCGCGCGCCGCGATTGCGCGCCTCGAAGCGAAAGAGGTTTCTTTCAATCTCAAAAGCGCGACGCGGCCCGGCGTGCAGCCGGTTTTGCGGGTGCAAACCCGCAATTTGAAAGCGGTCGAATTCGCGGCCTATCGGGTGAAATTGGAAGATTTTCTGCTGCAAAAAGCGAATTTGAGTGACGCCGACACCAGTTTCACGCAGTTCACCCAGAACTTCGGAAAAATCGGCGACGCGACCCAAAAATTCGGCGCTCCGGTTGCGAAATGGAGTTTTGCCACCAAAGACAACACCGATTATGTCGGCAAATCGGGCGAAGTCGCGGCGCCTTTGACGGAAATCGGCGCTTACGCGGTTGTCGCGCAAAGCGGTGCGCGGCGTTTCGCGCAAATCGTGGTGATTTCCGACCTCGCTTTGCTGAAAAAGAGCGACAAAAACGGCAGTTTCGTTTATGTCGCCGACGCCAAGACCGGCGCGGCGATTGGCGGCGCGAACGTGGTTTTGAAAGAGGTTTGGAACTATAATCCGCGCCGCGTGGATGTTTCGCAGGGCAAAAGCGATGACGCCGGATTTTTCGACAAAAAACGTGCGGGCGACGCCGGAAGCAACGTCGCGGCGTTCGCTTATGTTGGCAATCGCTACGCTTTGACCGGGCAGCAGGGCGGTTATTACGGCTATGGCGAAGAGCGCGAGCAAACGCGGGTTTTGGGCCAAACCGACCGTCCCGTTTACCGGCCCGGCCAGCGCGTTAACTTCCGGCAAATCGTCACGGCGCGTGGCACGGGCGGCGATTGGAAACCGCTCGTCGGACGCGAGTTTTTCGTGCGCGCGAGCAATCCGAAGGGCGAAAAATTCTGGGAAAAGACGCTCAAGACCAACGAATTTGGCAGCATCAGCGGCGATTTCGAGATTCCAAACGACGCGCCGCTCGGCGAATTTTCCATCCAACTCAGCGACGACAAGAACATCTCTGGCCAGAGCCAATTTCGCGTCGAAGAATATAAACGGCCCGAATTTGAAGTCACGGTTTCGGCGCCCAAAGAAGTCAAACGGCCCGGCGAAACTGTCGCGGCGCGCATCAACGCGAAGTATTATTTCGGCGCGCCGGTGCCGAACGCGAAGGTGAAATACACGGTTCGCAAATCGACCTGGTGGGCAAATTATCGCTTTCCCAACCGTTTCGACTGGCTTTACGAGAGTTGGGGCGTGAATCAAAACCGGCGCAATATCGGCGGCGAAGGATCAGGCGAAATCATCAAAGAAGGCGAAGTGACGACCGACGCGCAGGGTTTCGCGGAGCTTTCTTTCGCCACCAAAGCGCTCGATGATGTGGCGCCAAACGATTGGTGGGCGCGCTATTCCAACCCGCTTTACACCATCGAAGCCGAAGTGACCGACGCGTCGCGGCGCACGATTGAAGCGCAGGGCGAAGTCAAAGTCGCGCGGCAGCCGTATTTCACTTTTTTGAACGTCGAACGCGGTTATTTCCAGAAAGGCGACCGCGTTCCGGTTGAAATTCGCACCCAGGACGCGAACGAGCAAAGCGTCGCGGCGAGCGGGAAAATGGTGGTTTATAAACTGCTGCCCGGCAACCCTTTCAGCGACAAAGAAGAAAAAGTTTTTGAAGCGTTAATCTCGATTGACGCCAGCGGACGCGCGTTTTGGAACTGGACGGCGAGCGATTCGGGGCAATTTCGCATCGAGTGGCAGTCGAAAGGCGAGTGGGGCGACGAAATCAAGGCGCAAACCGAGGTTTGGGTGGTGGGCGATCAAATCGGCGCGATTCGCTTGCGCGGCGTGACGATTTTGCTCGACAAACGCTCGTATGAAGAGGGCGAAACCTTAAAAGCGCGCATCGTCGCCGACAAACCGGGCGCCCATGTTTTGCTGACGCAGGAAGCATCGGGCGAGATATTGCGCCGCGATGTGATCGCAATCGACGCGCAATCGAAGGAAATCTCGATTCCGATTGAGAAAAAACACGTCCCCAACTTCTTTTTAGCCGCCGCTTTGATCCAGGATTTCGAGGTTTATCAGGCGCAAACCGAAGTTTTCGTGCCGCCGACGCGCCAACTGCTCGATTTGAAAGTCACCGGCGACAAAGCGACCTACAAACCCGGCGAAACCGGGATTTTTCAAGTCGAAGCGCGCGATTACAGCGGCAAACCGGCGCGCGCCGAAGTTTCGCTCGCTCTGGTCGATGCCAGTTTGTTTTACATCCAAAAAGATTACGCGCCCGACATTCGCCAGTTTTATTACGGCGAGCGGCGCCAGAATTCGGTGAATCTCGATTCGAGTCGGAGCGGAAATCCCGAAGCGCGCCTCGAAAACGACGAGAAAACGCCGGATTACGAGCAACACGGCTGGGAATTGCCGGACGATTTCGGGCAATTGCAATTGATGCCGGGCGGGTTCGGCTATGACCGTTACGACAATTTGCGCCGCTCGCGGCGCGACAGCGGCGCGCGCAGTGGCGGATTCGGCGGCGGAATGTTCATGGAAAACGAGGCGATGCCCGCGATGTCGATGGCCGCGCCCGCATCACCGGCGATGAAAATGGCGGGCGGCGCGATGGCCGATTCCGCCGCACAAAGCGCCGCGCCGCCGGTTCAAGTCCGCTCCAATTTCGCGGAAACGGCGTTTTGGTCGCCGTCGGTTATCACCGAAGACGGCAAAGCGACGGTGAAAGTCACGTTTCCCGATTCCCTGACGCAATGGCACGCGACTGCGCGCGGACTCACGCAAACCGTGCAAGTCGGCGCGGCGGAGAGCGATGTGGCGACGAAAAAAGATTTGTTGGTGCGGTTGCAGGCGCCGCGCTTTTTCGTGGAAAAGGATGAGGTCGTGATTTCGGCGAACGTGCATAATTACAGCGACAAAGAACAAACCATCGTGATTTCACCTAAGTCCGGCGACAATTTGCGATTTGAACCGACAATTTTCTATTCGGGAATTAGCGGCCCAGATAAGGTTTCAACTTCTGTGGGACGAGAAATAACGCTTAAACCCAATCAGGAACAACGTGTTGATTGGACGTTTAACGTCGTAGCGCCGGGAACTGCCAATATCGAGATCGTTGCCAAGTCTGCCACTGATTCCGACGCCGTAAAAATGTCGTTTCCCGTCCTCGTTCACGGCGTGCAGCGCTTCGCCGCGCAATCGGGCACTTTGGTGGGCGATGGAAGCGCGAAAATCAGCCTCAATTTCCCCAAAGAGCGCAAAATCGGCGCGTCCGAACTGAATGTGCAACTTAATCCGAGTTTGGCGGCGCAAATGTTGGATGCGCTGCCGTATCTCGCCGATTACCCGTATGGCTGCGTCGAGCAAACCATGTCGCGCTTTTTGCCGCTCGTTTTGACGCAGAAATCGCTGCGCGAAAGCGGTGTCAATCTCGAAACTTTGCGGGCGCGCGCCAAAGCCTACGATGCCGAAGCGAAAACCGAGGCGCGCGGCAATCGCGTGAGCAATTCGGGTTATTCGTATCCCAAAGGTCAGCCCAACTCGCGCGATTTGAGCGAAATGGCGTCGCAGTTGTGGTTTCGTGGCCGCTCGAAGAATCCGATTTTCGACCAGAGCGAAATCGATCAAATGACGCGCGAAGGCTTGAATCGGCTCTACGCAATGCAGCGCGGCGATGGCGGCTGGGGTTGGTGGCCCGGTTCGGGTGAAAGCGACGAATATATGTCGGCTTATGTGGTTTACGGGTTATGGCAAGCGCAGAAAGCGGGCGTTTCGGTTCGAGATGGAGTGTTGCTTCGCGGCATGGATTATCTGCAATCTCAAATGCAGGATGAAGAGAATCTCCAGCTTTTAACTTATATGGCCTATGCGCTTTCGTCCTACAGTTCTCCTCCCGGAGTCGCGGCGCGTCGCGCGCACACGGCGTGGTTCGGAGTTGTGAGAGGCCGTTTGTTCGAGCAGCGCGAACGCTTGGCGCCACTTTCCAAGGCGTATTTGGCGATGGCGCTTTCGAGGGCGGGCGAAACCCAGAAAGCGCAGGTTTTGGTTCGCAATCTCGAAAACACCGTTCAAATCGACGCCAAAAACGGCACGGCTCGTTATAAAACCGCTTCCGATTATTGGAATTGGTGGAACAACGATGTCGAAACCGTCGCGCTGGCACTTCGCGCGTTCAATCAAATCGAACCAACCAACAAACTGGTGCCGATGCTGACCAAATGGCTGACTTTGCAAGCGCGCGGCAATCATTATCGCTCGACCAAAGAAACCGCCGAAGTCGTTTACACGCTCGCGGATTATGTCGCCAAAAATAAAGAATTGGATGTCGATTACACGCTCAAAGTCGGCTTGAACGGCAAAATCTCGCGCACTTATCGCGTCACCAAAGAGAACGCGCTGTTTTTCGATAATCGCTTCATCGCGGGCGATTTGTTTTTGGAAAACGGCGCCAATGCGCTGACGATTGAGAAAGTCGGGCGCGGGAAATTGTATTGGAACGCTTATTCGGAGTATTTTTCGCTCGAAGAACCGATTCAAGCGAGTGGGAATGAGTTGGATATTGCGCGCAAGTTCTTCAGGTTGACGCGTCGGAGCGCGGGCGTCTCGCCCGCACCGCAATCGGCGTCAAATGCGGGCGAGACGCCCGCGCTCCGACGTATCATGCCGCCGTTTCCACGTCCGATTGAAGATTCGCAACCCGAATACTCGCGCGCCGAAATCAAAGACGGCGAGACGGTCAAATCCGGTGATTTGATCGAAGTCGAACTCGTCGTCAACGCCAAAAACGACTACGAATATCTGGTTTTCGAAGATATGAAAGCGGCGGGATTTGAACCCGTCGAGATTCGTTCCGGGCAAAGTTACGGCGACGGTTTAAGTTCCAACGTCGAACTGCGCGATGAAAAAGTCGCGTTTTTCGTTGACCGGTTGCCGCAAGGACGCCGCGTTTTGCGTTATCGGGTGCGGGCCGAAGTGCCGGGGAGCTTTCATGCGCTGCCGACGAATGGATATGCGATGTATGCGCCCGAAGTGCGCGCGATTTCCGATGAAATGCGGGTTTCGGTTGGAGACTGAAGGTTTCAGCGAATAAATTCGCCGCAAAGAAGAGCCAAGTCCGCCTTCGCGGACTAAATCCTTAACCTGCGAAGGCAGGTTTCGCTCTTCTTTGCGGCGAATTTATTCGCTGGGAACTTATTGCGCCCTGGCGCCCTTTAAACGCTATGAAAAACACTTTTCTGAAATTCATGCTGGCGCTCGCCGTCTCGACGCCGATGCTGGCGCCAAGTGTGCGCGCTCAGACCACGACGACGGTTCCCGCTGCGGCCAATGACGTTTCGCCGCTCAAAATTGGCCTCAAGCTGCCTGAAATCACTTTGCTGGACTCGGCGGGCGCGACTTATGAACTCACCAAATCGCTGGCGAACGGCCCGGCGATTCTGGTGTTTTATCGCGGCGGCTGGTGCCCTTATTGCAACACGCAATTGGCGGGACTGGCGAAAATCGAGCCGGAACTGCTGAAAATGGGCTATCGCATCTTCGCCATTTCGCCCGATTCGCCCGCCGAACTTTCCAAAACCGTGGATAAGCATAAATTGCCCTACAAACTGCTCTCGGACTCCAAAATGGAAGCGACGCGCGCGCTGGGTTTGGCTTATCAAGTCGATGCCGAAACCGTCGGCAAATATAAGGGCTACGGCATCGACCTGAGCAAATCGCAGAATATGCTGCCGGTGCCGGCGATTTATCTGGTCGGCAGCGATGGAATCGTCGATTTTTCGTATGTCAATCCCGATTACAAAACGCGGGTGCCCGAAGCATTGATTCTGGCGGCGGCGAATATTTTTGCGCCGCAAAAGTAGGATTTTTCGTAAAAAACGCCGCCAGAAACTGTTTCTGGCGGCGTTTGCGTTTGGCCAAAGACGGGCGGCGCGTGGTAAACCGTCGAGTCCATGCAAATCACTGCTTTTCTGGGCGTTGCCCACATTCACACGCCGGGTTTCGTCAAAACCATCGGCGAACGCGCTGATGTCCAGTGCAAATACGTTTACGATCACGACGCCGAGCGCGCCCAAAAAACTGCCGAGGAATTGGGCGCACAGGTCGCGGGTTTAGACGCGATTCTGGCCGATTCCGAAGTCCAGAGCATCGTGATTTGCTCGGAAACGCGCCATCACGTCGAACTCGCCACGCGCGCGGCGAATGCGGGAAAACATCTTTTCATCGAAAAACCGCTCGCCATCACCGGCGAGGACGCCAAAATCATCGCCGACGCGGTCGAAAAAGCGGGCGTCGTGTTTCAAACCGGGTTTTTTAGCCGCGGGTCTGCATCGAATCAGTTCATCAAGCGTGAAATCGAGGCCGGAAATCTGGGCGTCATCACACGGATGCGTTACACCAACTGTCATCAGGGCGCGCTCGGCGGCTGGTTCGATACGCAGTGGCGCTGGATCGCCGATAAAACCGAAGCGGGCGGCGGCGGTTTCGCCGACCTGGGCGCACACGCGCTCGATATCGTGTTGTGGGCGATGACCAAAACTTGCGGCAAGGCGACGAAATTCGCGGCGACGCTGGGAAATGCGACCGGAAAATACGGCGATTTAAGCCAAATCGACGAGTGGGGCGCGGGTTTGGTGACGTTCGAGAGCGGCGCGGTGGCGGTCGTCGAAGCGGGCTGGGTCGATCCCAAATATTCGGCGCCGGTCGAGGTTCATGGCACGCAGGGCCAGATTTTGGTGCATGGCGGCAAGATTTTCTATTTCTCCGAACACGTCGAAGGCGCCGATGGCGGTGAGTGGACGACGGATTTGCCCGAATCCTTGCCGCACGCTTTCGCTCTGTTCTGGGACAAATTGGCGGGACAAGATGTGCCCCTCGTGCCAATTCAGGAAGCGGCAGAGGAAAGCCGCGTGATGCACGAGCTTTATCGGGCGGCGCAGGTGTAAAACTTGAAGAAAGCAAAAGCCGTTTCCCGATGTTGGGAAACGGCTTTTGCTTGGGTCGAAATCTGAAATCGAAGCCAGATCATACTCAAGATCAGGGCACGGCGGCGCGACGAGATTTCACGGGGCCGGATCGGGATACTTGTTGGCATTGGTGCCCCACATATTCGACATACGTTTGCCAAACAGCGATATCGCGCCAATCGCAACTAACGCGATCAGCGAAATCAGCAAGCCGTATTCGACCAGGGTCTGGCCTTCTTCTTCAAAGTAAAAATTGGAAATCATCGTCGCACCTCCTTGGTTGGAAAATCAAAACGGCTTTGCCCGCAGCGGTGCCGTTACTTACCTTAGCTCAAGTCTGTCCGATTTTCATTGAATTGGCCACTCTCCGGTTTTCGCTGAGATTTGCTGTTTTGTCAGCCAATTTTCGAGTTAAAAAGATGAAAAACGACGAATCAGATACAGCAAGGGCCGTTTCCGGGGGGAAACGGCCCTTGCCAGCTTCGACCTGAATGGTTTAGCCGCTCAGGTTGTTGGCGGCGGCGTTGAAGGTGTTCTTGATGCGGCTGCCGAGAATCGAGAGGATCGCAATGACGACCAAGGCGATCAGCGAGATGAGCAAGCCGTATTCGACCAGAGTCTGGCCTTCTTCTTCGTGGATAAATTGTTTAATCATGGGGTTTCACCTCCCGGTGAGTTGGCTCCGGGGAGCAGGTTGGGGTTGTCTGCGGTTGGGGCTTCCCCTGCGTCTGACTTTGCAGCCAAATTTGGGGGAGAGGCTTTCCAACCGCGCTGTCAGTTATGTAGCACCTTAGTTGCCACTGCGGATTTTAGCGCGAAATTTCGCGTTTGGGAGCGGTGAAACCGCGTTGGAGCGGCGAAAAAGCACGGTGGAGCCGGTTTGGGCGACGAGGCGCCAGTTCGCCGCGGCGCGCAGGCGCCGGACGAGGCCGGGCATGGTGTCGCGGTCGAGGAGGGCGTCGCTAAAACCGCGCGTTTCCAAAATCGCGGCGGCGTTGGCGGGGCCGGAGGAGAGTTGCAGGTAGTCTTTCCAGAAAGCGTCGGGAAAAAGCTCGATGCGCGGGTCGCACAGCGGCACAATATGGCCGCGCCCGGCATAAGTGAGATAGGAGCCGCACACCATGTCGGTAAAAAGCCGTTTGGTTGGCGGATGGGCGAGCAGCCACTGCGCGGGAGCCACGGGCGTGGTGTTTTCCAGCAAAAGCTGCGGATCGGAACCAAAAAGCGCGGGTGTCGGCGCGAAACGGCGTTGAAACTCGCGCGGCCAGGGCCAGTTCGGTTTGATGTGGGGCGAGAAAGCCAGCGGCAACGCCAGAAGAAAAATCAGCAAAAAAGCGTTGATCCACTGCGCGCCGCGCGGTGCGGGAGCGGAAGACTTTTCGCGGAGAAAACCCGCGACCAGGCCCGCGAAAACCGGCACGAAGAGGAGCGCGAACCAGATGATGGAGCGTTGGTCGCGCGCCGCCATCACGCCAAAGATGGCCAAGACCAGAACCAAGCCGTTTGCTTCGCTCGGCTGGTTTTTGCGTCGCCACGCGAGCAGTGCGCTGGCGAGAATCGCCGCAGCGCTGCCCCAGAACAAAAGGCTGTGCCACTCCTCGAAACCGGGCGATTTCCATTCCTGCACCCACTGCTGACCAATCGGGTTGCGCGAAAGGCTGGCGACATAAGCGTAAAGCGCCGCGCCGCGCGGATTGACCAGAGCCGCCGCACCAGCGCCCATCGCAACGCCCAAAGCGGAGGAAAAATGGGCGCGCCGCCACCAAAAATCGCCGCAAGAGAGAGTCAGCAGCCCCAAAATCGACAGGATGAACGCGCCATGCGTGTTGGCCCAGATCAGGGTTAACACCACCAGAAATGCGCCCCAAAAACCGCGTTTGGTGCCGCTTTGGGTGCGAAACTCCAACACCGCGAAAATCCAGGCGCCGAAAAACAGCGTGGAAAAAGTTTGCGGGCGCAAATCGACGTTATTCGACGCCATCGCCAATCCCAGCACCGCGCTCAACGCCGTCAAACGCGCCGCTCCCAGCCGCGACAGTGGGCTGGGAAGCCGCAGCAAAGCGCGAAACGTCGCGCTCGCCACCAATCCGAGCGCGCCCGCGACGCAAAACGCGCGCAACCACGTTAGTCCCGCTAATCCACCCAGTTTCAGCGTCGCAAACAGCGCTAATTCGGCCAGCCAGCTTTGGTAGTAATAGGGCGCATTGAGCGGAACGGCACTCGACATCAAATTTTGAGTGGGAATCGCGCCGCGCGAAATCAGTTCTCCAGCCCGAACGTGATACCACAGATCGTTGGGCGCGAGGGGCAGACACAGCGTGTAAAGCAAGGCGCAGAGCGGCGCCATCAACAACCACAGCGTTTCCAGGCGACCCCAAAACGGCGGCCAATGCGCCGCCGGTTGCGGAACGGGGAGCCGGTCGGACAGCCGGTCAGGGAGCGCTACGGGCGGCTGGGGCGTCGAGGGAAGCATTGACCAAAGTTTGCCTGACTTCGACCCAAAAAAGCCCACCGATGAACAACAATCGGTGGGCTTTGAGTTGGCAAGTCGAGCGTTTTTAGCCGCTCAGGTTGTTGGCTGCGGCGTTGAAGGTGTTCTTGATGCGGTTGCCGAGAATCGAGAGGATCGCAATGACGACCAAGGCGATCAGCGAGATGAGCAAGCCGTATTCGACCAGAGTCTGGCCTTCTTCTTCGTGGATGAATTGTTTGATCATGGGGTTGTGTCTCCTAAAAATTGAGAGCAGGTTCGGATATTTGGGTTTCCCGCTCACGAGGTTTTATGAAGCAACAGTTTTGCCAAATCGAGCCAAAAGCGAAAAATTTGGGTTAAGCTGCTTTGGCAACTGAAAAGTGCGCTTCCCAGCGCAAAGAGATGAAAAAATGGCTGTTTTAGAAAGAGAAATCCCTGTTTTAAGCCCGACGGGCGCGCCCAAAAGCGTCGGCCTGGTGTCTTTGGGCTGTTCCAAAAATCTGGTCGATTCCGAAGTCATGCTCGGCCTTTTGCAAGGCGCGGGCTATCGCATCACCGGCGATATCGACGACGCCGACGCGATTATCGTCAACACCTGCGGCTTTCTGGGCGCGGCGGTCGAGGAAAGTCTGCAAACGCTGTCGGATGTCGCATCGCGCAAAAAAACCGGCAAATGCCGCGCGGTTGTCGCAACCGGCTGTTTGCCGCAACGCGACGCGCAACTGATTCAAATGCGCGTGCCCGAAGTCGATGCGATTTTGGGGTCAGCCGATTTCGGCGCGATTGTCGAAGCGGTAGACGGCGCTTTGAAGCCCAAAACCACGGGTTTTCAGATTCCCCAAGGCAACGGCGATTTGATTCAACTCACGCTGACGCCGACCAAAGCGCACACCTACGTTTACGATCACACCACGCCGCGCGTGCGCGCGACGCCGCCGTGGACGGCGTATCTCAAAATCGCCGAAGGCTGCGACCACACCTGCTCGTTTTGCATCATTCCCCAACTGCGCGGCCCGTTTCGCTCGCGTCCGATTGAATCGATTGTCACCGAAGCCCGCCAGTTAGCCGCATCGGGCGCCAAAGAAATCGTCCTCGTGGCGCAAGATTCGACGCGCTACGGTTTCGATCTTTACGGAAAAATGTCGCTCGGCGCCTTGTTGAAAGAGCTTTCTAAAGTCGAAGAGTTGAAATGGATTCGCGTCTTATATGCGTATCCGTCGCAGGTCAACGACGAATTCATCGAAGCCCTGACCACATCGCCGCGCATCGCGCGCTATCTCGATATTCCACTTCAACACGCCTCGCAGCCGGTGTTGGCGCGCATGAGACGCGGCGGAAACTCCGAAAGCTACGCCAAACTCCTCGATAAATTCCGCGTTCTGGCACCCGAAATCGGCATTCGCACCAGTTTCATCGTCGGCTTCCCCGGCGAAACCGACGAACACTTTAAAGAACTCTGCGATTTCGTCAAACAGCAGAAATTCGACCGCATCGGCATCTTCAAATTCTCCGACGAAAACAGCGCGCTTTCTTATGGTTTAGACGCCAAAGTCGATCCCGAAACCATCGAAGCACGCTATCACGCGCTCAACCTGCTTCAGCAAAAGACCTCGCTGCAAAAAAACCGCACCTTCATTGGAAAAACCATCGACGTGTTGCTCGAAAGCGAAGAACCCGGCGCCATGATTGGCCGCGGCGAGCGCGACGCGCCCGATGTCGATGGCAACGTCCTCGTCAAAATGAGTCCGCGCGAACGCCGCCATCACCACTCCGGCGATTTCGTTAAAGTCCGCGTTTCCGGCTGCACCGAATACGATTTGAGCGGGAAATTGGCGTAGAAATCTCGCGCAGGAACGCCAAAAACGCGGATGGAAACGGGAAAATAAGCCAATGAAAAATCAAACTTCCTCTATCAGTTGGTGGCAAGCGATTCTATTCGGTCTTGCAATTGGTTTTGGTCAGATTGTCGTTAAAGAAGTGGTTGATAGTCTTGCCCACAACTTTCCAAACTTCTCCGCATGGTATTGGATTAGTTGCATTGGCCGAGGTGTTCTTTTTGGTTTGGGAATGTATTTTATGATGAAGAAAAATGGCTCCCGTAAGCAATCTTAAATCTGTCCTACAAACAATCAATGAAAAACCATGAGCACCAAAGAACTCATCGAAGCTGAAATCGGCGCGATGGACGAAAAGCAACTGAACGAGCTTTATCCCATCGTCAAACAGTTCGCCGAAGCGAAGAAAGCCGCGCCGCAAAGTTTCATGTCGAAACTCAGGAGCATCAAAATCGACGCGCCCGAAGATTTCGCGACCAATTTCGCAGTGGAACCGGCCTCGCCACTTGTCAACGGCGGTAATCTGCGCGCAGAAGCCCGTCAAAAAGGTTTCGGATTCCTCCAGGGCAAAACCAGCAGCGATGCGTTTTTGGCCGACCGTCACGCTCAGGCGCAAGCGGAAGCCGACAAGGTGGACAGCTTCAAAACGAGCGACCAATCGTGATCGTTGTTTTGGATTCCAGTGCCATGATCGCTTGGCTGGCAGCCGAACCCGAAGGCGCGATGGTCGCGGCACTTTTTGCTCAACTCGAAGAAAGCGAGTCCGCGCGAACGCCGCCATCACCAGCCCGGCGATTTCGTGCGCGTGAGGGTGTCGGGCTGCACTGAATACGATTTGAGCGGCAAATCGGCGTGAAATGCGTCGTCAAGTTGAAGTGAAATTATGAAACACAACAAATCGGGCTTTACGTTAGTCGAGATTTTGGTTGTTGTGACAATAACCGCGCTTCTCGCGGCGGTTCTTCTTTCAGTTTTTACTCGGGTGAGAGAACAAGGTAGAAAATCAGTTTGTGTCAGTAACCTCAAACAAATTGGATTGGCATTTCTCCAATATTCTCAAGACAACGCAGAAAATCTTCCCTTAGAAAACCTTCCTTTCAGTGACGCCTTTGTCGCAATTCAGCCTTACCTCAAAAACACTCAAATATTCGAGTGCCCCAGTGACATTGGTAATGGAAGGGAGTATATGGAATCGTATTATAAATATCAATTAAACAGCTATAGTTTTAATGCTGGCATATATAAATGGGAAATGGCTGATGGTTCTTCTTATTGTTTTCTTCCACGCCACAGTAATCCACCCAAAGGAATCGCCGGAATTAACTTGTCGCAGATAAAATCAACGAGTAAAGTTGTTCTCGCTCTGGAAGAGGGTGGCAATTACCCGTTCTCTTGGCATGATGGCCCCGTTGATAGCAATTGGCACCAGAATGCTCGCAATAATATTTGTTTTGTTGATGGTCATGTGAAGTTCGTCAAGATGTATCTTGATGATTTGCCTTTTCCAGCGTTTACATACGATTCTTCTGTTTGCTATGATCCGCCGGGAACCCCAAACCAGACAAGCACTTACGAGTATCAATGGAGTGCCACACCTTAATCGCTTCAACTCAGAACCAATCTTCCCCGAAGGTGGTTCTTTTTTCGCGGCCCTCAACTTGCCAAAACTCCCGCCAGATTTCTATGCCTACTCCCTCGAAAACTGCCGCTCGCCCTCACGTTGTCATTGTTGGCGGCGGCTTTGGCGGGCTTTATGCCGCCCGCTCGCTCGCCAAATATCCCGTTGATATCACCCTCATTGACAAGGAAAATTACCATCTTTTCCAGCCGCTTTTGTATCAAATCGCCACCGCCGCGCTTTCGGCGGGCGATATCGCTTCGCCGATTCGCTCGATTCTTCGCAAATACAAAAACATCCGCGTTTTGATGGGCGAAGTCACCGATATCGACATGACCGGCAAGCGCGTCATGCTCGAATCCGGCGATTTTCACTTCGATTATCTGGTCGTTGCGACCGGCGCGACCGGCACTTATTTCGGCCACGACGAATGGGCGCAGTTCGCGCCCGGCCTCAAAACCATCGAAGACGCGCTCGATATTCGCCGCCGCATTTTTCAGGCTTATGAAAGCGCCGAATCGCACCCCGAAGGCTCGCCGATGCGCGACGCTTTGATGACTTTCGTGTGCATCGGCGGCGGGCCAACCGGCGTTGAAATGGCGGGCGCGATCCGCGAAATCGCCTCGCAAACGCTCAAGGGAGATTTCCGCGCCATCGACCCCTCGAAAAGCAAGGTCATTCTCATCCAGAGCAACCCGCGCATCCTGCCCGAATATCCCGACGATTTAAGCGACGCCGCGCGCAAAATGCTCGAAGATATGGGCGTCGAAGTCCGCTGCGGAAACCGCGTCACGGACATCACAGCCGACGGCGTGCAAGTCGGTGACGAGTTCATCGCCGCCAAAACCGTGATCTGGGGCGCGGGCGTCAAAGCCTCGCCGCTCGGCGCCAAACTCGGCGTGCCGCTCGACAAAGGCGGGCGCGTCATCGTCAACCCCGATTTAAGCATCCCCAGCCACGCCAATGTCTTCGTGATCGGCGACCTCGCCAACTCGACGCCGCCCGGCAAAGACCCCTTGCCCGGCATCGCGCCGACCGCGATTCAAATGGGCGTCCACGTCGCCAAAAACATCGGTGCGATGGTATCCGGCGGACGCGCCACCGAGTTCATTTACGACGACCGCGGCCAACTCGCCACTATAGGTCGTAACAAAGCCGTAGGTATCGCCAAAGGCTACCACGTCAAAGGTTTCATCGCGTGGCTGATGTGGCTTTTGATTCACATTTACTTCCTCATCGGCTTCGAAAACCGCGCTTTAGTGATGATGAACTGGGCCTATTCGTATATGTCGTTTTCGCGCAGTTCGAGACTTATTACGGGCGAGCCGAGGAAAGCGCCAGCGGGTTGAACAACCATGATATTGCTCACTGTTGCCTTGCTGCTTTTACTATTCTGTGGTTTTCTGGCTTTTGATCAGATTATTCGTTTGGAATATAAATCTTATAGAGAGCAGTGGGAAGCAGATGATAAGCCAGTAGGATTCTTCTTTTTTCCTTCGGAATTAAAATTTAATTACTCACTCCTTCGCAAGCGTGACAAACGTCTTTGGAATTGGATGCTTGCAACGCCGGACTGGATAATACAGGACAAAAAGGCTTTTTTCCTGCTGCGTTTCGTCCGCTTTGCTAACTGCGCGTGGATTATCGGTTGGGTGTATATAGTGTTGTTTCAACTCCATAAATAACCCCAACTTCCCGTCGTTTTCCTGTAATTTCTGTTCTGGTAACGTCCGTTCGTAGGGGCTTGGCTTGCCACGCCCGCGTCTCCCTCGGAGACGATTTCAACCCGCGCGATGCCATCCAACGGACATGGCAAGCCATGTCCCTACGGCCCAATAACCCCCATTTTCGCTCAAAAACTGCGAGTTCTCGTTCGGGTAACGCCCGCACTTGGCTATCGCGCGCCATGACTTGTTCAGGTCGCGCCATTATCTGGCAAAGTGCTGCCGCGACTTGGCGGGGCGGCGCCAATATCTGGCGGAATAATGCCAGGACTTGTGCCGGTCTTGGTAAGACCGGGTTTTCTTTTGGCAGTTTTGAGCGTGAAATGGCGCGCGGCGCCCAAAAGTGACAAATTAGAGGGCGTCGCACCGCGACAGCTTATTTAGACGGTTTCGAGGTTTCAACTATGGCCGATATTCCCCAGAATGCGCGCGAGTTGGCGCGCGAAGTGATCCGTTTTTGCGATGGCGCCGCCGCCGATCCGGGCGCGGTGGGCAGCGATGCCGCCGAACTCGCCGATTTGCGCGTTTTCGCCCAGACCGTCCTCACCGCCGAGGACGAAAAAGACGCTGCCAAAGACACCTTCGACGGCAAAGTCACCGCCGCCGATGACGCGCAGACCGCGCTCGAAACCGCGTGGCGTCCCGCGCGCCGCGACGCTTACAACACCGCCGACGACGAGGAACTGCGCCTGGTCGGGTTGGAGCCGCGTAAAGAACGCGCGCTCACCACGCCGCTCGCGCCCTCCGAACTGCTGGCCACGCCCAGTGCCGATGGCATCAATCGCCTCACCTGGAAGCGCGGCGACGACGTGGATTCCACGCTCTATGACATCGAAGCGCAGACCGGCAACTCACCGGATTTCGCGTTGGTTTACACCACCGGCGCGCGCCGATTCGACCACAAAAACCAGACGCCGGGCGTGAAAATCGTCTACCGCGTGAGCGCGCGGCGGCGCGGGATTTCGTCGGGTTTTTCCAATCTGGCGCAGGTCTATTGAGCGAGCCAAAGTCGGCAAAGCAGGGGAAAAGCGGGGCTGACGCCCAGGGCAAACGCATTACAACAGAGGGTGCTTTGACCGGTCCCCTCTCCACTTGTGGGGAGGGTTAGGGTGGGGGAAAACGCGAGATTGTTCCAGCTTGATTCTTCGATGTTCAAAGTTCAGACTGGAAAACCTC
>JAABUN010004013.1_pt1 | contig 21120 bp, 20 predicted proteins | sample 5559311 | NCBI WGS metagenome assembly JAABUN01 (sample SAMN10711877, study PRJNA513370) | rock metagenome | isolation source: Antarctica rocks | place: Antarctica: Victoria Land, Siegfried Peak sud
GCTGGCGGTAGACGTCTCGGCGGTGACCCATTCGCAGCACGAGGATGAGCAGCACGTCGTCATGGATCTCGTAGACAACCCGATAGTCGCCGGTACGGACCCGCCACTCTCCTGCGCCGCCGACAAGCCGAGTAGCTGCGGGAGGTCGCGGGTTAGTAGCCAGGGTGTCGATGGTGGCCTGAATGCGTCGTCGTGATTGCGGGTCTAGCTTCCGGAGCTCGCGAGCCGCTGCTGTCGTCAGCGTGACGGTGTACGTCACGTCAGGCCGAGATCGACCTTAACGACGTCCCAGGGGATAGGGACTTCTGCAGTGGATTCCATCTCATGTCGAGCGTCCTCGGCCGCTCGAATGTCGGCCATATCTTCGGCCAATTCGATCAGTCGGTCAAGGTCGTCGGCGTCAATGACGGCTGCCACCCGACGGCCCCGGCGGGCCAAATAAACAGGCTCATGGTTGGACACGGCGCGGTCAATGACGTCGGCAAGGTTGCTCCGAGCCTCGGATACGCTCACGCTGGCCACTGAAGTCATGTACAAAAAGTACATGAAAGCGGTGAAACGTACAAATGGCGCGGGGGGATCGAGAGTAAGACTGGGGCGGTAGGTACCCGGCTAGAGCGACAGTGCGCGGTCCAGGCCGTCGGTCAGTCGGGTCACGGTGCCGTCGACATCGGCCAGTTTGTCCAGACCGAAGAGGCCCAGTCGGAAGGTGGACCAGTCGTCCGGTTCGCCGCACATCAGCGGGACGCCGCCGGCGATCTGCAGTCCTGCCTCAACGAACTTGGCTCCGGACTTCAAGCCGTGGTCGTCGGTGTGCACCACGACCACGCTGGATGCTGCATATTCAGGCGCGGCCACCGACGCGAAGCCGCGCTCGGCCAGGAGTGTGCGCACCTTGGTGCCCAACTCGACCTGGGCCTCGCGCAGCTGGGGCAGCCCGCGCTTGGTCGCCTCCAGCATGATCTCGAGGTTGTGGGCGAGGGTGTCCGTGGGCATGGTGGCGTGATAGGCGTGCTTGCCCTCGACATACCCCTCTGCGATGGTCAGCCACCGCTTGAGGTCGGCGGAGAAACTCGTCGAGGTGCTTTCGTGGATCGCAGTGCGGGCGCGCTCGTTGACCAGCACGTATGCCGCACACGAGCTGCCGCTCCATCCCTTCTGGGGGGCGGTGATCAGCACGTCGATCCCGAGGTCGGCCATGTCGACCCATAGCGCGCCGGAGGCGATGCAGTCCAGCACGAACAACCCGCCCACCCGCTGTGTGGCCTGCGCGACCGCCCGCAGGTAGTCGTCGGTAAGCACGATCCCGGCGGAGGTCTCGACGTGGGGCGCGAACACCACCGCCGGGCGCTGCTCGGTGATGGCGGCGACGACTTCTTCTACGGGAGGTGGCGCCCACGAGGTGGGGTGATCCTGACCGGTAGGCCGAGCGGTCATCACCGTGATGTCGTCGGTGATGCTGCCCATCTCAAGGATCTGGGACCAGCGGTAGGAGAAGAAGCCGTTGCGGATGATTAGGGCACGACGCCCCGTGGCCAGTTGGCGCGCGACTGCCTCCATCCCGTACGTCCCGCCGCCGGGGACCACGGCGAGCACATCAGCGCGGTACGCGGTGGTGAGGACCTCGCTAAGTCCCTGCATCACCCCGACGAAGCGTTTCGACATGTGATTGAGCGAGAGGTCTGTGAAGACAACCGAGTATTCCAGCAGTCCGTCGGGGTCGATGTCAGTCCGGGGGAGGTTCATAGGGCAAACGCTACCCGCTGGCGTGCGGCGACAGTCTCGCCGAACAGTGAGTTACATGTAACATCGGCTCATGGTTGAAGAGAGCGGACGACCAGTCCGGGACCGTGTGGCTGCCCATCGAGCACGATTGCGTCACCAAGGCCTGCGGCCAGTGCAGATATGGGTCCCTGACGTGCGCTCCGCAGAGTTCGCCGCCGAAGCGCATCGACAGTCCGCGCTTGTCGCCGCGAGCCCGTATGCAGAAGATGACCAAGCGTTCGTCGATGCCATCTCGTGGTTTAACGGTGAGGAAGAGGCGTGAAGCGTGGGGAACTATGGACCGCTGCCGGGGGTGGGAACTACAGCGGCAAACCGCGCCCCATCCTGATAGTCCAAGATGACCGGTTCGACACCACCGACTCGATCACTATCTGTCCGTTGACCAGCGATCCGACCGAGATCCCCCTGCTGCGAATCCCTATCGAGGCCGAATTGCATACGGGGTTGACCAAGCCCAGCAGCATCATGGTGGAAAAAGTCACCACTATCTCGCGGGCGAAGCTTGGCGAGCGCGTCGGTGTCGTATCTGACACGACCATGCTCGCGTTGTCGCGAACGCTCATTGTCTTTCTCGGCATCGCTTGAGGCGAAGCCGCTGGTCGATGCGCAAGACGACAACTTCGTGGGCTGACTCGTTGATGCGGTAGAGGACTCGGTAGGTGCCGCGTCGAGCGGCATGGAGGCTGGCAAGTTCCCCGCGCAGTTCCTTGCCGACCCGTCGGGGACTGTTCACAAGCGCTCCGGTCAAGAACTCGATCACGGCCGCAGCGACCGGCTCAGGCAGGTTGGTCTGGATGGCTCGGGCGGCGGGCGGGGTGACGACCAGTTCGTAGGGCTCGTGCTCGGTCACGTCCTGAGAGCTCGAACAGCCTCGATGCCACGGGCGACCTTGCCTGCGGCATACGCGGCATCGGCCTCGCGGATGTCAGCAAGGGCCTCTGGGTCGCTGAGCACATCGAGAGTCTCTTCGAGTTGGCTTAGATCCTCCGGGCTCAGGATCACGGCCGCAGCCTTTCCGTTGCGGGTCACGGTCACCCTGTCGTGCTCGCGCTGGACGCGGTCAACCACGTCGCTGAAGTGGTCTCGGACTTCGCGCAGCGACTCGATACTCATGGCCACAATTGTGGCCGAAAAGGTTTGATGTCGCAAGTGCGCTGTCCCGTGGTGGATCTCCCCTGGCTGCTCATCATCGAGACCTGACCGACCACAACTCACGCACCCGCCGATCCCCACTCAGGATCCAGGGTTGATCACACCCCCAAGTAACCCGTGATCGACAGCCCCATATCGTCAGTCACCGTCGGGTCGGCCACATTGACTACGTGTCCCGACTGCCCCTCGATAAGGCCACTGATCCAGCCTGGGCCAGGATGAGGGCGGCCACCTTTTCCGGATGCGTGTACATGACCACATGAGCTGCTCGAGGGACCTCGACGAGGCTTGCGTCGGGCGCCAACCGTTGTAGCTGCTCGGCCCAGTCGTGGCCGGCGATCGGGTCCCGGGCCCCACGCACGATGAGCAGCGGCACCGGCAGCTGGGGGACGGCCTCTTCTGTCCGGTAGTCGAGCATGGACGGCACCGTTCGCAGATACCACCGCGGTCCGGTACGGGCGTAATCGCTCAGCACCGTCCAGTTGGCTGACGGTGTCTCGCGTAGACAATCCTGCAGGAGCCGCAATCCCTGCTGCAGGGCCGTGCGCTCCTGGGGGTCGACAACGCAACTCATTGCTACCACGACTGGGACCAGGCTCGGGTCCTGCAACACCGCGTCCATAACGACCTGCGCGCCCATCGAGTGGCCCACAAGCACCGGCTGGTCCAGGCTGGCTGCCCGGATATAGGCGTTCACCACGGCCGCAAGTTCCTCCACCGACAGCGGTGACTCGGGTTTGGGTGCGCCACCGAAGCCCGGTAGCTCCAGCACGTGCACCCCCGCGGTCCGGGCTAGGACGCGCGCCAACGGGGCGTAGTAGCTTGAACCAACCCCAATGCCGTGCACAAGCACGATCTGCGGGCCGACGTCGGGACCAAGCCGCTTGACGAGATAGGTGTGACCATCGTGGTCATAGGGGACGCTGCGCCACCGCATGTGCGGCAGTTTACGTCCGAACCGCGTAAGGCCCCTCATCGCTTTCATAACTCGTACACCCTCCCACAGGCCCACCGAACGGTCTGACCTGAATGGTGCGCGCCCTTACCGCCACCGTCGTTGGCCGACCTATTCCGGCAGTCCAACCATGGACTCGGCCCCGAGAGAAATTGCGCCTGGACTTCTATGGCCTCCCAATCGCTGGAAATCGCATCGACGAAAGGTCTAGCGCCTCATGTTTGCAAACGGTAGGGCGCCATGGTGCGCCTTGAACTCTTCAAGCAAGGACGACTCAAAGAGTCCAGGTTGGTCGTCGAGGCGCCAAGCCACCAACAGGGTCTCCCAGTCTGAAAGTTGGAATATGGCCCGGCCTCCCCAGTGACCCACAGGCCCTCCTTGGCCGAAACGCAGGTACTGAGCCAAGCGCTTGCGAAGCGTGGCCTTCACCGATTTGCCACCCGCTTTTCCGACATAGAGGACTTCGGTGTCGGTCACCCAACGACGATGGAGCAACGTGGGCTCAATGGACGGGTCTTTCCCCTTGAATCGCCCCGCCGAGCTCGTTGATCGGAAATCGGGCTGCAGACCACCGGGTCGAATCACAAGGTAGACCCCAGGACGATCAGGAACTGGGCCAGACATCACGTCCGCGAAAGGGACGAACCCCTCAAAGCCAGTAGCGACTGCGCCAGCCTGGTCCCATCGGGCCGACTGCCACTGACCGCTAGGGGTTGGCGCCGGGTGTTTGGCTTCGTTCTTCTGGATCTTCTGCGCAACCGCGTCTGCTACGTCGAGATCAAGCACGTCCGCCAGTCGCAGGAGATAGATCAGGACATCAGCAACCTCCTCGTGCACGTGCTCGGCACAGTGCGCGTCCATCACCGAGTAAGACTCCGCCTCGGTCAGCCATTAGAAAATCTCCAACAACTCCGATGCCTCAACGGACAGTGCCGTGGCGAGATTCTTCGGGCTATGCAGGCGTTCCCAATCGCGATTAGCAGCGAACGTGCGGAGTTGTTCCTGAATGATTGCGACGTCCAAACACGCAGCCAAGCACACCGAAGCCTCGCAAACCTACGAAGTCAGCCAATCGCAGGACTCATTGTGCCGTCGCAAAAGTTCTGGGTCGGGCCGGTCGTCAGGACCGGCCGGAACGCAAACCAGATCCTTGCCATCCAGTTCGACGTAGTCGGTCGCCCACAGTTTGGGGGACACGCGCACGACGTGCCCAGGCTCGACCGTGATCAGAAAACGGTCAAAGAGAGTGTGTATGTCGGCGCGGAGCAACAACCCGTTGTGTGTCTCGTTGCTCTGCCCACCCTTATAGGGCGAGATGTGTGCGGCCTCGAGCACTTCTTCAGCCGAGACGCCTGTGATGGCGCAACGAGATTGATATGCCGTGAGTAGCCCCCGACGGAACTCGGGCTGTCCCTCGCGCATCGCAATGGCTCGAAGCGTGAAGCGTCGCAAGTCGTAGCCGAATTTCTCGAGGTCTCTCTCCCGCTCCAGGTCGGAATAGTCAGTGTCGACCGGAAGGACACGCTCACTTACCGCAGCCGAGTCAGAGAAGTAGGACGCTAGAACTGCCTCTTGCTGAGGGGAGAAGTTGTATTTCCAGCCGGGATTGATGTCGACGCCCAAATCGGTTTGGACTTGTGCCCACCGGGGGGCCCTCGAAGCGACATGGTCGACGACGTCCAGCGCGAATCTGGCGCGGTATGGCTTCGGCCTTTCCTTACCCCAATCGGCCCAGGGGCCGGGGGCGGCGGTCGACTCGGCGATGGCGTAAGCATCCTCAGTGGCTCTCACGCGTCCAACCCATCCCCCTTTCGTGCCGCTCTGCCAGAAATAGATGATGTCGCCTTCTTTTATGCTGCTAGAAGTCCGTAGGTCCCAGAATCCATGCTTGACGGCATGCCCCCAGTGCTAGGGATGGTCCTTGTCGATCGACAAAATCCAACTGGCCATGGTGATGCCTCATCCGTGTGATTACGGGTGAGGCATGTCCTGAGAGGAAGCCTGTCGATCCGAGGTTGTGTGGTTATGAATAGATCCGGTGGGTGCCGGGGCTAGGGGTCGACAAGACCCCGCAGGAACTCTCGAGTGGCGGGGTCGGTGGAGTAGAGGTGGACGCTCCGCATCCCGCGCGTCATCAGGACCTTGTAGACGTTGCGGACAAGGCGGTCAAAATCGGGCTCCGAGACCTTGCTGGAGCGCAATTCAGGGTCCTTGCTGGCTTGGCGCACGGAGCGCCACCGGTCGTCGCGCCACACGAGGTCGGGGCCGATGATCACTCCGGCGTGGTCGTATTCGAAGCCTTGAGCGGTGTAAATGCAGCCCACCTGGTCGAAGCCCGCAGGATCCGTGGCCCAGAGCGCGGCAGGGGGAGCACCGCCGACGCCTCGGTCTCCGCGCAGGTTCCAGGGGCGAGACCAATCATCGATCTGTATGTCGGCCACGAGCGATCCGTCAGGGCGAGGGTCGCTCCACGGCCAGCAGAAGCCCGCCGCCATTCGCGCTGAGTAGCCCTCGTCCGAAAGTATCGCCAAAGAGTGACTCATCTCAGATGCCGAGTCCGCGACATGGACCTCAAACCCATCGTCGCCCGTCCACGGAACTGGACCACCGGGCTGCAGCCCGAGAAGTCGCTGGACCCAATCGACATACAACCGCGAGCCCCCACAGCGGAACTGCCCGTCGAGGTCGATGTGTTCCACGCGCATGCCTTCAGCGGCTGCGCGCGCTTGGATGTCGTCAACAGTGCCGAGCTCACCCGGCCGCACGATCTGGTTCTGGTCGAGCAAGAACACCGGCACGCGCGCGGCGTCGAGAAGTTCGTCGAGTTGAGCGCGGCCAGTCCGGTGTTCTTTGCGGGTCCAGCGCGACGCTGACGTGGCGCGGATGCGGTGTGCCTCATCCAAGATCAGGCATTCGAGCTCGTTGGGTTCACTTGCGACAAAACTATTGAAGTAGGTGAAGAGCTTGCGAACCTGCGGTGCTCGCGCGCCAGCGACCTTTCGCAATGTCTGCGTAAACGAGCGTGAGCCGGTCGCATGGACGACCGTGCGACCTTGCCGGGACAGTTCGCCCATCAACGACAAAGCGATGACGCTCTTCCCGCTGCCCGGCCCACCACTGACCACGATCGCGGTTTTGGTGTTGGACCGACGGGCACGGTTGACGGCGTGCAGCACGTGCTCGTAGGCGTCTCGCTGCTCATCGAGAAGGACGAACCGCTCACGTCACTGCACTTCGTCAGCCGCAACCGCCAGCAGTTGCTTGGAGGGGGCGATCTTGCTGCCCAGAAGTAAATCGGCGGCGTCAATGCCCTGAGCCCCAGGCTGCAAGCGGGTCAGTAGAAAGTCGATGAAGTCACCACGCCGCTGGCCGGTGAACATACGACTGGTGAGCGAGGCATCCGGCGGGGCCATGTCGAAGAGGTCAGCGACGCCCAAGTCAGTGGCGTTGTGCAGGTATGCGGCGCCGGCTAGTTCGTGGGGTTGGTCGGCCAACGACACGATGAAGTCGGTCACGTAGTCGCAGTAGCCGCGCACCTGCTCCAGCGGGTGGGTCACGGCGCGGTCGCCGTACTGCTCGATCCGGACCAGAGTGTCGCTATCTTCGAACTGCTCAGCGCTGCTCCACTGCTTGAGTTCGACAATCACGTATGACGGGTTTCCGGTCTGTGGGTGGCGACCGGCGAGCACCACGTCAGCGCGTTTGCTCGTGAGCGGCAACTGGTATTCGAGGAGCACCTCCACATCGCCCAGCCCCGCGTCCATCAGGTCCGCTCGAAGCGCAGGGATGCTGCGGCTCCAGGAGCGCTGTTCTGCCGGATTTGGGGTTCGTCCCGACTTGAGGATCATCTGCTCTGACAAGTAGTCGGCAAGGCTCGACTCGAAGGCGGACAAGCCGCTTGCGGAAGAGCGAAGCAGGTGCACGGACAGGACCCCATACAGCACGAAGTGACTCGTGCGGGTGGGGGCATGTCCGTGAAGGAAGCCGGTCGGGCCGCAATGACGTGGACTACCCTACGTCGAACGCGATTAAAACTGAGAGGAATTGGAATGACGGACACGGTTTGGTCCTTTGCCAGTGGCACCATCCAAGTGTTAGTTGCGCTGGTGGCTGTGGGAACGTTCGTCTTCTACGTCGTCTACGAACGCAGGGCCAGGAAAACTCAGCTTTCAGCGATGTACCTGCAGCGCTACTGGGAAATTAGCGATGGTCTATTGACTGACCCCAAAGGCGAGCAAGCGCACACTCACCACGTACATCGGCTGCTGATCCTTACGGAGGACGAATTTGATGCCGCCCGCTCTGGACTTCTGGACCCTAATTATTGGGAGAAGTGGCATGGGTGGATTGCGCATCCTTCTCAACGTGAGACTAGGTTCCATAATCTGGGATTGGTCCATGCTAAGCCGCCGGATTTCGAACACCTGCGGGAATGCCTAGGAGATCCTGAGCTGAAAATCTCATCTGCACACACCTGGAAGCAATGTCCAGCGCGTCAGACGATCTAACATCCTCGATTCGGTCATGGGTCATCTTGCGACGAGATGAACGGTTCGTAGAGGTTGCTCGTTGACTCGGACAGCTGAGGCAGCGTCAGCGGTACGGGCAGCGAGCGTTGCTATGGCTAGGGCAGGCGGCAGCAGTTCGGAGAATTGCAACTTCTTGAGAGCCTTCTCGTCGATCAAGGGAAGGGCCAGGCTCAAGTGCGGACCAAGATCGCGTGCGGCCTCGTTCATGGCTTTGCGAATATCGGCCCCCGTCACGTCGCTTCGAAGCCCGATCTGCCAGTTGTCATAGACAACCGACTCGCCTAGCAATTCTGGAGCGGCGTGATCCAGGGCAGCAACGAGAACGGCATTGGCGCGAGCGCCAGCCCAGGTCCACCACCGTATGCGCGCCGCGTCGTCAGCAACAACCGTGCCCCCACCCCACACAAGATCGGCAAACTCGTCCCGCAAGAGGGCCAATCGATCGACGGCCCGCCGTGTCAGTGACACACCGCCGGGATCGGCGCCAAGGAGCACCCGACGGATCGAATCGCTCAACGCCGCGGACTGGGCCTGAGGCATGCCCTGCCAGCGAGGCGCGGCGCCCTTCGGCGCGGGCTCTACGTATGCTTTGCGTCGCTTCCAGTCGATGTGAGTGACCGCCCACGCCCGACCGCCCAAGGTCAGGAGTCGCGGACCGTTCACCTTTCGCATCAGCAGCATCGGATCGACCGAGCCAACCTCCTGTCGGCCAAAGAGAATCTGCACCTCAGGATCAGCAGTGAAGACGGCCATCAAGTCTCGGTAGTGCACCGCTCCGTAGCGGCGCTCAGCCTCAGGACCCACAAACAGCATGCCGCCGTCTTGGTCGAGGTGCCCCGTCGCCAAAAGCCATTCTTCGATCTCGAGCGCATCCTTGGCCGACCCGAGTCCTAGGCCCCGGAGTTCCTCCACCCACGTGCCTGAACCGATCTGACGATGCTGCAGAGTCAGACCGAGCAGTTGCTGGGCCAGAATGTGATGAGGTGTGGACGGCGGAATGACGGGTTCGACGTATCCCTCCGACCACAAAAGCAGCAGACCGGCGGCACGCAGGAAGTCGTCGTCCTCGGCCTCCAGGAAGAGCATGTTGCGAGAGCTTCCCGAGCGCCGCCCGGTGCGACCCAGCCGCTGTAGAAGGGAAGCCACCGTCATCGGCGCCCCGACCTGGATCACCCGGTCTAGGTCGCCTACATCGATGCCCAACTCCAGAGTGGAGGTGGAGACGATGACGCAGTCGCGCGCCTCAGAGAACGCCTGCTCGGCCCGTCGACGTTCATCAACCGAGAGCGACGAGTGAGACACGAAGGTTTCGGTTCCTCGATCGCGCAGACCGAGGGCGAGTGATTCGACGGTTCGTCGGCTGTCGGCAAAGGCGAGCCGCTTCTCGCCGTGGTGCAAAGCGTCGATGACTGTCGCCGCGTTGTCGACAGAACCCACGTAGTCCAGTTCGAGAGCAGCTGCGGCTGCACCGCCGGTGGCTGGCGCAATCACGGATGAAGGTATGCCGGCGTCGCGGTTGCTTCCTTGCAGCCAAGTCACGAGTGAGTCGGCGTTGCCGACGGTTGCGGAGAGCCCGATCCGTTGCAGTGGTCGACCCGCGAGACCAGTGAGCCGCTCCAACACCGCCAGAAGATGCCAACCACGGTCATCACCGGCAAACGCATGCACTTCATCAACGACCACGGCCCGCACGTCTGCGAAGACCTGAGCGGGGTCGAGCAGAGTCGAGACGAGCATCGACTCCAACGATTCGGGCGTGGTCAACAGGATGTCTGGACGGTCTAACGACTGGCGGCGTCGGACTCCGGCCCCAGTGTCGCCATGGCGAACGCTGGCCCGCCGCCCCATCCACCCGCTGTATGCGGTCACCCGCGGTTCGAGGTTGTTCAACAACGCGCGCAACGGGCAGACGTAGAGAACCGATAGCCCCTGCCAGTTTTCCGCACGCATCCGCGTCAGCAGCGGGAACAGTGCCGCCTCGGTCTTGCCACCCGCCGTTGGCGCGAGCATCAATGCGTCGTGGCCATTTAGAACCGGTCCGATGGCGTCGTCTTGAAGGGGACGAAGCGCGGGCCACCCGAGCGTATTGACGATGTGGTGTTGCACCACCGGGTCTAGCCGGTCGAATGGGCCCATCTAGAGGTCCAGCGCGACGCCATCAGCGGAGTCCGCCGAAGGCTGCGGACCAGCACCAGATCGCGCAGCCTGACGCTCGACGTCGCTCAATTCATCTGCCCGCATGGTTAGCGCGTAGTCGCGCCTAGGTTCGAAGTCTGGGAACTGATCCACGCGGTCCAGCACGTCACCCACAAGTTTTTTGAGGAAGACCCGCGGGGCAATGCCGACCTTGCCGCCGAGCCCACCGGTCACAGCGCGTGCGAGCTCCTCGATATAGGCGTCACTCACAACCCCGCTCACTCGTGCCCGGTCCTGACAACCGTCGGCATACAGGTCGCGCACTTTGACCCCCAGCGCCACCAATGACCGCTCATCGAACCCGCCCAAACGCATCTGCACTGCCCGTGGGTTGTCGAACCGGGCATTGGTCGCAAAGTCGGTGGCCAATCGCTGTGCCAACGGCGGAAGCCGCGGCACCCCCGAAGGGCCGTCAAAGAACGCGGGCGTGCCGGTCACCAGAAGATAGAGACCAGGGAATCTGCCGGAGTCGACTTCGTCAATAAGCTGCCGTATGGCGTTGAGCGCTTTGTCTCGCACGTCGCCCCGCATCCTCTGCAGGGTTTCCACTTCGTCCAAGACCACAAGTAGACCGGGATGGCCTGCATCCCGCAGCACGATGAGGAGACCTTGCAGGAACCCCAAGGCGCCGAAGTGGTCCAGATCGCCGCGAACACCGGCGGCCCGCTTGGCGCTCGCCGCAACGTGCGGTTGCCCGCCCAGCCAGGCCGCCAATCCGTCGGCGGTGGCCCCATCACCGTCGGTAACCGATCGACGGTAGGCCCGCAGGGCCAACGCGAAGGCGGGAGTTTTGCTGGTCACGGCAGCGAGACGCTGATCCAGCAGCTCGTCCACCGCGTCCGCCAAACGATGCTCCGACGCTTCCTCCAGCGCGGGGTCGGCGGCGATCGCGTCAGTCTCGAGGGTGAACAGCCACGAGTCGAGGACAGACCGGAAGGCGCTAGGGGGAGCCGAGGCCGTCCGCAACGACTCGGTCACCCGGCGGTAGACCGTCTCCAACCGGTGTAGCGGCGTCTCGGTCTCGGAGATCTGGACTTCAGCGGTGGCGAACCCACTGCGCTGGGCACGCTCAGCCAGGTGACGAGTGAAGAAGGTCTTTCCCGTGCCGTACTCGCCGCGGACCGCCTTGAACGCGGACCCACCGCCGCTCACCGTTTCTATGTCGATGCCCAACGCGGAGGAGAACCGATCCAGCCCAACCGCCAGTAGGTCGAGCCCGTGCGCGGGCACCGTGCCGCGGCGTAAGGCGTCGACAACCTCGCGTCGCCGACGAGGGGAGACCTGACTTGTCACGTTAGATCACCCGATCCCGAACTGCTCGCGCAGCATCGGCTCGTCAAGAATCACGACGGCCCCGTCCGTGCGCAAAACTGGGTAACCCTCGACGTTCAGCAGTTGCTGCAGTTGCGCCAGCGCCCCACGCACCCGGCTAGTCGGCACCGACAACACGCTTGCGAGTGTGGCAGTGGTCAACCGTGTCCCAGTGCTGCTCGGCAGCGTCACCAAGACGGTGCTCACCTGGTCGTCCGTCAGTGCGATGCGACCAGCGACCCCGCGCTGGGCCTTGTAGACCTCGGAGCCGATGATGGCTTCACCGAGACTGATCGTCCGGGTTGCTGGTTGGCTTGGCTCCGGCTGCTGCACGAGACCCTGATCAAACAAACCCACACCCTCGTATGCCGGCTGGCTGGCCGCTCGCGACCGTCTCGGTGTCGGGAGCGCCACCTCGACCGTCGCGGTTTCGCTGGCCGCGGCCCGGTCCCACCATGCAGGTGCTTGCGGTGGAGCCAGACTCAGTCCGGTGTCTGCCGGGGGTTCGTCACCGGGCACGAGCACCACGACGGGGACAACGACCTCGGCTGGGCTGGCCCCGCCGTGATAGCCCGCCTTCAGCGGCCCGTACCGAAGACGCTCGCTCACGGGCAGCACCGCGCTGCCGTTAGGGAGCACCCGTGGACCCGTCACGAACACTTCATCCTCTCCCGCTGGGGGCGTCGCCGAACGAGACCGCCCACTCATCATATCTTTGCGTGGCCGCTGCGTGCCCTGACGACGCTCGACGATGTGACCGTGGTCGGCGGTCATCACCACGGTCCGCCCTGCGGCGAAGGCCCGATCCATCAGCGGACGCAAGTGCTTTACCGCGTCGGCAGTCCAGGCCGTGCCGGATGGGTCGCTGCGATCCAGGGCGTCGTCGATGGTGTTAAGAACGCATGTGACGAGCTTTTGGTCCTCGTCAGCGATCGCGTGCGCCACGTCGTCAGCAACGGCATACCCGGGTCGCGTGGTGTCCAGCGGCTTTTTGTGGAATAGCGATGACTTATCACCCAGAGCCAGCGCGGCAGTGAGGGCCGCGTAGCCCTGTCGCTCTTTGCCCTGGTCTCCTTGGACGAGCCGCCCGCACAGCAACGATGCTCGGCTCATCTCGGTCAGCGAAGGCAGCACGGCCAGCGCCGCGCCTCGAACAGTGGCGTCAGGCAACAGGGCTTCCTGCCATCCCTCACGTCGGGCAAGGATGTCGTGCACGATCTCCGTGGCGACGCCGGTGCTCATTCCGTCCATCACCAGCAACAGCGTGTTGGTCTTCTTTGCTAGTGGAACCACCACCCGTGAGAGCAGGTGCTCCAGCAGCCAGACTCGCTCTTCGCCGTCGAGAAGGTAGCCATCGGGTGTGCCTTCGTAATCACGAGTCGAGCCGACGAGTGCCTCAGCGAATTCACGGTCATGCTGATCTCGCTTGTCGCGCACCGCGGTCAACACCTGGGTAAGGCCTTCCGCCAGCTGCGGATCGGCCACGCCTTCGTGCGTGTCGTTCACGGCAGCATCCACCCAGGCGTCCGTGGAGGCTTGTCGCAACGCGAGCGACGCCAGACCGGTGGCCGGTGGGGTCGGCTCACTGAGCCAGCGACTCAATCTCACCGCGCCGTAGATCGGTGCAAGACGTGGGTCGTCAGCGCCAGCGCCGCTCGGGTCAGCCAACACGTGCTGGCTTGCCACGGCCCAGGCGTGCTCGATGCCGGACGTATGCCGTGCCACGCCACCCAGGCCGGCGTCAGGAGTGTTGTGAGTTGTCGCCAAGCGCAGGTAGTGGGCGACGTCCTGAAGCCTCGCGGTCAATCCGCTGGGCAGCACATCGGAGTGCACGGCCAGCTCGGGGGCGTCGATCTCGTCGAGCAACTGGTCGGCTTTGGCCAGGAGGGGGCGAGCCTCGTCTCGGCGACGCCGGTCTCGCAGCAAGTCCGCGACGACCTGGGTCGAAGCCGAGCCGAGGGCTTGGAGCGAACCGAGCTCCGGAGTAGGTCGATCCCATCGGTGCGCAAGCTTCGCAAGACCTAGCTTTCGTGCGTGAAGCAGATCGTCATCGGAGGTTGGCGCAACCTCGGTGCTACCGGTCAACAGACCCAAGACGAGACCCACTGGCAGCGCATCTTTGATCTCTCCCCCTCGCAGGAGGTGGCGCAGCGGACTTCCGGCTGCTCCGGCACCGGCGCATATCCACACCAGAGTCGCGTCAGTGACTTCGTCGCCAGAGAGAGCTCGCAGATCTGCGATATGGCCGGCTAGCCCAGCCGAAGCGGTCCACTGCAGCACGCCGAGCGCGTCGAGGCTGCGACGAGGTAGCCCTAGCCACTGTCGAGCAACCGACCCCAGGGCGTGATCCCGGGTCAACGCTCCCGCAGGGGCTGGGGGCCACCCTGCTTCAGGGCGAGCCAGAAGCAGGCCGTGGGCAAGGGGGCGACTGGTGGCTTCGGCATACAGCGACGGCTCTAAGCCGGTGGCGGCAAACTGCTGTCGCACCGCCTCCCACGGGTCAGGGGTGCGCAGTTTGTGGCCAGCGAGGTGGGCCAGCAGACCGACGCCGAGATCCTCCTCCGGACGATCGGTCACGACGACCAACCACCCGGCTGGCTCCCTGGTCAACACAGCTTCACGCATAGCCAAAGCGGACACGCACGGCACCACCGTCACGGGCACACCCCCATGCTCGATCTGGTGGCGCTCAAGTGCGGCTGGGTCCGCATACACACCGAGCACTGTTGATGCGTCGCGGTGGCCAGGGCCGTAGTCGTGCGCTGCAGCGTCGTCGATCATGGCGCGGATCACCGCCAGGCTGACCGTTCCCGCGTGCCGACGTTGCTCGCGATCGGCCACGGTCACTCGATCACCCGCCAGGAGACCTCGACCGCGTCGTCGGAGTGCTCCTCTAGGAAGGCGCGGAGTTGCTGGACGACTTCGGCGGAGGAGTCGGCCGCAGCCCTCGTGATCGTGACCGTACGCCGATCAGCCGTGCCGAGCGGTGGCGTGTCCGTGGGCAGCGCAACGTCATCGGACGAAGAGTAGGCAGGCTTCGACGGTTCGGGCGTCGGGACAGTCGGGGCGCTAGGACGTGAGGCTGAGAGCCAGTCGAAGGTACCGGTCTCAGCCTGGTCGAGAGCATCCGCGGCGCGCGTCACGATTTCATCAGAGGTCAGATCTTGGCCCAGCTGGCTCAAGATGCGTGTGGCTTGCTCGTCGTTATCGGCAGCTCGGAGCGCGCCTAACCGGTCCCATTTGAACCGCCGGAGCGCACCAGCGACGTCGCCAGTACGTTTCAGGCTGCCGCCCAGCGCGGCACCCCGCCCTTCCTCGACGGCCGACCCAAGACGGCGGACCATCTCCACGCCGTCCGCGTGAGTCAGCGACGTCACTAAACCTAGGGCCGAGCGAGCGGTGCCGAGCCGGTCGGCAGTGCGGCCCGCAGGGTCGGTAGGTAGTCGCAAGTGGCGATAGGCGGTTTCAAGCTCGGCGACTAGGGCCTGCGCAGGGCCGCTAAGTGCAGCCGCTTGCTCACGTACCTGATCGACGAGCACACCGACAGTGGGCGGGGACAAATAGGGCGAGGTGGACAGGCCGAACAACTCGGCCGCAGACTGGATGGCGCGAGCCCACTCGTCTTGCGTCGGCATGGGTTGCTGGCGCAACTCAATCTCGGGCGTGACCTTGCCGGGTGAGGGAGCCTCGATGGCGGCCCCGTGGTGATACCAAGCCCGCTGACGCAAGAGGGCCCAACCGAGCACGACGAGGTCGCTGACCTCTGGTCTCAAGCCTCGGGCCGGAGTCACCGCATCGATCCACCGGCGGAGATCGCTGACTCGCACTGGTCCCTCGCTGTCCCCGGCGGCGCCAGCGGCCCGAGCCAGTTCATTGCCCCACGGCGAGAAGCGGTCGTCACCGAAAATGAAGTGGGTCTCTGAGCCGTGACCCACACCCAAAGTGTTGGCAACTCGACGCACCGCGGAAGCGTCGCCCTGTAGGGGCACTCGCTTGTCCTGGTCGTTCATTGCGCGCACGAGGTGAGAGTGGACAGCCCGTAGATCAGCCAATCGCACCTCCTGGTCACCAGGCTCGAACTGCGGGTGCCCGGGGTGGCTTGCCGTATAGGCCCGGTCAACGAGGTTGGTGTAGGACGCTCCCAGAGTGGCTGCCTGGGGACTGCCAGCGTCGAAGGAGCGATCGAGGCTGGTGAGCACACGTTCGTGCCCCGCTTCGTCGAGCAGGACCCCAGCTATGGGGTCCGCCACCCGTACGCCTGCTCAAGCGCACGGCGCAGTCCTTCGCGAAGTGAGCTGTGGTGTGCTTCCAAGATGGCCTTGGCGGTGGCCCGGTCGACTTCACCGAGATGGTCGGCGTGACTGGCCCAGCGCTCGCCGGTGCCCTCCAACAACCAATCGAGGATCACGAGCCGACGCAGGTCCCGCATCTTGTCCGCGGACAGAAATCGGGGCACCCACACGACGGTTTGCTGCGGGGGGGACGTGCTGAGCAGGTGGTCCAACCGTCTCATGTCCTCAGCCGAGGAGCGGTTTTCCTCGTCGAAAGGATGGTCGATTACGATCCGCCACGTGCCGGGGCGTGAGACGAAGTGGTTCTCGGTCAACCAGGAGCTGTCGCGGACGTTGCCGAAGACGAGATCGACGTCACGCTTCGATCCTCGCCAGATCACGTGCGAGGTGTGAGCGCCCAGCATGTCGGGGCTACCAAGCTCAATGCCGAGCATCTCGGCAATCACGTCTTTGACGAGCTCGCGGCGCCGGCCAGGTTTGTCTTCACCCTTTGCCCGCTCCAGCACCGACTCGTAGTCAACGTCCTCGAGTTGCACCCGAATCACAGGGTCGCGGTGCTCACCATCAAGGTGAATCTCGGGGATGGTGCGCGACCACTCCCGCACCTTACTGAGCACGACAGTGCGCTCGTTGCCCGGAAGGGGCGAGACGATCGACCCGTGGTTCAGCGAGGCCAGCCGCGACGCGGTAAGCCCCTTGAGCGCGGGCACTTTGGGCGCAATCGCGGAAAGCAGCAGGGTTGTCGCCAGACGGTTGTCCGTCAGGTATGTGGCAGGTAGGGCGGTGCCTTCGTCCTCGGCTCTCCGCAGATCGTCCGTGGTGATGTTGTTGTTGGTCAACAGCAGTGGCTGCAACTTCTCGGCATAGAGCGAGCGCGCCGACCGGAAGAGGGCTGCAGCCGTCGGATCCAGCGGTGACTGACCGCTGACCAGATAGTGGAACGCGTCGCCCACCGGGATGACGTCGTCGACCGTGAGTTCGTCGCGGCGATCAACCAGCATTTGCTGCATCACCTTCAGGGCGGTGCGTTCGCGCTGCATGACGCTGGCCAGCGAGCGCAACGTTGAGACGAGTGCAGGGGAGAAGGGGTAGGTACGGCGGAAAGCAGTCTCGTCGGCCCCTCGGTGTGACTCGTCGGTGTTTACCCCGTCCAGCAGCACGTCCCAGACGTCCGAGCGACGTTCGAGCTGCTCGAATGCTTCGGCCATTAGTTGCTCTGCTTGGTCGTTCTTGCGGCGCAGCAGCCGCTGCTGGGCCACGAATGGCAAGTTGTCGTCTCCGAGCCGGATCTCGGTGAATCGTCCTTCTTGGTGACGGAAGGCTCGGTCCAACGCCTCTTGCTCCGCGCCGCTTGCGCCACTGTCAGCAAACCAGCGGCGTAGATCCATCTGTCGGGCGACGAAGGAGACAAGAGGGATAGCCCGCTTGCCGGTGGATGACTCAACGAGTTTCGTGATCTTCTGCGATTCGCGACCGAAGAACGCTTGATCCTGCACGCGGAAAGCAAGCCAGAGCACCAGCTCATCGAGGAACAGAACTACCGCGTCGTAGCCCAACGCTTTTGCATGCGCACCGATCGCGGCCAGTCCGGTATCCAGATCGAGGTATTCGGCCTGACGGGTGTACGCCTGAAAGTAGGTCTGCACCAGCACCGTCGCCAGTTGCTGGCGCGATTCCGCGTCCGGGGTTGCAGCGCGGGCACGGTCGTATTTCTCTCGGTCCCAAGTGCCCGACCCGAGCACGCCGCCCCACTCGTCGCCCACGGCATCGTCGTCAGATCCGCCGTTGAGCCCGCTAAAGAATGCCTCGTCGCCCAATCGTGATCGCAAGCCTTCGGCGTCAGCCAACAGTGCGTCGGACTCGTGCACCGCTGGGAGCGGAGCGTTTGGGTGTAGTTGGTTCACTTGGCGGATGTAGCCGTCAAAGAGCGCTTGCTCCAATGACCTCGCGTCGAGAAGGTGGAAAGCCAGCGGCAGCACCTTCTTATCCCGCAGTGAGGGATCGTGCCGTGCGATGACAGACTGCAACTCGGTCTTGCCACGTGCAGTCGTGTCTTGCCGCAACAGTGCGTGCAGCACCGCCATGAAGTGGCTCTTACCGGAGCCGAACGAGCCCGCCAAGAATGAGCCGCGGCTCACGTCGGACCCGATGGCTTCGGAGACGAGACCTAACGCCTGGTCGAAGGACTCAGCTAGGTCGGGCGTCACGACGTAGTGGTCCAGCGCAGCCTTAGCGCCGCCTCCGATGCTGTCGGTCAGCCGTAGGACGTAGTCCTCGTCCCCAGCTCGCTCAGGGATCTCGAGGACATCTTTAAGCAGAGCGCTCATCGTGAGCCCCTCTCGGTAAGGGCTCTGTTTTCATGAAACGAACTACCGTTTTCAAGTAAGGCCACCATCGCTGTGCCGTGTCTCCTTATCTCTGTCACGTCCCAGTTGCCAGATACTTTCCGGATTGAGGCCATGACCTGGAACTTCAGGCTCTGTTGCTCAGATCGGTACTGCTCAATCTTCGCCCCCGGGGCGAGGTTTGATCGCTGCGAGTTCTCTGAGCGCGACATTAAGCAAAGATTGCCAAAGTGATCAACGTCTGATGACTGTAGCGCTTCGATGTTGCCCGAGGGGTCCGGGTTTTGAGGGTAGAAGTGCTCGACCGAAGATCGGTATCGGAAGCGATAGCCTTGATGGGCGACGCTCTTAGAAGACACGCCCACATTGAAGTCGTCCCCGCTGAAGCAGCGCCACAGCAGGTAGTCGAGGTAGTTGAAGGCCAAGTGTGGCACTGATGTGCCTCCATGGAGGTTGCTGATTCTCTGGGTATTCAAGTACCGCTTGGAGGCTAGAGATTGCAGGAACTCCACGAATTCGCCGGAGGGCACTGGCGCATGCCGCGCGTCCAAGAACTCAAGGATGTCGTATAAGAAAGTCTTGTACGACCGACGTGAGTCGGTGACTTGGAACATCGACTGAAGCACCACTATGTGTTCCTGATCCCTGCTGGTGGCATCATCATCGTGGGCTAACGCGAAAGTTGAGATGACGGCTAGGCTTCTTTCGCGCTTGCGGACCCGCTGAAGCACCCAGTTTGAGTCATCGTCACTACCGCGTGATAGGTCGGTCTTGATCACATAACGATCAAAGAGCCAACGTGTTCGCAGCAGATCAAACGTGAACGCCCGAACATGTTCGGGCGTTGTGATCAACCTTTCGAATTCGATAACCAGTTGCTTGTCATCGAGTGCGACCCGTCCACGACTGAGCGCCAGCACATGGAGTAGGAAGTTTGGGAAGTCGGTGATCGCGCCATAGCGATCCAACTCGTCGGTTTTCGCGCCCTCCGACTGTCGAGCTTCCAGGGTCTCATGTTTGCTGAGCAGGGTGCCGAGTTCTTTCGACTGGGTGTCTCGTTCTGCGTCGTGAAGATCTAAGGCCTCGATCACGTCAACAAAAGACTGCGGCAGGAACCCGTCCCATTGGTCTCCGAATAGCTCTGTCCGTCTCCGGGGGCCGAAGTTGGACACGACATGACGGCTCATGTCACTGCAGGCGTCCCAGACCAACGCTAACGTTCGCGACACCCTTCCGTCGGCATCACTGTCGGTCAACGAGGCAAGCAGAGATGCTTTGACAACCTCGTGCTTTTCTAATTGCTCTCCGCGGCTGTTCATGACTTCGAAGTAGTGATTTAAGTCGGTCTTCGCAGGGAGTGTTGTCAGCACGATCCTTACGTTGTCTAGCAAGTAGCGAAAATCCTCGTCTGTGAAGTCTCCGTTATTTCTGGCGGCGCGAACCGTCTCAACGCAGACTTTGATGCCGAACACCCGAAGGTCATCGACTGAGCAATCTCTGCCATACTTCGCGAGCAGACCCAAATCGCTTGTAGAGATTTGACGACCCTCGTATCGTAGTACGTTTCGCAGGCCATACGTGGACTCGCCGAGAATCGCCAGCGCGATAAAGAGGGTGGTTAATCGTTGCTGCCCGTCCACTACTTCATAGACGATCTCGTCACTCATCGGGGCGGCCCTGGCGTGGGTTACGAGCGACCCGATGTAGTAGTTCGCCGCTCCGCGCTCTCGATAGTCACTCACATCGCTGAGTAGGGTCAAGATCTCGTCGCGGCTCCAGGCGTAAGCACGCTGGTAGATCGGAATGACGTACTCATCGGCGTCGAACAGTTCCCTCACTGTGAGAACTCTGGGTTGAAGACGGCTCATAGATCGCTCCCCGGTCTAGTCCCGAACAAATGATGCAGCTCTGAGTATCCGTTGGGGTCTGCTTCGGGCATGGGGCGTCGGAGGAATTCCTTGGCTTGCATGGCCAGGCGGAGTTCTTGAAAATAGTTGGTCGCTTCTAGTCCTGACCGTGGGGGCGGGGACCCCAAAGCATAATTATTCACGGTATCGCGTCGCACCTGTTTTTGCTGTACCCGAAGAGCCATTGCGTAACGGACGAGGAGTTCAGTTGCTCGCTTTAGGTCTTGCTCGTCGAATCGGTCGATGTAGTAAAGAACGAGGCAGTCGAAGAGATTTCGGACCAATCGATGTGTGTGTTTCCGCCTATGAGGTTCGAGTTGCTCAAGCGTTGCAGCCAAACCTTTGGGGGGCTCGGCACCGTCAGGGAAAACGTCGTCGGCAAACAGGCCACAGCGTCGCCCTGTGTCGTAGTAGTGCCTCACCATCAGAAAGAAAGTCTCACCGTTGAGCACGGGCTGGTCGATCTGGAACGGATACTCCAGCGGCGGCATGGCGTTGTAGCGAATGAGTGTCTCATTTTCCTGGCTCATCACAATCCAGGGTGTAGTTGGGCTGGGCGCGTCGAAGCGGGGATGAGGGTCGAGGCCCTTCGATGATGGGAGTTCTCACACAACCCGTCCGAAAGACCTCGACATGGCTGACGCTACC
>JAABUN010004014.1_pt1 | contig 21119 bp, 31 predicted proteins | sample 5559311 | NCBI WGS metagenome assembly JAABUN01 (sample SAMN10711877, study PRJNA513370) | rock metagenome | isolation source: Antarctica rocks | place: Antarctica: Victoria Land, Siegfried Peak sud
GGCTCGACACGACCGGGGGGCGGCTCGTCGAGAAGCGACGCAACCCGGAAAACACGGGCTGGCAGACGGTTGGGGCCCCCCCTCCGGTCCTCACCGCCCTCGCCATCCACTACGGCCAGGTCTCCTTGCCGGCGTCCGGCTTCGCTGACGTCTCCACGCTCAACGTTTCCCTGACCCTCGTCGCCGGCGTCGTCTACGACGTTGAGGTGTTCGCGGAGGTCGATTTTTGGGTCAACAACGTTGCCCACATCGCGTACCTCGCCCCCTGGATCGGAGACACCGCCAACGTCGCGTCCTCGCGCGGGAAGCCGTGCGGCTTCGTGGACTTTTACGGCAACGCCATCTTTACGTCGATCGCGCACACCCACGCACGCACCATGACGGGCACCGGGGCGGCGATCTCCTGCGGTGTGACCGTGGCACAGTCAAACACGTCGGCGGGCGGATCCTACCGGAGCGGCCACCTGCGCGCCACCGCGACGCCCCGGCCATGACGGACCGAACGGGCCGGCGCGACCGGCTACTTCCATGTACGCCCGACGGCGATTTTGTCGATCGCCGACCGCGAGACGCCGAACCGCAGGGCGATGTCCGACCGGCGTTTGGTGCCAAGCAGGGCGCGAATCTGCGCCACCTTCGCCGCGTCCAGCTTGGTATTGACGCCGCGCCTCGCGTTTTCGGCGGCGGTGACGACCTCGATGTGTGCGGGGTTGACGCACCCCCGGTTCCGGCAGAGGTGATCCTGCATCATGCCGTCGGGAATCGGTCCACACGCCTGTTCGTGGAAGTAACCGTAGGCCAATTTGGATCGCCCGTCCCGTTGGATGGTGCCGTATCCCTTTCGGCTCTTTGCCCACAACCACTCCCAGCATCCGGTCTGGGGATCGACCCGGTACATGGGCGGCTTGTTGCGGAGGTAGTGCCCTGTGACGAAACGCGCGGGTTGCCCCCGCTTTCGGCCCAACCGGGCGTTGCTGAAATTGACGATGCGGGTTGGGCGGCCGCAGCCGCACTGGCACAGACCGACGGGGATGGTGGTATCTTCGGGGTGCGTCATTCTGACCTCCTGGCTAGGTCGGGGTGCGCCACGGGCCGGGGCGTTCGCAGCGCCGCCGGCCTCTTTGCGTGCATTGATTATACCAGGTCACCGAGAGCGAAGGGGGGTCATTAATGAGGGAGAGACTTTCCGATCCCCGCGAGGCCGTCGCCGGATGGGCGGCGCGGGCGCTCGGCGGGGGCGACCCGGCGGCGGACGCGCGGTCGCTGCGGCGGCTGGAACGGATCGCGAGCGGCATGGCGCCCCCCATCGTCAACGGTGTCGGCGACGTCAAAACGGTTATGGCGGCAACAAGCGGCCCCCTGACCAACACGAGCACGAGCACGTGGGTCGCCCATCTGACGACCAGCCTCCTGCTGGCGGCGGGAACGTGGACGGTCACCCTCCTCTACATCGGAACCTATCTGGGGGATACCGGCAACACGGTGTTCTTCTCGTTTCGTGTGTCCGCGCCAGTGGTCGGGACGACGACGAGTGGCGCGGCCTCCGGCACTGGTCGCATCACCGTCTCAGCCGCGGTCGCGGGGAATGTGGTGTCGGACGGGGCGGTGGCAACCACCTTTACAGCGCAGTTTCAGAAATCCGCGGGCACCTATGACACACCACGCGCCGAGACGGGGTCGATTTTCGCAATCTGTCAGAGAGTGAGCTCATGACCGTCTATGCCCTTTCAAACAAACCCGCGGTGGCCGCCGCGGTCGCGGCGCGCCTGCCAGTGGCGGCGCGGCTTGCGGCGACTGTGGCGCAAGCCGGCTACGTCATTGGTCTCGGTGGCATCCAGGTCTACCCGGACGGCTCGGTGACGATCGATGCCGATCGGGACCCAACCGCTGTCTGGGCAAGCTTCGATCCCACGACCCCCACGGCGCAGGAGACGGGCGACGCGACGCTGCAGCAGCAGGTGCGGAGCGCACTGACTGACCTGGCGACGATCCAAGCCCAAGCGCCGACCGCCACGACGGCGCAAGTACGGAGCGCAATCGGGCGAATGGCTGAGATTCAGGTGGCGGCAATCAAGGTGTTGATCCAACGCGGCGTGTTAGACAAAGAGGGGGGTCTGTAGCGTGACCACGCCGGAGATCGTGGACGCCATGCACGAGCGAATGGTCGGCGCGTTTGCCTCACGTGTCACCCTCGCCGACGCCGAAGGCGACACGATCAACGCCGAGTGGGGGTTTCGATAATGGACCCGACCCTCATCAACGCGCTCTCAGGCATAGGCCTGACTGGCGGATGTATCGTCGCGATTTGGGCGTTTACCACCGGCAAGATTGTCACCGGTGCCATGCTCGCGAAGTCGGAAGCCGCCTGCACTGCCCGCATCCAAAGACTCGAGGAGAAGCTGGACGCCTCGGCATTGGTATCAGCCAAGTCAGCCGAGTCGAACGCCCAGACCATCATGGTGCTGCACGAGACCTTGAAGCGAATCGAGGCACGGCCATGAACTGGAAGTTTTGGGAGATTCCCGCGCGCGAGCATTTCCCCGAAGATGACGAGCGGTCACCAGCGGAGGCCCGCCTGGACGCGGCGGTGAAGATGGAAGAAGAGCAGATCGCGAACGGGGCGACGATGCGGTGGCGAGCGCGCCACGTCGACGACCCACTCGTAGAGGCAATGTTTCCGCAACAGAAACGGAGGGGGTCGTGACCTGGGAACGCTACACGTCGATGGTTTCCCTCGTTGTCATTCTTGGCTACTGCGTTCGCCTCGCATGGAGGTATACCCGCCGCCCCAACACGCGACTAAAGCGGGCGCTCGCCATCGATCGCTTCGCCCTCGCCTATGTTTTCACCGTAGCCGTGTTTCGGGTCTGGACCGGGGATTTCGATACCGTGCCGCCGTGGGCGGCGACGGTCGGCTGGGTCTTCAAGCTGGCGACCGTCTCATGGGTTGAGTGGGAGCTTCACCAAGAGGATCACCGGCGAAGCCGGGAACACATCGTCGGCGACCGCGAAGTGGCAGTGGAGAAACGCGAAATCGCGGCCGGGAAGCGCGAAGTGGTAGCTACGTCGCGCGAGATGGCGGTAACCGACCGGGAAGTGGGACAGGACGACGCGGAAAGTGTGACGCGCGATGACACGCCATGACCACAACGCTGACGATTCGTCTCTCTGACACGGACGCTCGCGCTCTCGACGCCTATGTCTCCCAGCGCAATACGCAGGTGTACGGCCGACCGTTGACGGCGGAGGATGTCGTGCGACAGGCCATCCGGTTGGAGATTGGCACGGCACCGCGCAGCGACGGGTTTTGGGCAGGTACGTCGCCGGGATCATCGCCACAGATTGATCCAAGGAGCGAGTGATGACGCGTATCCGACCGATCTGGACGACGACTGAAGAGGCGTGGATGCGCGAGCATCCTGACGCGACCTACGAGGACTTCCGTGCCGTGTTTGGAGAGGCGCGGAACTACCAAGGGTGGCGGATTAAGCGGCAGCGGCTGGGGATCGCGACGGCGCAGTACAATCAGGGGGAAGCGGGCCGGGAACAGGCGATGCAGCGGATGGCGGACCAGGCCGATCGCAACCTCGACCCGTCACGACTCCCCGATGCGGAACCAGATATTCCGACGGATGCGGATGCGCTGGAGCGTCTCTTCTCGGCCTACAAGGAGGTCCATCGCGCCTCGCGCGACATCTCGAGACCGCTGAAAAGCCATCACTGGTATGCCGACGGAGACCAACCCGTCGGCATTTGTTTTGTGGGCGATGTGCACGCCGGCGGCAACATCGACTACGACCGATTCGAGGACGACATTCGCCTGATCCGTGAGACCGACGGATTACACGTCGTCTTCATGGGCGACCTGATCGATAACTTCAAACCGCAAGCCAAATCAGGAACCGGTCTTTATCACGCGCTCTTTGGCAGTCCGGACTTGCAGGTTGCCTACATCACGACGCGACTGCGACAGGTGCGCGCTCCGAAGGCGATCGCGCTGTGTGGGGGGAACCATGAGGCGTTCGACGGTCGGTGGGCGGGAATCGACCGGCTGCCCGCGCTGGCGAGCGACATCGGGGTGCCGTACTTCACCGAGGCCGGCGGCAGCATTTTGGCGCATGTTGGGGAACATCGCTATCACCTGGTCTGCAAGCACGATTACGTCGGGAAGTCGCAACTCAACAAGGGCAACTCCGGGCGACGACTCTGGAATGAGTGGAGCTGGGAATGGGCGAATGCGGATGCAGTCGTCCTGGCGCACCTACATGAGCCGTATCTCGATCAGTCGATGCGCAAGGGGGAAGTCGTCACGACGTTGCGCGGCGGAACGTTCAAGATTGACGACGAGTGGGCAGAGTCGAAAGGATATAGGCCAGCGTATGGCGTACCGCTCGTGATTCTGTATCCTGATGAGCGACGCCTGGTCCCCTTTCACGGGGCATCGTTTCGGGACGGGGTGCGCTTCCTCGTGAACGAGCGCGCGAGGTCGGCGTCACGGGAGCACGAGGCAAGCGCATAGCAATACCCCGGCATCGTCACCCGCCACGAGGACGGGGAGAGGACGGCCGGGGAATACACAAGCCAGGATACACGAAATGATAGATATGGGCACGAAACTTCAAAAGCTCTGCGAGAAATGCAAGGAACGCTGGAGATCTTGATGGAGCTGGGGGGGGTCGAACCCCCGTTCGCGCTCGTCGATACGAACCGATCCGCGCCATACCAGCACAGCCCCAAGGTGGTCATCTCGTAGGAGCGTTGGCGACGCCGGGTTTCCGCAGTCCGGCTACCGTCGGCACACGAAGTCCGAACACACCCTGAGTCGCTGGTCCCCGCGAGAGCGGGCGTTACGCGCTGGATGCACCCAGCGTACCGCATTGACACTCGACGCCTGGCCCGAAGTGTAGCAGGGATGGGGGTGCCGAACCGGCGGTGGGATTTGCACCCGCACGGGGGCGTTTGCAACCGCTGATCCGGCCAAGCCTGAGCAACGCCGTGCCCTCGACCGCTTCGTTTGCCAATGCAACGCCCAAACCCACGGGCGGCCGTTGACGGCGGAGGACGTGGCGCGGCAGGCGGTGCTGGACGCGATCGGCTGGACGCGCTCCGAGCGCCGGGACGCCTTCTGGGCAAACCTCGGCGGGGCGTGGCCGGACGGATGACCACAATGGGGTATAATCTTGCCAGAAATAACCCGTACGGGTCATCAGGGAGCGCCGATGGATGAGACTGCAGCCCGACCGCCGCGCGCATCCGGGCATGACAACGCCGGAACATCGCCCACAGGGACGATGGGCAGCGAACCGGGGATCGTGGCTGATCGCGTTCACGATGGCGGCGCTGACGATTGCAGGGATGCTGTCAGGATTATTCCTTGGGAGCCCCGCATCCTCTTTGACGCCGCCGCCATCCTTGCCGGGCGAGGGTTTTACACAAGCGCCGAACAAGCCACAAACCTTGCCATCCACCTATCCACCCGAGATGCTGGGGATGGCGGTGGCGGTAATCGGTGCGTCGGACGCGCTGATGACGAGCGTCGCGCCGACGCCGACCGAGACCCCGGCGCCGTACCAGCCAGCGACGCAGCCGACGCCGGCGACGTGGTGCCAGCCTGGATTACCGACGGGGACACCGTGCATGTGGCCACCGGAGGCCAGCCCGACGTCGACACCAATGCCAAGCTGCGATACCCCGATTCCGGGAAATACCTGTCTGTTCAGCGCATCGCCGCCGGTGAATACCGCCTCGACGACTACCGGCGTCCGCGCCGTCCCTACCCCGGCGCCCCTGCCGCATCCCCCTGCGTAGAGGCGTACGAATGACCGACATCCTTCTCACCATCGCCCTGCTCGCGTTCGTGCTCATGGTCTTTCGCCTGATGACCGGAAGGCGGCGGATGTGATCGGCCGACTAGGCATGAACCGCGCTGAGCGCCGACATCATCGCGACCGCGTTATTGCCCATCGTGTTGCCATTGTCCGCAACGTGTGGGGGTCCGATGTCTGGACGCAACCGGGGCACTTTGCGAAATACAACCTGCGCTGTGGCTGCGCGATGTGTCGCTTACAACCACCGCGGTATCGATGGACACGATCCGAAACCAACGCCCGCGCTCGGCGCGAGATTGAGGCGGACCAATGAAACGACTCGCACTCCCCGTCCTCCTCTGCCTGCTGTTTCTCGGTGGTATCAGCATCAGCCTCGCCGCTTCCACCAAGCCGACGCCGGTGCCGATCGTGTCGACGCGTGACGTGTCGGGCGAGGTAGGGGCGAAGGACGAGGCGTGCCCCGCCAAGCTCGTTTGCGTGGATTTCGATGGGTATACGTATGACTTGGACCCTGGTGATGGACCGGCGATCGCCTTTCCAGTCAAACGCATCGAAACGAGAGATGGGGCAAGTATCGAGGGCGTCATGTTCCTTCGCGACGCGGACGGTGGGTATGTGGTTGCTGGGACGTTCGTGGGAACCACCGGCGACCCACTCAGTGCGACGAAGGTCGATGAGGAATTGGTCTTGACGCCACTGGAAAGCGCGTCATGAGTCCGAGTAGCCGACGCCGCCCACTTCCCAAAGTTGACCCCACCCCACCCAAGCCCATATCACCGGTGGACCCTATGCCACCGGCTCCCCCTCCCCTTCCTCCCGCACCGGTGGATCCTCCCCCACCGGTGCCGGGGAAGGAGGGACGCATGCGTAAGCCCAAGCCCGTACCAGAGGCAACCACGGCGGACCCGATATCCGTCATCGTCGGCGGTCGCGCGTTCACAGATGACTACGGTTTCAAGGCGGATGCCGGGCTGCACTACTATGCCTTTGGCGTCGGACATGGAACCGAACGCGACACCCAACACACGGGCATAGATGCTGGCGTGCCCTACGGAACACCCCTGTACACGCCTGTGTTTGGCGTGGTGCGCTGTATCGGCGATAGCGGCACTCCGGACTGGGGGCAGTCCTGCGGCGCGTACAACGACTTTGGCGATGCCGCAGGAGGGACGAAGCTCGGCGTTGGCAATATCACGATCATGCTCGACGGCGGCGTCAAGCTGACCCTCGGGCATTGCCGCAAGGCGCTGGTCAAGGTCGGGGATCGGGTGACCGCCGGTCAGCAGGTCGGTGTCTCAGGGGGCATGAGCGGTCCCCACGCTCACTGCGAGTGCTCGGTCAATCGGAACGGCACCTACTATTTGGTTGAGCCACGGGCGGCACTCCGACCATTGATGCAGCCGACGCCGCAGCCGCCGCCGCAGCCCGTGCCGACGCCAGTCCGACCGGCGACGATCACGCTCGACACACCCTACCTCCAGATCGGCAACTACCCCGCCGCTATTTGGGATCGCGACATCCCGCGCACGTCCCCGCTCTACGCGATCCGGCACGAGCTCCGCGCCATCGGTGACGCGGCGAATCTCGGCGCCCTCCTGTTCGAGCAGTTCCGCAAGGAGAGCAGCTTCGCGAACGACGCCAGCGCGCAGCAGTCGCACAACCCGCTCGGCCTCATGGTCCGCGACCCAAAGACGGAGCCATTCATTCTCGTTGCCAATGGACAGCGCAAGCTCCGCGTCTTCGCGACCTACCAGGACGCGCCGCGGGAATACGTCCGGCGACTGACGGACCCCACGGAGGCGTACCAAAGCGTCGGGGTCAAGACGCTCGGGGAGTTGATCGCCAGGTATCTCATGGGATGGATACCGGGAGATCCGAACCGGCCGTTTCCGCCGGGCGAGAACGCCGAGTCAGTCCGATTGTACAAGCAGCAGGTGCTTGATCGGATCGTGACGGCGTTTGCATCAGTCCCCACGCCGGTTCCAACGCCAACGCCCGACCCGAAGCCGGTCCCGACCCCACCTGCCAAGCCCAACATGACGAAGGGCTTGATCCCGATGCCGCCATATACCAAGCGCATCATCACGGCGCAGATGAAGCCTGAGGGCATCGGATGGAATAACCTCGGACCGCGTCAGCCCTGGGGCATGAGCCGGCACCGGATGCAAGGCACGCTCTGGGGGACCGACAGCTTCTTCCACGACGCCACGGTCAAAGCCCTCACCGACTTCGGGATCGACCATCAAACCGGGGAAATGCTGCAATGGTGCGACCCGTTCGGGACGATGACGCCGTGGGCGAGCGGCCCAGTGAGTGCCCCGTACGGCGATGGCGCGGCGTTCCTCGCCAAGTGGGAAGCAAAGTACGGCAAGGACGTCGTCAACCGGATGCGCGTCAGCCTGGAGATCGCGGGGTACTTCGCGCAGCCAGGTTCGAGCATTACCGCCGACTCGCCGTGGTCCGATATTTCCAAGCATCGGTTTGCCCAAGCCCTCGCCCACTTCGCGCACGACGACGGCATTGTCTGGTCGGATTTTCCCATCGCGCCCGATGATGGCTTTAGCTTCCTCTGCGACCACATCGAGTTTACGAAGGGGACTGGCAAGATTTGCCCCGGCGTGTTGGTACAGAAGGCAACGGACGAGGTGATTCAACTCACCCAAGACATCATGAAATCCGCCCAAGGTGGCAGTGTCAAGCCTCCCGTCCCGGTGCCGACGATCGTCTACCCGGAGGGGATGGATCGGGCGCTTGCGGCGGACCTGTTTGGCCGCGTCGAGTCGAACGGTATCACCTACACCTACAACGAGGCCGGCCCAGTGTCGCGGTTGTGGCTCGACCTCGGCATGACACACCAACCTCACGAGTTCCCACGACTGGAGCGGGTCGTTCAGTCAGCGACCGGGCCTGACTATTTCTTCTTCGATGGCGGGCGAACGCTTTACCGGAAGGATGACAACGCAGCGTTCGTCGTCCTTGGCGATAACCCGATGGACGCAAGCAGGAAGGCGGCATGAACGACGACGTAGTGGTGCCTCGGGCGTTTCTGGAGCAGTTGCAGAAGGTGGCATGGCTGGCCGCAGTCGTCAGGAGCGACGTGGAGACGGACGACATGATCGCGTCGTTGCGGGAACTGGACGACGCCCTCGACGAATGTTCCGGCGAGGCGCTTGGGGCGTTTTTGACCGTTGCCCGGACACTCACGGACGCGACGACGTGAGCGACTTCGGTCCACACAACCCCATCCGCATCGTCCGGTTGGAGCAGACGACGTTCTACCGCCCGAGCCAGTGGGAGGGATACACGTCGCAACGGGCAGCGGTCTACGTCCGGTTTCGGTGGGGGGAGTTGACGGTCCACGTCGGGGACCCGTCCCTCGACGAACACGTCGACCCGGTGTTCGAGTGGCACGACAACGACGACGACACGAACGGCGAGATGACGACGGAGGGGCTGCGGATCCGCCTGCCGGACTGGATAACGATTTCAGGGGTGTGTGCATGACGATTTGGTGGATGTGGGTGCTGTCGTTTGCGTTCACCATCCTCGTCTTCGCGGCACTCGTCGAAGGCTGGCGGCGGGATCGGCGGAAGTGAGGTGACGATGCCTAAGCAGACGATGGAGGAGGGCGCGGTCTTCCCCTCACCACCAGTGCCGTCACCAACCGAACCGCTATCGACCGAGGCAGCGTTGCGGACGGTCATCGAGGCCCTCGACGAGCTCGTGCAGGGTGGAACGTTTGCCTGCGTGGCCGGCGTAACGAGGTTTAGAGCAGGGCTCGTGCGGGCACGGGAACAGATGAGCCCGACGAAAAAGATGGAGGAACAACCATGACCGGTCTCAGGCCACAATTGATTGATCCAAGTCTGCCGCCGCCATTGCCGAAATGACTGAATTTGGCCCTGACCATCCGATCCGCATCGTCGCGCTCGAGCAAACGTGTATCGCGTGCCCAAGCCAGTGGGAAGGAGAATCAGCAGAGGGGGCGGCGGTCTACATCCGGTATCGCCATGGGCACCTGAGCGTGAGGGTGGGACCGAGCATTGATGAGGCAATTGATCGCGGGGGTGTTTTTGACTGGGAGAGCGATGACGAGATGGATGGTTGGATGGACGAGGACGAATTGCGATCGCATCTCCCTGGCTGGATAACGCTAGCGGGGGGACGGAATGACGATGGCGCGAAACCAAGGGGGATATATGGCTGACAATGGATTAGGACGCGTCGAACCTAAGACGTGGCTCCATGTTGAGAAATACGGCGTCTCGCCGCCCACCGTCGCGACCGTCGAGTCAGCGCTTGTCGTGCCCAAGGAAGTCCGCGGTGCCGCCTATTGGCAAGGAAGTACCAGTCAATGCGTCGGGGCCTCTGGCGGGCAACACAAGACGTTCTGGGAGGCGAAGAACGGCGGGCCACAAGTCCTGTTCGACTTCGACTGGCTGTGGTGCCAGGCGTGCCAGATAGATAGCTGGGGCGATAACAACGACTGCGCCGACAAATCGCATGGCACCGCCGTCCGGTCGGCGTTCGACATCATGCGGACGAAGGGACTCTTGCGGGCTGGCGGGGCGCGACCGTCAAAGCGGTGGTCGATTGGTCGAAATGAATGGGTCACCAGCGTCGATGCGATGCGGGCATTGCTCGCCCAAGGAACGCCGGTCAACCTCGGGACCACGTGGTATAGCCAGATGTTCCGCCCGGAGCATCGTCCAAACGGCGAGTGGGTAATGAGCGTCACGACGGGGAACGTCGTCGGCGGGCACTCCTACATCGCCTGGCAGGCGTCGGACCAGCGTCAGGCGTTCCTCATCTACAACACCTGGGAAAACTGGCCCGCTGCCGGTAACCCCGGATGTTGGATACCGTACGAGCTCGTGAGTCGTCTGCTGCGTGAGAACGGCGAGGCCGGCTATATCGTCGCGGACGAACCGGGCAAGCTGGGCATATCGAGCGACGTCCTATGAGCGACGGAACGTACATCGGCGTTGTCACCTTCGCCTGTGGGCATGCCGTAGCGGCGAGCGGTCTCGGGCGGAAGGCCCTGCCGGACACGAATCCGGACCGCCGTCGGTGCCCTGATTGCGAACGACGTGACGATGATGGCGTTGATCGTTCGACGCCACTCAAACGCGCCCGGCCGATTTGCGTCGGTGATCGCGTTGCGCAAGTACCGAGGGAAGAGGGATGAGTCGCAAGCCCGTTGAGTTCCGTTCTTTCCCCGCGTCGTTGGTGGCGCTCGCGCCGTTCGGCCCCTATCGAGCGATCGTCAAGCCGGACCCGCGCTATGACGATGGCGACACGACGTGGGCGGATGTTGACCGTGGCTGGAATGACTACGGGCTGCGGGACATGCGCTTGCTTGGGATCAACGCGCCGGAGCGCGTGACGCAGGCCGGCAAGGACGCACGGGATTACCTCCTTGGCCTGTTGACGCCGAACCGGCCGATTGTGATTGACACGGAGCAGGATGTCGAGAAATACGGTCGCTACCTCTGTGCCATCTTTTACGACGATGCGGGCGTCGTGAAGTGCGCGAACCTCGACATGGTACGGGCGGGTCATGCCGTCCCGTATCTGAGTTGGGCAGCGTTGCTGAAGAAGTGTGAGACGCACGGCGTTGGGTATGGAGACCTGTTGGGGCTAGACACGGATTGATAGGTCGACAGACACGTCGACAGTCGGAAAGTGAGGATAACGCCATCACACCACAATTCCAAGCGGCAACCATCCGGGCGCTCTACGGTGCCGTGCTGACGGGCGGGTTGGTGGCGATCACCACCTACCAGACAACGGGCCGTGGGAGGGATGCCATCCTTGCCGGCGGCGCATCGTTCGTCGGCTACATGATCACCCGCGGCGCTGCGGAGGGATTCATCGACAGTTCGAGGCAGGCAAATGGCAGGGTGACACCAGCTGATGTTGGGCGGTCCGGCTAACACCGCTTACCCACCCGGCCACCTCTCCTGGGCCGGTTCCGGTCGATCTCGCACCCCCCCTCGCCCAGGTCGTCGCTGGCGACATTTCCACGGCGACGGAAGGGTGGGGCGCTAGCGACCATCTGCTCGAGCCGGCGTTGGTCGGCGGCCGTGCCGCCACCAATGATGGCAACCAATGAGGCCCCTCGCGAATAGCTGCCCGGAGGGTGGCGTTCCCGGACAGAGCTCCGGGATAGCGAGGGGCCTCATTGCGTGTTGTACGGTCGCCAGAGCCACGGATTCCCAATCTGCGACCGAGGGCTGGGACTCACCCAGCCACCGGTGCGTCAGACAGGGGGCGTTTCGATCCTTCGGTGAACGCCGTTCCCTCATCCAGCTTGGCAACCAAGATGCCGTCCCCCCACGATGCCGAGAGGCGCTGACTCGGCCGTTCGAGCAGCCCGAAACGACGGCAATACCCGGTGGCGGAGACACGTCCGGGCCTTCCGTTGTTTGGCCGTACGCGATAGGCGTTCGGGTCGTCATCCCGAGCCGGGCGCAAGCCGATAGCGCGCTCACTGGCGGACCACAAGAGGACGACCGACGATGGGTCGCCCATAGCAGCCATCGCGGCGGGATTGATCAAAATGTCCCGATTGCGTCCGTTGACCACAAGCGAAACCGACGGGGACGATATGTGGCGCGCCCGCTGTCGTCGGTAAACGGTTGGGTCGAACACCTCGAAGTCGAAAGATTCGGTCGTCATGATGACGAACCATCCCCTCTGTCGATCACCCCCGTCTCGCGTCGAATGCGCTCAATCTCCTGCGCGTCGAACCGCCGGTGTCCGCTCGGCAGGCGGATGACCGGCACCCGTCCGTCGTCGGCCCAGTTGCGGATCGTGCTCTGGTGGACGCCAAAAAGCCGGGCCACCTGCTCGATCGTCAACAGCTTGCGCGGCGTGTCGTTCATGGATCTCCCTCCATTCCGATATTCTATACTATCGCCAATATCTTGACAATCACCTGCGTGGCGCCTATACTGCGTGCATGAGATGACCAGTTATGGTCATCATCCAGGCACCGAGGAAGTCGCTACCGACTTGCTCGTGGTGGGAGATGGCTGGTGGCTTGAACGCCACGAGTACGATGGCTCGGAGTGGTGGGAGCACAAAGCCCTACCGGCCAAGCCCGAACGCCACGATGTCCCTCCGGGCCTCACGCGACGGCAAGCGCCCTCGTCCTTGAGCTGGGATGGCAGGCTGGCTAGTCAATGGGAGACGAAGGCGAGGGAGGAGGACGAACAATGACCAAGAAAGCCGGTATCTACCTGGTTGAGATTCAGCTTGAGGTCTACTCGCGTGCCGATCACGACATCCTCGCCGACAACGAACTCGTCTACGCGACGAGCAGCGCCGCCGTCAAGGTGCTGTACGATCACGGCTACTACGTGGATAAGCAGCACATCGAGATTCTGGACATCACCGACCGGCTCGCGGCGGACGAGGCCTCGGTGGTGGCGGGTGGTTCTCCATGCACTCCCCCATCGGCGATGAACGTTACGGCAACCTCACCCCGATCAGCTTGACCTTCAGCTCCTCCAGATCGTCGATTCGCAACCAGGCCGGCAGTGGCAAGTCCGGTTCGATAAACAGCTCGCACAACCCCAAGGCGACGATCATCAGCACCGTCCCCAACAGGAACACGTCCGTCAGCTCCACCAGCGCCACGGAGAGATACTTCGCGCCGTTTACGCTCACGTCACCCTGCCGCAGTGTGTCCCAGGCAATCTCGACGACCGCGACGACGCCGTAGACCAAGATGGTCACGGCGGAGAGGAACGACCCGACGACCGCCAGCCCAACGAAAAAGCGGCTGCTCGCGAGAAGGCGAAGGAGGAAACCTGGCCGGTCCGGGCGGCTTCTCCCTCCCCGTTCGCCCCGGCCGCTCACGGCGGGCGGCGACGCGGAAGCGTCAGACCCTGGCAGCGTCACCCCGTCGTCTCCCCGTTCCCGGTTGCGCCGTCGCCCTCGTCAATCGCCAAACGCGAGCATCATGACAGGATACTCACTCCCGCGCCGATAGGGACACCCCTTCATCCCATCCGAAGCTCTCGAACCAGAGCCCACCCCGGCCGTTCTCCCACGCCTGGCGCACGTAGGGGATCACGTTGGATGGCAGATCGTCTGGGCCGGCCCACCGCGGCGCGCCGCACTTCTCCGGCTCGCGGTTGACGATCTCGCCCGCCCAGCGTGTCGCCTCCAGGAAGAAGTCGATTCGCTCGTCCTCCGCCTTGCGGCGCATGACGCCGGCGACGCGCAGGTCCGCCGGGGCGATCGTCACGCCGACTTCCTCCCACGCCTCCCGAGCAGCCGCCGCCCTGATCTCTTCGCCCCGTCCAGATGCCCGGCAACGACGCTGTCGTTACCGTCCTCGTAGCCGGTGTTGGCACGACGCAGCAGGAGCACGCGCCGGTCGCGGTCCAGGAAGAGGTGAACGGCGGAGACGAGCCGGAATCGCTGGCGCGTCCCCCATTCACTCCCAATCCCCAAGCCTGCTCCGCAGACGCTCCGCTCGCCAGGATCGACCGCCTACCCCGCCAATACAGTACGCCGCGATGATCGAAGCGGGATGGCCCTGCCGTTGGGGAACGCTAGCGCGTTCGCCGCTCTATCCCTCACCGACCCCATAGCGGGCGAAGAGGACCCCCACCTCGGCGACGAACGAGGCCACGGCCTCTGGCGGTGGGTTCGGTTCGGCTAGGACGCGCCAGGAGGGATAGGTCTTCACCGCCCGTCCGAGAAGGGGTATGATCTGAATTCCAACGATTTGGTCTGTCCCCACCCAATTCTCCTCAAGGCCGACGAGAACGGCGACGTCGTCGCCCTCGGGCGCACATATCGGATTGTTGTACGCGGCAACGGGCTTTCGGTCGAAATAAAGCATCAGCTCATCGGCGACCGGATCGAAGTCGAGCCACAATTCGGTTGGATCGGGCGTTAACTCGGGCCAGCGCGGCCGCGGGAGGGCATCAAGCGTTTTCACGGCCATAAGGCATTCTCCTTCGCGGCGATCCGCTGTGTCGTGTAGGCCGTGATGACCTCGCCAACCCTCATCCCTTGTGGCGGAACCGGACGGTAATGGACCACGACCTTCACGAAGAGTCTACTCGTTCCAAACCGGCGGTAGCTGTTCTGGCGATGGCCAAAATCCGCATCCACGGTCACGACGTCTGGATTCTCGATGACCGCTCGCACGTCCGCCAGACGATGCGCCATATCCTGATGCCGGTACCGCATGTGCTGCCAGCGCATCTCGGTCAAGACGACCTCGCGCCCGAGCCGGTCACGAATCCGCCAGATCGCCGCCAACGAGTTCTCCTCGCACCGACTCGCGGCGGCGTGGGTCGCGCCTACGACATCTCGCGTCCGGTCCGCTCGCCTACGGCACCGCCAGCATGCGGTCGAGGGCGACCAGCGCCTCCCGCGCCGTCGCGGGGTCGACCGTCACGCGGTTGACGACCTTCCCCTCGGCCAGGTGCTCCAGCGACCAGAGGACATAAGCGGGGTGGACTCGATACATCGTCGAGCAGGGGCAGATCACGGGGTCGAGGCAGAAGACATGCTTGTCGGGCAGCTCCGCGTCCAGCCTCCTGACCAAGTTGATCTCCGTCCCGACCGCCCAGGTTGTCCCGGCCGGCGCCTCCCGGATGGTATCGATGATGAACTCGGTCGAGCCATCGCAGTCGGCGGCCTGGACGACCTCCAACCGGCACTCCGGGTGGACGATGACGTTGACGCCGGGATGCGCGGCTCGCGCCGTCTCGATCTGATCGACGCTGAAGCGGGCGTGGACGGAGCAAAACCCCTTCCAGAGGATGACCGTCGCCGCTCGCAACTGCTCCGGCGTGTTGCCACCGAGCGGGAGGAAGGGATCCCAGACGAGCATTCGATCCAGCGGGATGCCCTTCTTGACACCGGTATTGCGGCCGAGGTGCTCGTCCGGGAAGAAGAAGAGCTTCTCGCCCCGGGCAAAGGCCCAGTCGAAGACGCGACCAGCGTTCGATGAGGTACAGACGATGCCGCCATTCCGACCGCAAAAAGCCTTCAACGCCGCCGCCGAGTTCATGTAGGTGATCGGCACGACATCGGACAGCCCAAGGTCCGCGAGCGTCGCCCAGGCCGCCTCGACGTCCTCGGCCTTGGCCATGTCCGCCATCGAGCAGCCAGCCTCGAGGTTCGGCAAGATCACCTGTTGGCCTGGGCCAGAGAGAATGTCGGCGCTCTCGGCCATGAAGTGGACCCCGCAGAACAGGATGTACTCCGCATCGTGGCGGTCCGCCGCGAGCTGGGACAGCTTGAAGGAGTCGCCCCGGAAGTCGGCGAACTGGATCACCTCGTCCCGCTGGTAGTGGTGACCCAAGATCACCAACCGCTCGCCGAGCCTCCGTTTCAAAGCCCAAATCTTCTCGTCGCGCTCGGCGGCCTCCATTTTGAAGTAGGCCCGCGGGATACGCTCCTGCCGCAGGGGAGAGACGCCGTAGCGGTGGAGCAGATCGTAGGCTCCGACCCCCTCTTCCGGGACACAGGCGGCCGGTTCCAGTTGCGGCTGGACCAGCCAGGTCGAGGCGCGCGCTGGACTCTCCACGCCGTGACCTGCCGGGGCAACCGGGCGCAGGTCGAGAACCATGATGTTCGACTCCTTAGCCAGCGGTGCCGCGAGTCACGCTGGTGTGTCGGCACCGGGGCAATGCGGGAACAGCTCCTCGCGTCAATCACGTCGTCTCTGACGACTCTTCGGTTGCTGGGATGCTCTGCTTCAACGACAGGGATGATAGCCGCGGCGGGAGTAATTGTCAATGTGACACTAAGTACCTGTCAGGCTGTCATCCGCGGGACGATTTTGCCGCGCCATTGGCTGCATTCGTGCCGCTCGCGCGCCTGGCGCGTCTCTGGCAGCGGCAGCACGCGGTCACCCGCCGGCGGGTTCCGCGCCAGCTCCGCGGCGGGAGTGGCGACATCCTCAGCGGAGGTAACCCCCTCTTGGGGGAAGCACACCAGACCGAAAACGTCGACGCCGACCGCGAGCGCTCCGACAACCTGACTAGATTACGTGTTCGCTTTCGTTAAACACCCGTTCCACGAGCACCACCGTCCAAAGAGCGATCCCCAGGACTCGGCGCCCCCCGGGTAGCATGCCCCGCTATCGTCGTCCTCGCGACCCTCAGAACAGGCCACCGACCACGACTCAGCCGATGCCGACCGCTCGCTCGATCCGCTCCAGCGGTGTCTCCGGCGCGATCCCGTCCGCGGCCATGTACCCCTCGACCATCGCTCCGCTCCGCTGGACGGCGACCGGCCACCAGCGATGGCCATCGTTCGGCAGCGACGACCCCGTCACCGTCACCCGATCGCCCGGTTCCAGCGCCCACAGCGCATTCGTCGCCAGACCGGGCGCATCCCGGAGCCGCGAGTCGCTAACCGTGACGCGAGCGATTGACCCAGCGTGCAGCGTGACGTCCGGTTCGTAGAGACCGGGAATCGCGCCGTGTCCAAGAAAGAGGGCAACGGCCAGCAACGCATCCGCGGCGCCGAACGCGGCGACAACCCGCCACAACGCCCCTCGCACTCCAGCGGACCGCCGCGCTGCCCGGCCACCCGTCCGGTAGAGTCGTTCCACTCCCCGTGGTCCCTCATGCGGCGATGCCGCACCTGGCCAGTGCGGCTGTACCTGGGCACGTCCTGGCGCGGGCGCCTGGGGGGTGACGTCGAACGCCACCGTCGGCGCCCTGGTCGCGATGTCCGCCATCCGCTCGCCGTCGGCCGCGGCGCGAAACGCGCGCGCGAACGGCTCCACGCCGCCATACCGCGCCGCCGGGTCTTTGGCCAGCGCCCACCCCAGCGTCTCGTCGATCCAGCGCGGCAGATTGAGGTCGGGCCGGAGGCGGGAAGGTGGCTCCGGTCCGCGCCCAACCCGACCCGACCCGGCGACGATGGCTGGCGGCTGTCCGGTCACGAGCTCGTAAACGAGGCAGCCGAGCGCATAGACGTCGGTTGCGACGTCGACCGGATCGCCACTGACGCGCTCCGGTGCGAGATAACCGGCTGGTCCCGCGGCCCCGCCGTCCGTGGCCGCTATCGCGTCGCCCGCCGGTTGGGCAAGCCCAAAGTCGATCAGCTTCAGCCGGTTATCGTCGGTCACCATCAGGCTACGCGGCGTTACGTCGAGGTGGACCAAGCCCCGGGCGTGGAGATGCCCGAGCGCAGCCGCGACCTGATCCAGCACCCAGGCGGCTTCGACCGGGGGAAACGGGCCCCGCTCGTCGAGCAAGTCTTGGACGGTTCGTCCCGAGAGCTTTTCGAGCACGACCCACGAGGCGCCGCGATCCTCCACGAAGTCGAAGACGCGGACCACGTTCGGGTGCGTGACGAAGGCGAGCAGGCGGGCTTCGCGCCGGAACCGGGCGCGCATCGCCGGGTCGTTCCGGTACTCGGGACGGAGGGTTTTGATGGCGACGTCCCGGCGCGTCCGCAGATCCCTGCCGGCGTAGATCAGCGACGTCGTGTCGGTGCTGATTGGAGCATCGAGGTCGATCTCGTAGCGGTTGGCGAGAGTCGTCGCGCGCGGGCTCGGGCCGCGGTGCGGCGGCGCCTGCGCTGGATCGAGCTCGTTGGCGGCCATGCTCATCGACAGACCCGTCCTCGCTCTGGCGTGCCACGCGCTCCGCTTCGTCAGAGCGGTGCGTCCACGGCTACTGTACCAAACATGACCGGAGCGGCCCCCGAACGACGCGCGACGCCACGTCATCGCGTCCTATTGACAGACGGAATACCGGTCCCTAGACTGCCGGGCATCGAATCGCTTCGACAGCGGTCGCCGCGGCGTTCAGCACGGCGCACCGTGCCACCACCACTTCGCGGCTCTCCGACGCGCCGACCGCCTGGCCGCCGCATCCATCTCGTTCACCGGCGAACGAGAAAGAGACCGAATCGTGGCGACGATGGCCGACATCGCGAGACGGACCGGCGTTTCCCTCAGCACCGTCTCCTACGCCCTCAGCGGCAAGCGGACCATCTCCGAGCCGACCAGGCGCCGCGTGCTCGAGGCGATGGCCGAGCTCGACTTCCAGCCCCACGCCCTTGGCCGGGCCCTGGCCAGCAAGCGAACGAAGACGGTCGCTCTTCTCTTCCCCGCCCTCGCCAAGGGTCTCTCCGAGACGCGCCTCGAGTTCGTCACCAACGCCGCCGAGACCGCGGGCGAGCACGGCTACTCCTTGCTCCTCTCGACCTCGCCGGCCGATGATGCCGAGGTCGTTCGCTTAGTCCGTGGCGGCCTCGTCGACGGCCTGATCCTGATGGAGATCAAGCTGCGCGACTCCCGGGTCGAGGTGTTGCGCGCTAGCGGCTATCCCTTCGTCCTGATAGGCCACTGCCAGCGAAACGACGGCATCAGCTTCGTCGACCTCGATTTCGATCACGCCGTGGGTCTCGCCGTCCGCCATCTGGCGGCGCTCGGCCACCGTCGGATCGGCTTCATCAACGCGTCGGCTCCCCTCTACGAGGCTGGCTATGGTCCCGCCGTCCGCTCCCTCGCCGGTTTCCGGCGGGCCGTCGCTGAAGGGATCACCGGTCACGCCCACGCCTGCGAGCCAACCCATGAGGCCGGCTACATGCTGACCCAGGAGCTCTTGACCGCCCATCCGGACCTGACCGCCCTAGTCACGATCAATCGCGAGGCGCTCGGGGGTATCGTGCAGGCCGCTCACGACGGGCAGCGTCGCATCCCCGACGATCTATCCCTGGTCGCGGTCGTCTCGGAGCGGCTGGCCCGGCTCTTCACCCCGGCCTTGACGACGATCGATTTCCCGGACGCGACGATGGGGCGGATGGGCGCAGAGCTCCTGGTCCGCCAGTTGGAAGGAGGTGCCGCCGAGCCGACGCATTGCCTCTTGCGAGCGGAGCTGAGCGTCCGCGGCAGCACGGGGCCACCCCGCGACGGATAGGTCGCCACGAGAGCGGAGCCACGCGCCCAGCTCGCGATCTGGGTGCGGTACGAGAGAGGAGAGCGAGATGCGAGCAACGACGTTGACGCGGCGCGATGTCCTCAAGACGACCGGGGCGGGATTGGCCAGCGCCGCCCTCCTCGGCGTCTCCGGCGCTACCCGCGCCGCCGCCCGTCAGGACGAGAAGGTCACCCTGACCTGGTGGGACTACTACACCCAGGGCGCGAACCAGACCGCGATGCAGGCACAGCACAAACGCTTTATGGCGGCGCACCCCAATGTCACCATCGAGCGCACGCCGATCCCTTTCGCGGATCTGAAGCAGAAACTCCTCCAGGGCGCCACGGCCGGTCAGCTCCCCGACATCGCGGTCATCGACAATCCGGACCACCAGGCGTTCGCCGCTCTCGGCATCCTCGAGGACCTGACGGACCGGGTCAAAACCTGGGGTCAGGCCGCCTCCTACTTCGAGGGACCTTGGAACTCGACCATCTGGCAGGGGAAGAACTACGGCATCCCCGACAACAGCAACTGCCTCGTCCTCTGGCACAACACCGCCTTCACCGGCCCGGCCGAGGTTGCCGCGCCGACCACCTGGGACGAGCTCAAGGCCGCGGCCAAGAAGCTAACGGAGGGTGACCGCCTCGGGCTCGCCGTCAGCGCGGTCAAGAGCGAAGAGGGCACCTTCCAATGGCTCCCCTTCCTCTGGGAAACGGGCGAGGACATCCCGACCATCGACTCCGCCGGCGGTCAAGCCGCTCTTCAACTCTGGGTCGACCTCGTCAACGGCGGGAATATGTCGAAGGGCATCCTCGGCTGGACCCAGCAGGACGTCCTCACCCATTTCCAGAACGGTAAAGCCGCGATGATGATCAACGGCCCCTGGCAGATCCCGGTCCTCAAGGAGCAGAACCCCGACCTGAAGTGGGAGGTCGCGGTCCTGCCGAAGGAGAAGCAGAGCGCCTCGATCCTCGGCGGCGAGAATTACAGCATCATCAAGGGCGGCAAGAACATCGACGCCGCTTGGGAGCTCCTCAGCTGGACGCAGCAACCAGAGAACTTGAAGCAGTATCTTAGCGAGGCCGGGAAGCTTCCGAGCCGCCAGGACCTCGCCAAGGACCCCTACTGGACCGGCGACCCGGTCCTCGGCGTCTTCGTCGAACAGCTCAAGGTCGCCAAGCCGCGCGCCTACGGCGACAAGTACCCGGAGATCTCGAACGCCATCCAGGAGGCGATCCAGGCCGCTGTCAGCGGTCAGACGCCAGTGGCGCAAGCGCTGACCAAGGCGAAGGCCACGATCACGCCGCTCCTCCCGGCCTCGTAAACGGACCATCGCCCATCGGGGTTGAACCAGCCTGCCCCGGGTGGCAGGCTG
>JAABUN010004015.1_pt1 | contig 21114 bp, 21 predicted proteins | sample 5559311 | NCBI WGS metagenome assembly JAABUN01 (sample SAMN10711877, study PRJNA513370) | rock metagenome | isolation source: Antarctica rocks | place: Antarctica: Victoria Land, Siegfried Peak sud
CCACCTGACTCTTGCGAGCCTTACCACTCCGCTTGGGAGCCGCCGCAGCCTGACCGTTTGGAGCCTGCGCGACCTCCTCTGAACTATCAGCCGCAGGTTCCGCAGCCGCAGGTTCCGCAGCCGCAGTCTCGACCGGACGAGGTCTACTGGTGGTTTCCTTCGCGGCATTCGGAGTCGAACGCTTCTGGGCAGGCTCTGGAGCTGGCTCCTGGACAGGCGTAGGACGACGGTACTCCGAGTTAGACGGTGGAGCGTCGTCACCATCGGAGAGTTCTTCGAGAGCAGTGGAGCCCACGTTGACCGCGTCTCGGAGAGCGCGGGCTTTGGCGCGGGTTTCGGCCATTCGGATAACGTGCGGGACGATGTTGCGCCCGACGTTAGCGGGGCTGGCATCACCGATACCGGAGAACGTGCGCCCGTCCTCCATCTCGACGGTAGCCTTTACTACAGCCACGTTGCCGTTGGATTCGTCTGGCACTTGGATCAAGTCTGTGTCGATACCGTGTAGTCCGCGACTGTGGGCTTCATCCAAGAGTCCGGCAAACAAGACATACTGTTTTCCCTGGCGTGTGATCATGAACTCGTCTCTCATACGCTCTTGCGAGCCTCCATCTCCCTGTGGTCGTTCCCCTGCAACTCTATGCCCCTTCCGCACATGGCGATGATACGACTTGCGGTTCGCTCGCCGAGTTGCGCGGCTAGGTCCATCGGCCCGATGTTCGAGGTAAAGACCGTCGGCAAGGACTCCCGGTAGCGGTGGTTGACGATGACGAATATACGCTCCTGGACCCAGGGAGTCGGCTTCTCGCTCCCGAGATCGTCGAGCACCAGAAACTCCGCATTCTTTACGGCGTCCATCCACTCGTCGAGGTTGCGGCCAGGGTTGTCGTAGGTTCCACGCAGGTTGTCCAGAAGCTCCGGCACGGTTACGAAGAGCGATGGGACGCGGCTCTTGCGGATAAGCTCGTTCAGCAGCGCGACAGCCAAGTGAGTCTTGCCCGTCCCGACACCGCCGCAGAGATAAAGTCCGCGTCCAGCTTCGCGGTTCTCCTTCCAATTCATCTGGTAGTCCCCGATCTTGCTGGAGGCTTTCCGGGTGCTCTCGTTCATGAGGGGATCGAAGTTGTCGAAGGTGTAGCCCTTTAGACGCTTGGAGAGGCCGCTTCTAGCCTGCAGCGTATCTATGCGCGAGTCCCGGCGCATCCGCTCCCACTCGCGCTGGTCGTTCTTCATCTCGCACTCGGGGGTGCAGGGATGGTAGTACCACTCGCCAGGTTTGTCGTACTTTCGTTGTATGGCGGGTGGAAACTCGTTCCATTCGGATTCGATCTCACGCCCGCAGTGCGGGCAGACCTGATCGTCCAGCCTCAGAGCCGCTGCCTCGGGGCGCTTCCTACTCCCCGAAGAACCACTCGTACCCTTCCCGCCTCCGGGCAGCAGATTGTCGATCCGCTCCATCGCTCACCCCCTTTCCTATGTTCAATGCTCCACCCTTGACAGCACCACTCTCCGCCACGAGCCTAAGTTTGCGATCCTGCTCGAAAAGCTCCACGTCCGCTAGGGTCTTGACACCCTGTTGAACCCAACGCTCCAAGATGCTCCGCACGTAGCCGACTTTCCGGGCATCGCGCTCGCTCGCTATCCTCAGAGCCTCGCGCACCACGTCCGCCTCCATACCGTCACGACCACAGTAGCCGTTCAAGAACTCCAGGATGTGCGACGATGGCAGACTACCCATGAAATGGAAGAAATCGTCCGCCGAAACTCCCTCAGCCGCCGCCCGGACAACCTCTATCTCCCGCACGGGTTCCGCTACCGGAACCGGCTCTTCCTTCCAGGTCTCTGTTTCGTAGACTGCTGAGTTTTCGGCGGATCCGCGGGCTTCCTTGATGGCTGGTGGTCGGGTTTCGGTCAGCTTTGATGGAGGATGTTCGGCGGTCTCCATCCAGCCGTCGCGCTCGGTTACGAAGCCGTTGGAGATCAGGGTTTCAAGAGAAGCTTCAACGCTCTCCGGCGTGGATCGCAGAAGCTCGGCTAGCTCCTCTATATCCACACCGTCGTCTCCGAGGTCCGGCAGGATGCGGAGGAGTTCGTACAGGGCGACCGCTTCGGCTCCGAGGTGCGGCATCCAGCGCACGTAGAGCCGGGCGCGTTCGCCTCGCTGCCGCTGTGGTCCCGGCGGTGTCAGTCTTATTCGCTCCATCCTGGTGTCAAGTATAACGGTCGAAGCCCGGCCTCTCTACATCCAAAGCTGTTGGAGGCCCGACAGAGGCCAAAGAGTTGCTAATCCGCGCGGAGTTCCCGGTCGGGGAGATCCCGATCCGACGGCCCTATTCCGGGGATGTAGCCCTGACTGGCGGCGAGGCCAAAGAACAACGCGGTGATGGATAGAACCACGGCGATTGTTCCGAGCCGATTGGACCCCAGAAAATATCCGAGGATGCCAAGAGCCACGCCCAGAGCACCGGCGGTGATGCTCGCCCCACCACCGAGGATCGCGGTCAATACGCCCACTAAAGCAAGAAGCACGCCAACGGCGGCGACGATCCTACCAGCGGTATGCTTCACTTGTCCCTCGTCGCGCTCGGGCTTGAAACTCGATTCGTCTCGGGAGGAGTCTATGTTCTCCCTATCTCTGTTCTCGCTCAAGATCTTGGATACCTCCGGTACTGAATTGCTTTGCGGCCCGGACAATACCAGACATTTCCCCTGGCATACGTAGCCTAGCTTCCTAGTATAATCATCTTTCTGTGAGGTTCGAGCGCAAACTACCCGGCACCAACGAGGTCTTTCTCGAGAACGGCGAGCCACGCCCCGTCTACGAGGGTATTCTGGCCGAGCTAGAAGATACCGGAACCAACCTCTGGAACGATAAACTCTACAAAGCCCACGAGACCCTACTCAACGAACAATATTCCTTCGGCATAAAGACCGGCGACAAGACCCATCCCACGGACTTCATTCCTCGGATCGTACCGGCGGACGACTGGGAACGTCTCTCCGGGAGCCTGGCCCAACGTCTGAGGGCTATCAACGAGTTTCTGCGCCGTTTGGAGGCCGGGAACGAGGAAGTTGTGCCCCGGGAGGTTATAGAGAGCAGCATCCTCTACGACACGAGTTGGAGGGATCGGTTCGGGCCGGTTCCGGTTCGTCAGATCGCCTTCGACGTGGTAGCCGTCGAGAGCCGCCAGGCCGGAGAGACCGGAGGCTGGGAATATCTCGTCCTCGAAGAGAACGCCAAGATGCCCGTCGGACTCGCCGCCATGACCCGCCGCCGCAGGATGAGCCGCGAATTCTTTTTCCCCGAAGCGCACGCGGAACTCCCGGTTCGCTCCCTGGATGGCTGGCTGGCGCGTCTCGGAGATTCGCTGCGAGCTGCCTCGCCCAAAGGCGCCGAGGCCACGCTCGCGGTCGTCTCCAGCGGCCCCGAGGACCAGTTCTATCTGGATCACCACATCTACGCTCAAGAGATGGACGCAATCCTCGCCGAGACACGTCACCTGAAAGTCGACGGAGACGGCTACCTCGTCCACGAACCGACGGACCAGCGGGTCGACGTTATCTACGAGCGCGTGGATGAAGACCGGCTGTACGCGGAGATTTCGGGGCTTTTGGAGTGTCACGTGTCAGGTAAGACTCATGTTCTGTTCGCACCGAACTCCGAGATCATAGACGACAAGGGTGTCGGAGTGTTCATCCCCGAGATGGTGCGGACATATCTTGGAGAAGAGCCACTTATACAGAACGCCCGGACGTGGTCTTTGGCGCTCGAAGAGGATCGCAAGTATGTCATGGAGCACTTCGGGGAGTTGGTCGTCAAGAGCCGGGGCGGGTACGGCGGTAAGGAGGTCATGATCGGGCCGGAGGAAACACAGGAGAATATCGAGAAGTTTCGGAAAACGGTCGAGGCCAACCCGGTCGAGTTCATAGCCCAGGAGACCATCGACTTCTCGACTCATGTGCTTTGCGAATCGCAGGGCGACGACTTTCTGCTGCGTGACTCCTACGCGGACTACCGCGTGATCGCGCTGTCACCAGACCCTGAAGACGCTGGTGTAGTCGAAGTGGTTCCGGGCTCTCTTACGCGAGTCGCGGCGCCGGGCAAGCGCATCGTAAATATATCCAGCGGCGGCAAGATGAAAGACACCTGGGTGCTAGGGAGGTAAAGCTGTGAACTATGGCGAGTTGATCTCTGACGCTTTCCGTATAACGTGGCGCAATAAGTTCTTGTGGTTCTTCGGGTTCTTTGTAGCGGGAACCGGTGGCGGTTCATTCAATATCCCAGCGAATTTCGGTGGCTCGGGCGGCGGCGGTGGAGACTTCGGAGATCCGGGCGGCTTCCCGGAGAACAGCTTGCAATCGAGTTTGACGCTCGCGCAATCCGGCCCGTTTCAAGCGTTGCCAGAGAACTTCATCCTCATAGCGGTGCTGGTTGGTATTGCGGTGCTTTTATTGATTCTAGTCTTCGTGGCGCTCTCGCTCATATCAGATGGTGGATTGGCTTCTAGCGTGGCCGCGATCAAGGGTGGCGAGGAACGTCGGTTTGGTAGCACCTGGCGGGCGGGGTTGTCCAATATCTGGCGGGTGTTGGGGTTGAAGATCATGCTCTTCCTGATCTCGCTGGGGTTGCTGGTCGCGATACTGCTCCTGCCGGGCCTGGCTTTCTTGGTCGTCTTTTTCGTTACGGAGTCCGCGGGTTGGCGTATCGCAATCGGTGCTCTGGGAGGGTTGTTCGCTCTCGCGCTGATGCTCGCCGTCTTCTTGCCTTACTGGATCATCGGCAAGTTAGCTCTTAGGAGTATGGTCGTGGGCAGGGACCGGGTGATAGGTTCGATAGGAGAGGGCTACGGGCTGTTTCGGCGAAACCTCGGGCGCAGTCTGCTCGTCGGACTCATCCTGATAGGTCTCTCGATCGGAATCACGATAGCGTTGTTGATCCTGCTGGTCATCCTGGGCATCGTACTGGCCCTCCCAGCCATTTTCCTGTTCGTAGCCGAATATACGACCGCCGGGATAGTGGCCGCCATTGTCGCGGCTCTCCTCGTTATAATTCCCTCGCTCATCCTCTCAGGCGCCATCGGCACCTTCTACCACTCATACTGGACTCTGGCTTACCTGCGCCTGACCACACCTCCGCCCCCGCCCGCTCCGCCAAACATGGAGCCCACGCCAAACGTCGGATAAAATAAGCTTTCCATCAAACTACTGGAGAGGCTCAGGCATGGCGAAGCTGGATGGCAAGGTTGCGGTGGTCACGGGTGCGTCGAGCGGCATTGGAGAAGCTACGGCGGAGGCTCTGGCGGCTGAAGGGGCTTCGGTCGTCGTGGCCGCCCGGCGCGAGGACCGTCTCGAAGACCTCGTGAGTCGCATCGAAGGTAGCGGCGGCAAGGTCGTCTCTGTTGCCTGCGACGTAACGGATGAGGAACAGGCTCACGCCTTGATCGAACGGGCGGAGCAAGAACTCGGGAGCGTGGACATCCTCATTAACAACGCGGGCGTGATGCTTCTTTCCCGCATAGACAAGGGGCTCTCGGAACAATGGCGTCAGATGTTCGACGTGAACGTGCTCGGACTTCTCTACGCCACCGACGCCGCTGTGCAAGTGATGAAGCGGCAAGGCTCCGGCCATCTGGTGAACATCTCAAGCGTCGCCGGACGCAAAGTGCGGGAGACCGGCGGTGTCTACTCCGGCACGAAGTGGGCTGTCAATGCGATCTCCGAAGCCCTGCGGATGGAACTTCTGGGGGACGGCATCCGCGTCACCATCGTGGAGCCAGGCGCGGTCCAGACCGAGCTTACCGAACATATTACCGACAAGGACGCACTGGACGCCATGAGTGGCCTTCTCTCCCTGGATATCCTGAAGGCTGAAGATATAGCCAATTCAATCGTCTATGCCGTGACTCAACCCGAAAATGTGAGCGTGAACGAACTCCTGATCCGGCCAACCCAACAACCAAACTAACTCACAGCCTTAGCAACCGCGACGATGGCGAACATCTTTCTAAAACGGGGCGATATCACCCACGAGCGGGTCGCCGTTATCGTGAACGCGGCGAACACCGGATTGCTAGGCGGTGGCGGCGTGGATGGAGCGATCCACCGTGCGGGCGGACCGGAGATTCTCGAAGAGTGTCGAAAGGTACGGGATCTCCAGGGCGGATGTCCAACAGGCGAGGCGGTCATCACTGGCGCTGGACGATTGGACGCTCGCTACGTCGTTCATACCGTCGGACCCGTGTGGCAGGGTGGAGGCGAGGGAGAACCAGAGCTTCTAAGAAGTGCCTATCGCAACAGCCTGGAACTTGCGGCGGAGCATGATGCCAAAACCATCGCGTTCCCGTCCATTAGTACCGGTGTTTATGGTTATCCGGTGAAGGAGGCGGCTAACGTGGCGATCACTGCGGTTCGTGAATGGGTTTTGGAGAACGAAGGTATTAGGGAGATACGATTCGTGCTGTTCTCGGACGAGGATCTAGCGGCCTACGAAAAAGTCGCTGCGAGCCTAGGAGAGTAGAAAGTCCGGGACTCGCGGCGCGCCGCTGTACAGGTGCGTTCTTGCTAGAGGCCGAGTTGGGAGATTACTTCGCCCTGGTTCTGGAACTTGTCTTTGGCGGCGTTCTTGATCTGCTCGACCAGACCGCCGGGTGCGCCGTTGCCCTCCGCGCCGGAAGCGACTTCTTCCTTGCTGGCCGGAAAGTTTGTGCCCTCCAGATACTTCTTTACGTCGCCCGCGCCGAATCCACCGATGTCCATTACTTGCTCCTTGAGTAGCTTTCTCCTGGCGATCAAGCCTGTACCCACACTACAATAGCGCCAAACTTGAGAGACCGGACGCTGCGTTCTAGAAGCGGGCGGGAGCAGTGACTAGCGGCTCGTTGACCTTGCCTTCGCGTTCGGCCCGGATCAGGGTGTTTATGGATTCCACCGCGACTTCCAACTCGGCTCGCCCGGGCTCGGTGGTTGTGAAGTACCTCTGAAGAAAGTTACCCACCGCGATAGAAGAACGCGATTTCCCGAATACGAACCACGCCTCGGAGATCAGGATGAATTGCACGATGGCGTACCACCAGGCATCTATGAGTGGGTCGAGCAAAGCCGCGAGCATTATGTACGCGAGGATGTTGGTGCCGCAACGAGGATGTATTCGATCCGCACGCTTCGCGTTGTCCAGCGTTACCTCGCCATGTTTCTCATAGGCGGCGACGGCCTTGTGCTCCGCGCCATGATAACGACCGATGGAAGTAAACTTCATCGCCGCGAAGAACAGCACCAGAAGCGGCACTATGGGAAACTCGGCGAAGAACCCGAAGAGGATGTCGGTAAAGCCGCCCGACTCCCCCGTGCCACTGCCGAACTCCATCAGGGAGACGAAAAGCCACAGCACGGCCATCGAGGCCGCGAAGAACACCAGTGTCCAGACGGAGCCGATGACCTGCATCAGCAGCCGCGACCAGAAGAAGAACGAGCGGATGATCGGGAACTCGGCGAATCGGACGATAGTTGGGTTCTCCGGGTGGCGGATATTCGAGGGTTCTACGTGGATCCGGATCTCGCCATCCTTGCGATACGCGGAGGTCATGTAGTTGGGACCAAAGAGGTCGAGGCCACCCCAGCGGGCCATCCCACCGAAAAGCAACTCTTCCTGCGGATCCTGCCGCAGGTCTTCTTTAGGCCGAGAGCTAGACTTTCGCGCCAACACGTTCCTCTCCGCGTCGAGTGACAAGACCACAAGATTAGCACGTCGGAGTCATGCACAAAGGCGCGTGGTTGCGCTTGATGCGCCGCAAGCGTAGGACATTTCGATGCTGTCGGCTCAGAAGCGGGATTTTGTCTAGCGTTTGGCGAGTCTCAGGGGGCCGTCGTGGCCGGTCAATTCTCGTCTCTCCAGAAAGTCCGTTGTTATGCCGCCGTGACGAAATTCTTCGTCTTCAAGGATTGCCAGGTGGAGAGGGAGAGTGGTTTCGGGGCCGGTGATGGCGAGTTCGTCCAGGGCGCGTTCTCCGCGACGGATCGCGGCTTCCCGATCCCTACCGTAGACGATGAGCTTGGCTAACAGCGAGTCGTAGTGTGGCGGAACTGTGTAGCCAGGATAGAGGTGCGAGTCCACGCGTACGCCCGGTCCTCCGGGGGCGTTATAGAACTCGATATTTCCGGCTTGGGGTAGGAAGCCGCGCATCGGGTCTTCCGCGTTGATCCTGAACTCCATCGCGTGTCCCGTGGGCTCGACCGTCCCATCTACGGAAACGCGATCACCGCCCGCGACACCGAGCTGCTCGGCGACGAGATCCACACCCGTCACCATCTCGGTTACCGGGTGTTCGACCTGTAGCCTAGTGTTCATCTCTATAAAGTAGAACTCGCCCCCCGCATACACAAACTCGACCGTGCCAGCCCCCTCGTAGGGCAGCGAGCGGGTGAGCGCGGCTGCGGCTTCCATCATCCCGCGACGAGCCTCCTCCGGCAAATGCGGAGCCGTCGATTCCTCCACGAGCTTCTGATACCGCCGCTGGATAGAACAGTCCCGCTCCGGGTACACCGTCACGCCTCCGTGAGAGTCCGCCATCACCTGAATCTCGATGTGGCGCAACTGCTCCAGGTACTTTTCGACGTAGACGGCGCCATCCCCAAAAGCCGCCCCAGCCTCGCGGGAAGCCGCCGAGAGAGCCGCGTCTACCTCGCCTTCCGAGCGGACGACCCGCATACCCTTGCCACCTCCACCTGCGCTCGCCTTTATGACCAGCGGGTACCCGACCTCCGCGCCTACAGCTTTAATCTCCTTCGCGTCAGCGCAAGTGCCATCGGAGCCAGGCGTGATCGGGACTCCAGCCAACGCGGCGGCTTCTCGGGCCGCGGCCTTGTCTCCCATGCGAGAGATCGTCCCCGAAGGAGGGCCAACGAACTTGATGCCCACGCGCTCGCAGATCTCCGCGAACCTAGCGTTCTCCGCCAGAAATCCGTAACCAGGGTGGATCGCATCCGCGCCCGTAAGCTCGGCGGCGGCGATGATCGAAGGTATGTTCAGGTAGCTGCCACTCGCCGGAGGCGGCCCTATACAGACGGCTTCGTCGGCCAGCATCCGGTGCAAGGAGTCCGCGTCGGCGGTCGAGTAGACGGCCACGCTGCGGATGCCAAGCTCCCGGCAAGCCCGGACGACGCGAAGCGCGATCTCGCCCCGGTTGGCGACGAGGACCTTGCTTATCATGGCCTAACTCTCGGGCCGCAGGTGAAAGAGCGGCTGACCATACTGCACACCGCCGGAGTTCTCGACTAAAATCTCCGCGATCTCGCCATCGGTGTCCGCCGGTATCTCGTTCATCAACTTCATCGCCTCGACGATACACAACGTCTGCCCCGCTACGACCTTGTCCCCTACCTCGACGTAGGACTCCTCACCCGGCCCCGGCGACCGGAAAAAAGTCCCGACCAACGGCGAAAGCACCGCGTGCAACCCATCGTCCTCGACGACAGGCTCCTCGACAGAGACCTCTCGCGCTTGCGGGACAGACGCAGACTGGACTTCGGGGATCGTCGGCAGAGCCTTGACGGTAACCTCGAATTCGCCTTTTCGTACCTGTATCTCCCCGACTTCGGTCTCTTTCAAGAGGTCCACCAGCCGCCGGACTTCCTCCAACGGCAAACTATCTTTCTCTTTGTTATTCGCTTCAGTCATAGCCGAGGATTCTACACGCCAATCCCATAGCTCGCCGGTACTGAAGATTATTGGAAAACGGTGCGCCGGATGTACAATGCGCCGTACCGATGACGGAGCCGAAACCTAGCATAAAAATCCTGGACCCCCGAGTGGCGCAACAAGTCGCCGCTGGAGAGGTCGTCGACCGCCCCGCCTCGGTCGTGAAGGAGCTGGTCGAGAACGCTCTTGACGCTGGAGCCCGCCGCGTCGAAGTGGAGTTGGAGGACGGAGGAACGTCTCGACTGCTGATCCGGGACGACGGCTCGGGCATGTCCCCCGAAGATGCCCGCCTCTCAGTACTGCGCCACGCAACCAGCAAGATACAGAACGTGGAGGACATCGAATCGGTCCTCACCCTGGGCTTCCGAGGCGAAGCTCTGGCTTCTATCGCCAGCGTCTCGTCCTTCAGCATGACGACATCGACCGGCGAAGGAGCCGCCACGAAGGTCTCCGTTGAGGGCGGCGCGTCCGCCGAAGTCTCAGCGGCATCGCACCCCAAAGGCACGACCATCCTCGTGGATCGCATTTTCTACAACGTCCCCGCTCGCCGGGCTTTTCTGAAAGGTGCGCGTGCCGAGCGAGCCGCTATAACGGAAGTTATGACTCACGTTGCGGTAGCTCATCCCGAGGTCGCGTTTCGTCTCACCGAGAGAGGCCGGGACTACCTCTCACTACCCACGGCGCAGGATCTCCTCGAACGACTCGCCGGGTTGATGGGGGTCGCCAAAGCCCGAGCGATGCGACGGATCGACCACGAATCCGGGGCTTTCCGCATGACGGGGTACGCGGCGTTGCCGAGCGTCACCGAAGGGAGCCGCGCTCACCAGACGATCTCGGTGAACGGTCGTCCTATCCGGGCCGAGAACCTGCACCGGGGTCTGGACGACGCTTACCGGGCAACGGTCGCCTCCGGTCGCTATCCGCCCGTCGCCCTGGAGATACACGTAGACCCGCGCCGGGTGGACGTGAACGTTCATCCAACCAAGCAGATAGTCCGATTCTCCGAAGAACGTGCCGCCCGCGACGCGGTAGCCGCCGCTGTGAGATCCGCCATAGAATGGCGCCCGCCCGCGCCAACCGCGACACCGCGTGACCCAAAGCGGCCCTTCACCCAGGAACGCTTCTCCGTCCCGAGTCACGCGCCACCGAGCAGCCACGCCGCCGAAAGCCGCTCCTTCTACGCAGCTCCGCCGGATAGCCCGCCTCGCGATCTCGTCGAAGTTCGGGAGCGCCTCCGGGAAGCATCGCAGTTTATTCCAGAACGTAGTACAGATGAGTTGCCGGAGCGAGGGGCGTTGCCGCCACTCGAAGACCTGCGCGTGATCGGCCAACTGGGAGCGGGCTATATTCTGGTCGAAGAACCCGAAGCTCTCTGGGTCGTGGACCAACACGTCGCGCACGAGCGGGCAGTCCTCGACCGCCTGAACGACGCGGAGAGTCCGGCGAGCGTGCAGAGTCTTCTCATACCGGAAGTTGTCGAACTGTCGGCGGCGGAGGCTGAACGGGCTGCGGACAGTCTCGAAGAGTTGGCAGTGTATGGGTTCGAAGCCGAGCCTTTTGGGCCGCAGTCAGTTCGGGTTACAGCCGTGATCTCCACCCTCGCCGACCGCGATATCGTGGGGGCGTTCAAGGATGCCCTCGCAGCGGTCTCCGGCACCGGGCCGGGCCACCAGCGCGAGGATCGCATCCTGGCTACGATAGCCTGCCACTCATCCGTCAGAATGGGCGACAAGCTCTCTCAACGGGAGATGGAGACGCTCATAAACGACTGGTTGACGAGCCGTCTCCCGGCGACCTGCCCGCACGGTCGCTCCATCTGCTTCCGACTCGGCATGAACGAGGTGGCCCGGAAGCTCGACCGGCACTAAATGGAAAGTCGCCTCGTAGGAGCCCTCGCCGTGCTTACGGCGGCATCTCTGTGGGCTACGCTTGGACTCTTCGCGAAAGCACTTTATGCGGAAGGCGCAGCATTTGAGGCTATCGTCGCGATTCGGGCCGGAGGAGCGTTCCTGATGATGCTGCTCTTCGTGCTGCTGACGGGCCGAACCGGGAGACTGAAGGTGCGGGTCTCTGAGTTGCGGTATCTGGTGCCGCTCGGTGTGGTCTCCATCGGCGGGTTCTACCTGTTGTATTTCTATACGATTCAGGAGAGCACCGTTGGGACAGCATCCATTCTGCTTTATAGTTCCCCAGCCTTTGTGGTGGTTCTCGCCCGTATTTTCCTGAAAGAAGCCCTGAGTCTGGTCCGGATCTCCGCTCTACTCATGACCGCGGTCGGCATCTCGCTGGTAGTTGGCGCTTATGATTTGTCCACGCTCGAAGTGCGGCCCGTGGTCGTGCTTACGGGACTCGCCGCAGGGCTCTCCTATGGACTTTACTCCATCATTGGTAAGCCGTTGTCGGGGCGCTTGCCGTCTTTTGTCATCGTTACTTACATACTTGGTATCGGGACTGTCGTGCTCACGCTCTTCGCGCTGCCGACGCTTCATACATTGGTCGGGCTCTCGTTTGGGGCTTACGCGCTGCTCGGAACCACGATGCTCGTTCATACGGTGCTGACCTACGCGCTTTATACGTTTGGTCTACAGCGGTTGGAGGCGGGGCAAGCCGCGATCCTGGCTACAGTCGAGCCGGTTGTGGCCGTGGCTCTCGGGGTGGTTCTGCTGGGCGAGGAATTAACGGTGCTCAAGGTGATCGGGGGTGTGCTGGTACTATGCGGCGCGGCTCTGTCGCAAGTCAGGTTTCGTAAGACTCGGCCTGCTGGGAACACTCCCGTGGAAACCCGTCTTCGCTGAAACTCTCGAACGAACCGGGAGCCTCGCGTTTCGAGGGTAGTCGCTTTTGGTGGCTGTCTCTAGCCTCGGAGCGAAGATAGGTTTACACTGCGGACTCTGGAAACCGAAGGAGGGTCTATGCCCGTGGAGTTTAACGGTAGCGGCGGGTACACACTAGGTGTCGAGGAGGAGTTGCACATCGTGGATGGTGCGACCGGGGAACTCGCGCCAAAAATCGAGGAGATCATGTCTCGACTCCCCGAGGATCTCGTGGAGTCAGTCTCCTACGAACTATTCCAGTCCGTACTGGAGATAAAAACCACAATCTGCGAGAACGTCGCGGAAGCGGAGAGACAACTCCGCGAACTTCGAAGCCGGGTCAGCTCCTGGGCGGCGGCTTGCGATGCTTCTCTGGCGGGTTCCGGAACTCATCCCTTCTCCCGGTATCGGGACCAGAAGGTGACCGAACAAGACCGCTACAAAGAGGTGCTCGAAAAGCTCCGGTGGGTGGCCGAACGCGAGGTTATCTGCGGCCAACACGTCCACGTCGCCGTACCGGGACCGGAAGAGGCGATCATCGCGCACAACCGTCTCGCTGAACAAGCCCCTCTTCTTCTGGCGCTCTCGGCGAACTCACCATTCTGGCAAGGCATGGACACGGGCTTTGAATCATCCCGCGTCAAAGTCTTTGAGACTTTCCCCAGAGCTGGAATGCCGCCCGCATTCCCGGACTGGGAATCCTTCTCGGACTACGTTGACATGATGGTCGAATCCGGCGCGATGGGCGACTACACGTTCTGCTGGTGGGACGTCCGTCCGCATCCCGGTATCGGAACCATCGAACTCCGCATCCTCGACACCCAGACAAACCTCGCGCCCACCCTCGCCCTGACCGCCCTCACTCAGTGCATAGTAGTCGACGCTCTCCAGGAAGTCGGGCCACATAGCCCCTACAACATCTACCTGGCAGAGGAGAACAAGTGGCGAGCAGCTCGCCACGGCATGAACGCCACCTTCTACAACCCAACCGAAAAGACCACCATTCCGGCAGGAGATGCCGCCCGAGACATAGTCCAACGCCTCAAGCCCCTCGCCCAAGACCTCGGCTGTGAGAACGAGTTAGAAGGCATCCTCGAAATAGTCGACGGTGGCAACGGCTCCCAGCGGCAGCGTGAAGCCTACGAGAAGAGCGGGGATTTTCTCGATGTCGTCGCCTTCCTTATAGAAGGCACCCGCCCGGCTCTGGCAGAGGAGTCGAGCTAGAAGAGCAAGGTTCGCGGGACTTTATTCGTCGAACCCCATGCTCCATACCCGGTCCAGATCGTAGTTGGAGTATGCGCGGAAGGCGACCATTGTCTCGGTACGGGCCACTCCGGGGACCTGTGCGATCTTCTCAGGGACTATCTCCGCCAGACGCTCGAAGTCCGGGATGCGAACCATTACTACGAGATCGTGGGGACCTGTAACTGAGTAGGCTTCGGTGACACCTTCTATGGCTAGCATGGCCTGGGCGGCTTCTTGCACCCGCTCGTTCTCAGTGGTGACAAGCACGATTGCAGTTACCACGTTACGCTCCTAGAGGCCAAAGGTCACGATCCCGGTTAGCGAGTTATTGTCCAGGAACTCCTCGTACTGGACTGGTCCGGTTTCGACGGTGACTTCAACTTGTTCGTCCAATTCGCCGGGGTTGAATTCGGTCATCTCCACGGTCGCGGTGCCGTTTGGTTCGATCTTTTCGATGGTCTTGGACTGGGACTGGCGTTCGATCTTGGTGTTCATGATGACTTCGACCGGGACTGCGGACTCGGTCACTTCTCCGCCGTTGGTTATGGTGATGGTGAAGCTCGGTGTGTCGGAGCCCGTCAAGACCACTTCGCCACCCGGCACGAGTGCCTGCCCCGCCACCTCGACCGCTGTGATCTCCACCCCGTGCAACGCGTTCGGGTCACTCTCCTTGGCAACGCCGCCGCCCTTATCGGCCTGATCAAAGCCAAGCTCGTTGTAGTTTATAAAGGTATCGAAGTCCGCCTCGTCCTCGAACTGTCCCGCCGCCTCCAGAGCTTTCCGGGACCCCGGAAGATAATGATTCTGGATGATACGGTCACTAGCCCTAAAGTCTTCAACAACGGTCGGCAAGTCTTCCGCGAAACCTTTCGCGTCCCCGGCGACGGACTCCTTGAGATCCTGCGTCGCTCCAGCCCGCATCCCCAGAGCACTGACCAGATAGTGATGAACCCCGTCAAACTCCGGCGGAACTTCCTCGTTCTTGCGGGCCAGATTGTAGAGACGCTCGGACTCACTGGATGCCTGCGCCAAAGCCTCTGCGTCGATAGCCTTCGGGTCGCCCCCGGCATCCTTCAGCAGAGGTTGTATCTGCTCGTTGCCGATCTTGGTCGACTCGCTGATGAGACCGTCGGAGCTTGTCTCGTACTTCCTGACCTGCGTAGATTCCTGGTTCGACACGCAGCTCTGGGCCACGGTAAAGATAAAGATAAAGGCCAGAACCAGGATCAGGATAGCTCCAAGAAGCGTCAGCCAGGCCGGTAACGCTCGTTCCTTGCGTTTTTTCTTGGGAGGCCGCGAACCCCCGCCGGAGGAGCGTCCACTACGAGGGCTCGAAGCTTTGGACGCCCTGTAGGATCTACGCTCTGACAATCGAAACTCCCTGCAAACTTGCTTCGTTCTCTCCGCTCGCCTCGTGGGCGAGGGGGGACTCGAACCCCCACGTCCTTTCGGACACTAGGTCCTGAACCTAGCGCGTCTACCAATTCCGCCACTCGCCCGTCGTATCCTGGACAACCCGAAAAGCCGCCCACGAAACTTCCCGCGATTGTACCAAGCTGCGGACGGTAAGGCTAATGGGCCTCTTTGCAGCACGAACGATGTTCTGAACAAAACGCAACAAGATGTGCGAGTAGGCTATACAATGGCTTCAAGGATGGTTGGAACACGTTACATCGAGGGTCAGGGACGCTACGCGCTGGCCGAAATGGTCGGGCGCGGCGGCTTCGCCACCGTCTGGCGGGCTCGCTCCTCTGGAAGTTACCTCGGTCGAGGCGGGGATGTGGCGGTCAAGATCATCCCGGTCTACAGTACCGGCGAACGCTCCCGAGCACTGCGCGAAGGCCAGATCGCCGAGGGTCTGAAACACAAGAACATCGTCCGAACCATCGAGGTCATAGCTGCCGAGACCGAGGTCTTCCTTATCACCGAGTTCGTGGCCGGTATGCCCCTGGACGAAGCAGCCCGCGACTACACGCCCAGAGACATCGCCGCCGCCCTAGCCCAAGTCCTGGAAGCCCTGGTCTACGCGCACGGACAAGGCATTATCCATCGCGACATAAAGCCCCAGAACGCCCTCGTGGGCGAACGCGGCAACGTGAAACTCACCGACTTCGGGGTAGCGTACCGGGCCGGAGACACGCGGCTCACCCGCGTAGGCTTCGCCGTCGGGACACCAGGATATATAGCGCCGGAGATCATGGATGGCGCAGACCCGAGCGTGCTGACGGACATCTACGCCGTCGGAGCGACCGCTCGCACCTTACTAGCCCGCGTCCCAGAAGAACCTCCGGCCCGTCTGCGAGATTTCGTGGAACGCGCAACCTCTCCAAACCCAGCCCACCGGCCCCCGAGCGCCTGGGCTGCGCTCAAGCTACTCACCGGTCGCCGGGGTCCGAGCGGCAAGCCCAAAGGTATCGCGACCCGCAAGAATACAGTCATGGATGAGCGGGAACCACGAGAAAGCGTCTTCGCCGACCACGCGATGCGCCTCATGAATGGCGGCCTCGCCGCGTGGCTGGGCTTCGTGCTGGGCGACTCGCTTATCGGGCAGAACGGCCCTGGAGCATTGGGCATAGCAGCCGGTCTCGGGGTGGCAGGATACTTGCTGCCGCGACTGGCCTCGCTGTGTCTCATCGTGGCGCTCGCCGTTGCGTTGCTAAAGAACAACGTTGGGCTTGGTTTCGCGCTGCTCACCCCGATAGTCGGAGGAGTGTACGTAGCGGGTGGCGGCTACTTGAGTGGTGGCGTCGGGAGGCTCCCGCTAGGGCCATTGTTGGCTATCCCGATGGCGATGGTTGGGATTGGAGCGGGAATCCCTTTGTTGTTCGGTGCGTTTATGCGGCCTTTGGGTGCTGCGTTATCGTCTGCAATGGGTGCTGTGGCTCTTATAGGTTACGAGCTTACGCTAGGGGATGGTGTCGTGCCGTTTCTTGGAGGTCCGTTCAGGCAGTTGCCGGGAGATATAGGGGTGTCCGAGTTGTTGTTTCGGGTAGAGCGTCTAGTTACCTTTGTGCCGGAGACTCTTTTTATGGTCGTCTTGTGGGCGGGCATGGCGGGAGTTATCTCGGTTGGGGAGTGGACTCGACGGTGGCCGTTGGGACTGGTGGTCGCGGTTATCGGGGGAGTGTTGGGTTATCTGGTGTTAGCTTCGGACACTACGGAGTCCGGGATTGGTGGCCCGGATCTTTGGATGGAAGCCGTGTTTTCACTGGGTATGGCGGCTATAATATACGCGGCTGTCAGGTATCTTGGTTCGCGGGCGAGAGGGTAAGTTTCTTTGGGTTTCTTGAAAGGCATCGAGAAAAGGATGGAGTCGCTCGTGGAGGGCGTCTTCGGGCGGGCATTCCGGCGGCAGATCCACCCGGTCGAGATCGCCAAGGGACTTACCAAGCAGATGGATGAAGCCCGCATGGTCTCAATCTCCCGCACCTACGCTCCAAACGACTTCACTGTCCACCTCTCTAAGGAGGATATGGAGTCGATCCAGGCCTACCAAGACTCGCTGCGGGACGAGTTGATCCAGTATGCTTCAACCCACGCTGAGAACAAGTCCTATCACCTGATGACCCCGCCAAGGATACGCTTCGAGATCGAAGACTCCTTGCGCTTCGGGGAGTTCGGCGTTACGGCCAAACTTACTGGTGGTCGCGGTCCTCGCGAGAAAGGTGCTCCGTCAGATACCTCTGGTCAGACGCGGATCTTCCGCACCGAGGAAGAAGAGGGCGAAGACGATGCCCAGGGCACGGCGGCGATCTCCGCCGAGGAGGCAGCCAAGCACAATCTCGCGGTCGAGATAGTGGAACTGGTGGTGGGATCCAAGAAGCACAAACTCCAGGGTCCGGGGCCGTGGAGCGTGGGACGTTCGGACGAGAATGAGATCACCATCCAGGATCCGAATATCTCTCGCAAGCACGCGCAGCTTCTAAGGTCCGAGAACGGATTCGTCGTCGAGGATCTCGGTTCGACAAATGGGACGCTGCTCGATGGTGCTCCCATAGACCGCGAACGCATAGAGAGCGGCGACGAGCTTACCTTCGGGCAGACGGGCGCCCGCTTCGTCCGGCGCTCCGACGCTCCGGAGGAGCCGCAAGGAAGGCGGTAACCGGTGCTGGACCTTCAGGTTCCGCTTCTCGCGGCAAAAGCGTTGTTGCTGCTTCTGCTCCTGGCTTTTATCTACGCGGTGGTGCGTCGAGGCGTCGGCGACCTTCAGCAAGTCCCCGACGACGAGAACAAGAAGCCCAGTCGAGCGACTGCCGAGCAGGATCGGCGTCCCTACGGTCGCTCCGGAAGCGCCGAGCTACTGGTGGAGGACTCCGAGATCATCGCCCCAGAAACCCGCTTTACAGTGGAGGACGGCACGATCTCGCTGGGACGCTCGGCGACGAACGACGTGGTGCTAAAAAGCGACGATTTCGTCTCCGGCAGCCACGCCCGGCTCACGCGGCACGGCGGGCTGTTCTACGTGGAGGATACTGGTTCAACGAACGGCACTTTCGTGAATGGTCGCAAGACCGTTGGGGCGACACCGCTGCGCTCGGGGGACACTTTCAAGGTTGGGTCCACTATCTTCCGGTTCCTTGAGTAGCCCGGTGTTGTTCCTGGAACATTACGGCGTTACGGACGCGGGCCGGGTTCGCGACAATAACGAGGACTCCCTGCTCACGGGCGACGGTCGCGACGAGACACTGTACGTCGTGGCCGACGGTATCGGCGGCTTCGAGGCCGGAGAGGTAGCGAGCGGCATCACCATAGAGACTTTGGGCGATCTCGCACCCGGCGAATCCTTCGACGACGCGGTGCAAGAAGCCAACCGGCGGATACTCGACGCGGCTCGGGAAGACAACAAGCTCTCCGGCATGGGAACGACCATCGTAGCCGTGCGCTTCGGCGGCACCCGCTCCGATCCGGTAGCGGAGATCGCGCATGTAGGAGACTCGCGGGTCTATCTAATCCGCAATGAAGACCTGAAACCCGTAACCGAGGATCACTCTCTGGTAGCAGAGTTGGTTAGAAACGGGGATCTCACTCGCGACGAAGCCCAGGATCACCCTCAACGCAACTTAATTACCCGCGCCCTCGGAGCTGAAGAACGTATACGGGTGGATACCACCGTCGTGCCAGTTGAAGTCGGGGATCGCTTCCTGCTCTGCTCCGACGGATTGTCCGACATGGTCCCGGACGCGAGGATCTCGAACCTCGTAAACACAGATCCACAGAGTCCTAAAGAAACCGCCGAACGCCTGCTGGAAGCAGCCCTGGAAGCTGGTGGCTCGGACAATATCACCATAGTCATCGTGGACGTGAAGGAACAGCCTGCGGATGCGGAACCTACCGTGCCGGTGGAGACCGGAGTATCCCCGGACGCCGAGACCCAGGGGCATGAGGCCATCACGCAGCCACCGGACCCAGACGGCTCTGATAAGAGGGATCCGGAGTCCAAAGCATCAGCTCGGCAGGGATCAAGTCGTGGTTCTTCAGAGCGACGCAAGCGGTCGGGCGGCTTGGGAAAGAAGATCGGAGCTTGGATCCGCGCTCTAGCCCTGATCGCGGTGGTCTTGCTTCTGCTCTCTCCAGCGTACTTCTGGGCGGCGAGCCGCTACTATCTAGCTTTCGACAACGGTGAAGTAGTGGCGTATCGAGGACTGCCATACGCGCCGCTCGGCGTGGAGTTGAACGAAGAGTGGAAAAGGTCCGGTCTAAAGAAGGCCGACGTTAAGGAGCCTTACGTGGATCGCATACAAAGCCAGAGATTGTCCAACAAGGATCAAGTAGACAGCGCCCTCAGAGACCTGGGACGCGAGTAATGGCCCAACGCGCCACAACGCCGATGTTGCTGGCTCTGCTGGTGACTACGATAGGTTTCGCGACCCTCATCTTCGCCCAGGAGTCGAACAGTCCGCCTCTGGTCTACGGCGCTTACTATGCCGGTACTTTGTTGGCTCTGTACTTCGGGGTTCGGCTCATCTTGCCTCATTCGGATGCGTTGTTGATCCCAATCGTCACGTTGCTAACGGGTGTTGGCCTAGTAATGATCTACCGGCTCACGTTCGATGTCGAAGGCAAGGAGAACCTCGCGACGACTCAGGCGCTTTGGATCCTGATCGGCTGCGGCACGATGTTGTTTTTGATCGTGTTCTTCCGCAACTACCACCGACTTTTCGACTACAAATATCTTCTGGCGCTTGGGGCGATGCTCCTGATAGCCTCGGTCATCTCCCCTCTGGGGTATGAGGTAAACGGCGCACGCCTCTGGCTGGCCCTGGGTCCGGTGAGCTTCCAACCCTCCGAGTTTGCCCGTATCGCCCTGATCGTTTTCGTCGCCGGATATCTGGCCGAGAAACGCGACCTTCTAGCCGCCACCAGCAGCACTTTTATGGGCATCCAGATCCCAACGGTCAAATACTTTGGCCCCGTGGCCCTGGTCTGGGGAGCTTCCCTGCTCCTTCTAGTCTTCGAAAAAGACCTCGGCAGCTCCCTAATCTTCTTCGCCGTACCACTCCTGATGCTCTACGCCGCCACGGGCCGAATCGCCTACTTGATGATCGGTGGTGTCATGTTCGCCGCCGGTTCTTTTGTCGCGTACTTGTTGTTCGGACACGTCCAGGTGCGAGTCAGAACGTGGCTAGACCCGTGGGCGGACCCAAACGGCGAGGGATTTCAGATCCTCCAGAGCCTCTTCTCGATCTCCGACGGCGGCCTCACCGGCACAGGACTCGGTGCGGGATTCTCCCAGAGCATCCCCGAGGTTCACACGGACTTTATCTTCAGCGCCATAGCCAGCGAACTTGGCCTGATCGGGTCCGTAGCAATCCTGCTAGCCTTCCTGGCTTTCGTGTACCGGGGGATCAAGATATCCCTTCTCGCAAAAGACGATGCCTCCAAACTCCTCGCCTTCGGTCTGACCTCGATGTTCGCCTTGCAGACGCTCGTGATCGTTGGCGGTGTAACCAAAGCTGTACCGCTGACCGGTATCACGCTGCCATTCGTCTCCTACGGCGGCTCCTCCGTTGTCGGCAACTTCATCCTGACCGCGCTTCTCCTGGTTATCTCTGAGAAAGCCGGACAGACCGAGGTTGTAGAAGAGACCGTCGGAGAACCTTTCGGTGACCGCGTCAGGGAGCCAGCGCGTTGAACCTCCATCTAAGACGCACGTTCTATCTCTTTGCGGCGGGTTTTGTAGCACTCACCGGGATGCTCGCATACTGGCAAGTCTACGCCCGGCAATCGCTGGCAGAGAACCCGGACAACTCGCTTCAGACCCGGCGCAGCATCGAAGCTCCTCGTGGCCTTATCCTGGCGGGCGACGGCGAGACGGAGCTTGCCCGGAGCGAGGCTCGCGAGACTGAGACCGGGACCGTCTAC
>JAABUN010004016.1_pt1 | contig 21113 bp, 12 predicted proteins | sample 5559311 | NCBI WGS metagenome assembly JAABUN01 (sample SAMN10711877, study PRJNA513370) | rock metagenome | isolation source: Antarctica rocks | place: Antarctica: Victoria Land, Siegfried Peak sud
TCGGCGGGGGAGCGTATGATCTGGCTGAGCCGCCGCACGATCCCGCCCTCGGCGTGATAGAACGGCGTCAGATAGATCACGTCGCGGTCTTCCACGCGCTCGCGGCGGGCGCTGTCGGTCGTCAGCAACCGCTCGATCGCCTCGCGCACCTTTTCCGCAGCGACGGTCAGCATCTCGACACTCTTGGTGACCAGTTCGTCCTCGGGCAGGAAGACGTGGCCGTTGTCGGACGCCTCCCACATCAGGTGGAGGGCCGCACCGCCGATCCGCTCCGGGGCGTCGAGCGGGATCCCGAGTTGCAAGGCGATCTTATCGGCGGTCTTGAAGCCGATCCCGTGTACCTCGCGCGCCAGCCGATACGGGTCGTTCTTGACGATCCCGATCGCGGCGTCGCGGTAACGCTTGTAGATACGGACGGCGAGGCCGGTGGAGATGCCGTTATCGGCGAGGAAAACCATCACCTCTTTGATCGACTTCTGCTCGTGCCACGCCTCGCGAATCTTGCCGGTGCGGTGCGGGCCGAGACCGGGAACCTCGATCAATCGCTCGGAGGTATCATCGATGACCGTGAGGGTATCCGCGCCGAAATGCTCGACGATCCGCTCGGCCATCTTCGGCCCGATCCCCTTGATCAGCCCCGAGCCGAGGTATTTGCGGATTCCATCGATGGTGGCGGGGAGGACGACGCGGCAGCCCTCCGCAACGAATTGCCGCCCGTGGGTCGGGTGGCTATCCCAGCGCCCGGTCAGCGTGACACTCTCGCCCGCATTGACCGACGGGAGGTTGCCGACGACCGCGACGAGATAGTTCTTGCCGCTCGGCTGCACCTTGGCGACGGTATACCCATTCTCGGGGTTGACGTATGTCAGCCGCTCGACCACCCCGTCGAGGGTCGCCAGGACGCGCCCGCCGCCCGCTTCGGTTGTCTGCGCCGCCTGTGCCGCCATCCCGCCCCGCGTGCCGATCGTGGGTGTACAGTATTTTGGTTAGTATAGCAGATGGGGGGCGGGCAGAACGGGTGTTCGGTTGAGGGGTGGGATGGACCTCACCCCCGGCTCGCATCCGCTCGCCACCCGCTGCCCAGAGGGCGCCCGCCAATGCTAGGAGAGGGGGAAGAGACGTTGCGATTCTTCTAGCTACCACTTCACCCTCCCGCTTCAGGGGAGGGTCGCCGCCGCAGCGGCGGGGAGAGGTCTACTCCGCTGCGGTCGGCACACGGGCTCTTTTACGTCGTCCCGCGTAGCCGTTGCAATTCTGCTTCGAGTGCGCGTAGCCGTTCCTCCGCATCGTCCGCGCGCCGCTCCGCTTCGGCACGGGCGGCGGTCTCGGCGGTGAGGGCGGCGGTGAGCGCCCGATAGTTGCCGAGCGGCTGCCCCGCCTCGTCATAGCAGACGATTTCGTTGTCGGCGATGCCGATCCACAGGCGCAGCGGATCGAGCCAGAGGCGGCCCTGCTCGTCGGCGGTCATCGGCTGATAGCCGTGCGGTCCTTGCTGGTAGCCGAGGACCAGGAGGCGTGGTTGCCCCGCATACGTCAACGTATCCACGATGAGGTAGAGTGACACCCGTGCGAGGTTATATTCCTCCAGCTTGGCCGAGCGATCGAGCACGGCAGTCTCCGGTGATGTGACCTCGACGATCAGTGTCGGACGCACCCCTTCGGCGGCGACGTTGAGGGTGCTCCAATTCTTGCGCTCGCGGACCCCGAAGATGACCGCGAGGTCCGGCCTATGCGCCTTGAGTCCGAGGATGTCCCAGGCGACGCGAACATCGTGGAGGACAACAGCGCTTGGATCGTCGGCCAGCCGTGCGCCAAAAACGTCGTAAAGGTAGAGATTGCGCCGCTCGTGCGCCTCGCTATGCACGATGAAGTCGCCCTCCTCCGGGTGGAGCACATCTTCCAGGGTGAGCGGGATCTGGTCGAATTGGTCGCCGCCGTACGGATCGGTGTGGCGTACATAGCGCCAGCCGTAAAGGAACGGATCGTCGGGCGGCGGCTCGATCGGGGCGATCGTCGTCGGGAAAGCCATTGGTGGCCTCGCTCTCGCTGTCAAATGGATGAGAAAGGTGCGGTTTGGATAGCAGAGCTTATACGAAATCCGTTAGGATCCTTGCGTTATGAATCCCCGTCGTTGCTCAGATAGGCGGTGTCGTAACACAAGTCATCAGGAGGATTCCGTATTAGCATAGACACTGCACGATGCTACCATCTATTCGCTCACGATTACGTGGCCCAAACAGCTGGAAGTCAGGCCGATAAATTTCGCCTCGTCGCCCGATCTCCTATGCCGCCGGTACCATCGCCTGATCGCGATTGGCTCTTGTGGGTCATGGTTATGATGGCGGCGCTGCCCCATACTAAGAAACAGAGCGAAGAGCGGTCTTATCAACACACTTCCTCCATCCATTCCTCCATCTACCTTCTCTCGAGCCGGGTTCCCCCAAACCCGGCTCATTTTCTTTAATGACGAATGACGAGTGACGAATGACGAATAGGTGACGGGAGGACTCCATCGGCGGAGGACTTCTATCGGCCCTTATTCGTCATTCGTCACTCGTCATTCGTCATTCATCAGATGACGATATTCAGCAGCCTGCCCGGCACATAGATGACCTTCTTTGGTGTCTTGCCGTCGAGGAAGGGGGCGACCTTGGCGCTGGCACCGGCCAGTTCACGTGCGGCGGCTTCGTCCAGGCCGACGGGGGCTTCGATCCGGTCGCGCAGCTTGCCGTTGATCTGCACGACCAGCGTCACCGTCTCATCAACGATCTGCGCGGGGTCGAACGTCGGCCAGTCTTGCTGATGGACGCTGTAGCCGCCGCCTTGGCGTTCCCACAGTTCCTCGGCCAGGAACGGCGTGATCGGGGCCAGCAGCAGGTTGAGTGTGCGGTTCACCTCGCGCCGCTGCTCGGCGGTGAACGCCTCGTTGTTCGTGTTGATCCAGTTCGAGTACTCCATCAGCGCGGCGATGGCGGTGTGGAACTGGTAGCGGCCCAACTCATCGGTCACGCGCTTGATATATCGGTGCATCGGGCGAAGTTCCACACCCGCGCCCGGCTCTGGCGCGGGGTCGGTCACCAGCCGCCAGACGCGGTCCAGGAAGCGGGTCACGCCGACCAGGTTCTGATCGCTGAAGTCGTTGTCCTGGTCGAACGGACCCATGAACAGCAAGTAGGCGCGGAAGGCGTCGGAGCCGACCCGTTTGATGTAGTCATCCGGGTTGACAACGTTCCCGCGCGACTTGCTCATCTTCGCGCCATCTTTGGTCACGAAGCCGTGCAGTCGCAGCTTCTTGAACGGCTCCTCGAATGGCAGATGTCCCAGGTCGTGCAAGACCATCGTGATGAACCGCGCGTAGAGGTGGTGCATCACGACGTGCTCTTTGCCGCCGAAGTACATATCCACCGGCAACCACTCGGCGATCCGGTCCTTGTCGAACGGGCGATCGTCCCACTCGGTGCAGGGATAGCGCAAGAAGTACCACGCCGAATCGAGGAAGTTGTCGGAGACATCGGTCTCGCGCTCGGCGGGGCCGCCGCAGATCGGGCAGGTCGTCTTGACGAACGACTCGACCGAGGCCAGCGGCGATTTGCCGGTGCCGGTCGGGCGGAAGTTGGCGATCTCCGGAAGCATGACCGGCAGGTCTTCTTCCGGTACAGGCACGGTGCCGTGCTCGGGACAGTGGATAATCGGGATCGGCGGTCCCCAGTAGCGCTGGCGGGAGATCAGCCAGTCGCGCAGCTTGTAGGTGACGCGCGGCTCGCCGGTGCCACGCTCGGCCAGCCAGGCCGTGACGGCCGTCTTCGCCTCGTCGCTCGCCTGCCCGTCGAACTGACCGGAGTTCTTCAACGCGCCGGGTCCGGTGTAGGCGGCGTCGGCGATTCCGATCTCGCTGGTGATTACCTCAACGATCGGCAGGTCGAACTTGCGGGCGAATTCGTAGTCGCGCTCGTCGTGACCGGGCACGGCCATGATCGCCCCGGTGCCGTACTGCACCAGCACATAGTCCGCGACCCAGATCGGCACCCGCGCGCCGGTCGCCGGGTTGAGCGCGTACGCCCCGGTGAACTCGCCGGTTTTCTCGCGGCCCGCGTCGGTACGCTCGATCTCGGTCGCCGCCCGTGCCCCTTCGATATATGCCTCGACCTCGGCTCGCTGCGCCGCTGCGGTGATCCGGGGGACAATCTTGTGTTCCGGGGCCAGCACGACATAGGTCGCGCCGAAGACGGTATCCGGGCGGGTGGTGAAAACCGGAATCTGTTCGTCGCTCCCCTCGACAGCGAAGATCAGCTCCGCGCCTTCGCTGCGCCCGATCCAGTTGGCCTGGCGGGTCTTGCTCTCGTCGGGCCAGTCCAGCTTTTGCAGATTGTTCAGCAGGCGGTCGGCGTATTTGGTGATCGAGAAGAACCACTGCGTCAACTCGCGCTGCACGACCAGCGTGCCGCAGCGCTCGCAATGGCCGTCGATCACCTGCTCGTTCGCCAGTACCGTCAGGCAGGAGGGGCACCAGTTGACCGCCGCCTCCTTGCGGATCGCCAGCCCGGCCTTGAAGAGTTGCACGAAGATCCACTGGGTCCACTTGTAGTAGTTCGGCTGGCTTGTGTCTACCATGTGGTCCCAGTCGAACATCGCGCCGATCCGCCCCAACTGATCGTAGCGGTACCGCTTGGTGGTGCGCGCGGTCAGCTCCATCGGGTTGATATTCAGCTTCAGCGCGTAGTTCTCGGAGTGCATCCCGAACGCATCGAAGCCCATCGGCTCGAAGACGGTGTTGCCGCGCATCCGCTGGAAGCGCCCATTGGTGTCGGCACCGCCATAGGTGTAGGTATGGCCGACGTGCAGCCCCTCCGCCGAAGGGTAAGGGAATTCCATCAGGTTGTAGAATTTCGGCTTTGCTGTGTTCGGCGTCAGGTCGGTGCGGTACAGCCCGCTCTCCAGCCAGCGCTGCTGCCATTTCGGCTCGATCTCTTGTGGCGTGTACCGCTCGCGCCCGGCCATCGCGGACGCCGTGGCGCTGGTAATTTCGTCGGTCATCGGTGGCTCCTCGGCGCATTCATCATCGTTGGTCATCATCCGGCCGTCGCGTGCGCGCGTGTAGCGGGCCGGTTCATCATGCGGGAGTGGGTGCAGTGTACCGGATCACGTCGCACGGCGAAGTGCGGCGATACCGCCCGTATCGCCCTGACGTTGCGCCCGCCACGGTGTCGCTGCTCTGATCACCACGGTTTACCCACTTAAACGAATCGCGCCCTCATCCCAAAATGCTGGGACGAGGGCGCTGCTCGTGGTACCACCCGGCTTGATTGATCGTGCGAGTCACGCTGGTGATGGAGCTAAGGGGGCTCGAACCCCTGACCTCAACACTGCCAGTGTTGCGCTCTCCCAGCTGAGCTATAGCCCCGTGCTGCGTGCGCTCGCGAACGATCGAATCCGCTCTCGACCCGCTAACGGTGGTCATCCGGTGGCAGCTAGCACCCGCAGACGTTCACCGGCACGGCTCACGGGCGAGTTCGGCACCCTGCTGGACTTGCACCATCGTGCCAGCTCGCTGCGGTGGGCCTACTACTCCCGTTCATTGCTTGTCTTGTAGCAACAGGAGAACTGCTTCTCCTGCGGCAAGAATAATAGCAGCCGCTTCTCACCGATGTCAAGCAGTGCTTTTTCGGTTCCTCGAACGGCCATATCTCCGCTGAACGGCGACAGTATGGTAGCGGCATAGGTTTTGCTAGGAGTATGTCCGATGGGGAACCAGACCGCAGAGATGATGGCGGCCAGGACGACGTGATCGCCCAGCGAATCTGGATCGTGGTCGAACGTTTTTTCGTTTCCGTAAAGGGGCTATGCCCGCTGGCGTATACGGTGGTCGGGCTAGGGTGGTGGCAGCGCGGTATTGTCGGTTGTGGCCGCGATACACGGGTGATGGGGTGAAGTGTTTTCCGCCGCTACCGGGGGGATCGCATAGCGGCGGATGGGTGGATAGTTGAAGGAGGCTCTTGTGTCTGACGAACAACGACCGACAACGAATACGACGCGCCGACAGTTGATCGGTGATCTGGCGAGTGGGCGCCTCTCGCGGCGTGATTTCATGATGCGCGCCGCCGCGCTCGGCCTCTCCGCGTCGGCGATCGGCGCATTCCTGGCCGCCTGTGGTGGTGGTACTGCAACGACCGGGACCGGTTCGGGCGCATCGACCGCACCTTCGACGGCCCCAAGCACCGGTGCCTCGACCGCACCTTCGACGGCCCCAAGCACGGCTGCCTCTTCTGCGCCGAGCACGGCTGCCTCTTCTGCGCCAACCGCCGCCGCGACCCGTGCCGCAACCGCGTCGACCGCGCCGAGCACCGGCACCGGCGCAGGGTCTACGGCGACTCGCGCCAGCACCTCGACAGCATCAGGTACTCCCGCCAGTTCGGGGGGCGCGTACCAGTACACGCTACAAAGCCCGCCACCGGTGCCGAATGCCGCCCAGGCGAAGCAGTATTCCGGCGCGAAGCTGACCTACTACGCCGATGCGACTGGGATCGGGAATCAGCTCGACGTGGCGCTGGCGCAGAAGTTCACCCAGGATACTGGGATTGCGGTCAATGTTGTCGGGAAGCCAGCGAGCGCTACTGAAACCTACTCAACCTATCAGCGATTCTTCCAGGCGCAATCACCCGACGTCGATGTGATGATGATCGATGTGATCTGGCCGGCAGCCTTCGCGCCGAATCTGCTCGATCTGAACGCCAAGCTCGGCGACCAGGCAAAGAAGGCGATCCCGAGCATCATTACGAACAACACTGTCGATGGGAAGCTCGTCGGGTTCCCCTTCTTCGGCGATTTCGGGATGCTCTACTATCGCAAGGATCTCCTCCAGAAGTACAGCGTCGCGGTGCCGAAGACGTGGGACGAGCTCGATGCGGCGGCCAAGAAGATCGTCGATGGTGAGAAGGGCAGCAACCCGAATTTGCAGGGCTTCGTCTTCCAGGGCAATGCTTACGAAGGTTTGACCTGTAATGCTCTCGAATGGATCGCCAGCTCCGGCGGCGGCTCACTGCTTGATGGCAAGAATGTGACGTTCAATAATCCGCAGGCGGTCGCGATCCTCAACAAGGCCAAGGGCTGGGTTGGGACGAGCGCTCCGAAAGGTGTCACCTCCTACCAGGAAGACGAGACCGCCCAGGCGTTCACAGGCGGCAATGCCGTCTTCGTGCGAAACTGGCCGTATATGTACCAGTTGGCGCAGGACGCTGCCGCAACCAAGGATAAGTTCGATGTCGCGCCGCTGCCCGTTACCGGGACCAATCCACCAGTTGGTACTGTCGGTGGTTGGCAACTCGGCGTGTCGAAGTATTCCAAGGCCCCGGATGCTGCGGTCGAGTTCGTGCGCTATATGACCAGCGAGGAGATCATTAAGTTCCGCGCGGTGAACGGGACTTACGTGCCGCTCTATCAGAGCGTCGCCGATGACCCGGATGTCCAGAAGAATCAGCCATTCCTGAAGAATCTGAGCAGCGTGCAGCGCGTCGTGCGCCCGTCCAACGCGCTCGGCGCGAACTACAACCAGGGCTCGACGATCATGTTCCAGGCGTTCAACGCCATTCTGAATGGTCAGGATGCCCAGGCGCAGTTGCAGGCGGCGCAGGGACAACTGGCACGGCTCGTACGGTAACTGAGGTCGCTCATACCGCGTGCGCTGCACGTGTGAAATAGGGATACCGACGGCGGGGGGGTACGCCCCCCCGCCGCCTTTCGGGGGGTATGGTATGAGCCAGTCTGTCCAACCGGCGGTGAGCTCGGGCGAGCAAATCGTAAACGTACGGCGAGGCGGGACCAGCTTCGACCAGAGTAAGACCCGCCTCGCCTGGGCTTTGCTAACGCCGACGCTGCTGCTGATCGCGTTTGTCGCTATCTATCCGCTCCTGCAAACGGTTTACCAGAGTTTCACCGACGCCAAGCTGGCGAGTGGTGTTACGCCCAAGTTCGTTGGGCTGCGTAACTATCAAGATCTGCTGCAAGATGTGACATTTCGCACGTCGATCTGGACGACGGTGAAGTTCACGCTCATCACCGTCGTCTTCGAGTTTCTCCTGGGTCTGGTGATCGCCCTGGTGATCAACTCCAACTTCAAGGGAAGGGGGTTGATGCGGACCGCGATGCTGGTGCCCTGGGCAATTCCCACGGTCGTCTCGGCGCAGATGTGGAAGTGGATGTACAACGACATCTACGGCCCGATCAACGACTTCCTCGTTCGCAAGGTCCATATCCTGGATAGTCCGGTCGCCTTCATCGCCCAGCCTTCCACCTCGCTCTGGGCGGTCGCGGCGGTCGATATCTGGAAGACGACGCCATTCGTGGCGTTGCTCCTATTGGCCGGGCTGCAAGTCATCCCGGAAGATGTCTACGAAGCTGCGGAAATCGATGGGGCCAATGGTTGGCAGCGGTTCGTGCAGATCACCATGCCCCTATTGCGACCGGCTATCCTGGTCACCCTGATCTTCCGCACCCTCGATGCTCTGCGCGTTTTCGACGTCATCTTCGTGATGTTCGGTTCGCGCCCGGATACGCAGACGATGTCGATCTACGCACAGAACAATATCGTCGCCTTCTCCGACCTCGGCTACGGCTCGGCGATCAGCGTGGCGATCTTCGCGATCATCGGGGTGTTCGTCATCGCCTATGTCACCTTCCTGAAAGTGGAGGAGTCCTAAGATGGCAACCAGCATAGCGGCGAACACCACTGCGGCGCGGCGCAACGACCAGGGCCGCAAGTTCAGCATCGGTCAGATCCTCGCGCGCGGTATCTTCTACATCCTCGTAGCGCTCATCCTGCTCTATACGCTGATACCGTTCTACTGGGCGATCCGCTCGTCGCTGATGCAGACCGATCAGTTGACGGCGACGCCGGTAAGGTACTTTCCCTCCAGCCCGACCCTCGAAAATTTCCGGCTGGTTTTCCAGAATCCGCAGTTCCAGCGTGCGTTGATCAACTCAACGATCGTCGCCCTCTCGGTGACGATCCTGGCGCTGGTTGTCGGGGCGTTCGCCGCCTACGCGCTGGGGCGGTTCAAGTTCAAGGGTCGCACGCCGGTCCTCTACCTCGTCCTCTCGATGACGATGTTCCCGCAGATCGCCATCCTTGGCTCGCTCTTCCAGATGGTCAATCAGTTCGGGCTCTACAATCGCCTGGGTTCGCTCGTGTTGACCTATCTCGTCTTCACCCTGCCGTTCACCGTCTGGGTGCTGACCAGCTTCTTCCGGCAACTCCCTGCGGCACTGGAAGAAGCTGCCTACGTCGATGGTGCGACGCCGTTCCAGACCTTCTACAAGGTGCTCCTGCCCCTCGCCGGGCCGGGACTGGTCACGACGGGCCTGCTCGCCTTCATCGGTGCCTGGAACGAGTTCCTGTTTGCCGTCTCGTTCACGCAGACGCCTGAGCATCGAACCGTTCCCCCGGCAATCGCGAACTTCGCCGGGACAACAGGCAGCGGTTTCGAGGTGCCGTGGGGCTCGATCATGGCGGCGACGGTCATCGTCACCGTGCCGATCGTGGTGCTGGTCCTGATCTTCCAGCGCAAGATCCTGGCTGGCCTGACCGCTGGGGCGGTGAAGGGCTAGCTACGCCGTTATCTCAAGTTACATTCAGCCGACCGGGGCGGGCCAACTGGCCCGCCCCGGTCGTTTTGCGTACCCGTGAGGGTGACTTCTGATACCCGCGCGAAATTGCCCGCACGAACATCTAGCCAAAGAAACGATTTATGCGTATCCTACGGAGGAGGGTAGGATAACGAGTGTCCGTACAGTCAACAGTAAGAATGCGCGGGGTGGCCGCCACCACCCACGCTGGTAGAGACGCCGCCGCGATCCGGCCACCCCTGAAATGGGTGGGTGGGAAACGCTGGCTCGTGCCGCACCTGCAACCGCTCTGGGCGCGGTTCGCTGAACGCCGTCTGGTCGAGCCGCTCTGCGGCGGTTTGGCGATAGCGCTCGGCCTATCGCCCGAGCGTGCCTTGCTCAACGACATCAACCCGCACACGATTAACTTGTACCATCGGTTGAAATCGGGCTTGCAGCTCACGATTCCCGTGCGCTACGAATCGGAGCTATATTACCGCCATCGACAGCGTTTCAATCAGCTGATCGTAGCCGGTGAGGCGCGGAGCGATGAGGCGGCACAACTCTTCTATTACCTCAATCGCACCGGCTACAATGGCCTTTGCCGTTTCAATAGCAAGGGCCTATACAACGTCCCGTTCGGGCGCTACAAGACGATCAATTATGCGACCGATTTCACTCCCTATCGCGCCGCCTTCTCGCGCTGGGAATTCAGCGTCGGCTCGTTCGATGCGCTGACGCTCGAACCGCGTGATTTCGTCTACGCCGATCCGCCCTACGATGTCGAGTTCACGCAATACACCAAGGAGGGCTTTGGCTGGGACGATCAGGTACGCCTCGCCGAGTGGCTGGCGCAGCACCCCGGCCCGACGCTCCTCTCCAATCAGGCGACTCCCAGGATCGTCGAGCTCTATACCGAACTCGGTTTCACGATCCAGTATCTCGACGCGCCGCGACGGATCAGTTGTACGGGGGATCGTCGTCCGGCACGCGAGGTCTTAGCTACCCGGAACGTCTAGCCGGATATGCCTCCCCCTTGCTGCCAATATGCCCGATGCGGTGTGCTGTGTGGCTCAGGGCGTTAAGGGAACTTATTCGCCCATACCGAGAGGGTGTCTGGGCCGTTGACGCGGACGCGGGGCATCTCATAGGCCGACTGGAGGTTTTGCTTCGTGCCTGCTGTCACGGTGGTGGCGGTGAGGAATTTCGCCCGTTTGACATCGGCGATGACCGCCGCATTGTAAAAACCCGCCGGATAGCAGAACGCGCCGATCGGATGCCCGAGCCCCTGTTCCAAGATCGACTTGCTGCCGATGATCTCGTCCCAGCGTCGTTCGTTGCTCAAGGTGCGGAGGTCGGCGTGGGAGCGGGTATGCGCGCCGAGTTCGATCTGCCTGGTTGAGTCGAGTTCTTGCAACATCGGCCAGGTCATGTAGGCATCCCAACCGATGAAGTCGGTGATGACGTAATTCGTAGCCTTGAAGTTGTGCTTTTGCAGGATCGGCCAGGCGTTCGTGTAAAAGTCGCGGTAGCCATCATCGAAGGTCAGCGCGATTGGCTTGGCCGGTAAGGTCTTCTGTCCGTTGAGGATCTCGTAGACTTCCTGCATCGTCAGCGTGGTGTACCCTTTGTCGGCCAGATATTGCATCTGCGCGTCGAAGAGATCGGGCTTCACCGAGAGATTGATCCCGATCTGATCTTTCGGATCGGTGACGACGCGCACGTAGTGGTACATCAGGATCGGGATGACCGTCGTGCCGCGCGGTTGCGCTGGCGGTGTGACGGTGACACCCGTCGTGGGCGCGACGACCGGAGCGATCGTCGGTATGGGCCCCTGTGGCTGTCCGCCGATCCCGGTGGGGACCGCCGTCGCTGTCGGCTCCGCCGCTGGCTCCGCTGGCTCCGCTGTACTCGCCGGGAGGTTAGCCGCTGCGGTTGGCTCTAGGGCTCCCTGCGCTACCTGTGCCGGTGGTGTTGCCTCAGGCGATGGGGCGACAAAGGCTACATTGTCTGCCGGGGCGGTTGTGGTCGTGGCTTCGTTCGTTCTTCCGGCCAAGCGTGGGGCGATGGTGCCGAGTGCAACGCAGACGAGCAGGCCGGGGATGAGCAAGAGTAGCCCGCGCCGCCCCAGGCGTTCGGCGGCGACAGCACCGGCCGCCATTATCAGCAGGAGGGGCAGGGGGAGATCGCGGCGGTTGGGCGAAGCTGATCTGCCGGTATTCCCGAACGAGCGCCGCTGCTGTGCCGAGTCGTTGCGCTTCATCCCCACCATTTTATCCCCGCGTGCCCTCACGCGGTGGTACCCTATGCAGGCTGCTCGCTGCTTCGATTGTGTGAAGCGAATTGCACTATAGCGGTAGATCGCTTTTTCGTCAAGTTGCAAGTACGTACGCGACGATGGCGCGACTTCACCAGCACAAGTTTGTCCGAAAGTCATCGGGCAATTTTAGGAGAGAGAGTGGTGGTGATTGTTTGGGCGTTTTGAGCCGTAATGGCCTCAGCTGAATACGCGGTGAGAGGGAACGTTTTTGGATCTTGACACATTTCGTGCGTTGCTCACCGCCGCAGGTCAGGCGGCACTCGCGGAGGCCGAAATCCTGGCAGATGCGGGGACGATGGCGCTGACGGCGTTGACGCGGCTGCGCCGAGGCGCGTCAACGGAACTCGCCGCTGCGGCGTGGGAGCAAGCGACGCTGCGGCGACGGGCGCTGGCGAGCGGAAAGTTCGCGCGGGCCGCGATGCTCTATTTCACGCGGGACGCCCTGGAACAGGCGACCGGCGAGACGATCGCCGCCCACCGTGCGCGGCGTTACGCCCCGTTCGGCCCGGTCGCCGATCTCGCCTGCGGGATCGGCGGTGATGCGCTCGCCTTAGCCGAGGCGCACGCGGTCCTGGCGTTCGACCGCGATCCGTTGCGGCTGGCGATCCTGCGCGAGAATGCGCGTGCCTATGGCTTCGCCGCTCGGATCGTGCCGATCCGGGCCGATCTGACGCAGTTCTCGCCGCCGCGCGCCGATGCCCTCTTCTGCGATCCGGGTCGTCGCACCGCCGATGGTCGGCGCATCTTCACCGCCGCCGCCTATCAGCCGCCATTAGCGTCGATCCTGCGTTGGCGCGAGGTGGTGCCCGCGCTCGGCGTCAAAGTTTCGCCGGGGATCGTGCGCGAGGAGTGGCCCTCTCCCGACGATGCGGAGATCGAATTCATCTCGGAAGGCGGCACGCTGAAAGAGGGGGTGTTGTGGTTCGGGCCGTTACGCGGCGCGGCGCGGCGCGCGACGGTCCTGCCCTCCGGTGCCACACTGACGGGAGCGGGCGAGATCGGCGGCACGATCGCTGCCGGATCGCCCGGTGCCTTTCTCTACGAGCCCGATTCGGCGGTGATCCGGGCGGGATTGGTCGAGGATCTGGCCCGGCAACTCGGGGCGACCAAGCTCGATCCCGATATTGCGTATCTCACCGCTGACCGCCTGACGCCGACGCCGTTCGCGCGGGCCTATCGGATCACTGAGGCGCTACCGTTCAGCCTGAAGCGCCTCACCGCGCGCCTGCGTACCCTCGATGCTGGCGAGGTCACCGTCAAGAAGCGCGGCTCACCGCTCGATACCGACCGATTGGCGCGGCAGTTACGCGGCCGGGGGCCGCGCTCGCTCACCGTTATCCTGACCCACGTGCTTGGTCGGCCATTCGCGATCATCGGCGAGCCTGCCTAGCGGAGGGATCCGCGGCTTCGGTGAGCGGTCGGCTGCTTCGGGTTTGCGCCACAGGTGCGCGGCTAGAGCTTGATCAACCCGCGCGAGAGGGCCACGGTCACGGCCTCGGTGCGGTCGGTCACTTCGAGCTTGTGGAAGATGTTGGCGACGTGCGTTTTGACGGTGCTCTCGCTAATATGCAGCTGCACGCCGATCTGCTTGTTCGCCGAGCCTTTTGCCAGCAACCGTAGGACATCGAGCTCCCGCTCGGTCAGGATCTCCTTCGGTGGCTCGACCCGTGGGCGGGCGAAACGATCGAGCAGGCGGGTGGCGACGGCCGGTTGCAGCAGCGATTCGCCGCGTGCCACCGCCCGCACCGCGCGGAAGAGTTCGTCGCGCGGCGCATCTTTCAGCAGATAGCCGCGTGCGCCGGCCGCGATTCCCTGGAAGATCGAATCATCGTCGCCGTAGGTGGTCAGCACGATCAGTTGCACCTTCGGGAAACGCTCGCGGATCTGTTTGATCGCCTCGACGCCCCCGAGACGGGGCATTTGGAGATCCATCAGGATAACATCGGGTGAGAGATCTTCCGCCCGCTCGACCGCCTCGATCCCATCGATCGCTTCGCCCACCACCTCGATATCCGGCTGGCGCGAGAGCATCGCCGCCAGCCCCTCGCGCACCACCGGATGATCGTCGGCAATCACGACCCGGATAATTTCTGCCACCGGGCATCCTTTCTTGATCAGGTATTGCGTCACGTTGTTTGCGGCCAAGTGTCTGCGCCATACGTCGGCGCGGATTCACCCCACAACCATGCCCGGTCTCTTATGCCGGCACACTCCCAGGTGCTCGTCGCGCCGGTGGGCCGTGATCGTTGATAGTGGCCCGGACGCAAGTCCCCTGCCCCGGACCACTCGCGATGTCAAAGCTACCATTGAGCCGTGTGATCCGTTCGCGCATACTGACGAGGCCGAAGCCACTCCCCTCGCCGCGCTCGTGGATCCCGCCGATTCCCGCGCCATCGTCGCAGATCGCCAGTCGGACAGCGGTGGGTTCGATGATGAGCGTTACCTCGACGCGCTGTGCTGCGGCATGTTTGTAGGTGTTGTTCAGCGCTTCCTGGGCGACGCGCAACAAGGTTTCTTCCGTCTCCGGGGCGAGTAGGCGCGGTGCGCCTTCGACGTAGAATTGCGCTTCGATCCCCGTATGGTCGCCCCACTCGTTGAGATGCACCGCTAACGCCTCGGCTAGTGAGCGCCCCTGGAGGGAACTGGGACGCAGATTCCAGACCGAGCGCCGCGCCTCGCGCAGGCTGGAACGGGCCAACTCTTGCGCGCGGCTCAGGCGCTCGCGTGCGGCCGGTTCTTCGCCATCGAGCAGGCTTTCCGCAACCTGAAGTTGGAGGATAATCCCGGTGAAACCTTGCGCCAGGGTGTCGTGAATCTCGCGCGCCATCCGGTTCCGTTCCTCGGCGACGGCCAGTACGCGGCCCTGCTCGTGGAGTCGGGCATTCTCGATCGCTACCGCGCCCTGCTGCGCGAAAAGGGTCATGATCGCGATGTCACGCTGCCCGAACCGCTTCCCCGGCTTGCCATAGGCATTGATGGCCCCGATCATCCGGCGGCTGGTTTGGAGCGGCACCGAGAGAAGGGTGTCGATACCGACATCACGCAGTGCCGGCGCCCGGTCCGCAGGACCGGCGAGCAGCTCCTCCTCTAACCGAGGAAGTCGTTCGAGGATAGCGCTGCCGGTGAGTGAGTCGTATAACGGGAGCTTCCGCCCTTTGAATGACTCGGAGCCAACACCGAGCGCGACTGCCAGGCTTAATTCGGCACCTTCATCGTCTTGCGTCATTTCAGCCGGTAGGAGGAAGATCGAGCAGCCATCCGCCCCGAGCAGTTCGATAATCTGGGCCGCCACGGTACGCAAGACCTGATCGAGATCGCGCTCTTCAACGAGCGCGGCCCCGACGGTGCTGATCCCCTCGACCTGCGAGAAGCGTTCCTGTAAGGCGGTGTAGAGTCCGGCGTTCTCGATCGCCACCGCCGCGTGTCGCGCGAGGAGGGCGAGGGTTTCGAGGTCGGCCTGACTGAACCGTTTATCCGCCCTGGCCGAAGAGAGGCTGAAGATGCCGATGAGGCGATTCTGCCACCAGATCGGGGCCGCGATGTGGGCATGACCGGGGGTATGTGACGGGAGCAGGTCCGGCGGTAGTGGATCGTTCGCGCCGATCAGCAGCGGCCCCGGCTGTTGGAGATCGCGGTTGCCCAACCACTCGCGCGGCTCCAGGCGTTGTCCGATCGTCTGCGGCGGGAGATTGAAGCCTGCCTCGATCCGCAGATCGCCCGCCTCTTCGTCCACCAGCGCGATCATCCCGGAATCGGCGTCGAGGAGGCGTATCGTGCTAATCGCCAGCCGATTCAAGAGTACCGGCAGGTCGAGTTCCGAACTGATCTGTTCGATCGCCTCGCGTAACGTTTCCAGGCGCGCGGTCTGGGCGCGGGCTTCCTCGTAGAGATGGGCATTGCCGAGTGCGAGTGCGGCGTGCTTGGCGAAGAGTTCCAACGTTTCGACATCCCGTTTACCGAAACGGCGTGTCGGGTCGGTTGAGCCGACGAAAAAGGTGCCAACTAATTTGTCGCCCTGGATGACCGGCACGCCAAGACTTGCATGGATGACCACCTCGTCACCCTGTCCATTCTCGGTCACGGTCGAGCGCCCGATCGCGATCAGCGGATTCTCCACACCCTGCCCGGCGTTGATCACCGCGCTCAGGATATTGTCGGGCATCGCGTTGATCGTGCCGATCCGGGAGGTGCCATGATCGCGGTCGAACAGACCGAACGCCCCGGCATCGCCGCCGAGGAGATCGACGGCATCGGCGAGGAGTTGTTCGAGCAGCCGGTCGAGGTCGAGTTCGGCGCTGACGTGTTCGATCACCTCGCGCAATGCTTTCTGTCGGCGCAGATCACGCTGGATCTGGGCGTAGAGATCGGCATTCTCGATCGCCAGCGCCGCCTGCCGCCCGAAGAGTTCGAGCATCGCGGCCTTTTCCAGATCGGGGACACGGCCATCGAGCGGTTCATCGACATAAATGACGCCGAGGAGTGAACCGTCTCGCCCGCGCAACGGCACGATCAGGGCATCTTCGGGGTGCCACTGACCGGGTTGCCAGGCGGTCGGCGCGGGTTGCCGGACGACGGTCCAATCGCCGCCGAAGGTTGCGCGCCGATCGATATCGTGGGGGATATATTGGAGCCCGCCGAGACGGAAGTGCGGGGCCAGGAGGCGGTCGTAAAAGGCGATCGGGGTCGAGTTCAGCAGGCGTTCCCGCTGGGCGTCATCGTAGCCGCAGAAGCCGATCCCGGTCAGGGTGGTCCCATCCTCATCGCGGGCGCGAACGTGGGCCGAGCCGAAGCCGAGTGTTTCGACGATCGCCTTCGCGATCGTGTTGAGCATCGCGTCGATCGGCATATTCGCTGCGAATCCCGCGCTGACGCTGAGCAGGCGACTGAGTTGGGCCGTTTTTGCTTCCAGCCCGGCGCGGCTGACCGCCGCCTCGGCTGCGAGTCGCGCATTCTCGATCGCCGCGCCGAGTTGCGCCCCGATGATCGCCAGCGTGTCGCCGTCCGACGGCGACAGTGACCGCCCATCGGGTCCGCTGACGATCAGGACGCCGAGGGTCCGTTCCTGCGAGCGGAGCGGCACACAACCGTACTTGCCGATCCCCGCCGCGCTCGCCGCATCGGCCAATCCCGGTACATCGCGCGGTAGATCGTTGCCGATGAGGGGGTGCTCGGCATTCAGGAGGAGTTCCGCCAGCGGGGTATCGGCGCGGAGGCGGGTGAGGCGCGCGGTGAAACGCTGGTCGTACCCCCGGTGCGCGGCGAGTGCCAGTTCGCGGGCGTCGCGATCGAGCAGGCAGATCGCCCCTTGTTCCAGATGGAAAACGGCGAGCGTGCGGTCGAGCGCCTCATTGAGGATCGCAGCGAGGCTGGAAGCGCCCCCCGCCAGTGCCGCGATGGCATTCAGCGCTTCGAGTACGCGGGTGCGCCGTGCCAGTTCGCTTTCCAGTTGGCGTCGCTCGGTAATGTCACGCGCGATGCCGAAGCGCCCGATGAAGGTGCCACTATGCGGATCGTGGAGGTTGCGCCCGTTGATCTCGAAGGTGCGAACAGCGCCATCGCTGCGCTCTAGGTCGAGATCGTAGGTGGCCTCATCGGGCTCGCCGCCGTTCGCCTGATCGAGCGAGGATTGCGCTCGCGGGACACTGTGCTTGCTGACGAATACGCTGAAATGTTGCCCGACGAGTTGTGCGGAGGTGTACCCTAAGTAACGCTCCGTCTGCGGATTGACGTAGGTGAAATAGCCGTTCTGGTCGATGACATAGATCCCGTCAGTCGCCTCCTCCATCACGACCCTTGCGCGTTCCTCGCTGAGGCGTAGCCGCTCGGCACCTTCGGAGTAACCGATGGCCGTACCGAGTTGCGCACCGAGCAACCCCAGGAGTTGCAGCACTTCGGGCTGGGCCAGATTAGCCGAACTGGTCCCCGCGATGATCGTCCCGATCGCATGGTGCTGCTCTTGGCGCGGCAAGAGTGGTACCAGCAGCAGGGCTTTGAGATCCAGTTCGGCGATCAACTCGGTGATGGCCGGGGATTGTTCTTCGTCTGCCGCCTCTGCGTGCCAGAGGGATGCCGTGGTTGTACCGTGATCGGTCGGGTCGAGGCTTGCCAGCACCGGCTCGATTGCGCGGGTGAGTGACACCGTGTTGTGGTGGGCGAGTTGCGAACCGATCAGGCAGCGCAGGAAACGCCGTGTGGCACTCTCGTCGTTGATCACGATCCAGGCGACATCGAACCGTAGCCGATCGCGCAGGAGCCGCAAGATCGGCGCGGCTAATGCGCCGAGGCGTTCCGCTGGCGGCATGTCGGCGATCTCCTGCGAGGCGCGGCCGATCTGCATCGCCCCTTCGTTGAGCATCGCCAGGGACTCGGCGAGGTCGGGGTAGGCTACCGCGCCGCGCTCGTCGCCAGCCATCGTTACCGCCCGTTCCACGTTCATTGTCATGCGTGTTCGTCTCCCAGTTCTCGCGCCTCGCGCCGGGTAATACCCCTTAATACGCAGGGTGGGGTCTATCTGTTTGCGCCAGTAATGACAAGTAGTGGTGATAACGAGTATAGAAGACAAGTCAACGAGTGTAAAAAGGGGGCTGGTGCGGCTTTGTGGTGCCGTAGCAGAAGCTCTGCGTGAGTGCGGCGGGCAATCAGCCGCCTGCCCACCACGCACCTACCTACCCTGATCCCTGGAAGCGTCGCCTTGGTGCCGGTGCATCGTCGTGGTATCGTCCCCTTGACCGCCACCTTCCGGTTATTCGCCGAGGGTGTTGCGCGGGGTGCCGGACAACCGATCTCGATCTTCGCGCGTTATTGTCCCGCTTGTTGTTTTACGTGGGGGAACCGTTGCTACCGGGAGATACATCCGTCGATCAACGATCTGAAGAGGCGCTAGCGGGTGATTCTGCGCCGATAGCGACCGATCTCTCGATCGTGATCGTCAGTTGGAATACGCGCGACTTGACGTTGCGCTGTCTCGCTGTCCTAGCGGGCGCTGTCGGCGCGTTGCGTTTCGAGGCGATCGTGGTCGATAACGGCTCAACCGACGGTACGCCTGCCGCGATCCGCACGCAGTTCCCTTTGGTACGGCTGGTCGAGCCAGGGCGGAACCTGGGCTTTTCAGGTGGAAACAATGTCGGCCTGACGCTTGTGCGTGGCCGTTTCGTTTGCCTGCTCAATCCCGATACCGAGCCGCGAACGGGAGCATTGGCCGTGCTCGTCGCCTTTCTGGTGGCGCATCAGGCGGTCGGCGCGGTCGGGCCACGATTGCTCAACCCGGATGGGAGTGAGCAGGCGGTCGGTTTCCGGTTCCCCACCCTCGCCCAGATCGGCCTCGATTTCTTCCCTCTCGGCGGTCGTTTCGCCGCAACGAGCTTGAATGGGCGCTATCCCGATATGCCGCGCGATCGACCGTTCCAGATCGATTTCCCCCTCGGTGCCTGTATCCTGGCGCGACGTGCGGCGATCGAGGCGACCGGGCCGCTCGATGAGGGCTTCTTCATGTATAGCGAGGAGGTCGATTGGTGTCGCCGGATGCAGACAGCGGGTTGGTCGATCTGGTGCGTCCCGACTGCCGCAGTCGTCCATCATAGCGGCCAGAGTGTCGCCCAGCAGTCGGCGCGGATGTACGTTGAACTTCAGCGCAGTCGCTTACGATACTATCGCCGTTATCATCGCCCGGTATTCGTCGCCGCTGCACGCTTGCTGACCCGTGTGGCGATGCTGAAAGAGGTCGTAATCAGTTGGCGCGCGTACCGACGTGGGGCGCTGACACGCGACCGGTGGCGCGAGCGGACCCGCGCGTATGGTCAGATTTATCGCCTATAGTTGGGCTATACTCTGACCGATTCGGCAGGAGATCGCCACGAAGGAAGGCCATGCAGATGAGGATACCGCAGCAGGGAAGCGATGCCCGCTGAGTCGAGGCGATTCGCCGAGAACGCGCACGCGCCGTTGCCGCTCACGGTCATCGTCCTGACGAAAGACGAAGAGCGCGATCTGCCCGCGTGCCTGGCGAGCGTCGCCGAACTCGACGTGCCGATCCTCGTCCTCGACTCGGGTAGCGGCGACCGCACGGTGGAGATCGCTCGCGCGAGTGGCGCACAGGTCCGGGTACGCCCGTTCACCGGGTATGCCAGTCAGCGGAATGCCGCGCTCGGCTTGATTACTGTACCTTGGGTGCTGTTCCTCGATGCCGACGAGCGGTTGACGCCCGCCGGGTGTGCGGAGGTTCGCGCCCTGCTGCGTCAGCCGGAACACGATGCTGCGCCGGTCGGGTATTGGGTGCCGCGATACAATGAGTTCTTCGGGCAGCGCCTGAGCGGAGGCGGCTGGTGGCCGGATTACCAGTTGCGACTCTTTCGCGCCGATCGCGCCCGCTACGATGAGTCACGCGAGGTCCACGAGATCGTCATCCTCGATGGCCCCGCTGCGCGCCTGACCGAGCCGTTGATCCACCATAACTACGATGCGTGGGGGGAGTTTCACGCCAAGCAGCGGGCGTATGCTAGGCGCCACGCCCGCGATCTGGCCGGACGCGGCGTCCGCCCCCGACCGTGGACGTATGCCACGATGCCGCTGCGCGAGTTTCGCCGTCGTTACATCGCGCTCGATGCGCGGCGCGACGGTCGGCTCGGGCTGGCCCTATCGCTGGCGATGGCCTGGTATGAAGGGCAAGCCTACCGGCAGTTGGGGCAGATGGTCCGGCAGGGGCGTGAGGTGGGAGCGTCGTCGGATCGGGTGCCGCACGCCCCGCTCTTGCCAACACCGCTCTTTCGGCGCTTGCCTACCATTGATCTCTCGATCGTCATCGTCAGCCGCGACACGCGCGACCTCACGCTCGGGTGTCTGGCGGCGGTGGCCCGCTCCTTGGCGGGGGCGGGGGTGACGTGGGAGAGCATCCTGGTCGATAACGATTCGTATGATGGCACCGTCGTGGCGGTGCGCGCGGCGTACCCGGCCACCCGCGTGATCGAGGCTGGCGGGAATCGCGGCTTCGCGGTCGGCAATAATCTGGGCCTGCGCGAGGCTGCCGGGCGGGCGATCCTGCTCCTCAACCCCGACACGGAGCCGGTCGGTGACGCGCTACCGTGTTTGCTCGACGCCTTGCACGCCGACCCTGCCCTGGGGGCGATCGGGCCGACATTGCGCTACCCCGACGGTTCGCTGCAGGAGGCGCGGCGACGGTTCCCGACGCACCTGACGCCGT
>JAABUN010004018.1_pt1 | contig 21112 bp, 20 predicted proteins | sample 5559311 | NCBI WGS metagenome assembly JAABUN01 (sample SAMN10711877, study PRJNA513370) | rock metagenome | isolation source: Antarctica rocks | place: Antarctica: Victoria Land, Siegfried Peak sud
GAGGGTGGAGGCGCTGGCGCGGGAAGGCGGGGTGCCGGTCGTGCAGCTGGCGGCGATTGCGGCGGAGGCCGTGGCGGGGATCGCGGTCTATGAGCCGGAGGCGATCGTGGCGGGGTGCTTTCCGTGGCGGTTGCCGCCGGTGCTGCTGGGTCTGCCGAGGTGGGGATGTTTGAACGTGCATCCGTCGTTGCTGCCGGTGGGGCGGGGACCGGAACCGGTCTTCTGGACGCTGCGGCGGGGGGAGCGGCGGACGGGGGCGACGGTGCACGTGATGGACGAGGGGTTGGATACGGGGCCGGTGGTGGCGCGGGAGGCGATCGCGACGCCGGAGGGGTTGCGGGCGCCGGAGCTGGAGGAGCGCCTGATGGCGCTGGGAGGGCGGCTGGTGCTCGAGGCGCTGCCCAGGCTGGCAGCGGGAGAGATCACGCCACTGGCGCAAGATTCCACGCGGGCGACCGCGGCGCCGGTGCCAGCGGCGGGGGACTGGGTGATACCGACCAACCTTCCAGCGCGCTGGGCGTACACCTTCGGGCGAGGCGTGGCGACGCTGGGAGGGCCACTGGTAGTGCAGATTGGGGGGACGGGGGAGCGGTACGGGGTGCGGGACGCGCTGGGCTTTGGAGGGGAAGAGATGGACGAACGGGTGATGGATGAGGGAGACGGTGTGATGCGCGTGCGGTTCCGGCCGGGGTGGGTGCGATTCCGCGTGAGGTGAGGGTGCCGGTCGGATAGGGGTCGGTGAGCGGTTGGCGAGACTGGGTGGGGAGGCCTACTCGGTGGGGTCTTTGGCTTCGAGATCGCGGGCCATGCGGAAGCTGCCGGCGGTGAGGCCGCCGTCGACGGGGAGGATGGCGCCGGTGATCCAGGCGGCATCGGGGGAGGCGAGGAAGAGGGCGGCTGCGGCGACGTCGTCGGGCTCGCCGACGCGGCCGAGGGGGTACCAGGCGGCGAGCTCGTCGAAGATGGCCGGGTGGCGCTCGACGCGGGCGTCCCAGATGGGGGTGCGGATGGTGCCGGGACAGATGACGTTAGCCCGGACACCGTAGCGGCCGTACTTGATCGCCAGATTCTGGGTGAGATTGATCATGCCGGCCTTGGCGGCGCTATAGCCTTCTTCGCCGAGACCGGTCAGACCATTGACAGAGGCGATGTTGACGATGGCGCCGCGACGGCGCTCGATCATGCCGGGGAGGACGGCCTTGGAGCAGAGGAAGGCGCTCTTGAGGACGACGGCTAGGTTCCAATCCCAGGTCGGCTCGTCGATGGTCAGGATGTCGTCGCCCGCCGAGGCGGCGGCGTTGTTGACGAGAACGTCTATCCGGCCGTAGGTCTGCTTGGCGAGCGAAACGAGGGCGGTGACGGCGGTGGCATCGGCGACGTCCGTCTCGACGGCGAGTGCGGCACCTCCGGCGTGGACGACACGGGCCACGGTTTCCTCGGCGCCGGGAAGGTTGCGATCGGCGACGACGACGCGAGCGCCTTCACGGGCGAATCGCTCGGCGATGGCGCGGCCGATGCCGGAGCCGCCGCCGGTGATGAGGGCAATGGTGTCAGGGAGGGGCATGGGGGCGTCCTTGGGGTCGGAGGTCGGAGGTCGGAGGTCGGTCCAGCTGGGGCAGGTCGGGGGAGACTGGATGGGTTTTTAGGGCGAGGGTTGCTGGCTGTTGACCGCGACCATGCTTTCGAGGTGGCGGAGACTGCGCTCGACGTCGGCGAGAGGGTCGGTGGGGTGATCCTGCTCGACGATGTACCAGCGGGCGCCGGTGGTGGCGCCGGCGGGGAGGAGCTCCTTCCAGGGAAGCGTGCCGTTGCCGACGGGACGGTCGGCGCGGTCGGGGGCGGGGCCAATGTCTTTCAGGTGGAGGAGGGGGGCGCGGCGGGAGAGGCGGCGGAGGAGGGCAAGCGGATCGATGCCGGCGAAGGCGGCCCAGTAGAGATCGAGCTCGAAGCCGACGAGGGCGGGATCGGTTTGGACGACGAGAATATCGAAGAAGGTGTGGCCGGCGGCGTCGCCGGGAACGGCGGCGAACTCGAAGTCGTGGTTGTGATAGGCGAAGGCGAGTCCTTCGGCCTGGGCGGCGGCGGCGAAGCGGTTGAAGGAGGAGGCGAGGTCTGGGGCCTGGTCGGGTGCGCGGCGTTCAGGTGGCAGCCAGGGGACGACGGCGTACTGACAACCGAGCTGGGTGAGCTCGGAGAGGGCGGCGGGGAGGCGGGTCTCGAAGTGGACGAGGGGGACATGGGCGCCCATCGCCCGGAGTCCATATTCGTCGAGGGCGGCGCGGAGGTCGGGGATCGGAACGCCGCCGTAGCCGGCGAACTCCACGGCGCGATAGCCCATGTCCGCGACGCGACGCAAGGTGCCGAGGAAATCCTGAGCGGTGAGATCGCGGAGGGTGTAGAGCTGAAGGGCGATCGATTCCTGGGTGATGGTGGTCGTGCCGGCGGCGTTGGTTGGGTCGATCATGAGAACGTCGTCTCCAGGTCGAGCGCGCGGCCTTCGCGCACAGAGCGCTCGGCGGTCAGGATGATCTCAAGGACATGGCAGGCGTGCTCGGCGGTGAGAATCGGCGTCTCCTCGCCGAGAAGACAGGCGACGAAGTGAGCGGGGCCGGCCTGAATCAGATTGGGGACCGGGCCGGCGGTGGGCGGTGCTTCCTGGGTCCAGCTCGCGGGCGATCCCGAGCGCACGTCAGGGAGGAGGAGGTCGATCGGCTCGTCGATAGCGTACCAGAGGTCTTGGGAGATGCTGATGCTACCAATGGAGCCGTGGAGCTCGAGGGCGGGCGCCCGCGAGCGGGGGACGGCGAAGCTGGACAAGACCTGGGCAAAGGTCGCGTTGCCGAAATCGAGATGGAGGAGCATGTGGTCGTTGGCTTCGACCTCGATGGTCTGGCCGGCGCGGTCGGGGATGAGGACGGTGCGCTGGGGGATGGCGATGCCGCCGAAGGCCTCGACGCGACGGGCGGGTCCGAAGAGGCCGGTGATGGCGTGGAGAATATAGACGCCAGTGTCGAGCAGCGGGCCAACGCTTTTGCTGTAGAAGACGGCGGGATCGCCGCGGTAGTCGAGCCAGCCAGCCGGGCCCATGTTCGCCATCTGGCCGACCGCGAGCGTGGGGCGACCGAAGCGGCCGGCGGCGAGCTCATCGCGGAGCCAGCGGAAGCGGGAGGTGGCCATGACGCCGGGGGCGCAGAGGAGGAGGCGTTCCCGACGTCGGGCTTGGGCGATCAGAGCCTGGGCCTGGGGAACGTCGGAGGCGAGCGGTTTCTCCGAGAAGCAGTGGAGGCCGGCGTCGAGGGCGGCGGAGGTGATGTCGCGGTGGAAGGGAGCGGGGGTCAGATTGAGGATGGCGTCGAGACCAGGATGCGCGAGTAGATCGGGATAACTCGAGTAGACGCGAGCGCCGCCGGCTTCAGCGGCGAGCCGCTCGGCGCGCTCGGTTTGGGGATCGAAGCAGGCGACAACGCGTGCCCGGTCGGCAATCAGCGCCAAGCCCGGCAGGTAGGTGCGGAAGGCGACGTCGCCACAGCCGACAATCGCGAGGTCGATCACGGTCGCTCCCCCCTTCCCTCGGTCGCCGCCATTGAGTGGAGTGCCCGACGACGACCGGCACGATAACACACCTGGTGAGGCGGAGGGCCGGTTTCCAAGGGGAGGCGGACGGGAGCATTGGGGCGCGGTTGACAGCCCTTGGACCCCATGCTACATGTAGCCAAGTGCCTCTCGATCAACCGCAAAAGCCCGTCGGACGCGGGCGTTGTGTTCCGTCCCCGATGACGGGCGACACGGTCGTTGGAAGTAGGGCGCGCGGCAGCGGGGCAACGGCGCCTCGCGGTGATTACCACGAGGAGGAGATCCGATGAGCGACGAGGGGATCAAGCAGCTTATCGAAGAGGCGATTGATTTCCGTTATTCTCGGCGGCAGCTGCTCGCGCGGGCGGCCGCGCTCGGGCTCTCCGCGCCGGCGATTGGCGCGCTCCTGGCGGCGTCGCCGGCGTCGGCGGTGGCGCAGGCCGCGGAGAATCCACTGAAGGTCGATCCCAAAGCGCCGCTCGACGTGGTGATCTTCAAGGGCGGTTTTGGCGACGACTATGCGAAGTACGTCAACGACAAGCTGTACAAGAAGCTCTACGCGGACAGTCAAATCACCTATGCGGGAATCCAGCGGCTCGGTGAGCAGTTACAGCCCCGCTTTGTCTCCGGCAATCCGCCAGACGTGATCGATAACTCCGGCGCGGGCAACCTCGACAACGCGGCGTTGGTGGCCGAAGGGCAGCTCGCAGATCTGGCCGACCTGATGGCGGCACCGGCCTATGACACGGAGGGCAAGACGTTTGGCGAGACGTTAGTCTCAGGCTCGCAGGACACTGGAAGCTTTAACGGAAAACAGCTCCTGCTCAACTGGGCGCTGACGGTCGTCGGAGTCTGGTACAGCTCGACGTTCATGAAGTCGAAGGGCTACGAATACCCGAAGACGTGGGACGAGATGATGACGTTGTCGGCGGAGTTGAAGAGCTCGGGCGTGGCGCCGTGGGTCACGACCGGCGTGCACCCGCAGTACATGCGAGGCTTCGTCTTCGACCAGATGGTCTACAAGCATGACCCGCAGGCGGCGATCAACATCGACAACCTCGAGTCGGACGCGTGGAAGGCGCCGGCAGTGACGGACGTGCTGGAAGCGCTCTCGATGCTGGCCGACAAGGGCTACCTGCTTCAGGGATGGGAAGGGCTCGACCATATCCAGTCGCAGAATGAGTGGCTGCAGGGGAAGGGGGTTTTCCTTCCCTGCGGCACCTGGCTCGAGAACGAGATGAAGGACTCGATCCCGGCGGACTTCGACATGGTGGTCGCGCCGACGCCGTCACTGGCGGGAGACAAGATCCCGTTCGAGGGGATCATCGCCTCGGCGGGAGAGCCGTTCATCGTTCCGGCGAAGGGCAAGAACGTCGCCGGCGGCAAGGAGTGGCTGCGACTCCTCTTCTCGAAGGAGGGTGGGCGGTTCTTCGCCGAATCGACGAGGTCGCTCTCGGTCGTCCAGGGCTCGGGCGACGGGCTCGATCTGGGCACGGCCTTCGCCTCGACCCAAGCCGCGATCAACGCCGCCGGTAAGAACACCTTCCCGACGGCGCGCTACGGTGACTGGTACAAGGATTTGGCGGACGAGGCCAAGAGCCAGATGGCGGCGCTGTTGCAGAAGCGGGCCTCGATCAAGGAGTTCCAGGACGCGGTCCAGGAGGCGGCCGACACGGTCAAGGACGACGAGGCGATTCCGAAGTACACGCGGGAGGCGTAGGACGGAAGTTAGAGGGCAGAGGGCAGAGGGCAGAGGGCAGGAGTCAGACGGTGAGCGGCGTAACCGCTAGGTCGCCATGTATGGTGCCCCCAAGCAATCGTCGCGCGTTGATTGGTCACCACCCTTCGGATCGCCCGTTGGCGTCTGCCCTCTGCCCGCTAACTTCTGACTTCTGACTTCTGACTTCTGACGGAAGGCACGCTGGGGGCGGCGAGATGCACTACCAGAAGTACCGCCTCATCGTTCCGTTCCTGCTGCCGGCGATCCTGCTCTACGGCGTGTTCGTCGTCTGGCCGTACGTGCAGGCGATCTACGTCTCGTTGACGAGCTGGCGGGGGGTCTCGGCGAACCGGCCGTTCGTCGGACTGGACAACTACCGGCGGCTGCTGGACGACTCGCGGTTCGTGGAAGCGCTGAGCCGCAACGGGCAGCTTCTGATCGTTTTGCCACTCGTGACGATCGCGATCGCGCTGACATTCGCGGCGCTGTTCACGCAGGGGGGGCAGGCGATCCGGGGGGCCGGGTTCTACCGGATCGTCTTCTTCTTTCCCCAGGTCATTCCCGCGGTGATCGTCGGTATTCTCTGGAGCTACGTTTACACGCCGAACGTCGGGCTGCTCAACGGCATCCTGCGTAATGTTGGTCTTGGGAGCGTCCAGCGGTCGTGGCTGACCGACCCGGCGACCGTGCTGTGGGCGATCGTCGCCGTCGCGATCTGGTCGAGCGTCGGCTTCTACATGGTGATCTTCCTGGCAGCGATGCAGACTATTCCGTCATCGTTCTATGAAGCGGCCATTCTCGACGGCGCGAACCGGTGGACGTCGTTCAAGGACATCACCTTTCCGCTGATCTGGGAGACGATCAGGACATCGTTGATCTACCTGGCGATCGCGGCGCTCGACTTCTTTATCCTGGTGATCGTGGTCTCTGGTGGCAGCACCACGATGGGCGCGGAACGGGCTGAGGTCGCCGCGCTCTATCTCTACAACCAGGCGTTCGAGAAGAGTCGCTGGGGCTACGCGTCGGCGATTGGCGTCGTGCTGCTGCTTCTGACGATGCTCCTCTCGGTGGTGATCATGCGGCTGACCCGACGCGAGACGTACGAGTTCTGAGCGAGCGGGGAGGGACCGGCGGCCGGGTCGAGCGCAGAGCCGCGGCAACGGGCGGTGGACCGCGAGGCGTAGCCGCCAAGGAGCGGGAGGCGGGGAACGATGGACACGCCAGCGATCCGGCCAATCGAGGAGGCCCTGCCGTCGGTAGTGCGGGAGGGGCGGGGTGCGCGGGCGGGGGTCAGCGGTGGGACGGTGGCCGGTCTCGCCCAGATATTGCTCGCCGGATGGGCGGTGGCGGTCATCTTCCCCTTCGTCTGGATGATCGTGACATCGGTCAAGGCCGACCCTGAGATCCTGTCGAGCCCGTGGCGGTTGCCGGCGGCGATCCAGTGGGACAACTTCACGCGGGCGTGGACCGAAGCCCACATCGGGCGGTTTTTCCTGAACACGCTTCTGGTTCTGGCTGGCTCGCTGACGGGTACCCTGCTGGTTTCATCGATGGCCGCGTATGTCCTAGCGCGCTTCGCCTTTCCGGGGCGCAACGTCGTCTTCTACGGCTTCGTCGCCGGTCTGATGTTTCCGGTCTTTTTGGCGCTGGTGCCACTTTATTTCCTTGTCAACGACCTCCACATGCTGGGGACGTACCAGGGGTTGATGCTTGTCTATATCGCCTACTCCCTGCCCTTCACGATCTTCTTCCTGACCGCCTTTTTCAAGACGCTGCCGAACGAGCTGGGCGAGGCGGCGATCCTCGATGGCGCGAGCCAGTACCAGATCTTCTTCCAGATCATGCTGCCGCTGGCCACGCCGGGCTTGGTGGCGATGGGTATCTTCAACTTCCTCGGGCAGTGGAACCAGTTTCTCCTGCCACTGGTGCTGATGCCCGACGAGCACCGGTACCTCCTCTCGCAGGGGTTGTACTTTCTCGCCGTTCAACAGGGGTACCAGAACGACTACGGAGCCCTCTTCGCGGCGATGACGATCACGATGGTGCCGACGCTGATCGTCTACGTCCTATTCCAGCGGAGGTTGGAGGCGGGGCTGACGGCGGGGGCGCTGAAGGGGTGAGACGAGGACTGAGGACTGAGGACTGAGGGCTGGGGACTGAGGCATGGTTCGGGTGGGGATGCAGGCAAGAGGGGGGAAGGTTGAGGGAAGCGGCGGGGCGGCATGTGACGAGCGTGGTGAGGCCGGGGGATTTTGACGCGTTCTGGGCGGAGATTCTGGCGGAGGTAGGGGAGATTCCGCTGAACCCGACGATGGAGCGGGTGGGGATGCGCTCGACGCCGGAGGTGGACGTCTACGAGATCGGCTATGACAGCCTCGATCACTTGCGGATCGCGGGGTGGTACTGCGTGCCGCGGGAGAGCTACCTCGCGCCGCCGTATCCGGGGTTGCTGATCGTGCCGGGGTATATCTCGGAGCCGACGTTGCCGAAATCGTGGGCGAAGCTCGGCTACGCGGCGGTCGGGGTCGCGCCGCGCGGCAAGCTCCGTTCCAACGGTTCGTTCAACCCGGGCTATCCCGGTTTGCTGGTACGGGATATCGTCGATCATTACACGTATGGCTACCGCGGCTTTTACGTCGATGCCTGCCGGGCGGTCGATTTTCTGCGGACGCGGCCGGAGGTAAATCGCGACCGGATCGGGGTCCACGGGAGCAGTCAAGGCGGGGCGTTGACGATTACGACGGCGGCGCTGCGGGCGGACGCGATTTCGTGCGGGGCGGCGGGGGCGCCGTATCTCTGTGGGTTCATGGACGCGGCGTCGTTGACGGAGTCGTATCCGTACGAGGAGATCAACGAGTATCTGCGACAGTATCCGGAGCGGGAACGGCGAGTGCGGGAGACGGTGGCGTATTTCGACGGGATCAACTTCGCGCCGTCGGTCCGCTGTCCGATGCTCGTCTATGTGGGACTTGGGGATGATGTCTGCCCGCCGGAGACGGGGTACGACCTCGACCGGGCGTTGACGTGTCCGAAGGAGCTGCACGTCTATCCGCGGTGCGCTCACGACGCCGGAAGCTATTGGGAGACTGCGAAGGTGGAGGCGTTTTTGGCGTCGCATTTGGGGCCGGCGGGTGGAGACGACGGTAGGGTAGGGAACCTCGGGCGAAGGGCGTCGGTCGCGAGTGGGGGGCGATCCGGCGCGGGACCGACCAGGTGACGCTTGCGGCGGAAAGTTCCCAGGCGGGACGGTCGGGCGAAGGCGGCGAGGAATGCCGCACGCTTCGTGAGGAAAGGAATGCGTGTGGATCGGGAGCGGTCGGGGAACGGAGAGGGCGCGGCCCGGCTCGTCGACCTGAGCCACGTGGTCGAGGATGGGATGGTGACGTATCGGGGTCTGCCGGCACCGATCGTTTGTGACTTCCTGAGCCGCGAGGCGTCGCGTGCGCTCTACGCGGAGGGAACGGAGTTTCACATCGGGAAGATTGAGATGGTGGCGAATACCGGGACGTATCTGGATAGTCCGTTCCACCGGTTCGCCGAGGGGAAAGACCTGGCGCAGTTGGAGCTTAGCGCGGTGGCGGAGCTGGCGGGCGTTGTTGTCCGGGTGGGGAACATCGGGGGGCGGGTCATCAGCGAGAGGGTCGTAAGGGAAGGGCTGGCGGGTCGCGATCCGCGGGGTGTGGCCGTGCTGGTCCAGACCGGGTGGGACGTCCACTGGGGGACGGACCAGTACTTCGAGGGACACCCGTATGTGGAGGCGGCGGCGGGGGAGTATTTGGCACGGGCTGGGGTGGCGTTGGTCGGGATCGACTCGCTCAATATCGACGACATCGAGGATGGACGGCGACCGGTGCATACGGCGTTGCTGGGAGCGGATATTCCGATCGTCGAGCATCTGTGCGGTCTCGATCAGCTGCCGGCGGCGGGCTTTCGCTTCTCGGCGGTGCCGGTTAAGGTGCACGGGATGGGGACGTTTCCGGTACGCGCATGCGGGGTCATCCCAGCGTGACGTGGTCGCGTGGGCGGGATCGTTGAATGGGGGCGCGCTCGGAAACCTCATCGGCCAGAGGATCTGGGGGCGACACGGAAGCCAGGGGTCTACCCAGCTTGGGCGTTGGCGGCGTTCGCGCTCACGGCGGCATTGGCGGCTCTCAGCCCTTGCCGGCGGAAAGCCCTTACCCCCTACCGCCCAGAGGGCACCCGGCCGATGCACGGGAACGGCCCTCACCCCCTACCCCCGCCCAAAGGGCACCGGCCCGATGCGCGGGAGAGGGGACGTCGGCGGCGACGCGGGGGCGGGGCACGCACCAAGCGACCGGATGTCGCGTGAGTGGGGGCGGGCGGCGAAGGGGAGGTGGATGGCGACCACGGTGGATGGGAGACGGGCCGACTTTGACGGCTACTGGGATGAGGTCGACCGTGATCTGGCGCGTTTCGCGATGGCGCCGGAGCTGACTGAAGCACCGAGGCGATCGACGGATTTCGCCCAGGCGTACGACCTGCGGCTGACGAGCTCGGGGCCATACCGAATTTTTGGCTTCTACAGCGTGCCGAGGGGAGGCGGTCCGTTTCCGGCGCTGCTGCAGACGCCTCGCTATGGGAGTGTCAACAATCCGCCCCACGCGGACGATCGGCGGCGGTACGCGACCCTAACGGTGATGCACCGCGGGCAGCGGCGGGCGGATGAGCCGTTCGCCGCCGCGTATCCGGGACTCCTGACGGAGGGAATCGAGGATCCGGCGCGCTACATCTACCGCGGGATCGTCGCGGATTGTTTGCGGGCGGCGGAGTTCTTGTTCAATCGAGCGGAGGTCGATCGGGAGCGGATCGGGGTGGTGGGCGATGATCTGGCGCTGATCACCGCGGCGAGGCGACCGGTTTTCGCGGCGTTGGTGGTCAATTCGCTGATGTTCTACCGGCTCGGCGAGGCGCGGCGGCGGACGGACGCGTACCCAGTCGAAGAAGTGAATGACTACGTGCGAGGTTTTCCAGGGGCCGAGCCAGGGGTGGTTCGGACGCTGGGCTACGTCGAGCCACGGTATCACGCACACAGGGTGACCGCTGACACGCTGTTGGTGGAGGGAGACGCGGGGGCGATTGGCGGGCGGGAGTGGCTCGCGCCACTGGCTGGCGCTCTTGGGGGAGCGGTCGAAGGGTATCCGTTGACACATGAGGGTGGGACGGACCACGACGCGATCGACGAGTGGCTGGCGGGGCGACTCGGGGTGGAGGCGAAACTGCGATTGTGGGAGGCGGCCCGATGAGGGCGGCGAGCGTGTACGAGGAGCTGGGGATCGAGCCGGTGATCAATGCGGCGGCGACGTTGACGCGGCTCGGTGGGTCCAGGATGCCGCCGCCGGTCGTTGCGGCGATGGGTAGGGCGGCAGAGTCGTTCGTCGATCTTCCGGAGCTTCAGCGGCGGGTGGGGCAACGGATCGCGGCGTTGACGGGAAACGAGGCGGCGTACGTGACGTCAGGGGCGGCGGCGGGGATCGTGCTGGCGGTCGCGGCCTGCGTCGCGGGGACCGATCCGGAGTTGGTCGCCGCCTTTCCGTGCCGGCCCGGCGCGGACCAGCCAGAGGTGATCGTGCACCGTAGCCAGCGGAACGGCTACGACTACGCGGCCCGCCAGACTGGGGCGAGGATGGTCGAGGTCGGCGAGACGACCGCGGAGCTGAGGACGGCGATGACGGAGCGGACGGCGTGCGTCCTCTGGTTCGCCGGGGAGCACTACGCGGCTGGAGCGCCGCCGCTGGCGGAGGTGATCGCGGTGGCGCGAGATGGGGGTGTGCCGATCATCGTCGACGCGGCGGCGCAAATTCCAACGCTGGCGAACCTCTGGCGTTTTACGCGGGAGATGGGGGCGGACGCGGCGATCTTCAGTGGGGGAAAGGGGTTGCGGGGGCCGCAGAGTAGCGGCCTGGTGTTGGGCCGGGCGGAGATCATCGAGGGGTGCCGGGCGAACGGGAACCCGAACTGCAGCATTGGCCGGCCGATGAAGGCGGGCAAGGAGGAGCTGGTGGGGTTGCTGGCGGCTGTGGAATAGTCGCTGGCACAGGACGAGGGTGGCGTCATCAGCGGGTACGAGGCGGCGGTCGAGGGGTGGATCGCGGGGCTGCGAGATATTCCAGGGGTGATGGCGGAGCGGGGGTATCCGAGCGAGGCGGGGCAACCACACGGGCGGGCGATCGTCCGGTTCACGCCGTCATGTCCTTGGACGCGGGACGGCGTGATCGAAGCACTGTGGAACGGCACGCCGCGCGTCGCGGTCGGGATTCCGCTGGGCGCAGATGACGCGATCGCGCTGAACCCGCAGACTTTGGAGCCGGGGGAGGCTGAGACGGTGCTCGCCCGGCTGAGGGAAGTGCTGGCGATGGGGCCGGCGGGCGCGGAACGACGGGTTGGGTGAGCTGACTCGCACGTGGCGGCTCTGCGCTCGATCGCTCGGCGTTGGTGGGGCGTGGTTGTGCGCTCGATCGCTACAGCGATGCGAGCGGCGGGCGGAGCGGGCGAGGTGATGGGCAGTTGGGAGGGAGAGGCGATGCCGGGCTAGGACGCTGGGATGCGGACGGGAGCGACCGAGGGCGATGGGTGTTGGAGAGAGAGGAGACGCGATGACGCCGGAAGAGAAGCTGAAGGAACTGGGTATCGAGCTGACGGAGGCGACGAGTTTTCATCCCGCGATGGCGGTCGGGGTGATGACCGGGAACTTGCTGTATCTGTCCGGGACGACGCCGCCGGACCGATCCGACAAGCAGTGGCGGGGACGGGTCGGGGAGACCTACTCAGTCGAGGAGGGGTATCAGGCGGCGCGTGAGTGCGCGATTCAGCAACTGGCGATGGCGAAGACGGTGCTCGGGGAGCTCAGCCGGATCAAACGGGTGGTGAAGGCGCTGGGAATGGTGAATAGCGCGCCGGGCTTCGGTGACCAGCCGCGGGTGATGCACGGCTACTCAGAGCTGATGCACGAAGTATTCGGTGAGCGCGGGGTGCATGCGCGGTCGGCGGTCGGGATGCAGGGGTTGCCGTCGAACGCGCCGATCGAGGTGGAGACGATCTTCGAGGTGGAGTAGGGGCGGAGGGGGGCGAGTAGGACGAGGGGGGCGAGGAGGACGAGGGGGGACGAAGGAGGACGAGGGGGCGAGGAGGCTGCGCGATGGGGAGGGTGAAGACAGCGGGACGTCGTGGATGACGTGGACGGGCGGGCGGAGGCGATGTGCGGTGCCCCTTCAGGGTGCGCGTTCCTGTTGCATGTGGAGGCGGCGGGGCTGACAGCGGAGGTGGCGGCGGACCCGGCGGTCGCCGTGTATGTGGCCGCCGTGGCCTGGAGCGAGGTCTAGCCGTGGAGCGGCGATCACGACGAGATGGTGGCGCGGGAGCTGGTGGAGGGGGCACGATTGGCCGGGTTAGCCCGGGCGATTCTGACTCAGCCAGAGGCGGCCTGGTGGTTCGAGCCGATCGATCGTGGCAGTCAGCTTTGGATATCCCAGACCAAGGAGCGGCCCAACCCGGCGGCGGTCGTGACTCCGACTGGGGAACCTGACAGCTGGGAACGCTACGCCCAAAAGCCGCGCGGCGGCCTCCATACGTCGACCGGCGTCGATGGGACGAGCTCGGTTCTCCCCACTTTGGCCGCCGGTACGAGCGACTATGCGGTCGACGTGTCGTTGCCTGTCACCTTCTATCGTCTTCAAATAGCGGCCGATGCACGCGTCTTCGAGGTCGATGGTTCGCGCGCCTGGCGTTCCTTCTGCTTGAGCTACCCCGCCACGGGCGAGGACGGTCGAGTGGTAACGAACTGGGCGGCCGCGGCACGTGATTGGGATGCCGTTCACACGAGTCTTGGCGGAATGTTGGTGGCAGAGCAGGTCCGGGTTGACGGTGCCGCCGGTTGGACGGAGCACAACGGGTGGGACTTCGAACAGACCGTCTGGTTGCGCTGGGGTTTCACCGAGGCCACGGCGCTCGGCGAACTGACCGGGTACCCGGATTACCCCGTCGCTCTCCGACAGCCGGCGGCGTTCCTGCTTGACGGGGAGAAGCCATGGCGCAGGGTGATTTCGTTTGCGGCGGATTCGGAGTGACACGAAATACGGCGTCTGGATCAATCCACGGCGGTTGCCAGCGGGTGCCAACCCGATGCGCGGGAGAGGAGACTCCGTCCGCGAATCTTGGGGGGACCTATCACTGGACCGGATTCGTTCTCGGCCGCACGCGTTGCCCATACGGGACCGAACCGGTGCGCGGGTGAAGAGGGCGCGGGAGTAGCCACGCTGGAAGCTCTTCAATAAGCCGGGTTCCGGATCACGCCTCTGGAGGAGGGCTCGTCGTGTCCGAGAGTTCGGCAATGGCGGTTAGGGCCTGGCCGATGCGCTGCCGGAGCGCGGCGGCGGCTTCGGGTGGCCAGGGATAGAACCCCTGACCGGTTTTGAGACCGAGCTCGCCCCGCTCCACGCGCTCGCGGAGGAAGGGAGAGACCTCGGGGGAGGAGGCGATCTCGGGGAAGAGTTGCACGGCGACGGCGAGGTAGACGTCGAGGCCGGCGGCGTCGGCGATCTCGAAGGGACCAGCGGTGGCGAGGCGGCGGCCGAAGCCGGTTTTGACGATGATGTCGACATCTTGGGGGCTGGCGATGCCCTGATCGACGATTGAGAGCGCTTCGCGGAGCAGGGCGTTCTGGAGCCGGTTGCCGACGAAGCCCGGTGCTTCCTTCTGGACGATGGCCGGGCTCTTGCCGAGCCGCCGGTAGAGGTCATCCATGGTCGCCATCGTCTCGTCGGAGGTTTGGGGACCCCGGACGAGCTCGACGAGGGGGAGGAGGTGGGGAGGGTTGAAGTAGTGGGCCACGAGCACGCGGTCGGGTCGGCGGGTGGCGGCGGCAAGCAGGCTCGGCATGAAGGTCGAGGTGTTGCTGGCGAGGATGGTGTGGGGCGGCGCCGAAGCGTCGAGATCGCGGAAGATCGCCTGCTTGAGCGCGAGGTCTTCGTAGACCGCCTCGATGACGACATCCGCGCCGGCGACGGCGGCGCGCAGATCGGTCCCGGTCTGGATGCGGGAGCGTGTTGAGGTCGCCGCGTCGGGCGAGAGGCGGTTCATCCGTTGGAGCAGGGCGAGATTCGCAGCGATGGCGCGTTGCGCCTGTTGTAGCTGCTCGTCGCCGCGGTCCTGAAGATGGACGTGATAGCCCTTGGCGGCGAATTCGAGGGCGATGCCGTGGCCCATCAAGCCGGCGCCGATGACCGCGATGCGGTTGATATTGGCGGCGTTCATGGCGCGCTCCCGTTCAGGTGCCGCGGGTCGGGAGGGCTACGCCTTGAGGGCGCCTTCCTGGAGACCCTTCATGTACCAGCGTTGGGCGACGGCGAAGGCGATCAGACCGGGGGTGATGGCCATGACGTAAACGGCGGCGAGGCGGGGCCAGACCCAGGCGCCCATACCACCGGACGCGGTCGCGAGGACGACGGGGAGGGTGCGGGCCGATTGCTCGGTCATGAGGGTCGAGGCGAGGAGGTATTCGCCCCAGGCGGTGACGAAGTTGACGATGATGACGACGACAATGCCATTGCTGACCAGGGGGAGCATGACGCCAAGGAGCATGCGGACGGGGCCGGCGCCGTCGATGCGGGCGGCATCGGCGATCTCCTTGGGGACGGTTTCGAACATGCCGCGCATGATGAAGACGGAGAGGGCGAGACCGAGGGTGACGTAGGGGAAGATCAGACCCCAGGTGACGTTGATCAGGCCGAGGCGGCGCTGAATCTCCCAGATGGCGATGATGGCGGTGACGCGGGTCGGGAAGAACATCGAGGCAACGAGCAGGGCCAGGACGATGGCCCGGCCGGGCGTGCGGAGGTGGACGAGAGCGTAGCCGGCGAGGATGGCGCAGATGGTCGTGATGACGACGGTGCCGGTGGTGACGAGGACGCTGTTGAGGAAGTTTTGAGGGAGGGTCTCGATCTTTTGCAAGGAATAGCTGTAGTGGCCGAAGTCGAAGACCTTGGGCCAAATCTCATTCTGGTAGGCGTCCGGGAGCGACTTGACGGAGAGGAGCAGCACCCAGGCGATCGGAAAGAGGATGATGATGGCGAAGATCGCGAGGACGACGTGGCGGGCGATGGTACTCCAGCGGGGAAAGCGGCGAGGGCGCCACTCCTCGATCCGTGGCTGTGCCCGTTCTTGACCGCGAGCTCCGGTGATGTCGGCGACGACCATGGTTTGCTCCTGAGTGCTGAGGACTGAGGACTGAGGACTGAGGACTGAATGTAGATCGCGGTTAGTCGCGGGAGCGGAACGCGTAGAAGAGGCCGGCGACGACGATCAGCATGGCGATGGTACCGATCCAGCCAACGGTGGCGGCGTAGCCCTGGGCGCGGTCTCCAATCTGGAAGGCCAGGTCCCACATGTAGACGGTCCAGGTGTAGGTGGGGCGCTGTTGGTTGAAGGCGCCCATGATTAAGTACTCGTCGATGACGGCCATGGCGGTGCCGAAGCGGAGAACGACGAGGACGAGGATGATGGGCCGGAGGCGGGGGAAGGTGACGTTCCAGAAGAGTCGCCACTCCCCGGCGCCATCGACGCGGGCGGCGTCGGGGAGATCTTTGGAGATCGTCGCCAGGCCGGCGAGGAAGAACATCGTGTGGTAGCCGAGGCCCCACCACCACTCCATCACGGCGAGCGCGGGGAAGACGAGGCGGGTATTGCCAAGCCACTGGGGCTGGGAATAGACGTTATAGAGATGGAGGACGTCGACCAGGAGCCAGTTAATCGGACCGATGTAGAGGTCGTACATCCATTTCCAGAGGACGAAGATGAGAGGGCCGGGGATCATCGAAGGGATCAGGAGGACGAGGCGGTAAAAGGTGGCGACCTTGTTGTTGGTGATGCGGTCGATGAGGACGGCGAGGAACATGGGGATAAAGATCATGCCGGGGAGGAAGAGGGCAGTGAAACCGGCGGCGCGGAGCAATCCCTTGCGAACCAGTGGGTCGGCGAACGCCTCGCGATAGTTGCGCAGCCCGATCCAATGGGTCGACTGGGAGGTGCGGAGGAAGTGGTAATCGGTGAACGAGAGCCAGGCGACGCGGACGATGGGGTAGAGCTGCCAGCCGAGGAAGAGGACGATGGTCGGCAGGAGGAAGAGCCAACTGGCGGGGAAGGAGGCGAGCTTGGATCGCCGTTGGAGCGACGTGGTGGTCGGGAGGGCGCTGATCGCGCGTGCCATGGCGTTCCTAGAGGGACCGGCGCGCCCGGTGGGCGTCGCGGGATGGCGAACGAAGGTTTCGGAAATGGCACCGGCGGGCGCATTCGCGGGCTTGAACCAACGGGGCGGGCGTTAGTCGGTGGGACCGTCGCGGAACATCAATAGCTGGCGGCTTGCAGATGGGACTGAGGACGGATGCGTGTGGATGTCCAACCGCCGTAGTCGTGACGGACGAGAGCGGATGCTTCTCGCATCTTGGTTGAGCGCTGGGCGGGAACTGGCGCGCCGAGGGGCGGCGCGGCCGTGGCGGAGCGAGGACGAAAACGTCCTCGCTCCGCCAGCGGTCTAGGCCCCGGCCTTCTTCAACTGGTCCATGACCGCCTGCTCGGCCGACTGCATCGCGGTCTTGGCATCCTTGACCTCGCCCTTGAGGTACTTGACGTACTCTGGGGCGGCGCGGTCGAACTGGGAGATGCTGAGCTTGGTCGGGGTGATCGCCTTGGCGGCGGAGAGACCATCGTAAATGTTGATGGCCCAGTCGGTCAGCCAGGGGGGGCGATTCGCCTTGTAGTCCTTCCAGATTGATTGGTAGACGGGGAGCTGCCCGACGGCGGTCTCCTTCGGTGGGGCGCCGGTGATGGAGTGCTCCCAGATGCGCTGATCGTGGGTCAGCTTATCCATGTAGGTGGCGGCCTCCTTTTTGTTCTTCCCATATTTGAGAAGGACGGCGCCGGTGTCCCAGAAGACGGTGCCGCCGGCGCCGCCGGTGGCCTTGGGCAGGGAGGCGAGGCGGAGCTTGGAGGGATCGGGCCAGGTGCCGGCGAAGCGGAGGTGGGCATTCTGGTACTTGATGTAGTAAGCGGCTTGCTGGGCGGCGAAGGCTTGCTCGTCGGGGTTGCCGTTGACCCCGGCATCCGCGGTGCCCTCGTTGAGGACATCCGGATTGGCCAGCTCGGTCATCTGCTTCATGATCTCCAGGGCCTGAACGGCGGCGTCGCTGGACCACATAAAGGTGCCGTCCTCGGCGTAGACGTCGGTGCTGATCGAATGGGTGATGGGGATGAGCGACCGCCAGGGGTGGAAGTCGAAGGTGCAGCCGAAGGGGGCGGCGCCGCTCTCCTTGATCTTCTTGGCGTTGGCGAGGTATTCGTCCCAGTTCGCCGGCGCCTTCTCCGGATCGAGCTCGGCCTTCGCGACGAGGTCGGAGTTCCAGCCCTGGATCGTGACGTCGAGGAGGAAGGGCCAGACGTAGAACTTGTCCTTATAGGTACCCTCGGCCCGGATGGATGGGGCGACGTCGTCGAGGAGCCCGGCGGGAAGGTACTCGTCCCAAGGCTCGATGACGTCGGACTCGACAAGCTGGATCATCTCCAGGAAGGGGGTGACACCGATGTAGAGATCGTAGGTGCTGGTCTTGTCGCGGGCCTCGGTGACGAAAACATCGGTGCTGAAACGGGCGCTCGGCGCGACTTCGACATCAAGGGGGAAGGTCTTCTTGAAGTCCTCGTCGTGCTGCTTGATCGGGGAGTGAAGGTTGAGGATCCAGTCGTAGTAGGTGACGGAGAGGGTGCCTTCTTTGGTCTGGGCGAGGGCGCCCTGGGTAGATGCATGGGCAAGGGCGGCGACGAGGGGGGCGCTGAGACCGAGGGCGGCGGCGCGGCGCATCAGCTCACGGCGGCTGGCGCGGCCGGCGAGGGCGTCGGCAAAGAGCGCGCGGGCGGGGTGTTCGTGGGGCACGGTGACCTCCTCTATCCTACCGAGACGGGCCGTCGCGTGGCGGCCGACGCGCTGTCATTGGGTCAGGAGGGCTCTGGGAGTCTCCTTCTACCCCGATGGCGATCGTGGGTCTATCGTCGGCGGATTGTAGGAAGCGCGTCAGCGAGTGTCAACTGGGTCATCTTTTTAGGGAGGCTCGAGGGCCGAGAAGAGCGGGTGAGCGTGGGATGAGGGCGAGGTCTGGCGCGGGGGGGCGGCGATGCGGGACTTGTTCACGGCGCAGCCTGGGGCAGGGCACTGGCGGTCGCTGGCGCCGTTGGCGTGGGCGCTTGAGCGGGAGGGGCACGAGGTCGCGTTCGCGACGACCCCGACGTTTTGCGGGATCATCGCGGAGTACGGGTTTCGCTGCTTTCCGGCAGGGATCGACGATTGGGTCGAGCCGGCTGGATCGCGGCGGACTCAGGCGGCGGCGAGGCGGGAGCCAGCGCAGGCCGAGGCGGTCTGGGTCGAGCAGTTCGCGGGATCGAGGGCGGCAAGGACGCTGCCGGACCTGCTAAGGATTGGGGAGGTTTGGCGACCGGACGCGATCGTCCGGGAGATCAGCGAGTTTGCGGGGTGCATCACGGCGGAGCGGTTGGGGGTGCCGCACGCGGCGGTCCAGATCTCGGCGTTGCGACCGCTGTTGGAGCGGGCGATCGCTGGACCGCTGAACCGGCTGCGGGAAAGTGTTGGGTTGCCACCGGACCCAGCCCTGGAGATGCTGTACCGGTATCTGCTGCTGTGCCCGGTGCCACCGAGCGTTCAGGACGCGAGCAGGCCGTTGCCGGCGGCGGCGCGTGCCGTGGGCTACGTACCGATCGATCGTGAACCTGGCGATGACGGTCTGCTGCCGGGGTGGGTTGGGGAGGTGCGGGGGAGACCGCTTGTTTTCGCGACGCTGGGGACCGCCTATAACAGGACGCCGGGCGTGCTTGCGGCGATCGTGGAGGCGCTGGGCGACGAGCCGGTGACGCTGCTCGTGACCACGGGTGATGGGGGGGAAGTCGCGGAGCTTGGGGCGCCACGGCCGAATGTGCATATCGAACGTTATGTTCCACAGAGTTTGATCTTCCCGCAGTGTGATGTTGCGATCACGCACGGTGGGTTTGGGACGGTGATGACAGCGCTCGGTCAGGGACTGCCACTGGTGGTGATACCAATTGCCGCTGATCAACCGGACAACGGGCGGTGCTGTGCTGAACTTGGGGTGGCGGTGGTGGTCGCTCCGGATCGGCGCACGCCGGAGGTGATCCGGGAGGCGGCGAGAACGGTGTTGGGGGATGGGAAGTATCGGGAGCGGGCGGAGAGGCTGCGGGACGAAATGCGCGGGTTGCCGGACCTCGGCTACGCGGTCCGGCTGGTGGAGCGGTTGGTGGCGGAGAGGAGGCCGCTGAGAAGTTCAGGGTAGTGAGGGCTGCAGCGGCTTGGCGCGGTAGAGGAGGGGAGACGGACCAGGCTGGCACCTTTTGTGCAGCAGGGTAGGATGGACCATCGGTGAATATCGGAGAGGAGACGAAGGGTGGCGGTCAAGTTTGGGGTGTTCGTGCCGCAGGGCTGGCGGATGGATCTGGTCGATATCAAGGACCCGGTCGAGCAGTTCGAGGCGATGACGAAGGTGGCGCAGGCGGCTGACCAGGAGCCGAACTGGGACTCGATCTGGGTCTACGACCACTTCCACACGGTGCCAGAACCGACGATGAAGACGACCTTCGAGTGCTGGACGACTACGGCGACGCTGGCGCGCGACACGGAGCGGGTCAAGATCGGGCAGATGGTCGGCTGCAACGGCTACCGAAACCCGGCGCTCTACGCCAAGATCGCCTCGACGGTCGACGTCGCCAGCCACGGGCGGCTCTACGCCGGGTTTGGGGCGGGGTGGTACGAGCACGAGTGGCGGGCGTATGGCTACGGTTTCCCGGAGGTGCCGGAGCGGATGCGGATGTTCCGGGAGGCGTGCGAGATCATCCACAAGATGTGGACGGAGGACAAACCGACCTTCTCGGGGAAGCATTACACCATCGACGGGCCGATCAACGAGCCGAAGAACGCGGGCGGGAGCGCCGACAAGAAGATCCCGCTCTGGCTTGGCGGCGGCGGTGAGAAGGTGACGTTGAAGCTGGTGGCGCAATATGGCGACGCCTGCAACGTGGGTGGTGGGGACGCGGAGGTCGTGCGGCAGAAGCTGGAGGTGTTGAAGGGACACTGCGACGCGGTTGGCCGCGACTACGGGGAGATCGTAAAGTCGACGAGTATCAACGCGTTTCTGGTGGAGCCGGGGGTCGACCGGGAGAAGGCGACGGCACAGGCGCGGGGCGAAATGTCGCACGAGGAGTACAGCAAGAGCTTCTGGGTCGGGACGACGGACGAGATCGCGGAGCGGATCCAGCCGCTGGTGGACGCGGGCGCCGAGTACATCATCGTCTACCTGCCGCGGCTGGCCTACGATCAGGAGCCGCTGCGACGGTTCGCGCGGGAAGTGGCGCCGCGGTTCGCGTAGGGGGGAGTAGGACGAGGGGGGTCGCTGCGCTCCAGGGGGACGAGTAGGACGGGGGGGGGCGAGGAGGACGGGAGTCAGGAGTCAGGAGTCAGGAGTCAGGAGTTGAGGAGAGGCGGGCGCACTCCCTAGCTCCACATCAGCGTGATTTCACTCGATGGATGGACGACTCTCCCGGTCAGACGGCCGCACCGTGTGGACGGTCCCAAACGGCCCTCACCCCCTGACCCCTCTCCCGATGCGCGGGAGAGGGGAGAACTTTAGGTGCGAGTGGCTGTGGGCGTCGGGGACAGGGAGCGCGGTGCGCGGTCACGGCAGGGATAGGGCTGCTAGGAGACGACGGGGAGGGGCTCGGGGGAACCGGGGTGAG
>JAABUN010004019.1_pt1 | contig 21105 bp, 14 predicted proteins | sample 5559311 | NCBI WGS metagenome assembly JAABUN01 (sample SAMN10711877, study PRJNA513370) | rock metagenome | isolation source: Antarctica rocks | place: Antarctica: Victoria Land, Siegfried Peak sud
CATTCAAAAAAACAATTAACAGATCAACTGATGGAATATATCAAAACATATAACAAAGAAAGAGCTAAACCCTTTCAATGGACATATCAACCAGATTAATTCGCATATTTAAAGATTATGACACTAGTATGAAGATATTTATATGATAATGTAAAGAGTTGTGTTTTATTTTTTTTGAAACCACGTTGATAATTTAACCCAGCATCGTATCCAAGGTCAGTATTTTTTTTAGCAGTATACAATGAATAAGATTGATTCAATGATCCTGCATTATTAAAAAGCTGTACCAATTGGTTATTTTTTTGATGACTGGTACTTGTATTGATGCCCAAACTGGCGGTGAGGAGATTAAGAGAATCGAATTCAAAACTTAATAAAGAATTACCATAAGTTTGATTACCATTATACTGTTTGTCTCCTATTTGCCGAAGTTCAATGAAGGCAGGAATAATCTGTAAGAGCGAAAGATTGAAAGAGGAAAGAGGTACTGTTTCCCAAGATGAACCTCCAAAGCCTGATAAACCAAACTTCCCTTTTTTTAAGTTTATAGATCCACTTATAGCCGAAAAAAGATTACTATAGTTTGCATTAACCGAACCACTATAACCATCTTTTAATTTCTTATTTGTAACAATATTAATGATACCCGCTAATCCTTCACTTTCATATTTGGCAGGTGGTACCGTTATAACTTCAATTTGCAAAATGTTAGAAGCGGCTATCCCTTTTAATACATCTCTAAGGTTTTTCGATGAAAGTATGGATGAATTCTTGCCATCCAGCAACACTTTAAAATTTGTATTTCCTTTGAATTGAATTTGATCATCTGCAGTTAAGGATATGAAAGGAACTTTTCTCATCATTTCGAGCATATTGAAGACTTTACTCTCTGGATCTTCCTGTAAATTATATATAATATATATATAATACGATCAATCTCTTGAGTAATCAAAGGTTTTTTTGTAATTACTGTTACTTCTCCCAATCGTTTTATTTTTTGTGCTAAAATAATTTTTCCAAGGTCAGTATCATAGTGTAATGAATCAAAAAGATCAACATTAATTATTTTTGATTGATAAATTGGGGTGAAAGTCAAAAATGCAAAAATGATTTCAAAATCTATTTTGGAATATTTCACTACTTTTAAGAATTTTTTTATACCAATAATAATATGTACGGAGATAGAATAAAATATTTTAGAAAACAAAAAGGATTAAGCCAGGCAGAAATGGCAGAAAAACTTCATATTACTCCAGCTGCTTATAGTAAAATAGAAACCAATCGTACCAATTTAGCCACAGTTGTGTTAGAAAAAATTGCTGATGAGCTGGAAGTTTCTCCCTTAGCAATAATGAAAGAAGATCCCGTAGTAGTAAATTTTAATGATAGCGCTAATAATCATAGTACAGTTAACAGTTGGATTAATGCAGAAACCGTTTTTAATTATCAAAAAGAATTAGTAGATAAGTTACATGCAGCTAAGGATGCGGAAATAGAAACATTAAAGCAAACTATAGAGAACTTACAAAAACTATTACAACAGCAAACAGGCGTTATTGAAAAACTAAGTAGCAGAAAATAAAAATCTTCGTAAGCATTTATCAAAAAGTTTTTAACCGTTGCCGCCGCTGTTGCTGTTCTTCACCAACAGCTTAGTCCTCATCTATTATTTGCAGGTGAAGAACACCCTGCAAAGGCGAGATTATTAACAAGGAATAAGTCAAGTATAAATGAAGCAAAACTTACTTCTCCAATAATCCTTCATTCTTCCACCGAACAAAAATGTTGATAGTAGAATCTGATAGTTTAGGATGCCGCGAAGGCATAAATCCTTTTTGGTTCGGGTTCTTTCGTATGCGGGTAAGTATAGAGTCTATATCAGTTTTTACGGCAGTATAATTATTATATGCTTTTTTCTTTCCCTCGGGAGGTATATGGCAAGGAGAACAACTGTTCATAACAATAGGCTGAATATTATTAACGTAAGTTACCTTTCTGTTTTTACCTGAATTTGCTTTATGGGTTGATGTACAAAATTGTAAAATGAATGCAAAGAAGACTATTAAAATAATGCAGATTTTTTTCATTCGGTAAGCATTGAGTTGATTATGACATGATTTAGGGAAAGATAGTAAGATTTGATAAGAGGCAATTGAGCTTTCAAAGAAATAAAATAAACCCTGTTTAAAGTATTTTTTATTACCTTAGAAATGTAATTTTTAGTGACAATAACATGATTTTGATGAAGATTACCAAAGACTAATAATAACGATAAAGCTGCTGGTGATTTTATTAGGATTAAAATAATTCAGGTAGTAAATATCTAATTCAAAACTAACTTATGCACTACAGATATTTAAAAAAAGGCTTGTGGCTATTCCTGCTTGCCTATTCGGTTAATGTATCAGCCCAAATAAATACTTCTTATACATCATCCGATTCTCTGCTGCCTTTTGTTACAGATACAATTAATATACTTTATGGCAAGCAGCCATTTTCCCATTTGCTTCAATCTACAGCTACGGTTTACAATAACCAGTTAATTACAACACCTTCTCCAACTTTCCTCATTGCTTTGCAGGGGCGTTTGGCCGGTGCAAATATTATTCAAACAAGTGGATTGCAGGGGCGGGATGGTTCGGGAATTTCATTTTCCTTACGAGGTCAGTCGCCACTTATTTTAATTGATGGTGTGCCAAGAGGCTTTTCATCACTCGACCCCGAAGAAGTGGAGTCTATTACAGTATTGAAAGATGCATTATCTACCGTATTACTGGGGCAAAGAGCATCAAACGGTGTGGTGCTTGTAACTACAAAAAAAGGCAAAGCCGGGCCTCCAAAAATATCATTCACTGCTCAAAGCGCTTCGCAAACATTATTAAAACTTCCTAAAACACTTTCGTCGTTTGACTATGCAACATTATATAATGAAGCCCTTCAAAATGACGGTAAGCCACCGGCATATACGCAGGCAATGCTCGATGCGTATAAAAATGGTACAGACCCTGTAAACTTTCCTGATGTGGATTGGTATAAAACCATTTTAAATAAGCATGGAAACAACAGTCGTTACAATCTTAATATGGAGGGCGGCAGCAGCACTGCGAGGTATTTTGTATCGCTGGATTATATGAAGCAGAACGGGTTTTTTAAAACTGCAGATTTTAATAAGTATAATACAAATGCACAGACCGAGCGCTACCTCGTTCGTTCTAATATAAATGTTGACTTAAGCAAAAACACAAATGTAGCATTGAATCTTTTCGGACGAATACAAAATGGTAATCAGCCGGGAGCAGGTACACTAAGCAATCAACTTGGAACCGGCACTCAAACTATTTTTTCTAATTTACTAAGGACGCCTAATAACGCTTACCCAATACTGAACCCCGATGGAACATTAGGCGGAAATCAGAGCTATACCAACAACCTTTACGGGCAGGCTGTAAAGTCAGGGTATGTGTCAGATTTTTCCAGAGACCTTGCAGCAGACCTCGAATTGACACAAAAATTAAGCGGCATTGCACAAGGACTGTGGGCGAAAGGAAAAGTTTCTTTCAATACTACAACGGTACAAACTATAGACAGAAGTAAAACCTTTGCTGTTTATAGATATAATGCTGCTGCACCAGCTACTTCGCAAAGATTTGGAACTGACGGAGATCAGAATAATGATTTCTACGTATCAACAGCATTAAAATATACCTATACAGAACTAACGTTGGGTTATGATAAAAAGTTTGGCAGCAATAATTTAAATGCTATAGTTATTGCTAATCAACAGGTCGAAAATTCAGGCAGCCAGCTTCCGGCCAAATATTCAAACATTGGAACGCGGCTTAGCTACAATATCAGTGAAAAATATTTTGCTGAAGCTGCAATAAGTTATAGCGGGTTTAACCGTTATAAACCCGGAAACCAGTTCGGTTTTTTTCCGGCAGCAGGGCTGGGATGGAATATTGCAAAAGAAAATTTTATTAAAGACAATATAAGCTGGATAAATAACTTGAAGCTTCGTGCCAGTTATGGCAGAACCGGAAATGTTAACGTAGGATATTATGTATATAACCAATATTTTGCTGATGCTACTGCTTATGTTTTTGGAGCTACACCAGGTTCGGCAGGCGGGGTAGAGGAGTTAACGCTTTCCAACCCAAACGCTACCTGGGAAAAAGCAGATAAACTTAATCTTGGTTTAGATGCTGCCATTCTTCAAAACCGTTTATTGGTTACTGTTGAATATTTTAATAACAGGTACTTCGACCTTATGCAGCAACGCGGTCGTAATTCAACTATACTTGGTAATGATTATCCCAATGAAAATATTGGCATCAACAGGTACAAAGGCACTGAGCTAATGCTTACCTACCAAAACAATGTTAGAGACTTTAATTATTATGTTTCGGTAAATGCCTCAACCCTTTCGTCAAAAGTACTTTACCAGGATGAAGTCTTCCGTAAATACGACTGGATGCAGCGAACAGGCAAGCCTGTTGGTCTTTTATTTGGTTATATAGCAGATGGTTTTTTTCAATCGCAGGCCGATATAACCGGCAGCCCTCAGCTTGAAGGATATGTTGCTGTACCAGGCGATATAAAATATAAAGATTTGAACGGAGATAAAATTATCAACCAGTTCGACCAGGCGCCCATTGGTTCTTTAAAACCGCTGATATATTTTGGTACCACCTTAGGTTTCAGTTTTAAAGGGTTTGATCTTAGCGTACTTTTCCAGGGCATTAAAAACAGATCGCGTTTGGGAACAGGCGATTCTGAATTTGAGTTCCAGAGCAATGGCCGGTACCAGGCGTATGAACATCACTTAAACAGGTGGACACCTGCTAATGCAGCAAAGGCAACCTATCCAAGATTATCAGTTGGTGCAAATGTAAATAACCAGGCTGCTTCATCATTTTTTGTAAGATCAGGCGATTATGTAAGGTTAAAGAATGCAGAAGTGGGTTATACCTTTCCCCAACGGCTGATAAACAGGTTACACTTATCGTCCATCCGCTTAGTTGCAAACGGTTTAAACCTGCTCACTTTTGCAAAATTCGACCGGCTCGATCCCGAGTACTTTGGAGCATCAATACCGGTACAAAGGGCTATAAATGCAGGATTAAATATTAAACTATAAAATTACTTAACTACTCGCAGCATGTTCAATAACCGTTATATAGCACTTGTAATTTTTGCAGCTATCACTGTTTCTTCCTGTTCTAAAAGGTATGAGAAAGAACCTCTTGAAAACATTACCGAAGATTATATTTGGGATGTAACAGATTCTTCCGGTATATATGCACGCAACTTTTTGCAAAACATCTATACATATCTTCCAACCGGTTTTAATCGTATAGATGGTTCATTGCTTTGTGCTGCATCTGATGATGCCGTTCCCTCACAAAACGGAAGCACCGTTAACTTCTTATCAAACGGAGGTCTTAGCCCGGTATTAAATCCTGACGATGCATGGGCAAGAAATTATCAAGGCATCCGAAAAGCGAACGAATTTCTTGCCAATATAGATCGTGTGCCAATGCGCGATAACCAGTTAAAAGAATGGTGGAGAGCCGAAGCCCGTTTTTTAAGATCTATGTTTCACTTTGAATTGGTTAAGAGATATGGCGGCATTCCCATAGTCAGCGATAAAGTTTTTACCCTCGAAGACGACTTGCAGGTTCCAAGAAATACTTACGAGGAATGTGTGAACTATATTGTATCTGAATGTGATGATATTAAAAATAAGTTACGCATAGATCCCATTGACGACGGTAATCTTGGACGTATTACAAGAGGAGCGGCTCTCGCGCTAAAAGCAAAAATACTATTGATAGCAGCAAGCCCGCTTAATAATCCATCTTCCGACCCTGCACTATGGAAAAAAGCTGCAGATGCGGCAAGGGATATTGTAAATCTAAATGCATTTACGCTTGAAGCCAATTTTGCGAACGTGTTTATAACAAGAAAGAACACAGAAGTAATATTAGCCTTCCAGCGCGGCCAGACAAGTGATGTGGAAACAAGCAATGCTCCTGTTGGATACACAACCCCTGTAAGCAACGGGTTAACGAGCCCCACCCAGGAATTGGTTGATGCTTTTGGTATGAAGAATGGTTTGCCAATTACTGATCCCAATTCAGGTTATTTACCTAACGATCCGTATAAAGCAGGTACAAGAGATCCCCGTTTTTATCTCACTGTATTTACAAATGGTACACAATGGTTGAGAAGACCTGTTCAAACTTTTGAAGGTGGCCTTGATAAACCCGGAGGCGCAGTTGTGCAAACCAAAACAGGTTATTACATGCGCAAGTTTATGGGCGACATGAGTAATCAAACTTCGTATCCTACCCAAACGCATAATTTCATCATCTTCAGGTATGCTGAAGTATTATTAAACCTTGCCGAAGCTCAAAACGAATTTGCAGGCCCTTCTGCAGAAGTTTATAAAGCGGTTGAAGATATACGCAAACGTGCAGGGCTGGTTCCGTTTGCATTAAAAGCAGGGTTAACCAAAGATCAGATGCGCGAAGTGATCCGCAACGAAAGAAGGGTTGAAATGGCTTTTGAAGAGCAGCGGTATTTGGATGTACGCCGGTGGAAAATTGCAGAAAGCGTTTACAACAAACCTCTGCATGGCATGCAGATAACAAGAAAGCCCGACGGTACATTTACTTACCAGGTAATTGAGGTATCAACCCCTGTTTTTACCAGCAGAATGTATCGTTATCCGATACCCTACAGCGAGATAATTAAAAACCAGAACCTTAAACAGAACGAAGGCTGGAACTAATGAATAATTCATGTTATAAAATAATCAGTATGAAGAAAATATTACTATTCATCTCATTGTTTACCTGCTGCGCACATATCCTCCATGCACAGACAAGGGTTATTAGGGGAACAGTTAGAGATGCTGAAGGCCCTTTGGCAAGCGCTTCGGTTATTGAAAAAGATGTAGTTTCTAACGGTGCAGTTACCGACTCAAAAGGAGCTTTTCAATTATCTCTTCGTGGCAAGGGCGATACTTTGGTAATTAATTTTATGGGCTATTTAAGCCGGGAGGTTAACGTAGCAGGAAGAGACAATATTACAATCACACTATCACCGGATGCTAAAGGATTAGAAGAAGTGATTGTGGTAGGTTACGGAACCCAAAAGAAGCTTACAAATACCGGTGCAGTTAGCTCTGTGAGCGGAAGAAGCATCAGGGATATTCCTACGGCAAATGTTCAGAATACTTTGGCGGGAAGGTTACCGGGCTTCTTTTCGCAGCAGCGCACCGGTGCACCCGGCCGCGATGCTGCCGATTTTTTTATACGTGGTGTAAGCTCTTTAAATCCTTCCGGCAATCAGCCCCTTATTATTGTTGACGATATTGAATACACTTATAGTCAGGTAGCGCAGCTTGATGCAAACGAAATTGAAACTATATCAATTTTAAAAGATGCATCTACAACTGCTGTTTATGGTATTAAAGGCGCAAATGGCGTATTGGTAATAACAACAAAGAGGGGTAAAGCTGGAAAACCTGTTGTAACCTTTACTACAGAAACCGGTATTCAATCGCTTGTTAACAGGCCAAGGTTTTTAAACGCTTACGAAACTGCTTTCTTACGAAATGAAGCCTTACGAAATGATGGTTTACCGGAACAATTTACAGCCCGCGACCTTGAACTGTTTAAATCAGGTGAAGACCCTTACCTGCATGCCGATGTTAACTGGGTGGATGTGCTGCTAAGAAAAAAATCTTTACAAACCCGCAATAATATTGATATAAGAGGCGGAACAGAAACCGTTAAGTATTTTATTTCGATGGGGCAGCTTTGGCAAAACGGCCTTCTGAATGATTTTACAACAAAGCGTAGTGAGTTTAATAATAACTATTACTTCCAGCGGTATAATTTCCGGTCTAACCTCGATATTAAAGCATCTAAAACACTTAGTTTACGCCTTGATCTTACAGGAAGATTTGGAGAAAGAAATGCTCCGTATGCACCAAGCCCTCTTGGTAATACAGACCCTGTATTTGCAGAAATGTATAGCTTCCAGATATTACCGCCTTATGCATATCCTTTAATTAATCCCGATTTCTCTTATCCATATAGCCCTTCGTACACGCAGGAAGGCGATAACGGCCGAAGCCGCTACGGTAAAAGCAGTATTATAGGCAGGTTAGCCCAAATGGGTTACGACCGCAACTTTACAAACGACTTAAATATTGTAGTGGGGGGAACACAGCAATTAAGCATGCTTACCAAAGGCTTATCAGCCAAAGTAACCGTCGCTTTTGCAAGCGCTTTATCTAATAGCAGGAACTTGCGGCGTAATGGTTCAGACATTCCCTCTTTTTATTATAACCCACAAACAGGGGTGTATAAGCTAAACCCGGCATATCAAAATTACAGGTTAGAAAGAATGAATGTTGCATATACAATTGAAGACCCAACTACCCGTACCACGAATCTTCAGGCAATGTTGAATTATGACAGAACTTTCAACGGGCATCGTGTTTATGGTCTTGCATTGTATAATACTACCAGTCGTACCGACAGAGCTTCGGCGCCGGCAAATATTCCTAATAATTTTTTGGGCTGGACACTTAGAACCGGTTACGATTATAAAAGCAGGTACTTGTTGGAACTTGTGGTGTCGAGAAATGGTTCAGACAGGTTTGTAGGTAAACAAAGGTTTGGTTATTTCCCTGCAATATCGGCTGGTTGGAACATTGGCGAAGAAACCTTCTTTAAAGACAGGTTTCCTTTTATTGATCTTTTCAAGTTAAGAGGTTCTTATGGTATTGTAGGCTCTGATGTTGTTCCAGGTAATCAATACTTATACGACCAGGTTTGGAACCGCTCGGGCACGTATAATTTTGGAGAAACACCAAACGCTTTTACAGGCATCAGAGAGGGAACATTGGGCAACACCAATGTAACATGGGAAAAGGAAAAGAAAACAGATATTGGAACGGATATAACCATGTTTAAGGGTAAGCTAAGTATAACCCTTGATTACTTCAGCAATTTCAGGTACGACCAGTTAATTTTAAGACAGTCCGTTTCTTCTGTAATTGGTATTGGCTTGCCACGCACCAACTTTGGCGAAGTAAGCAATAAAGGCTGGGATGGCCAGATCAGTTACAAAAATAAGTTAGGAAAAGTCAGCTATACAGTTGGCGCTAATTTTTCTCTTGCTAAAAATACCATCGTCAATACTGATGAACCTGCAGCTGCATATCCGTGGCTGGCACGCACAGGTCACCCTATTGGCCAGGGCTTTGGATTTACCTGGATAGGTTTTTATAAAGATTCGCAGGACGTAAAAAACAGTGCAGTCCCTCCTTCCGGTGTAGTTCCCGGCGATCTGAAATATAAAGACCTTAACGGCGACGGCGTATTGAATGAATTTGACCAGGGCGTTATTGGCAAACCAAACCTGCCTAGTAAAACAGCCGGTTTCACACTTGGAGCTACTTATAAAAACGTTGATGTAAATGTGCTTCTGCAAGGTTCTTTCGGTTATAGTTTTCGCATTATTGCAGAAGGTATTGAACCTTTTGTTGCCAACCTGCAACCTATTCATTTAGAAAGATGGACACCTGCTACTGCAGAAACAGCAAGGTTTCACCGGTTAACAACAAGTACTGCAGGTATTAATTCGGCGAGATCATTTCCATCCGATTTTTGGTTCATTGATGCTTCTTATGTTCGTTTAAAATCAATTGATGTTGGCTATCGTCTGCCTGAAAGATGGATGCGGTCTTTAAAGATTGCCAATATGCGTGTTTTTGCCAGCGCATATAATCTGATAACATGGAATAATTATGATAAATATCAACAGGATGCAGAGGTTGCTTCAGGAAGCATTGGCGGCACCTATCCAAATACCCGGATAATCAATTTTGGACTTCAGGCGGGTTTTTAAGATCAACTGAATAACCAGTTTAAAGTTTTTGGCTCTTATGACGGATTATGGGTAATTAGGATTAAGCTGAAATTGCCACGACCTTCAGATCGTGGATAAAGAATAATAGATAACGGGCTTTAGCCACACAACTAAACACACATGCCATGCACCCAAATATTGATACATTAATTGGGCGACCAAAAATGAATATTTAGAAAGAGTTTTGGCTAAAGCCAATATCTAAGCTTTTTAACAAAACCACGACCTGAAGGACGTGGCAATTTTAAATCACACAAATGGTCATAAAAACCAATTTTTTATATCAGCGTAAATTAAAAGTAATGACTAAAATATTTTCTCCCATACTGTTAAGCCTGTTAATAATAACATCCTGCAAAAAAGGAGATTTCCTTGACCCGACAATTACCAATACACTCAACGAAGAATCTGTATTTACTGATAGTGCTCGTACCATGGACGCACTGGTTGGAATATATTCCGACATCGGCAACTTTGCCGCTCATAACCGCTTTAGCACATCAGGTTTAGCTGCCGCTTCTGATGAGGCAGAAGCAAGTCTTCAAAGCGGTGCACAGGAATTTATAAAGTGGGCAACAGGCAGCATCAGCGCAATTAATACCAACAACGATGTATGGCCCGTATGTTATGCCAACATTCGCAGGGTAAATGTTTTTTTAAAAAACATCTCAAGGTCTCCGCTATCAGCTCCTCTACAATCAAGGGTTAGTGGCGAAGCCCGGTTTTTAAGAGCATGGTATTACTTCCAGTTGGTAAAACATTTTAGCGGAGTTATATTAGTGGGTGATAATGTTTACAACCCGGATGATGCAATACCGGGAAAAAGAAATAGTTATGACGAATGTGTAAACTATATAACATCTGAGTGTGATGCTGCTGCTGATCTTCTTCCTTTAGATCAGGTTTCGCAGGACTATGGCAGGATTACAAAAGGTGCGTGCATGGCCTTAAAAGCAAGAATGTTATTATATGCTGCCAGCCCCTTATTTAATGGTGGCAGCATTGCAACTGAAGGCGAGTTAAAAGCAGTTACAGGATACCCGGCAGCAGATAATCAACGGTGGTTAAAAGCAGCCCAGGCAGCCGAAGCGGTTCAAAATTTAGGGGTGTACCAATTATTTGAAGATAATACAACCGCACCCGGTTATGGTTTTTATAAGGTATTTACTTTACGTAAAAACACAGAATACATTTTAGCAAGAATGCAGCCTTTAAACAAAGATTTAGAAACATTTTACGATCCTTCTTCAAGGGGAGGCAGCGCCAATGCTTTTCCTTACCAGGAACTGGTAGATGATTTTGGAATGAGGAATGGAAAACCAATAACCGATCCAACTTCAGGTTATAATCCTAAAGACCCTTATGTAAACAGAGACCCACGCTTAGCATACAGTGTACTTTTTAATGGTGGATTACGGCTCGACAGGAATACCAGTACCCGCACTCCTGTTTACACCTACGTAGGTTCTCCTGACGGCGGCTCCAAAACAGGTTATTATGTTTTAAAAATGCTCGATGCAGCATCCATTAATGTAACAGGTTTTCCAAACACGCAACGTTGTTTTCCATTAATGCGTTATGCTGAAGTTTTACTCAACCGGGCAGAGGCGCTAAATGAATTTGAAGGCCCAACAACTGTAGTTTACGACCTGGTATCAGCTATAAGAAAAAGAGCAGGCCTGGTTCCTTTTCAGTTGCCCGCTGGTTTAACACAGAACCAGATGCGTCAGCAAATACGTAACGAAAGGCGTATTGAGCTTGCTTATGAAGAACACCGTTTCTGGGATGTACGCCGGTGGAAAATTGCAGAACAAACTGATAACAGGGTTTTAAACGGCATGCAGGTAACAAAGCTTCCTAACGGCACTTTTAATTACCAGGTGGTTCCGGTAAGGCAGCATTTTTTCAGGCCTGGAATGTACTTATTTCCTATACCACAAGCAGAAATAAGTAAATCTGCTGATGGTTCATTACTTCAGAATCCTGGATGGTAAAGTTTTTCTTAAAGGCATCCCAGTTTTTTTTAGAAAAACACAACAAGCTTTACTCTTATAAAAAAAGGTATCCCCGGTGTAAAATTTAATTCTGTTATGGATGCAGGTTCATTTAATAACCTCGACTCTGTGGCAAACTGTGCTTCGTTCCATTCTGTGTTTAATATGTTTTCCAATGCTAAGCCAACTTCATATTTTGGTTTGGAATAGTTAACCGAAGCGTCTAATAAAAAATATCCTTTTGCAACAATTGAATTGTCTTCGTTAGCAGGTCTGTCTTTTATGTATCTGTAAGTTAAACCTCCATTTAAACCGAGTTTCTTTTTGTAAAATAAACCTCCTGTACTGGTTGCACGGGGTGCTAAAGGAATATAATTTGCACCTTTAGGTTCATCTATAGCTTCAGGCTTTGTAAAGTTGACATTTGCATTAGCGAATAAACTTTTAGTAAATTGGTAGCGGGCAATAATATCTATTCCCTTTCTTCTCGTTTTGCCGCTTGGTTCTATATTACCATCATCGCCAACATATACAAACTCCTGGTTAAGGTGTAAATAATATGCAGCAATATTTATCAGTAAGTTATTTACAGGCTTTAATATAATGCCCAAATCAGCCCCATATGCCGCAGGTAAAATTTCTTCGCCCTTATTGGCTACTACTACCCTTGTATCGTTTGAATGAAATCCTTTACCCGCTTTTGCATATACCTGGAGTTTCGGATTAACGGTGTATTGTATGTTTAACTTTGGACTTACAATAGTTTTGCCTTGTGCCGGTAATTGGGCTGTTTGAAGTTTATCAAAATAATCGAAGTGCAGGTAATCGAAACGAAGACCTGCATCTATCAGCCACTTTCCAAAACTTGCCTGCTGTTGCACGAAACCAAAGGCATTCGCTTCTTTGATGTTCCCCAATTTTACATAATCCAGAAACTTCCGTTTTACTGTATGTGCCAGGTATGTATTATTAGTTGCATCGTAACGCAAACCGGCACCGTAAGTAGAGTTTAAAGTCCAGTTAGCATAAATATTCTTTTTGTTCAGTTTTGATGAGTAGCCAAAAATGTTTCGCTTTTCAGCCTGATTAATTTCATCAGCATTTACCGGATCGTTTAAGTAAAAAGTAAAATTAGAATACAGGCTAAAAATGTTGCGCGTATAATAAGCTTGGTTAACCCACGAAAGTCCATCAGAAAAAGCATGCGAAACAATAAGGTTAAGATTATATCTTTCTGTATGGCCGCCTTCTGTAGGATCAATGGAGCCGAAGCGATCAATCAATCCTGCTTCCACTGCCCTTTCTGGTATTTGGCCTGAAGCATCCCATTTGCTTTTAAAGCCTGAGGCAGATGCAGTCAATTGTGTTTTGGATGAAAGGGCAAGATTGTATTTACCAAAAAGATTGAAGCGGTTAAAATTTTGTTTATTAATAGTGGCTCCATTTGTATAATTAAACTCACCGGCTACATAGGCGCTTTGCCTGTCTTTATTTTTCTTCAGCAAATCAACAATAGCCATGGTGCGAAAAGTATTATAACGGCCAGCTTCTACCTGTACCTGGCTTCGGGCAATGTTATTGAAAGTAGAAAAGCTTACATAACCTGCGGTATTAAGGTTACCATGCAGCGCATAGTAAGGACCCGTGCCGTAATCAATATTATTGATCGTTTCAGGAATGATGAAGTGAGCATCAGCATAACCTTGTCCATGCGCATGCGATACCATATTTACCGGAAGACCATCAACACTTACCTGTATATCTGTACCATGATCGCAATCGAAACCACGGAGAAAAATTTGCTCGGCCTTGCCGCCACCTGCATGTTGAGCAACAAATAAACCGGGAACGATACGCATTAGCTCCTGCGTATTTTTAACGGGCTTCAAATCAAGATCAACCTTAGCAAGTGTACTGAAATTTTGCTGCCCAATACTTTGAGACAAAACAACATCTTTAAGATTTAGAACATCAGGCTGCAGTTCAATTTTAATTTCGCGATTGCTGCTTACACTAACATTAGCACTCTTATAGCCAATGAAGGATGCAGTTAAAGCGGGGTTGTTATTGTTTACTTTAATAAAGAAATTACCAAACTGATCGGTAAGGGTTTTATTTTTTTCGTTTCCGTCCTGTTGAATGTTTGCTGCTTCTAACGGTTGGCGGCTTAAAGCATCTATTACTTTCCCCCTAATGACCACCTGTGAGATTACGGGAAGTGAAAATAAAAGCATTATTATAATAAGTGAAAGTTTGCTCATAAAAATTAATTGTAAAAATGAATTGTTGTGTGAATTAGAAGTATAATATTTTATAGAAAAAATAATAATAACAGTGCAGATACATTTTATATCCGCACTGTTATTAGATTTCATGTTTATAAATTTTTAAATATTACTGTTTGATTCAAGGAGTTAGAACTGCTATTTAGCTACAAACACAAAAGCAGCCGTTAAACTTAAGCGTTGTGCATCCGGTTCATTAGGTTGGTTTATGTCATGATCAGTAGCAAACCGGTTGATACCTTTTAATACAGTTACCGTTACATAACCGTTCTCATCTGTTTTTGGTCCTTGCTCATTGCTGTTGTTTTCTACCATCTGGTTACTCAAAGGCTTTCCGTCAAGTAATAATTGCAGCTTTAGTTGCGAACCTGCCTTTGGCGTTCCGGTAAAATCTACCGGTACAAATTCTATTCGTTGTCCTAAGGGGTTTTTCATCCAGCTTTGCCAGCTTTTAATTGTTTTAGAATATTTAAGTGGATGTGAAGGATCAGTGCCTTCAGGCATTTGAGATTTAGGAACATTCTTGCTTTCATTACCTACTTTAACCCAGTAGCCGTTGTCAAATTCTAAAGCAAACATAGCAGGAGCGCCATTGTTTGTTTTTATGGAGAGCCCCTCTTTTGTTTCAAGCTTACTAAATTGTAACGGCTTTTTATTTGCATCAAATACTTTAATTGAAGTAACCTTGACGGGCTTATATGGTTCAGGTATTTTATGTCCATATAATATACGATAAATGGGGCCTGCAACAGGTTCTACCCATGCATCATGAGCAAGTACACTAAGTGCTAAACAAACCAAAAAAGCTGAGGCTGTAATTTTAAGTGGATTATTAGAAAAGTTCATTGTTTTGATAGTTTATAAATTGAATTTTTTTTGTTTCATGCTTTATTAAAATGGTACTCGAACACCACCACGTATGGTAGCCGGAGGTTGTGGCGAAGTCACAATCTTACCTCCTGAAAGAAAGTTTACTTCAGTTATAGCTCCATCCCTGGGATAAAAACTTCCTTCAGCAAAAACCCTGAAGTTTGGCCAGTTGCGGCAGCTATAAGAAAGCTTTGCAGCTAAGCGTTGAAATGCATCACTGCGCATTGTACCAGATGTATTTAATTTTTTGTTTCCTATCAATTGATCATACACTGAAATCACAAGATGGTTATCGTTTGAGGCCGCTGCACCAAAATCGTAATCAAAACCAAGGGTGGCAGCGTATTCAGGAGTTTGAGTTACGTAGATTTCATCAGGAGCACCATTACGGATTTTAGCAGTTACATGCGTATAATTTCCAAACACACTTAAACCACCACGTTCCATTAAATCTACACGACCTTCCGCTTCAATACCCCTTCGGCGTGTGTTACCAAAATTAATCAGGTTGCCTAAAGGGTCAGCTTGAATCTCACCAGTTTGATCAGCCAGGTATGCGGATAGTAAGCCATGTAAACGACCATCTGCATCATCGCCTCCAATACCTATCTCGTAACTTGTAAGTTTTGATACATCAAGAGAAGGATTAAATAAATTCTCCTCATAACCACTTGGGGCTTTAAAACCCTGTGCAGCGTTTACAAACACGTTTACCCCTTTTGCTACCATATACGCAATACCTGCTTTAGGACTAAAAGCATGGGTATTTGGGCTTAAAGTTTTGTTTGGCAAATCACCATCTGTAGCGCCAGTAGTAATTTTATACAACAACGCATCGTACCGGGCTCCTAAAGTAAACTTTAATTTTTGAGTGGCTTGCAACTGCATTTGAGCATAAACACCAGGAGTGTAAGTATTTACTTGCCTATCCTCTGTTTGTTTTACCTGTTGCCTGTTTAGGGTAGAAAATTTTGTATTGTCAATATTATCCGTTCTAAAACTAATTCCTAAAGCATACAAAACCGGCATATTACCTAAAGTTTTGATAAGTGTATGACGTAAATCTGCACCTGCCCAAACTCTGTTGTCACGTTCTTTGCGCTGTGCCCCACCAATTACACCTGTACGGATACGAATAAAATCGTGATGTTGTACATATACGGTTGCACTTGTAAAATTGCTTGTGTCCGATCCCTTATAATTGAACACCAGGTTTTGCTGCCGGGTTGTTCCACCATCGATGCTGTTAACTGCGGTAGTACGACTTATTTTACCGGCATTTAAATCTTCAATCCTTATATACCCAGGCGAACCAAAATCTGAACCGTAAGCCTGTGCCCTTACCGACGCCATACCTTTTGAAAATGGGAAAGCATATTTTGCCATCCCATTAAGGCGATTGTCTTTATTATTATTTCTGTAGCCATCCGAATGGCTTCCTTCTAAAGATATATAACCCGTATTGTTGTCTTTACCAAAGCCAATGGTACCAAGTACTCGTGCTGTACCATACGTACCACCGGAAATAGTAACGCTTGAAGGCATTTTATCCATTGTTTCAAAAGAAATAACACCACCCAAAGCATGATCTCCATAAAAAGGATGGAAAGGCCCACGAATTACTTCGATGCGGCGAAGGTTCTCAGGGATAAGGGGATTAAGATCAACATAGCCATTTGTTTGTATGGAAGACCCTTGATTTTGTGGTACACCATCTATAAAAAAAGCCACGTCTCTTGCATGCTCTGTTACAGTATAACCTCTCATCTGGATGCCATAGCCTACACCTCCTAATTGAAAATTACTAACATTAATACCCGCAAGAGGTCTTAATAGATCCCCATAAGAATTGATCGCTTGTTTGGCAATATAATCCCGACCAACCAGGGTAACGGATGCCGGACTTGCAGATGCTTCTGTAGATACTGTAGTTTTGCTGGTTAATTTTACCCTGCTGGTTACTTCCACATCCTGTAAGCGCTTGCTTCTGATTGTATCAGATGAAGTAGAACCTATTTGCTGAGATGTGGCGTGAAATGAATATAAAAATAAGATTGTAATTATTAAAAGTTTGTTCATTTAAATTAAAATTTATCGCTAATAAAAATGTAGGTATACTTACCAGTTCATTGGTATTAAATACACCAATTGCAACTGTATAAGCACGAGTTTGTATAACTACATAGTTATACTTGTGTACGGTTAACACCAGTACACAATAAAATATTTTATCAGGAAAATTTGGGAGGAGGGCCTTGATTAGATATTAAAACAAAAGGGAGTTTGTTTAATATAAGACTGGAGTATTGAGTATCACTTTTATTTGAAGAACAGTCATATTTACAAACCTCAGGTGAAACATGAAAGGAAACCTGGTCTTGTGATTTTACTGTGTTTTGGTTTTTATTATTGTCATTACCAGAATTTTCATCAGCTAATTCTTTCTGAAGATGATGACTGCCATAAACCATGTGAACATGAATTTGATGTTCTATTGGATTAAACTCATGCTCCCACCAATCATCCACAATAGGCAACAGCGGGTTAAGCATTACAGTAATGTAAAGTAACATCAGGTAATATGCTGTAGGATTCCTCACTGTTTGAATAGTAGATGTATTGAAATTTTAATTACGAATGATAGAAGATAAAAGATTTTTAAACATAGAAATTATAATTAAGATTTTACATAAACACACGCTCCACAGTCCAATACAGCGCAATCAAAGCTATGATAACAGACAGAGGAAAAACGATCCTTTTTCTATAATCTATTCGCTTACCAAACGGAACAACAAGCAATAAGAACATGGCAAGAATGACAGTGATTTGTCCTAACTCAACTCCTGCATTAAAAGAAAGAATGGAAGTAGCAAATTTGTTTCGTGGCAAGCCAATTTCGTTCAGCGAACTGGCAAAGCCCATCCCATGTATCAATCCAAACATAAATACCAAAAGAATTCTCCAGGGTTTTAATTCGGTCAGCAGTAAATTTTCTACAGCAACAAACAGAATTGACAAAGCAATAATTGGTTCTACCACTGCACTTGGTGCAACAATAATACTCTTCATACTTAAAGCAAGCGTAATGGAATGTGCAACTGTAAAAGCTGTTGCCTGCCACAAAATAACTTTAATCTTGTTGCTTAATAAACAAAGACCTGCAACAAACAAAATATGATCGAACCCTTCAGGGATAATATGAGTGAAACCTAATTTTAAATAAAACCAAACCACATCGTGTGTCGGGGCTTTTTCTAACACATAATTTATGGTATGGGCAAATAAGCCGGTAGAAGTTATAAGCAACAAAAATAGCACAAGACCAATTTGCCAAAACTTATATTTATGCCTGCACATTACAACGTTGAAATTTATTATTGAATGCTGGTAAGCAACAGGTCTTGTCTTGCAGGCAAAGTCTCTGCTTTTAAATCCTGGCTCACATAAGAATTTGTTTCGGGCACTTGCTGTAATAAATTTTTTGCCATTTGTTTGTCGCCGGCTTTGTAATAAATTAAACCTGCACGGCTTAATAAAACAGGGTTTTTAGAATTTGTTCTTAAAGCAACTTTTACATAAGGTAAAGCTTTAGCATATTCGCCGCGGTTATAGTAAACCCATGCTACAGTTTCGTTTACATCAATATTTTGAGGACGGCGGTTGTACTCAGCTAAAGCATGCTCGAGGGCTTTGTCTTTATCATTCACTTTCAGGTAGGCATAAGCCAGTTCGCGATCAGCATAATGTCCAATGTTTTCATTTGTTTTTGCAGACTGTGCATCCTGCGATAGTCCTTCAATAACCTTCTTTGCAGTTTCATCGGCTTTTTTATTTTGTCCTGCCAGGCGGTAAACATCCACTAATTCTTCTTTTATTGAGTAATCTGTTATTACGGAGTCTGCTTTTTCGAAGTAAGCGATGGCTTTGTTATAATCGTTATTTGCCAAAGCCACCCGCGCCAAACCTGCTATTGCATAAGGATAATTCGGGCGGAGGAATAATGAGGATTGATAAAGCGAATCAGCCGTTTTGAAGTCTCCTGTTTTTTCGTGTAAGCTTGCTAACTGCACCCTCGTCCATTCTGTATGCTCATCGCCGGGCCCTCCCGTTTCGGCAGCCATTTTCATTGCCTGTATGGCGCCTTTATAATCTCCGAAGATTTCACGCAAATATGATACTCTTGAGTAAGAAGTCAGATCGGGACGAACAGCAACCATCTTGTCAGCATATATTACTGCCGAGTCATAATTACCCATTTCAACATTTCCATCTACCAGCAAACCATATACGTAATTGTTATAGGGATTTATCTGTTGCCCCTGGTGAGCTGTTACCAAACCCTCCGCAAAATGATGCTGCGATAAATATATCAGCGACTTAAAAACCAAAGCGGTAAATTCATTAGGATTCTCTTTTAAAACGTTGTTCACATGTTTCATAGCAGCTACATCGTAATAGGTATAATTACCCGATACCCTTGCTTCCTGTATATACAAAGATGCCAATCGCAAATTAGATTTGATATCAGTAGGATCGTCTTTAATAATAGCCAATAAGCTGTCCGATTGTTTCTTTGCATGCTTCCATTCGGCAGTGTTAGCCGCCTGTCCTTTTCGTGGAAGTATGGTATATGTTTTATTCTCGTTTTCTTTTTCTTTCCTGTTATAATTAACAACTATTGCAATAACCGCTGCAATAAATAAAATAATACACAAAAGATAAATGCGACTCTTTTTCATTCAATTACAATTTTCGTTTGATAACATTCCTTAAATACAAGGAGTGTGTGGTTGAAGTTTCATAAAGTTTACAGAAGTTGAAACTATAATTTGTTTTTTACATTTTTACAATTGCTTCAAATTTCCTTTCAACAGTGATACTATAAAACACTTAACCGATATAGAAAATATACCCGGCTATTTGCATAACCGGGTATATAACATTTAAAACCTATTAAGTATAGAAAGAAGAAACTATTGTTTTACAATCTTTTTGCTTTCTACTCTTACACCATTGCTTTCGGCTACCACTGTGTAAACACCTTTAGCAAGAGAAGATATATTAAACTGTCCTGAACCGTTAACGAGTATCTGCGACATTACCTTCTTACCGCCCTGATCGAACAGAGAAATTTGTAAAGGACTTTGTGTTGAGAATACTTTTATAAAGCCAACAGCAGGATTAGGCGTTACCGTAATAATATTGGTAGCTCCAAATTTAACCATCCTTATATCTGTGTAAGTGAACTTACCGTCTTTGTCAATTTGTTTAATACGGTAAAGGTTCGATTTATCCAAAGAAGGATTTGCATCAGTTAACTCGTAGCTATTTGTGTTGGCTGCACCAACTGAAACTGTTCCTATTTTTTGATATCTCAATCCATCAACGCTTTGTTCAACTTCGTAGCGGGCAACATTCATTTCATTAGTTACCTCCCAGCGAAGAAGTACTTTCTGACCTGTTTTATCAGCAGTGAATTTTACAAAAGTAACAGGTAGAGTTTGCTCGCTCCTTGGACCTACATATTGTGGTCCTGTAATTCCTCTCCACGGTCCCTGTACAAAAGGAAATACTGTTTTTAAAGTAGTATCATTTTTTGTTACACCTGCATTAAAGCCAAGTGTTTTGCCTAATTGAGCAGGATTTTCGTACGATAAACCGAGTGCAGCAAGTATAACACCACCCACAGCCTGCAACTCAATGGTTGTTACATCATCTTCCAGTCTTCTTCCGTTAGGGAAACCATCCATGTTAGGAATATTCTGAAGTGCCATAGAACCATTAAACCTGGCATCAGTTAAACCTAATGCCGCAGCTTGCACAAGACCAAGAGAACTGAAATCAGCACTATTCCTTGGTGTTACAGGCACAGCCATATTAAGCCTTAGCATATCGCCAAACGTTGGAAGAAAATTATTAACGAATGGCTTACCTGCTGCAAGCGGATCACCATTTTTACCTGTAGCCAATTGGTAAGGCCTAAGGTTTGGTACACCTGTTTTAAA
>JAABUN010004020.1_pt1 | contig 21105 bp, 22 predicted proteins | sample 5559311 | NCBI WGS metagenome assembly JAABUN01 (sample SAMN10711877, study PRJNA513370) | rock metagenome | isolation source: Antarctica rocks | place: Antarctica: Victoria Land, Siegfried Peak sud
CTCGATACGGCGGCGCCAGGAGGCGTCGTCGCGGAGTCGGGTGAGGGAGGCGTAGCTTGGGTGGCTCTCGTCGAGTTCTAGGGCTCGGCGGTAGGGGCGTCGGTCGGCGAGGCGTTTCGTAAGGCTTGCGGTGGAGCTCCCGGGTTCGGCTCGATCCTGGACAAGCACGAAGGCTCCGGCGTCGTCGCGTTCGGCGAGAGCGAGGGGTTCGATGGCGCCGGATTGTATGGCATCCTGGCAGGCTCGGAGGAACATAACGGTCGGGGCGCGGAGGGCGTGGTGTCCGTAGACGTTGTAGTGCATCAAGTATCGAGAGAAGAAGAGGGATTGCATAGAGCCTGCGCCATCCTCATCGACCGCGAGAACCGCCCGATTGTCCTGGCCGACGATGCGGAGACGGTCTATTAGTGGCAACGCCTCCACTATCCCGAACGGAACTTTCGCGCCTTGCGCGTCGCGAGTTAAGGCGTCGAGGGAGGCAGCGTCCAGAGAGCCGTAGAGGATGTCCCGGATCAAGTGTTCCGTCGGAGTGAGGTTGCGTGGTAGCTGGTATGGGTCGTCGTCGCGGGAGACCAGCCGGAAGACGTTGTGGGGTTCGAGATCCCACTCCTGTCGCAAGACCTCCGCGACTTCGGAATCCTCGATCACACCCCGACTCAGCTTCCCAACCGGTATCATCTCGGGCAACTTGATGCTCTCGACCGCCGCCGCATAAGGATAACGGCCAGCATCGAGGAGCAGCGCCGCCGCCATCGCCCCTCGCATGTCTCGATCTTCGAGATAAGCCCCGGAGTCCACGATGCGTTTGAGTGTCAGGCGGGTTAGGTAGTAGACGCCGATGGCGTGCTCGAAGCGCGTATGGCGAGCCGAAGGGAACGAGTGCGAGACAAAGCCAAGTTTGCCCATGCCTTTCAGACGACTCATCGCCGACGTTTCTAGAAGGGTGCGCGAGGCACGATCTATCGGAACATCTCCCCAGACGTTGTCCCGGACCTTTCTGGCGGAACCCCCGAAAAACTCTCCTACTGTACTGCTCAACGCTTCTCCCAGTCTCGTAACTCGCAACATTAAACCAGAACTCAAGCCATTGTTGTAGCCGCACGCTGTCCTAAAACCCGCGCTCCGGTGTAATATGTTGCGGTCTAGACCGGAGGAGTAGCTATTCACGCTGAGGAAACACAGGTACTGCGAGGCGAAACCGTAATCCTTCGTCCACCCAACGAGGAGGATGTCGAGGTCTCCTATAACTGGGACCGCGACCCGGAGCTAGCCGCCTGGAACGGACGAACCCCGCTCTCGGTCTCGCTCTCCGCCGCCCGCCGGGACTATCTAGCTCGCTGGAAAGAACCCGGTACGAAGACCTTTATGATCGACGCCAGAGAACCCATCGGCATGGCGACCCTCTACAACTTTCGCTCCGAAGGCTGCGAGCTTGGCATCAAGATCGGGCCTAGAGACCTCCGTGGTCACGGATACGCCTCCGAAACCGTCAACCTATTGGTCGAATACGTCTTCGAGAATCTTGGGCTAAAGAGGATCCGCGGCTCAACCCTCGCCCATAACGTGCGTATGCAGCGAGTCTTCGAGAAATGCGGCTTCGTCGAAACCGGTGACGGCTCAATCATCAGCCGCTACGACAACAAACGCTACACCGAACTCTTCTACGAACGCCACCGCGACACCTGAATAAAACAAGCCGTGATTCCTACCCTAGTCGTAAGCCTTCCGTTCCTCACCAGCTACAATAATATCCGTGAGGACGCAGCTACAGCTCAATATCCTAAGCCGGGGCGCGATGAGCGGCGTCCTGACGCTCGGAAGCCTGGACCCCGCCTTTGAGGGGGCTTCGCGGGCTGCGGGTGATAAGGTCGTGCTTGACCTGCGACCGGTGGAGTTCGTGGAACCGGCTGGCATCTGTGGACTCGCCGCGCTACTGGAATATCTGGTGGCCCGGTGCGAGACTGTTGATCTCGCACTCGCTGGACGCGACGTACCGGCATACCTCGAACGCATGAACTTTTTCCGGCTCTTCGGCGAGCGGGTACGGACTAACACGGATGTCGCTTCTCTTGAGGAACGCCAGCGTCACAATCCCGGCACACTCCAGGAACTCATCAACTTCCATGAAGAAGAAGAGATACCGGGGATCATCGAGCGGATCTCGGAGATCCTGGAGAATCGTGGATACCGCCTGCGCGAAAGGGTCGCTATCTGCTCGGTCCTCTCGGAAGTCTGCGCGAACGCCGCTGAACACGGCGCGTCTTCTTTCGGCGCCTACGCCGCCGTGCAAGCCTACAACCACATTGTCAGCGGCCCGCGCCGCCGGGGTGAGGAAGTCCTCATAGCCATCGCCGACGGCGGTGTAGGAGTGCGCGAGACGCTCTCACGCAACGCTAAATACGCCGAAGACACCACCACCGATAACGACGCTCTGCGTCACGCACTCGCGATGGGTGTGTCCGGGACTGGCGAACTCGGACGGGGCGGCGGCCTGGCACTGGTAGCCCAGATCTCCGGTCGCTCCGGCGGCTCACTCTCCCTTCGCTCGGGCGCGGGACGCATCACCGCCTACGAAGGACGCAAAAACTCTCGACACGTCCCCGAATTCCCCGGCACCTTCGTCCGCGTCTCTCTGCCCCGAATACCCGCCGACAACGAAACATCCACCAAAAACCAACGAACCGAGGACAAATGAAACCACCACGAAAATACCCCTTGTTATCCTCGAAGCCAGCGAGTACAATACCAGCATATGATTTCACTGACGACAGTGAGGATGGATTCGGTGGCTGAGGAACAGTCACGCGACGGTTCACATCGGGTAGTTGGGATCTCCTCGGGAGATTTCGGCGGGAAGCTGATGGTTACGCGTCGGACGGGCCGGGCGGTTCGGGAGGTTCTCGCTGAGTCGTTGGAGGAGTTGCCGAAAGGTGGCATCCTGTACGTGGATACGCGAGGTGTCGAGTTGATGGATTACTCGTTCGCGGATGAGGCGTTGGGAGTTTTGGTATCGCGGGTCGCTGGCGGAGAGTATGGCGAGCGGCATCTCATTCTGGTCGAGGAGGACCGGGACTTGTTGGAGAACGTCGAGGCTTCGCTGTTGCAGCGGTCGCTGGCGATGGTTCGGATGGATGACATCGGCGGCGAGCCAGGGTTGGTAGGTAAAGTTCCAGACCATTTGGTCGACACGCTGTGGAGCATCTATGAAGCAGGCTCCATAACAAACGCCGACCTAGCCAAGAAGCTCGGTCTCAACCACACGGCCTGCAACAACCGGGCGACCAGGCTCGCGAAACTCGGCTTGATCCGTCGAAAAGTAGAGACGGCCGCACCCGGTGGACGCCAGTACTCGTACGAGAGGATCGCGTAGTGTTCTATTTTGTCTTTAGTCTCACTCAATTCAGTGAAGATAGTTGTAGAGGTATGGCGTGGGTAGCGCCAAAGGAGGTTCGGTAATGCGAGAAGAGTACATGATCGAGCGCCAGGGCAAGAAGTTTGTGTTGTACGCGGGATTGCTTGACGAGGCTCACGAGCGGGGTTTGCGGAGCATCGAGACGGAGCTTCTGCAGGTGCCGACGGTCGAGAACGGTGAGGTCGCCATCGCTCGGGCGGTGGTTCGGACGGAGGACGGCAAGTACAGTGGAATTGGTGATGCGAGCCCGGAGAACGTGGGGCGGGCCATCGCTCCGCATCTCATTCGTATGGCCGAGACTCGGGCCAAAGCGCGGGCCTTGCGCGACGCTATCAACGTGGGCGTCACGGCTCTCGAAGAGCTTGGCGAGACCGCATACGAGGAGGAAGCTCCTCGGGCAGCGAAGGCTGACAAGGGTGGAGAGTTGCCTGCTACGCGCAAGCAACTCAACTATCTGGAGGTACTTGTCTCGGATGTGGTCGAGGATGGGATCGGCAAGTTCGAGGAGATGGTTGGGAAGCCGGTAGGTAAGTTGTCACGGGAGGAGGCGAGCGAGTGGATCGGTCGTCTCTCTGGTAAGGCGGCGTAGTCGTGAGGATCTGGATGCCAGCTCTGGGCGGTGAGGTCACTTATCAGGAGGATCTCACCGCCTGCTGCGCACGTGCCGCCCGTTCATCGGACGCGAGCGCGTTCGAGTGTCCGTCCTGCGGGGCGATGTGGCAGGCGACCATGCCGGTCGAGGCCGAGTATGACGCATTTGTGGAGAGTTCGTCCGAGCAACAGGGGGCGGCGTAGCGTATGAGAGAGCAGTGGGTCGCCGTGTTTTTGGAGTGTTCGCCGAGCTACGAAGCTGTGTCGGAGCAGGAGAAAGTCTCCGAGGATTCGGTGTCAAGCGAAGCGGGATTTTGGAGCGTTGAGCAGGCGGCGGAGAGTTTTCTAGGGGATCTGCGTAGCGGGCGCGTCGGAGAGGAGTACGGGATGAAGGAGCGGAGAGGTTCTTTGAGGCCGGATACTGCGGTGGCACCGGTAGGAGCGCCGGACGAGGAGCGTTATGTGACGGCGATACCGACTTGTTGTCTGCGGTCGTTGAAAGAAGAGGCGCTGGTAAGAGGCGTGGATCGGCGACGGCTATCGTTGGCGTGTGATTGTGGCCAGGAGTGGTGGATCACCTCGACCTTGGATGAGTTGGTAGCGCGGCGTTTCGTGACGCACGGTGGCCCGAGGGTCGGCGACGGTCACTCGGCGGCGTAGAGAAAATAGGATTTCAGGGAGGAGAACACAGCTTATGGCGCAGGACACGTTGACCCAGTATCTAGGACAGGTTCGAGAGGGGCGGTTGCTCGACGCTCGTGAGGAAGGACAGCTTTCGAGGCAGGCGCGGGCGGGAGATAGGATCTCGCGTCGCAGGCTCATCGAGTGTAACTTGCGGCTCGTTATCTCGATTGCCAAGAAGTATCGGGGGCGAGGAGTTTCGTTCGAGGATTTGATCCAAGAGGGCAATGCCGGGCTGATACGGGCGGTGGAGAAGTTTGATCCGGAGATGGGCAATAGGTTCTCGACGTATGCTACGTGGTGGATCCGCCAAGCCGTTTCGCGGGCCATCGCGGATCACGCCCGTACAGTCCGACTCCCCGCTCACGTGGTCGACTCACTATTCCGCCTCCGCCGGGCCGAAAACCAACTAGCCCTGGAACTAGGCCGTGACGCCACAGAAGACGAACTCACGGCAAAACTGGAAGCCAAACCTGGCGAAGTACGGCGGCTACGCGAAGTAAGTCAGCCCATAGCCAGCACGAATGCTCGGCTTGGCGGCGATGTCGACGGCTCCGAGATGGGGGAGTTGATCTCTGACGAGCGTACCTTCGAGGAGTATGCGAGCGTCGAAGTCGGACCCTGGGAAGGCGCACTTAAAGAGGCTGTCCGGTCCCTCCCCGAACGTGAAGCCAAAGTGCTCCAAATGCGCCACGGCCTGGGCGATGGACAGATCCGCACTCTGCGCGAAGTCTCCGAGGCACTCGGCATAAGCCAGGAGCGGGCGCGGCAAGTGGAGATAAAAGCCTTGCGGACCATCCGAACCAGCCGCCACGCCAGCACTCTGCGCCGCGCACTCTCCGAGGCCGTGTAGAAACCTCCAAAATCGGTTAACCTTCGGTCGTCACACCCCAGAAAGGAACCCTTTGAAGACGACCGAAACCAACACCGAGCGCGTACGGCGACTATTCGAGGCTCTGGGCGGAGCCGTCCAAAACGGCTTCCCCACTGTACATTCGCCCGTCCAACACACTCCAAACGGCACCGCGTACCTCAAGTCGCCCGGTGTGGTGATGCTCTCCAAGCCGCAGGTGAACATCTCGGGACTCGAAGGTTTTCTAGAAGGCTTTGACCCCGAGCTTCGTTTCCCAGAGTACGTCGACGACCCGACCGAACTCCCGGACTCCTCGCAGCTCTGCAAGACCGCAGGACAACTCTGCTACGCGAGTTTCGGACCTCGACGCACCACCAACGACAACGCCGCCGGGTACTTCGAGCGGCTAACATCCGCTGGACATGGCTCGGTGCTTGAGCATTCCAACTTCAGCTTTCTGCTCTACGGTATCAGCCGCAGCGTCACGCACGAGCTCGTCCGACACAGGGCGGGCGCTGGGTTTTCACAGATTTCTCAGCGCTACGTTAGTGGATCGGTGTTGCGGTTCGTGGAGCGTCCCGAGTATGGGGAAGAGGCAGAGCTTCATCGGTTGTTCGAAGAGCGGGCGGATCGAGCCGCCTCAGAATATGAGGCGATGGCCGGCCGTCTGCTGGATCATCAAGAGGGTGGAAACATGATGCTCTCGGCGGATTACAAGACCGACGCCCGCAAGAAAGTGCAGCAGACCGCTCGGAGCTTGCTGCCCAACGAGACCGAAGCGCCTATGGTTTTTACCGGGAATGTTCGGGCGTTGCGGCACATCATCGAGATGCGGGCCGACGCCCATGCGGAGAGTGAGATCCGGACTCTAGCCCTTCGTCTTTTCCTCTGCTTGCACGCCGCCGACCCCATCCTCTTCGGCGATTACGAGCTAGGCGAGCTACCCGACGGCACCAATTCCGTCAGCACCGAACACCGCAAGGCTTGAAACCATCCTCTTGTGTTAACATGGAATATATCAAGAATTCGATGCGAGAGGCGCGTGCAGCATGGCTAAAACCTACGAAGACTTAGTGAAAGAGGCAAAGGACGTTACGGAGCAGACCGACGCTTCCTCGGTTCACGCTACCTTGAACTCCGGCGAGGAAGTGACCGTCGTCGATGTGCGCGAGCCCTCCGAGTGGGAAGAAGGACACATCCCCGGTGCGGAGAATATCCCTCGTGGACTTCTCGAATATCTGGCCGCCGACAAGCTTCCCGACAAGAACGCTCGCATCGTCGTGCACTGCGCCCTCGGGAGCCGGGGCTCTTTGGCCGCTCAATCCCTGCAAGAGATGGGTTACGAGAACGTCGTAAACATGGACGGCGGCATGAAGGACTGGCGCGAGAACGGCTACGAAGTAGAGTAGTCCTTTTCCTCGGCGCTCCGCTCTCTAAAGCGGGAGCGGGCATCCTCCACGTTGTGAAAGTTGTGCTTGGACCATTCTCGCAGGGGGGACATCGCTTGCAAGAGTGACGAGCCGAGGTCCGTGAGGGCGTACTCGACCTTTGGTGGGACGGATGGATAGACTGTGCGATGGACGAGGCCGTTGCATTCGAGGCCGCGTAGGGTTTGAGTAAGCATCTTCTGGGAAACGCCTTTGATCTCCCGCTGCAGGTGACTATAGCGGTGAGTGCCGTCCGCTAGCGCGTAGACCACCAGTATGGCCCACTTGTCCGCTACGAGATCCAAGATCCGCCGAGCACTATCTTCTTGCGACATTTTCTCTCCAACATCCGAACTCTCGCGCACCATGAGGTACGTATACCACTTTAAAGTGCCTTCTTGTAACCGGTGGTTCGCACCCGTACCCTGAAAGCACGACCTACGAAGAGATCGGGGACCGGGACCAATGTACGAAAGCCACACGATCAATATGAACCCTCGCTGGTTCTCGGGCCCGATGCTCGTGGTATTCGGGATGTTCGGATTCTTCGGCCTGTTCTGGGGCATGTTCGCGGTCCTGCTGGCCGACCTGAGCGATGCGTTGGACCTCTCACCGGGGCCGCTCGGAGCTGCTCTGTTCGCCGGTGCGGCGGCTTCTATTGTTTCGATGGCCTCGCTCGGTTGGATGGCGGATCGACTCGGTCGCCGAATCTTTATCCTGATTTCCCTGGGCGTGTTCGGGCTGGGTGTTTCCGGCCTGGCTTTCGCTGGAAGCTATGTCGCGCTGCTGGCGGTACTCGTGGTTCTCTACGCCGCCTCCGGTTTATATGATGTCGGCATCAACGCCGCCGCTGTGGACTTTGAACGCGCCGCCGGACGCCGCCTGATGTCTTTCTTCCACTCGGCGTTCAGCGCAGGTGGTGTAGTCGGGGCTCTCTCCGCAGGTGCTCTGTTGCAGTCCGGCGTCGAGTATAGCTCCGTGTATCTGGTGGTACTGATTCCGCTTGGTGGGATACTGCTGGCCGTCGGGCTGGTAAGTCTTCCCAAGCCGGAGCGACCGCCCGACGACGCGAACGCTTCGGGTGTTCTTCGGCGTAGCGGCACGCTCTGGCTCGTCGCCGTCATAGCCACGCTCGGGCTTCTCTCGGAGGGGGAGATGGAGCACTGGTCGGGCGTGTATCTGCGAAATTCGCTAGAGCTACCGGCGTTGCTCGGCGCTTCCGGGGTGGCGGTATTCTTCGCGGCTATGGCCGTGGGAAGATTTGGGTCGGGGCTCGTCGTGGTGCGTTTTGGCGACCGGAGAACGCTGCTTGGAGCTGGGCTGCTCACTGCCGGAGGGATGACGCTTTCTCTGGCTACTCGCGAGCCGTTCGTCGTTGTGGTCGGCTTTCTGCTGGTGGGGCTCGCTCTCTCGGCGGTCGTGCCGATATCGTTCTCCGTTGCCGGAGACCTCGCACCCGGTAGAGCGGGAGCGGCGGTTTCGTTGGTCACGACATTGAGCTACGGTGGATTCTTGGTCGGACCAGTCATCGTGGGCGGTCTAGCAGAACTCGCGGGCCTGAGGCTGGCTTTGGGGACCATAGCTATTGCTGGCGCCCTGATCTCAATCCTCTCTCTACGAATGCCCGGTCAGAAAACTTAGACCCCGACGCGGCACCGTAAAGCTTTGCGGGTTGGAGCTAGTCAGCTAGTCACCACTTCAGCTTGTCAGGTTTTCCTGACCGGCTGACCAGCTTCGCTTACCGACTCAGCCGTTTTCGAGCGCGTCTGAGAGACGTTTCTCGGCGGCGGCTACTTCCTCGTCTTCGATTCTGACGAATAGAGGCTTCGCACCGGTGGTTCGGTACGCTTCTGGCAGCTTCGATGTGTCCAGGTCCGTGACGCGGGCTATCGGACCATCGAAGAACTCTCCGAGGCGTTCGATGGATTCTGGGACGTAAGGTGCGGCGTGGTAAGCAAGAGAGCCGATCAGGACCGAACAAGCGTATAACACTACCTCGGTCTTCTCGGGGTCTTCCTTACGGCTCTTCCAAGGTGCCGCCGCATCGAAGAATCGGTTGGCCCGTCGTCCCATCGAGAGTAATTCCCCGAAAGCATCCCGTGGACGCGGAGCCATCATTCGCTCCTCGTAACGACGCTCCAATTCCCGGAAATCCTCGAATACTTCGAGCACGTCGTCCGGCAGCTTCTCCGGGCGAGAAAGTTGTCCGTCAAAGTATTTCTCGGAGAACGAGAGTGTGCGGTTGATGTAGTTGCCGAGGTTGCCGATCAGGTCCGAGTTCACTCGGCTCTGAAACTCGCGCCACGAGAACGCGACATCGCCGGTCTCGGGTAGGTTAGAGGCGAGATAGAACCGAAGCGGGTCCGCCGGAAACTCATCCAAAGCTTCGTGCAGCCACACCGCGAGGTTGCGGCTTGTAGACATTTGCATCTGGCGTGGCTCGCCGTTCACCACGACTTCGAGGTTCATGAATTCGTTGGCTGGCACATCGTAGGGCAGCTCGAAAGGCTCCTCGCCGTCTTCCCGCACGCCGAGGAGCAGCGCGGGCCAGACCAGGGCGTGAAAGACTGTGTTGTCTTTGCCTATAAAGTGGATCAGGCGCGTCTCCGGCTCCTGCCAGTACTCGCGCCAGCGGTCGGGTTCTCCGATCCGCTCGGCCCACTCCATTGCCGAAGAGATGTAGCCGATGCAGGCGTCGAACCACACGTAGAAGCGCTTATCCTCGAAGCCCGGTTCCGGGACCGGGACACCCCAGGATATATCCCGCGTGATCGGACGCTTCTCCAACCCGCCGTCGATGATTCCGAGGATGAAGTTCTTGACCGAGGTGCGCCAGTGATTCTGCCCCCCGACGTACTCCCGTAGTCTGTCCGCGAACTTCGGGAGATCCAGGTACAAGTGTGTCGTCTCTCGGACTTCAGCCGGTCCGCCCGTGACTTTGGAGTGAGGTTCGATCAGCTCATACGCTTCATACCAACTCCCGCAGTTGTCGCACTGATCCCCGCGCGCCTCTTTGTATCCGCACACCGGACAAGTCCCTTCCACGTACCGATCCGGCAAGAACCGCCCCTCCGTGGGACTGTACATCTGCTTCGACTCCGCTTCGGAGATATATCCGCCAGCCTTCAGTTTCCGATAGAAAAGCTGCGTGTTTTGCGCGTGCAAGTCCGTCGAAGTTCGTGAAAAATTATCGAAGGAGATACCGAACCGCCGGAAAGTCTCCTCCATGTGCGTCCACCAGTAGTCCACGACCTGCTGTGGATCCTTGCCCTCGCGTTCGGCGGTCAGCGTGATTGGCACTCCATGCTCGTCCGTGCCGCAGACATACACCACATCCTCGCCGCGCATCCGCAGGTAGCGCACGAAAACGTCAGCAGGCAGGTAAGCGCCCACGATCTGACCGACGTGCAAAGGCCCGTTCGCATACGGCAAAGCCGAAGTCACAAGGTAACGAATCTTGTTCTCATCCATACGCCTAGAATAGCACCTGCGACAACCCCTGCCGAAGACCGGCAAAACACTTGTGCCGCTACTTCGGAAAACGTATAGTTAGCCGTATGAGTTGCCGAACGACGAACGCTTGTCGACAAAAGGCTGAATGAACCCTCGCGCTTCGACTTCTGCGCCTTTTGCGGGTGGCGACTGGCGAGAGAGTTGGCTTCCTCGGCGGTGGGATAGTGTGGAGGATCCGGCCTCGGAAACGATGATGGATAAGATAGAACGCTCACTCTTGCTTGGCCCGCCAAAACGCCGAACCAGAAGCTCTTTTTTGTTGTTCTGCTTGTTCTGGGCGGTACTGGTTTTCTTGGGGATTGTAGTATTGTCTTTCGCGAGGGATGCTTTAGGAACAGTGTCCGCAGTATCTTCCTTTTTCTTCTACGCGATGATCCTGTGTTGTTTCATCGGCGAATCACTCTACGCGGGAGTTTTTGGAACTTCGTACAAACGCCAGGGCAAGGCTATGTGGTTAGTCGCCATCTTGTCCCTCGGTCCATTGTTTACGCTCTATTCCGCCACAACTATTTACAAAATGGATGGGATGACTAACGCGATCATAACGGGGGCTTTGGGCATCTCCATTTGCGTGCTCGTTTTGGCGCATCGACTCTGGCGCTACCGTAGAGAAGCCCGCGAAGCCGAACAGCCCGAAACAAACTAAGATCTCTCAAGGCTAGAGTCTCCGGTCGCGTGCTAAGATGCGCGGCGTATGGATCCCGACTATCTCCAGATACCCTTCCGCCGACTCGCGCCCGAAGCTCGCGAACCTTCCCGCGCTCATGCGGGCGACGCGGGCTACGACCTTCGCTCCACAGAGCGGGTCACGTTGCCGCCGGGAGGTCGGGCGGTGGTTGGCACCGGCGTCTCCGTGGCTATACCGGAAGGTTTCGCGGGGCTCGTATTGCCGCGGAGTGGGTTGGCCGTAAAGCACGGGGTCTCGCTCGTGAATACGCCAGGGCTCATAGACTCGGGGTATCGCGGGGAGATCCGGATCCCTCTCATCAACCACGACCTCGATGAGTCTTTCGAGGTCGAAGTCGGGATGAGGATCTCGCAGATCGTCTTTGTGCAGGCCGCCGGAGCCCTGTTCTCTGAAGTAGATCTCCTGGAGTCGAGTGCCGACGGACGCGACGAAGGCGGCTTCGGCTCCTCGGGAACGAACTAGTGCGCGTCGCGGTCTTTTCGGACGATTTGTATCCGGGTTTCGGAGGCCAAGCCGCCGCTACTGAAGGCCACATCGAAGCTCTGGTCTCGCTCGGCCACGAAGTAAGGGCGTTGGTCGGGGCTGAGAAATCACCTGAGCAACCACCGCCGGGAGTCCTCGTCGAGCGTCTACCCGTCTGGCGTCCAGGAGGCAAGCAGACCCAGATCGCGCTACCGCGATCCGCCGGGATAGAGAAGCTCCTGAGATGGGCGGAGGTCGCCCAGATCAACACTCCAACACCTCTAGCTCTTCGCGTTATCTCACTTGCCCGCCGTTGGAACATCCCGACCGCCGTAGGTTTTCACACGCAGGAGGAGAGCGCCGCCCTTCACTTCGGGCCTCTGCGCCGCCCAGTCTCCGCCGGTCTTCGCCACTGGTACACCACACTCTACGGTAAGCCTGACTGTCTCTTGGCCCCGACCGCGTTCGCCGCGAACCTAGCGACGCGCTACACTGCTCGCCCCATCCACGTTGTCTCGAACGGTATACGACTCCCTGCAATTGGGATCATCGAAGAGGAGCGGGCCGCCAAAAAACGCCAAAAGCTGCTTGGCGACCGCCGTCACCTGCTTGTACACGTCGGTCGTCTCACGCAGGAGAAGCGTCCCCAGGACTTGCTCTCCGTGGCCGCCGCGCTCGCCGTAAGGCGGGATGACTGGAGGCTTATAATAGCCGGTAATGGACCGTTGCGGCGGACGCTGGAGCGGCGTTGCGCTCGCCTTGGATTATCGGGCCACGTTGATTTTGTCGGGTTCGTCCCGGAGGGAGAGAAAGAAGACCTGCTCCTGTCGGCGGACCTGTTCTTGATGCCCTCTCCGACGGAGTTGCAGAGTATCGCCACCCTCGAAGCGATGGCCCGCCGGTGCGCGGTAGTCTCCGCCGACACGCCCACGAGCGCCGTGCCGCAGATGATCCGGGAGGCTGACTGCGGCATTTGTTATCTTCCAGATAGACTTGCAATCGCCGCCACGGACACCGCCGCGCTGCTCGACCATCCGGTGGAGTTAAATCGCTTGCGAAAAAACGCCATCGTCGCGGCAGCGGAGCACGACGTACACCGCAGCGGCGCGAAGCTGCAGGAGATCTACACCAGCCTGCTCCGAGACCGGGGGATCTCGAGAACCATCCCAAATAAACCACTTCAAAGGACGAATCGATGACGAACCCTAGAACGGTCGCGGTAACCGGCGGCGGCGGCTCCGTTGGCGGCGCGCTTGTCCGGCGGCTCTTGACGAGCGAAACGACCGTGCGGGCGCTGGTCCGTTCCGAGGAGGATGCGGCGAAGCTACTCGCACTCGGGGCCGTGCCGGTTGTCGGCGACGTGCGTGACGAGAAATCCCTGGAGCGGCTGGTACAGGGATGCGAAGTAGTTTTCCACCTTGCCGCCTGGATGGGCAAGCCCTTCTCGCCGGAAGTCGCCCGAGCCGTCAACGTTCGGGGGACGCGGAGCGTGGTGCTGGCCGCTGCCGAGGCTGAGACAGGTCGGGTCGTGCTCGCGAGCAGCATCGCCGTATATGGGCCTGTGTCGGGAGGTGTGATCTCCGAAGACGGCCCCGTTTGGGCCGTTGGAGACCTCTATGGCGACACCAAGATAGAAGCCGAGAGAGCGGCATGGAAGGCCGCCGGGGAGACCGGTATAGAGTTAGTCGTGTTGCGACCGACCATGATCTACGGCCCCGAGTCTCCCTCCTGGACCGAGGATCCGTTCGCCGCGATCTCCAGCGGTCTCCCAGCCATAATAGGCACCGGCGAAGATTTCGTGGACCCGGTCTTCGTAGACGACGTGGCCGCTGCGTTGGATCTGGCCGGAACCGTCCCCGAAGCTGCGGGAGGGACATTCAACATCGGCGCCGGTCCCGAGACCTGGAACGAGTTCTTCGGTGCCTACGCCACCATGACCGGAAGACCTCTCCGGCGTATACCCGCTGCTATAGCCGTTGGGGCCGCACGGGCTGGTGAACGTGCCGAGCGCATCCTCGGACGCCAACCCCACCTACCCGCCGAGATGGTCGGCATAATGACCAGTCGCGCCACCTACGACACCACGAAAGCCCGCGACATTCTGGGATTCGCGCCTGAGGTTGACCTCCGTACTGGGATGCGAAAGACTGAAGAATGGCTGCGGGTTTCGGGGATGTTGCGCCGTCCATCCGTAGCGCTCGTGACCGGCTCGGCTCGGGGTCTTGGGCGTGAAGTCGCGCTGAAACTACACGCTGAAGGGCTTACGGTTTGGGCTGCGGACCTCGAAAAGGAGTCGCTCCTGGATCTCGAAGCGGCGGGTCTCCGGGTGGTGGCGTTGGATGTCGCGTCGGAGGAGAGCGTGCGGGGGGTGGTCGACGGTATCGAGGGCTCAAGTGGCCCGGTCGATTTGCTGGTGAACGTCGCGGGCATTGGTAGGCCCGGTGCCCTGGAGAGTCAGGATTTCGACGAGGTGGAGGCGCACTTCGAGGTAAACGCTTACGGGCCGTTGCGGTTGGCTCAGGCGGTTGCGCCCGGAATGCGGCGGCGCGGCTGGGGCCGCATCATCAATGTCACCTCTACGAACGGGTTTATCGTGACGCCCTTCATGGGTGCCTACTCGGCGTCCAAACATGCTCTTGAAGCACTCTCGGACTCACTTCGGATGGAACTCTCGCCGTGGGGCGTCGAGGTGGTCGTGGTGCAGCCGGGCGCGATGAAGACCGGGTTCGCCGGTCGCGCTCAGGCTGTGTTGCGGGAGAAAATATCCAGCTCCCGCGATGGTTGGGAACCTTACCTGCAGGCTTTTCTCGACAGCTCGCTCTGGGGAACGGCCACGGCCACAAGCCCCAAGAGGGTGGCGGGGTTTGTTGCGAAGCTGGCCCTCTCCAACCACGTGCCGGCCCGGCGGTTGGCGACGCTTGACGCCATACCGGCGCGGGTCATGTCGTTTATGCCGACGGCGGTTCGGGACGCTTTTTTGGTTCGGGCGGCGGGTCTTTCTCGCAAACCGGATGCTTGGGAGGGAAAGTAGCCGGAGGCGATGTGTAAAGGAGCCACGCAGCGACCGGGCCTAACGCGAAGATCAGGTAAAAGCTCAGCAGCCGCCACAGTAGCACCGCTGCGGCGACTCCTCCAGTCCCGGCGCCGACGGCCAAAGCTACGGACGCTTCTATAAATCCCGAACCCCCCGGCGTGGGGACGAAAGTCGAGATCAGGGTGATGCTCGCCAGTAACGCCAACACCGTGAAGAACCCTGTGCGGACTCCGTAAAGCCCCAGCAGCGACCACAGGACGACGAACCCCGCAATCCATCCCACCGCCGTCACAACATGCAATTTCATCCAGTACTCCGCCGATGTCTTGCGGTAAGCGCGTGCGCTGCCAACGTAGTCTCGGGCCATATTCCTCAGACGCTCATCGAACCCTCGGAGCAGCGGCCACGTCGACAAGTACAGAAGCCCCCGAGCCACCAACTTCGGTCTCCGGGTCAAAACCCCAGCCGCAGCCGCGGCCAACCCCACCGTCGCCAGAGCCAGAACCTCGGCTCGCCAGGACAAAGAGAGGACATCCCAAACGACCAAGTAAAGCAGTCCTAGCGGCGCGGACCAGGCAAAGAACACTAGGTCCAGAACAAAAACCTGAACCATAACCCCAAGCCCCTTGCCGGACGGCATTCCCAACCGCCCGAGTGCCACGACGGCAACGGGACCGCCGCCGGTATTGCTCGGTGTGAGGGCCGCACCAAGCACCGAGACCAGATGCGCTACGAGCGTCGAACGATACGGGAAGACAGTCCCCTGCCCCTCGCACAGGAGTCGCAGTTTGATCCCCGGCACTCCCCACTGCGCGACGACGGCGAGAACACACACCGCCGCGAGCCCAAGGCTAGGGTCCGTCAAGTGATAAGTCTCGGCCTCGAACAGCGTACCGCCCGCCACCAGGTACAGCCCGAGAAAGCCGAGCGCGAGGCTCAACGCCAGAACCAGAAAAGCGCGCTTCACACCCGGTTCGCGGTAATCGTCGGCTTATCACCTAGCGCGTACCGCACAATGTGGTGCGCCAATCGCTCCGTATCTCTGGCGAGGTCCAAGCGACGGCTGCGGCGTTCGACATCCCGAAGCAGCGATGGATCTTCCGCGTACTTCACGACGGCCCTGGAGAGCGCCGCCGGTGTGTCGGCGCGGCATCCCAGACGTTCGAGCTGCACGAAGCGGGCCACGCCCAACTCGTTCAGACCGGCGTGGCCCGTCACGATCATCGGGCGCCCGACCGCCAGCGTCTCGTAGACTGAAGCTGGGCCAGATTTACCAATCACCACGTCGCTCGCCGCCACTCGAAGCGCCATCTCTTCAACGAAGCCCTCAACCCTGAGATTCGGCGTACCCGGGCTCTCCAGCTCACGGCGAAGCTTCGCGTTGCGACCGGTGATCGCCACCACTTGCGGCGCGACTTTGGAGTTCAGCACCGAGTCAATGAGTCGTCGCGGATTTCGGATTACGGCTTCGCCGCCCAGGGAGACCAAGCACGTAAATCGTTCTTCCAAAGCCAGCTTCCGTCGCGCCGCCGATTTGTCTGGCGCTTCCAGGAACGATTGGCGGACCGGATAGCCCGAGACCGAGACCTTACGCGCCGGAACGCCCATCGAGATGAGGTCACGCCTGACATCCTCGGCTGGAACTACGATGTGATCCGCCCTGGGATCCGCCCAGTACGCGCTGATGTTGTACGGTTCGGTCGCATACGTGAGCACCGGAACCCGCAATCCGTAACGCTTCTGAGCGAGCGCCAGCCCGGTCGTCAAAAGCCCGTGGTTGGAGACTACCAGCAGCGGACGCTCCCGCTCCAGATGCTTCGCCGCCGCCCGTGCGAACCTCCGCACGAGACCCCGTTGCGCGGCGACGGTCGTGCGCGGGAATGAATCTATGAGACGCTGCCCGTTTCGGGCTATAAACGGATATCGTAATGCCAGACGCCAGAACGCCTTATGCCGTCGGTCGAAGCCCGCCACACCGAGTTCTTCGGCGTAGTCTGTAACCCGCGTGTCATACTGGCCGGGGAAGTAGCGCTGGATGGCCTCGCTCATCGCCCGCGCTGTCGCAACGTGGCCTCCGCCAACGGCGACTGTCGTAAAGAGTATGCTTGATCGCTCGCCGTTGGGACGCTCCTGCAGCAAAGGTGTCGGCGGGTGAGGCCGTAGGATATTCGCCATTTCGGGGCTTAATGTTATGCGCTGCTCGTGGTCATGTCCACTGCGAATCGTTCCCAAAGCGTTAGGTAATTCTCCCGGCGGGATTGCGTGGTCGTACAAGAGTCATGGCTCCCGCCGCCGCTGGATAGGCCAGGGCTAGAAGCGTGGCGAGGATACCGGAGTCGTTGAGGACTCCCGAGGCCACTGCCGCGACCACCGCACCGAGGATTCCCGCTGCTGCGGATTTCCCTCCGGCTCTTTGCCAGCCCATGAATGCCAGGACCGCCAACGCTACGAGCAGGACCGTCCAGAGCGGGTTCAGCAGGTGCCGGAGGCTCAAAAAAATCTTTCGCAGCGCGACTTCGTAGAGTGCTAGATCTCCACTCGCCGCCCGTGCTCCGTGCGACGCATCCGGGGTCAGAAGCCCGGTGCCCACGAAGACCGCCACTGCTACGAAAGCCCCGCCACCCGCCCAAGCTATCGCGCCGGAAAGCCGCCCGCTGCGCAGAAAACCTACCATCGCCCCAAACCCTACGCCGAGAGCCAGGCTCCCGCCCACATCCGCACCCATCGCGGGGAGGCCGAGCGCGACCACCGTCAAAACTCCAATGACCGGTAGAAGCTCGACTAAACGAGGTCTAAATCTAGCCACCACACCAGCCCCGAGCGGCAACGCGCCCGCCACGACCGCCGAGTATTCATTGCCGATCCCGTAGAACCGGGTTCCGTAGGCGGGATCGTGCCCCAGCACCGAAAACCCCATCGTCGCACCTCCGAAAACTGCGTCTAACACCACCACCGTTACCGTAACCAGCGCCACGACCGTTAAACTCCCCAATCCCTCTGGCGACAGCCTCCACGCTAGAATCACCAGCCCACCAGCCGCGAGCGCCGCGAGAACCGCCACGACGACCGCATTGCCAATCGGCACGAGCGCCGCGGCCAACGTCCCGAAAGGTAGTGCCACCAGAAAGAGCGTCGCCGACCGCAAACCCGTGCGGCTCCAACGAAAAGTCCCAAGTATCAAGACCACTGCCAAAGCTCCGATCAGAAGGGTCCAGACCGTCGTCCGCTCCTCATCCACGAAAGCCAGGCGGTCCTGAAGGGTTGCGGGATCCACTGCGGTTTGGCGTTTCACTACCGCCACTCGTCCGGCTATCTCCGGTGGGGTCTGAACGCCGAGCCGATCCAGGAGCGTTGGAGCAAGGTCTTCGTTGCTCAAGAGCCCGGTCGTACGCGTGCCGGGCGAGTAGAGCACGCCTTTCGGGCCGCTTACGGCGAAGGGCGTCAGGTTTGCTTCGTCCGGCGGCGCGTTTGGAGCGGTGACCGCTACCGTACCTCCAAAGTCCCCCACCGCCTTGGCGACTCCGGCGGCCGTCGGGACATCCGGAGCTTCGACTGCCACGAACTCCGCGCCGCGCCGGAGAGCTTTCTGGACGTCTCGCTTGGGGTCTCCGGTGTATACGTTCGGTACGCGGCCTCTGGAGTCCATCACCATGAGCGCCGCCGATTCCCCGACAGCGGCTCGCTGAATATCGGCTTTAGAGAGCGCATCTCCCAACGCTCCCAGTTGTATCGTAGCCGCCGAACCATCAAAAGCTCCGGGGATTTTGGACCTATCCGTAGGTAGTCCCTCCGGGAGCAGGGACGTGTCAACTCGCGAGCCAGCCCCAAGAACGACGTAGCCCAGTCGAGGATCTTTGGGGGCTGGACCTTGAGCTACGGAGACGGTCGCGGTAGCCCCATCCTCGAATACGGTCGCCAAGCCGGAAGTCTCCGCACTCTCCCAGGACAGACCATCCCGCACGAGTAAGAGCACGACGGGAGGCGAGTCGGACCGCGCCTCGCGAGTTCGCGCTTGGAGGTGTTGAGTCGGGATGAGGGCGAGGAAGATGCTGCACACCAATATAGCCACGCTCGCCACTCTCACGGCGCAATCCTAGCAGAGACCCATCCTGGTGAACCAGGTTCCGAACAATCTTTCTCGTATCGGCGATAATCACAATCATGAAATTTCGTGTTCGTGACCTGTCGCAGCCTTTCCCGGTAGGAGTGTCTCCGTGTTCCTGATGAGCGTGCCATCGGCTGAGACCGTCCGCGACTTCCTGGATTCTGAGAGGGATCTCCCGTTCTCCTACGATGAGGTCGGTATCACGCAGGAGTATGCGACCCGCGACGACGCGCCTCCAGGCTACACTGCTGACCGCTATCACATCCTTCTCGGAGAAGGCCCGGAAACTTTTGAGAAAGCCAAGAACGCGCTACGCTCCTGGGGCCAGTTCGAACTCGAATGGGTTGAGTTGCTCCCACGCAAAGCTCCCATCGAACCGGGTGTCACCGTCGCGGTCATTGCCCGACACTACGGTTTCATCTCGCTCAACTCAGCCCGAATCGTACACATGGTCGAGGATCACGGCCCCGTCGAACGCTACGGCTTTGCCTACGGAACTCTCCCCGGACACGCCGAAAAGGGCGAGGAACGCTTCACCATCGAGTGGGACCGCGAGAATGGCGCCGTCTTCTACAATGTGCTCGCCTTCTCCCAGCCAGCCCATCCCCTGGCACGACTCGGAGCCCCCTTCGCCCGCCGACTCCAAAACCGCTTCGCCCGCGACTCCGTGAGAGCTATGGACTCCGCCACTAAACGCTGACCATGACTTTACGCAGCTTCTAATCCGGCTGTTTGCTTTGCAAGCTCCTTAACGCCGCCGGAAATAGGCTACACTCCCCGGCGATGAGACTATGAACGGAACGACGCACGCTATATTCGGAGTTGGGGCTCTGGCTGGGGCCGCGCTCGCGCTTGACGTGGAGCCTGCTTTGTATGCCTATCCGGTGGCTGTGGTGGCTGCCTGGCTACCGGACGTGGACAATCCGCGGAGCACTCTCGGCAATGGTCTAAGCCGCCGCAAGAATCCTATTGCCAACGCGGTTACGCGGCCTATCAGTTGGATGCTGAGAACGGCTTCTTTCACGCTGGTGCGGGTCGTGGGGCATCGGACGCTGACGCATTCCCTCCTAGGTATGGCGATCTTCCTCCTGCCCGCCTGGTTGCTTCTGGGGTCTTTCCCGGATCTCATACTCGCGCTAGCCGCCGGATGTGTCTCTCACGTCGTGGCGGACTCCCTGAACACGCCGGGCGTGCCACTGCTGTGGCCGCTGCGCTGGCGGTTCCGACTGCTGCCTGGCGGGATGCGCTCCGGAGGTATCGCCGAATTCTTCGTAGCAGCCACAATATTCATACTAACCGCCTGGGCTATCTACGAAGTCTACCCAGCCATCGGACGTTTACTCGCGCAAAGCTAGTTAGCGTCTCAGTACTTCATCTTGTCAGGTTTCGCTAACCGGATGACTATCTTCCTTCCAGCCAATTCAGGGCTTTGCGGCTGTCTGGATGAATAGTTCTTCCACGAGATTCGTTGTATTCAATGACGCGATGCAGGGCTTCGCGGGTGACTTCGTGGAGGTCGGTCTCGGCTAGCTCTCGCAGGCGTTCGACGCTCGGGTAGTCTCGAGATGGTTCGATCTTATCCGCGATATACACTGCGAGCGCGATGGGGGACATCCCTGGTGCGGCGGTAGTATGTATCCGGATCGCCTCCAGAACTTCCTCATCCTCTATACCCAACTCCCGACGCGACATCTCCGCCGCCACAGGACCATGCAGTATCCCCGGACTCGTGCGCTCGGGTTTGTCAACGGACAGATTCCAGTTCTCGGCGAGCCTCAGTAGCTTGTGACGATTGACTTCGCGGGCTGCATCGTGCAAGAGCGCTGCAAGCCGCGTGCGTTCGGGGTGAAGACTATGGACGCGGGCTAGATGCTCGGCGGTATCGGCGACTCGCTCGGTGTGGCCGAACCGCTTGTCCGAGAGTCGGTTGCGGGCGAAGGTTCGGGCCTGTTCCAATATTCTGGATAGGTCGTCCGTTTCACGGTTCGTCATATGGGGGATTGTAGAATACGCGAATGAACAAAGAAAACGACACCATACGCAGCGCGGAGATATTGGCTATTGGCAGTGAGATGTTGCTCGGTGAGTTGGTGGATACTAACTCGGCCTGGATCTCCCACCGACTAGCCGCTCTTGGCGTGTCTATTTTCCGCCACACCACTGTCGGCGACAACCGCGACCGCGTGGTGGCCGCCATAACCGAAGCTACCTCACGCTCGGATCTCGTCCTGACGACCGGCGGCCTCGGGCCAACTTCCGACGACCTGACAAACGAGTGCCTGGCAACCGCCGCCGACAAGAAGATGGTCGAATACAGTGAAGCTCGCGATCACGTAGAC
>JAABUN010004021.1_pt1 | contig 21103 bp, 22 predicted proteins | sample 5559311 | NCBI WGS metagenome assembly JAABUN01 (sample SAMN10711877, study PRJNA513370) | rock metagenome | isolation source: Antarctica rocks | place: Antarctica: Victoria Land, Siegfried Peak sud
GCGAATTCGGCGCCACGATCTCCTTTGCCGGCAGCTTCCCCGGTGTCACCCGCACGATGCCGATCGAGGTCTACCTCGCGCTGGAGACCGATCCGCCCGCGGCCATCGTCCTTTCGCTCGTGCTGCTCGCCGTCTCCGTCGTGGTGCTGGTCAGCCTGCGCGACCGGTGGCTCACCGGCAGCGCCACGTGACCGGCGTGCCCGGGTTGACCGCGGACCTGCGGGTCGCGCGGAAAGGCTTCTCGCTCGAGGTCGACCTGGCGATCGAGCCCGGCGGTGTGCTGGCGCTGCTCGGTCCGAACGGCGCGGGCAAGTCCACCGCACTGCAGGCGCTTGCCGGACTCGTGCCGCTGGACGGCGGGAGCATCGCGCTGGCCGGCCGGTGCCTGGACGACTCGGGAGCCGGCCTGTTCGTGCCGGCTGCCGAGCGGGCGATCGGCATGGTCTTCCAGGACTATCTGCTTTTCCCGCACTTGTCAGCCGTCGACAACGTCGCCTTCGGGCTGCGGGCTGCGAGGGTGCCGCGCCGGCAGGCCCGGGACCAGGCGCTGAGGTGGCTCGAGCGGATGGGGCTGGCCGGGCTGGCCGACGTCAAGCCGGGAGCGATGTCCGGGGGTCAGGCCCAGCGGGTCGCGCTCGCCCGGGCGCTGGCTCCGGGGCCGCGGTTGCTGCTGTTGGACGAGCCGCTGGCGGCCTTGGACGCCGGCACGAAGATGGAGGTGCGCTCGGAGCTGCGCCGGCACCTCGCCGACTTCGGCGGCTGCACGCTGCTGGTTACCCACGATTCGCTCGACGCCATGGTGCTGGCTGATTCCCTGGTCGTGATCGAGGACGGCCGGGTGGTCCAGCGGGGCAGGACGGCCGAGGTGGCGCGAGCTCCTCGTACTGACTATGTGGCCCGCCTGGTCGGCCTGAACCTCTACCGGGGACGCGCGATAGGGGGCCGGATCGAGGTCGACGGCGGTGGGGCCCTGGTCACCACCGACCCCTGCGAGGGCGACGTCTTCGCGGTCTTCCCGCCGTCGGCCGTCGTGCTCCACCGGCACCGCCCGGACGGTTCGGCCCGCAACACCTGGCAGGGCCGCGTCGCGGGGCTCGAGCAGCACGCCGACACGGTGCGGGTCCAGATCGAGTCGGCACCAGCGGTGCTCGCCGACGTGACCGCGGCCGCGGTCGCCGATCTCGACCTGACCGTCGGAGCATCGGTATGGGCGGCGGTGAAGGCCACCGAGATCCGGTGCTACTCGACCGTCGACCCCGACGGCCGCCGCTCGGCTCCGGCAGCCGGGACGCTCTGATCGTCAGGTCACTCGAGCGCTCGCTCGAGCTCGCTCCGGTGTGCGACGACCCAGTCGAGGTCCCAGCGCAAGTGGCGATCCTCCCCTCTGGCAAGGAATCGAGAGAACGGCCGGACCCCGGCGCCGCCGAGCTCGACGAGCTCGACGAGGTCGTCTCTCATGTAGGTCTCGACGGTATCGACCAGGCCTGTGCGGTCGTTCAGTCCGTACGCGTCACAGAACAGCCGGAGGCGAGCGCCGCGATCGGGCGGCTCGGAGAAGCCGACCGCACGGCAGAAGTGGTCCGGCCGGAGCGGTGCCACGTTGATGGCTGCACAGATCACGTCGTGAAGCTCCGGGGCCGGGCCGGCGAACTCCCAGTCGATGAAGGCGTAGGGAACGCCGTCGGCGTACACCGCATTCGGTGGACCGACGTCGTTGTGCCCGAAGCGGAAACCCGGTCCGCAGCCACCCGGCAGGGCCCAGACCGCATCGGCAGGAGCGGTGAACCCGTCCAGCGAGGTGTGAAGGCGGCGCAACAGACGAGCGGTGCCGACCAGCGCCTTCTCGGTGTAGGGCCAGGTCGGCTCACTGGGCAGGTAGGTCAGCACCTCCCGATCCCGCTCGTCGATGCCGAGGACGCGCGGCGCGCCATCGAAGCCGACCTTGTCAAGGTGACGCAGCAGGGCGTGAACACTCGGAGTCCACGGCTCACGTGGGCGCCGAACCGTGTCGCCGACGCGGACCGCCGGTGATTCCATGCCGAGCGGCACTTCTTCCTCGCCCACAGGTGCACCCCCGCTGCACCATGGAGCAGCGGCGGGACGGTGGCAAACGAATTGTCGGGTCGCGCTCGGGCCCGGGTGCGTCCGACGCGGCACTAGAGTCCATCCGTCGGGAGGGCTCGCCTAGAGGCCGATGGCGGCGGTCTTGAAAACCGCTGCCGATCATGACCCGCTCCTGTCGTTGCGTGGATCGTCGCCTTGCACGCGTACGTGGGGACGTAGGCTCGAGCCGCTCGTTCGTCCGTGCGGAGGTGCGCTCACCGGCGTATCACTGCAGGTCAGCGGCATGGAGGGTTCGCATAGTGGCCTAGTGCAGCCGCCTTGAAAGCGGCCAGGCGGTTCATCCCGTCTCGTGGGTTCAAATCCCACACCCTCCGCCATGCCGGTCGCGAGTAACTCGCGGAGTAACTGCCCTCCGACCGGCGCCGCTGTCACTGTCTCAAGCCGGTGGCGCGTCGAGGACTCGCACCGAGTACCCGTGCGTCTGCAGCCACCGGGCCACCTCCTGGAGCCGCTCCGCACTGAACGCTGGGAACGGGCCGTTGATCGGCGTCTGCCAGTCCCACCAGCCAAGGGTGTCGACCAGCTCCTCGGGCACGGTGTTCTTCTCGTCGTGCCGCCAGCTCGCTTGGCCGCGTCGGTAGGCGTTACGGCTCGCGATGTGTGTCCGCTCGCCGGACGCCCACACAACGAAGTGCCTGGCGGTCACGGCTGCTCCCCGGGCGGTCGCGGTTGCACCGGCACGCCGAAGCCGCCGTGGGTGTTCCGCCGGTCCGCGAGCTGCGCGTCAGTGACACCCTCTGGCAGCTCGTCCCTGACTATGAGCCCTCGGCCAATCTCCAGCAGATGTGGTGCGACGTCGGCTTCTGCTTCTGCCCGGCTGGCTCTGACCAGCCCGGGGCGGAAGTCCCCCGCCGCGCAGAACCCGATGTAGCCGTGCGGCCACCTCGGCACCATGTTCACGAAGGCGAAGTGCGGCTGCCTGCTCACCTCGACGAGGTGCTCTGCGACGTCGCCTCGAGCTTCTTCCTCCGTGTCGCGCAGCTGTTCCGCCGTGAAGTCACCGGCAACGCACCCGCCGTAGAACCTCGTCGGCGGCTTGACGTTGGCGGCGACGTAGGCGACGGCCTGGTGCGGCGGTCGGAAGTCCGGCGGTGTCCCCGGCATCGTGGGTGGCACGTCAGTTCGCCCGACTGGCGGGAAAGTTCGCCCGACTGGCGGGAAAGCCTGGCTTTCCGAGCATCGTCGCGTTCAGACGACTCGCCGCAGGCACCCGCCGGGGTAGCGGGCGCTCGGGCTGGCGTCGCTCTGCTCGAAGGCGGTCGATCCTGCGCATGGCAACTCCTGGTTCGCGGACCCCGGTGCGTGGCGCTGGCGGTCCGTCCTTGCCAGTGCCGGTCGGCGCTGGCCAGCTCTTCCAGCGGGAGCACCCCATGACGGTCGGGGTTGCCGCGCACCTAGCCGCTGGGCTGGGCGGTGCGCTCTTGAGCTGCTTCCAGCCTACGGGGAAAGAGCCTGCTTGACCAGCAGCACCCCTGAGCGTGACTACTGGTTCCGGGTGGCTCAGGCGCTGCTCAAGAGCCGGTGACTCAGCGGTACTCCCGCTTCACCGCGCGGAAGGACCGGTACACCGCGTAGGGATAACCGATGAGGTACGCGAGCAAGGTCACGCCGTTGATCGGCACGAAGGCGAGCGACCAGGCGAAGAGGAGGAAGAGGCACCCCGCGATGACGACGCCGCAGTAGAGGTTGTGGAGGAAGGCGGCTTCGTTGTAGCTCATAGCTGATGCTCCTTGTGCAGTGCTCCGAGTTGTAACGCACGTCGCCGCCCAGGCTCGCCCAGCAGGTCTGCCAGGACGAGCAGCCCTGCCGTCGTGGCGAAGGCATCGGCAAAGGCGCTGGCCGAAGTGCCGTGCTGATGGCCGTACTGCGGCGCGGGGATGTGCGTCGGTCCGTTCATGGTCAATCGCCGCCATTGCATTGCGCGTCAGCTGCGTCCGCGAGCATGAGTAGGCGCCGCCGTTCCTGACTCCGCTGAGCAAACTCCCTGTTGTTGGCAATGTCGTCATCAACGGTCGCGTTGGGGTCTGTCGCATCGCGGCCCGGTTTCGTCTGCGCGAAGGTCAGCTTCTGGGCCTGAGCCCTGTAGTCATCGGCCTGCGCGCAGGCCAGCTCGCGCCCGGTTTCGCCATTGCCGCCGTTCTCCACTCCGTCGGGGTCGCCTTCGGGGCCGCCGCCACAGGCCGCAAGCGCAAGAGCGAGCGTTGCCGCTGCAATCGCGCCCCTCGTGGGCAAGGGACGGCTCGATGAGGCCGAGGCCCTCCTCGACCCCCTCATCGCAGGCTCGAAAGGTCGGGGTCGGACGTCCGCGCGGTATCGCACAAGTCAGAGACGTACACACACTGCATCCAGCAAGCCCAGCAGCCCATGCAACAGACCCTACGCCCGATGACCTCTATAGAGCGTGGCTTCATAGAAGTCGGTCGAGGAGCGTCCCGATCATGGCGGGACGGGCGCGGGCGACGAACACCGCCTACCGGCGAGCGTTCGGGCATCGCGTGCGCGAACTTCGCCTGCGTCGCGGTGTGTCGCAGGAGTCGCTTGCCCTTCAGACCGGCATCGCCCGCTCCTACATGGGTGGGATCGAACGGGGGGAGAAGAACCCGGCACTGGACCACATCGTCCGGCTCGCCGAAGGACTTGACGTCCAGCCTGCCGACCTGATGCCTGAGCTCGAGTAGCTCGACTTGACGATGTCGTTCATCCAGACCGACCAGCACGACGGCCGTTGCCACGCCGATGCTCGTCAGCTCCGCTGTTGATGCTGATGAAGATGCCCGAGCCGACCGTGGCACGCGAACCAGACGCTGCGGTTGAGTCGAGACCACGCCCCATGACCCAACGCGCCCGTCGTCAGCGTCGAAGGGAGCGCCGGACCAGGTGTGCTCCACCTCGGCCGTCAACTCGTCCATGTCCTCGGTGACCAGGCCGCTCTCCACCATGCGACGCAATCCCGGCAATAGCGCGATTTGCTGGCGCGTCGGACGCCTTCGCGAGATAGACAGGTGCGGTGCGTTCCGACGACTTCATCATTGCGATGCCTGTCGCACCTACCGACCATACCGACCCGTGGAGTCCTCGCTCCGAGCTCATCCTGAAGCTGGACCTGATCGAGGCGCTGCGCGCCGGGTCAATCGAGGATGTGGACGACCTAGACGCCGCCGTCGGGTTGTCGATGCTGGTCCACGAGGAGCTGACGAGCTTCGGGACCAGTGGCGGGGAGCGGGTCACCAACGCGCAGATGAGCGATTGCCTCCGCTCCCTTCACGCCGTCCTGAAGCGCCTCGACGTCGCCTTCAGCCTGCCCTTCCGTGACCTGTCGACGTTCCACTCCCACTGGGTACGGGTCGGCGCGAAGGGCAGCTACCAGGCCCGCCGCGACCTGCTGGAGTCGCTCTTCGAGCCGCTGCACGCTGGCCTACACCGACTCGAGGAGCGGGCCTTCGAGGCGGCTCTGGCCGGGCCGGTCAGTCCTCACGGGGCCACGGGTTGGGCCAAGGTCGACCGTGAGGTGGAGGAGCTGCGGAAGCGGTTCCGCCAGGGCACCACCCCTCAGGACTACCGGGCCGTCGGAACACACACCATCGGCGTCATCGAGGCCCTGTCTCGCACCGTCTACAACCCCGCCAAGCACCTCCGCGAGGGAGAGCTCGAGCCGCCGGTCGCCAAGAGCAAGCACCGCCTCGAGAGGTTCGTGGATGACGCGGCGCCCGGCCCCGCCAACGCCGAGGTACGGGGGCTTGCCCGCAAGACCATCGAGTTGGCGCACACGGTGAAGCACTCCGAGACCCCAACGCGGCGCGATGCGGGCATCGCGGCAGACGCCTGCGTCCTTCTAGCCAACATCCTGCGTCGTCTTGCCGACGACTGAGGCCGACTCAATGGACGACGACCCGTCAGCCGGGAGGAAGAGCCGAGGACTCATGCTGAACTGCGACTGCCCCGGCCAGTCGCTTGAAGTTCGAGTCCACGCGCATGGCGTCTGGCGACCGGAGCGCGCCAACTTCACCCAGCGTCGGTACATGGTCCAGACTGCGGCTCACGCCAAGAACCAGGGGATTCCTCGTGCAGTTGCAGTTGCAGTTGCAGTTGTAGTTGCAGGAGTCACGCCTGTGCAGTGCCGCCAACGCGCTCCGGGGACCCGTCGATCCGGCGGACTTCAAGACGTCTTCCCGATGCTGTTATGGAAGTGGATCAGCGACCCGTGGGACTCCGAGCACGCCCAGGCGGTCAACGACTACGACGACGACCTCGACGCGGAGGTCGAAGCCGACTCCACCGCTTCTCCCTGCCGACTGGCACACACTGGGGTCAGATCACCACCAGCATCACCAATCTGGACAGCAAGATCGCCACGGCGCTGGCCAAGATCGAAGCAAGGCTGTCCTCCACGCCACTGCCCCTCGATGCCACTGCCTCCGGCTACGTTCGCTGGCTAATCCGTGAGACCGGGCCGCGTGATCTAACAGGTTTCTGAGGTAGGGGGGGTCGCTCTGAGCCCACCCCGCATCAGCACGGCAGCATCAGCGGTCGCCGTCCTGTGGCAATCGACCGGTTTCGTCTGAGATTCGCTCTAGGTTCTGCACCCTGACAACCGGGAGGGCTGATGACCTGCTTCGAGGACGCGGGAGAGGTCGGGCAGTCCGCCGGCCTGTCCTCGTTGTTGTGGGGGAAGTGGGACGGCGAACAGCCTCCCCTCCCGTTGCTGGCGCACATGTTGGACACCGCCGCGGTGGCGCTGGTCGCGTGGGGGCAGTTCAGTCCGCCGGTCCGGGCGAACGCGAGCGAGCTGATGGCGGTCTCGGACGAGGCTATGGCGCGGGGGCGGTTCGCGGTCTTGGCGGCGTTGCACGACGTCGGCAAGGCGTCGCGGGAGTTCAGCGGGCAGTTGTGGGCGCGTCGAGACGCTGAGTTCTTCGTCCACCGGGAGACGTTGGCAAAGGCCGGGCTGCCCATGGACGCGCCCGCCCGTCCTAAGCTGCCGGGTCTGGAGCGTCTGTGGCTGCGGCACGAGGCCGTCACAGGGCTGGTGCTGCACGACCAGAGTGCCCTGCCCTCGTGGGCGCGGCGCGTACTGACCGGCCATCACGGCCGCTATCAACCCTGCGGCGGGCAACGCAACCTGCCTCATGAGCTGGACGCGCTGCGGGTGCGCACGGCAGAAGCGGGTTGGGGCGAGGCCCAGCGGGAGCTTCTGCGGGACGTAGTCGAAGCGGTGGGGGCGGTAGCGGGGACGGACTGCGACCTGGTCGGCTGGCCCGAGAGGCCGGCCACCAGGTTGGTTCCGTTCCTGGTCGCCCTGACCGGACTGGTCTGCGTCTGCGACTGGGTGGCCTCGGACGAGTCGTTCACCGGTGCTGCCCCTGTTCATCTGCTCAAGGACGGGGACTACAGCGGCTACCTGCGCGCGCGGCAGGTCGGCGCTACCGAGAAGCTGCAAGGCGTCCTACTGGGACATGGCACCCCGGTGGGCGAGTTCGGCGTGTTGTTCGGCGGCCGCTCGCCACGCGGAGCCGGGCAGCGGTGGGCCGGGAACCGCCGTCACGGCAGCGGCCTCACGCTGGTCATGCTGCCGATGGGCGAGGGTAAGACGGAACTGGCGCTACACATGCACGCCACGGACGGCAACGTGCCACTAGGGGCGTCAGCCGGAGACGGCTTGTTCTTCGGCCTACCGACGATGGCAACGGCCGACGCGATCTTCGGTCGGGTCCAGGAGTTCTGGTCCGGCACCAGCTCGGCCGGGCGGCTCGCCCACTCACAGGCCGTGCTCCACGACTTCTACAGCCCCAGCACGGTGCGACCGGCTGGCGTGTGCGGGCAGGACGCGCTGACCGGCGACCACGAGGGCGACGGCGGCCTACACCCGGCCGACTGGTTCGCCGGCAGGCACCGCGGGCTGCTGGCGCCGGTGACCGTCGGCACCTGCGATCAGGTGCTGGCGACGGCCCTGGACCACAAGTTCGTGCAGGTCCGGCTGGCCGCGCTGGCCGGCAAGCACGTCGTTCTCGACGAGGTGCACACCTATGACGCCTACCAGCAGCAGCTGTTGTGCCGGCTGCTGGGCTGGCTCGGGGCCTACAGGTGCCGGGTGACTCTGCTGTCCGCAACGCTGCCGCGGGCGCGCGTCGCAGAGCTGGTGGCGGCGTGGTCGTCGGGGTGGCACGCCGGCGAGGCGGGGCAGGTGCACGACGACGTCCTGCGCGCGCTCCCAGCGGCGCTGCCCTACCCAGCTGTGGTCACAGTCGCGGGCGACTTGTCGTGCGAGCCGCTCGAGGCGTGGCGGCAGTTCAACCTGCAGGTCCGCTCGCATCAGCTGCCCGCCGAACCCGGCGGCCTGTTCGCCGCCACAGTCGACCTGGTGCAGCAGCTGCGCGAAGAGCAGCCGCACGCGCGGATCGGGGTGCTGGTGAACACCGTGGACCGAGCCATTGCCCTGTACAAGGCCCTGGCAGCACGGGCCGCGGACGAGAAGATGGTCCTGCTGCACTCGCGGATGACAGCCGGGCAACGACGGGAGCGCACCGAGCTGCTGCACAGCCTGGTGGGACAGAATGCGCCGGCCGGGCCGGTGCTGGTCGTCGCGACGCAAGTGGCAGAGGCGTCCCTGGACCTTGACCTCGACGTGCTGGTCACCGACCTGGCCCCGATGGCGTCGCTGCTGCAGCGCACCGGACGACTCTGGCGGCACTCGGTCAACACCGGACGCGGCTGGCAGCACCCGCCGCAGCTGTCCTACCGCAGCGGCGACCCCGTCGTGCACGTCCTCGTGCCGGTCCACGCACACGCGGCGGTCGCAGCCGGGTTCGCGGCGCTGCCCTACACCACCGCGCAGCTGCGCCGGACGTGGTCGCACCCCCATTGCCTGGACGCCGGCGGGCGGAGCGTGCTGCGGGTGCCGCAGGACATGCAGCCGGCCGTCGACGCCGCGCACCTGACGCTGCACGACCTTGCCGAGCAGGTGGCGGACGAGCCCGTCTACACCCAGGAGGTGTTGAAGCACCTGGCCGCCGAGCTGACCAAGACCGCGGCAGGCAGCGGCAATGGTCACCGGGTCAGCGACATCGCCCATCGGTGGCGACCGACGTCAGGCCCGGACCCGTGGGGCCGGGACGAGCCGGACTGGTCGGCTCTGACCGCGCCGACGCTGTGGGATGACGTCAACGGCGTCGTGACTCGACTGCAGGAACGCGACCAAGCCCAACTGCTGCTGTGGGACGAGTCCGGGGCGACGGCGTACACCTGGCACGGTCACCCGGACTCGCTGCTGGCAGGGACGCCCTCCCGCGCCGAGCTGTTGCTGGTGCTGCAGGCGACGGTCCCCCTCTCCGGCCATCTCGCGACTCAGCTGCGGGCAGCGGCACTGCCGCACGTCCCACCCGGATGGCCGGAGTCGGCACCGCCGCTGTTGCGCGGCCTGGTGCCGCTGCCGGTGTCGGCGCTGCCCCCACTCGCCCGGCTGGACGACGAGCTGGGCCTGACGAGACTGGAGCGCGCATGACCGCCACCCCCGGCGTTGAGCTGGTCGGCACGACCAAGCGGGCCAAGGCTAAGGGCCGGCAGCCGAAGCTGACAGACCGGCAGCTGGCCGAACGGGCGCAGACCCAGATCAAGCTCGCCCACGCCGAGCCGCTGTACGACCTGGGCAGCGAACGGTGGCTGCCGGTCCTGCGTGGCGGCCGCGTCGTCATGGTGGGCCTGCGCGAGCTGCTGACCGACGCCGCGGACATCACCGACCTCGCGCTGCCTGACCCGCTGCTGCGAGCGGCCGTCCGCCGCTGGCTGCTGGCGCTCACCGCAGACCTGGTACGCCGCGACCGGTCTCGGTCGCTGGAGGACTGGGAGGACGCCCACGCCGCGAACAGCGGCTTCACCCGGAACCAAGTCGACGGACTGCTCGGCGCGCACCAGGAGCACCTGTGGCTGTGGCACCCCGAGCACCCGTTCCTGCAAGATCCGCGCTTGGCGACGACGAGCACGAGGCCGGACGCGGACCTCGCCATCCAAGACCTGGTCCTGCACCTACCGTCCGGGTCGTCCGCCGCCTGGTGGGTCAAGGCCGGGGAACCCGCGCTGCTGGGCGGGCTGGCCCCGGACCAGACCGCGCTTTGGCTGTTGGCCCGCTGGTTCTACGGCGTGAACGGCAACTGCGGCGACGTCCGACTTCCGGGCGGCGCAACGGTCGGCGCCCAGGCGGGGGGCGCGTTCGCCGAGACCGTCGCGACCGTCACACACGCCTTCCGAGTCGATGGCTCCAGCCTGTTCCGCACTCTGCTCCGCAGCCTGCCCCGCGCGTTGCTAGACACCAGCACGGCGACGGCTACCGCAATGTCCAGTGGCGCAACGGCGTTGGACGGGTGCGCCTGGCTCGACCCGGAGCAGCCCCGGCCGTCCGGCGATCCGTTGTACCTGGCCACGCTGAACGCCGGCGCTGTGCTGCTGACCGTCCGGGACCAGACCGGGCAAGCGCGCCGCTTCCTGCGCGGCTCGACCCCGGTTCCCGGCGAGCAGGCGAAGACCTTGCGTGACCTGGCGTTGCGCGGGGACCGGCACCGCGTCACTGTCCTGACCGAGCGGGGCGTCGCACAGGCCGTCCGTGTTCCTCCGGGCGCGCTGCGGGGCGAGATGCTCTACGCCTTCCACCGCGCCGGCTTCGACGGGCACAGCCTGACCGGGGTGGTGAACAGCCGGGACTGCTGGCTGCCCGTGAACGCCAACACCATCGACGCCGAGCGACTCGACATCCTTCTGATCGGCAAGGGCGGTACCGGCTCGAGCCCAGTGTGGGAGGAGCTTCTCGGGGTCGAGTTACCTGCTCGACAGGTCGATCCGGGACACCCCGATCAGCGCGTCACAGAGCAAGTTCGGGCCGCCGTGCAGGTCGCGTTCGACCCCAAGACGGGGGTGCGGCAGCGGCTGGAGTGGGCGGTCGCGGACCTGCTGGCACAGCCGGGGCCGGACGGCTGGCGGCGCCCGAAGCGAGACAGCGGCATCGCACAGGCCCTGACGGCGGCCGCGGTCAGCAGCTGGCTTGGCCGCTGCTCGGCAGCGTTCGAGGCGGTGCTGGGCAGCGACAGCCCGGCGGCGTTGCAGGAGTGGAAGGCAGCCGCCTGGTCCGCCGCGCGGGCGGCGTTCGACGAGGTCGCCGAGCCCTACCTCACCTCCACCCGGTACGGACCCCGCTACGCCCTGGCCCTGCGCCAACTGACAACACGGAGCAGCTCTTGAACGCCAGCAACGCCGAGCCCCCCCTGGCTCCGTCAGCAGACAGCCGGGACAGCCGCTTCGTTCAGTACCTCCTCGGCGTTCGACGGGACAAGGTCACCGCACGCTCGGCGCTGCGCCGTGGCGACACCGCCGCGCTGGCTGACCGCGCAGTGCCCTACCTGCAGACCTGGCAGTTCAGGCCCGACGAAGTCGATCCCGCACTGCTGTTCGCCGCCGCGCTGTGCCGCTACGCCGACATCGCCCACGACCCACAGACCTCGTTCGGGCGCGCCGCGTTCCGCTCCCTGAGCCCCAGCGACCAGCGGGACGCGTCAGAGACCACCGTTGGGCGCCGCGTCGTCGCCACGCAACGGCAGGCACTCCCGCTCGCGCACCGCCAGTTCACCAGCCTGCTGCGCAGCATCAGCGACCAGCCGCGTCTGGCGCTGGATTGGACCGGGCTATGGCGCACCTACCGCTCCTGGGACGATCCCGACCCAGCGCGTCGACGCCGGCACCGGCGCCGCCTGCTCCTGGACTTCTACGGCACCGCCCCCCGTGACGATGATGCCTGAGCCGTACACGCCCCGCCCCAACTACACCGCCAAGACCAACCCAGGAGCCCTCATGCCCGACAACTTCCTGAACCTGCACATCCTGGTGACAACGAGCGTGGCGAACATGAACCGCGACGACACCGGTGCACCGAAGCAGGTCACCTACGGCGGCGCCACCCGACACCGCATGAGCAGCCAGGCCATGACACGCGCGAAGCGCGTGGCCTACGAAACCTCGGGCGACGGCGACCAAGTCACCTGGCGAGCCAAGAGCGGCATGATCGATAAGGCGGAGCTGATGGCATCCGACCTGGCCGACCAGAACGGGCAGGCACTCACCGAGCAGGAAGCCGTTCGGCTTCGCGTCCTGCTCGCCACTGGCGTCAACGCGCTGGTAATCAACCGCGACAAGGCCCTCAAGGCCGCCACCGAACGCGCCAAGGCCAAGGCTGTGCGCGACGCCAAGAGCCCAACGGTCCCCACCGACAGCCTTGCGGGAGGGGGTGAGGGGACGGAAAGCGACGCGGGCGAGGACACCGGCAAGAAGGACACGCTGGTCTGGCTCGCCGAGCATGAGCTGCGCGACCTGGTCCAGCAGAGCCTGTCGGCTGTCCGAGACGGCACCGAGCCCGGCGAGTTCGTGAACACCAAGGGCCGGACGCAGTCGTTGACCATCGCGGCCTTCGGGCGGATGTTCGCCTTCCGGCCGGATTTGCAGAACGAAGCCGCGGTCCAGCGCAGCCACGCCTTCACCACCCACGCCGCCGACATCGAGCCCGACTACTTCACCGCGGTCAACGACCTGCCGCAACTGTCCGAGGGAAGTGGCGCTGGGCACCTAGACCTCAACCAGTTCGGCGGCGGTGTCTTCTACTGGCACGCCAACATCGACCGGGACCAACTGTGGAGCAGTTGGATTACCGGTCAAGACGACGCGCGCACCCGCCAGCGGCTCACGGGCTTCTTCGAGGCGCTGATACTGGCGCTACCTTCCGGCAAGAAGGCCACCACCGCTGCCAAGACGGTGCCCGATGCGGTCCTCGTCGTGCCGGCCAGAAGCCCCGTCGCGTTGCACCAGGCATTTGAGGCACCCATCCGTGCCGGACAGGACGGCTACCGCAGTAGGAGCCTGCAGGCACTGCTCGACGCCCACGACAGCGTCCGGCGCTTCGCCCCCCGCCAGTTCACCGCGCCCGCGCAGCTCGCCGGCACCCTTCCGCTAGCTCCTAACGAGCAGATCACCGTCCAGCCCAGCCTGGATGCCCTCATCGAAGCGTGCGTCGATTGGATGATGGCCGGCCAGCCCACCTCCGACGCCGCGGCCGTCGGGTGAGCACCCTGGTCGCCCAGTTGACCGGACCCGTCCAGTCCTGGGGCTCGGAACCCCGGCTGCGCACCGCCAGCACACACCCGACCCCGACGTGGTCCGGGCTGCTCGGACTTGCCCGCGCCGCCCTCGGGCACGGCCGCACCGACCCTGCCGAGCAGATCGCCTGGCTCCGCGGGCTGGACATGGCCGTGCGCGTCGATGCACCCGGCACCCCCCACGTCGACTTCCACACCATCAACCCCCTGCCACCGGCCTACGACAAGTTCGCCTTCCTCGACCCCGGCGACCGCGGCCTGGTGCCGATGGGTACCCAGGTGCAGAAGTCGGGCCAAGCCCCACGATGGCTCAAGGGCACCGCACCAATGGTCACCCGCCGGCACCTACTGCACGACGCATCCTTTCTGTGGCTGACCTCCGGGAGCGAGGTGCACATCAGCCGTCTGGCCGAAGCCCTCGTCGCGCCGCGCTGGGCGCTCGCACTGGGCCGCAAGAACTGCACCCCGGTCAGCCCGCTCCTGCTCGGCATCCACCCCGGCGACGTGCTCGAGGCCGCCACCTCGGTCCCGCGGACAGGTTCCCCCCGTCGGGGGGCACGCGGTGGCCAGGAAGCCGGCACCGTACGGCTGGTCTGGGTGCACGGCACCGCCCATCCCTCACTGCCTCAACAGAACCCCCGCGTCGTACTCGACCAGCCGCTCGGCAGCCACCCCCAAGACGGCTATGCCGCCGGGCAGCACACCATCACCGGCATCCCCGCCCCGGCCACCAGCGACCTGCTGGCCTGGGCGGTTCAGCATCTGAGCCACCCCGCCCGCCACCAACCGACCGGACAAGGGCACTCGTGACAGTGCATCTCGGGCAGTGGACAGACACGACCACCCTGACGCTTGTCCCCCTGCAGCACCCATGTCTGCGACCAGTGCGCAACTGGACCGACCAGCAGGTCGTCCACCGCGCCGTCATGGCTCTATTCCCCGACGACCTGCCCGGCGCGCCTGAGGAACGGCGCGCCACTGCCGGCATCTTGTATCGACACGACTCACCGGCACGTGGTCCGGCTCGGCTACTCGTCCAGCACCAGACGCCGCTGCGGTCAGCACTGCAAACTGACCCCAACCTTCGGCACGCAGACCTCGGGCCGTTGCTGAGCCACTTGCACATCGGCATCCACGTCCGGTTCCGAGTGGCGCTCAACGCCGTACGCGTTCAGACCACTACCCGCGCACGCCAGGCCATCACCGACACCGACGAGCTCGTGGTCTGGGGGGTGCAGCGCCTGGCCACCGCCGGGCTGCATGAGGTCGACCTCAGTGACCAGCCCAGGACAAAGCTGCTGCAAACCGGTCACGGCCCGCTGTGGACCGCGCAGTTCGACGGGGGCGCCTGCGTCCGTGACTCCGGCGCGGTCATCGAGACCGTCCAGGCCGGCATGGGCAGGGCGAAGGCGTACGGCTGCGGGCTACTGAGCCTCGCACTGACGGGCGGCTGAGCGTCGGTGGGCTACAGCGAGAGCGCGATCCAGCTCCAACGCCCTGACCTCGCCGACCTTCCCCGTGTCCAGGACCGCGTGGCGTTCCTGTTCCTCGACAAGGTCCGGGTCGAACAAGGCCGCACGGGGTTGGAAGCATGGTCCGCGGACCCGGACGGACGACCGGTGCGCACGGTCGTGCCCGCAGCACAACTGGCCGTGCTGTGTCTTGGACCGGGCACGAGCGTCACCGGACCCGCCATGACGACGCTGTTCCGTGCTGGCACAACCGTGATCTTCACCGGCGCCGATGGGCTCATCGCCTACGCCAGCGCCCGGCCCCTGGCCACAGACGGGCGGTGGGCGGCCGCGCAGGCGTACCTCTTCACCACCTCCACCGCTCGCCTAGCCGCAGCTCGGACGCTCTATCAGGCCCGGTTCCCCTCGCAGCCGCTGCCCGAGAACGTCCCGCTCGCGTCGCTGCGCGGGCTAGAGGGCCACCGCGTCAAGAGCACCTACAAGCTGCTCGCGGCTCAGCACGGCCACCCGGCGTTCCGCCGCGTCACCGTCGGCGCGACCGACCCGGTCAACGTCTGCCTCAACCGCGCCACGCCCTCGGGCTGTCCCCGACCCTCGGCGTCATCCACCAAGGCTCCACAGGAGCCTTCCTGTACGACCTTGCAGACGTGTACAAGACCACCGTCAGCATCCCGGCCGCCTTCGAGGCCGCAGCGCATCCCAAGCCCGAAGACCACATCGGGCGACTGGTCCGTAAGCGCCTGCATGAACAGCGAGTGCTGCAACAGATGTTCGTCCTCGCCCAGCGACTCCTAGCCGATCTAGTCGACCAGCAGGACGGAACCGACCAGCTCCTCAACGACAAGGGCTTCGTTCCCGGTCTGATCTACTGGTCCCTGAAATGACCTTCCTCGTTCTGCAGGTCGAGAGCGTCCCGGACCATCTCCGCGGCTACCTGGAACGCTTCCTGCAAGAAGCCAGAACCGGGCTCTACGTCGGCACTGTCACCGCCCGCGTCGCCGACCGCCTCTGGGCGACAGTTCTCACCCACGCTGGCCCCGGCGACGCTCTCATGGTCCGCCCCGACAATAATGAAGCGGGCTACACCATCCAGGCACGTCCACACCCGCGCTGGCAGCTCGACGACCACGACGGCTGGACACTAAGCTCAGTAATTGTCGACACTGACTGAGTACAAACCTGCAGGTCGGAGAGTGTGCTCCCCGCCCAGGCGGGGGTGGTCCCTCCACAGCGGCCCCCACGGGATTCCCTGACGCGTGCTCCCCGCCCAGGCGGGGGTGGTCCCTGGCAGGAAGCCGAGAAGCAAGAGGCGTTCGAGTGCTCCCCGCCCAGGCGGGGGTGGTCCCTCCGACCGTGACGAAGCCCGCAGCGCCCGCCTGTGCTCCCCGCCCAGGCGGGGGTGGTCCCGGTCCGGTGATGAACAGCCGGGCGCCGCGCCAGTGCTCCCCGCCCAGGCGGGGGTGGTCCCGCCGAAGGGACACTGCCCGGGTTCCTGGCCCCGTGCTCCCCGCCCAGGCGGGGGTGGTCCCTGCGGGTTTCCTCACGGGTGGTCACGTGACCAGTGCTCCCCGCCCAGGCGGGGGTGGTCCCACGCGGGCGGTCGTCGGTGGGCCTGGTGAGGGGTGCTCCCCGCCCAGGCGGGGGTGGTCCCTGGTCCGACGCCGGCCTCGTCGACTCCGACCGGTGCTCCCCGCCCAGGCGGGGGTGGTCCCCCGCAAGTGGTTCCTCGACGTGAACACCGGCACGTGCTCCCCGCCCAGGCGGGGGTGGTCCCATGCCGGTCCACCACTCGACGCCGATCACGGCGTGCTCCCCGCCCAGGCGGGGGTGGTCCCTGGTTCGGGCGCACCCACATCCCGAGGTCGTGGGACCGCACGACTTCGAGCGCGGCCCTGCGCAGGCTGATGCGCATGCGTGCGACGCCGCCCGGCTTGACGGTGCGCTCATGAGCTAATGGCAGGTTAGGACAGGCGCCGGCCTCTGGCCAGACCGCAGCAGGGTGGCGGCGCGAAGGACCGGGTCAGGTGCGTCGCGTAAACCTCGAGGTTTCTGCCACTGCCTGGCTCCGCCACTGCCTCCGGCCTGACCATCCGACCCATCCGCGAGACCGGGCACTCAGCCTGGAGGAAGTTCGCTGAAGGGGGGGTCGACGAGGCTGCACGAGGAGTCCGTAGAGTTTCGGCGCCTCCTGGGGCGACGCACCGCGGCGACCGACAGACGGGTCAGATCGACGTGCGCTGCTGCTCGCGCACAGCCACGTTCCGCACCGCCATCGCTGACCATCGCTCAGCCCGCCGAGGCCGCAGCCCCTCAGCGTCAAGCGCCGTTGCGATTGTGCGGTACGGCTGGCCAGCAGTACGCAGCTCGAGGATGCGTGCGACTGCCCGCTGCTCGTCCGGGTGCGGCGCGGCGTCGCGCGCCTTGCCCTTGCCGCTGCCTGCGTAGCCGTAGGCGTACGAGCCGGTTGCGTGCCGACCGTCGTCCGCCTTGGCCCGGCGCCCGTCGCGAAGGCGCTTGACGACCATGCGCCGGTCAAGCTCGGCGAAGACGCCAACGACCTGACGGAGCGCCGTGCGCATCGGGTCGTCCGGGTCGTGCCCGCGACGCCAGGGTCACCACACTGTCGGTGCCGTTCCGCATGGACGTCGCTGCCTGACCAGCCCCCCTGTGCCATCGCGGCTTCAGCCGAACCCCGCTCTACCGTCAGCGGCCGGCGAGTATGACGATCACGAGCCAACCAGGAAGGATGCGAACGGTGCGAGTGGCGACTTCGCGCTGCTCGAGGTGGTCCATAGGCCACAACCAGGGCGGACGCTGGGGTGCAGGTCAGCGTGCGAGGTCGGCAGGCCAACCTGCAGCCGAGGCCGCGGGTGCGAGCCGCTGGATGCGGGTGACCTGAGCCGGGTGCGTGCCGGTGGGATGCTCGGTGACCGTCGCGGGCTGCACCCGGATCGGCGTGCGTCGCCCAGCAGGACCACATCCTCGGGCTCTTCGTCGGTGGGGTTCGCTGGCGGTGGGTCGGTGACGCAGCCGGCCAGCGGCCGACCGCGGTCTTCGCTGATGCTGAAGGTGTAGCTGCCGCAGCGCAGGATCGCCCAGTGGTTGTTGACGTTCACGTTCGAGCCGACGCAACCCGAGACGACGGTGAGGCGCTCCATGTGGTGGTTTAGGTAGCGGACGATGGTGCCGTCGGCTCGTTCGACGTCGATGCCGAAGTCATCGAGGGCGACGATCTTGCCTATCCAGGTGAGCCGGGCGTACTCGGGCTTGTTGATCGAGTTCAGGGCCTGCATCCAGTGGATGTGGTGCCCCGCCCGGTAGCTGTGGCAGTCGACGTCCGTCAGTTCAGGGATCGCCGCCTTCTTGTTTGCACCGCGCCGTTCTGCTGTTCCGATGGTGGCGGCGCGGGCTTGGTCGTGTCTGGCGGGGTTGGCCGTGACACGGTTGTGAGAGGGCATGGGTGCTCCTGAGGTCGTGGACCCCGATGCGGTGGCGCTGGTGGTCCGTCTTGTCCTCGCCGGGCGGCGGGGGCCAGCTCTTCCAGCGGGAGCACCCCTGACGGAGTCGGGGTTGCTGGACGTCAAGCCGCTAGCCTTCGCGACGTCCTCTTGAGCTGGTTCCAGAATACAACCAAGGCCACCGCCACCGCTACCGCTACCGCCATTCGGCTCAAGCGGGGGGAGCACGGGGGCGGCGTGCTTTCGCGGCTCGCCGGCGCCGATCTGGTGGTCGCCGGCTACCTCCTGCGCTGCAGCGAGCGCGCAAATCACGTGAACGATGGGTTCGAGACCCCAACGCAGCGCGATGCGGGCATCGCGGCAACGCCTGCGTCCTTCTAGCCAACATCCTGCGTCGTCTTGCCGACGACTGAGGCCGACTCAATGGACGACGACCTGCCGCGCCGCGCGTTCCAGCTGGCCTACGACCGTGCGGTGCAGCCCCGCTACGTGAGCGAGTTGCTCTTGAATGGCGGCGTCGTGCGCTCCCAGTCGCTGATCGTCCGGCCCACTGGGTTCGCTGGGCCAGGCTGCGGCTCCGCTGGCACCGGCGTATGTCGCGGCCCAGTGCATGACCCCGCAGCAGCGGGGCACGACGCCCGTCATGGCGAAGGTGCAGAAGTGCGAGCGTTGCACGAAGCGGTATCGGGGCGCCGGTGACTGGAACGCGATCCTGAGGGACGGCGAGGTCGTGGGTGTCCTCTGCCCCGCGTGCCAGACGCCCGAGGAGAACAGCGAGGCGGTCGTGAACCAGGCAACGGTCGTCTACACACGCGACGCGAAGGGGCGGACGCTGGGGAGGGCAAAGGGCGAGTCGGGCCACTTCGAGGCTTTGGCTGCAGACCTGCTCCGGCGCACGGAGGAGGCGGTGAGACGGCTGGCTAGCCTCGCTGTCGAAACGGGCATAACTATGTCCCTGGACGATGCGGTGCAGATGGTTGAGGACGGCCTTCCGGCTGACTACCCCATGCCCGCTGACTCCGGCATTGCAGGACGGGGGGCAATGATTGGTCGGATGGCACGGGACATCTGGAGCGGCGACGCCTACGAGGATTAGCCCCACCGGCCAGGACGCTACAGGCGCGGACGACGTTTGCGACCAGCTCACCCGCAGCGGTGGTGGTTTCTAGCCCGAGGTCCATGAGCACAATCTGCCAGCCGCGCTTGCGTGAGCGGTCGATCAACGTCGAGAAGTCGGAGACGCTGCGACTGAGACGGTCGAACTTGCTGACGACTCGTACCTGTGCCTGCTTCTTGTCCAGGATCTGCAGCGTGCGTCGCGCCGTTCCTGCACGAAGTCGTAGGTCACCCACAGGAGAAAGTCGTCCCCATCGATCTCATCATCGTCGGCTGGTTCGTTGTCTGCCCAGTAGATCGCCAGGGCAGAGATCATTGGACCCGGGGGACCCCACGTACCGCGCTTCGACCGTGATCGCTCCGTGGCCAGTACAGCGCGCATCGCGATAGGCGCCGCCATCCCGGCTTCATCGAGCAGCAGGTCGCTTCTAGGAAGAACAAGGGCAAGCTGCGCGCACGGCCGCGCGTAGGGCAAGGTCTAGTGGTGGAGACCTTCCTGTTGACAAAGGGCGCGAACGCGCCGCTCGTCCAGGACGAGCAGCCGCTGGGCGCAGTACGGGTCACGGCCAGTTGGGCCGCATCAGCGGGTCTGGACGTCGACGCCTGCGCGCTGTTGCTAGGCGAGGACGGCCGGGTGCGCAGCGACAGTGACTTCGTGTTCTACAACCAGCCCGACGCCGAGGACGGAGCCGTGCGGCTGCTCGGCAAGGTCAGCCAGGACGGCTTGTCGGAAGACCGCCTGCTCGTCGGACTGCAAGACCTGCCGGAGTCCGTCGCGAAGGTGCTCATCGTCCTCAGTCTCGAGGCTGGCCAAGGCGTCGGCTTCGGCTCCGTCGCGCAGGTGACCGCCACAGCCGCCACCGCTGACGAGCAGCCGCTGTTGCGCTACGAGGTAGAGGGCCTGGGCCAGGAAACGTGTCTGGTGCTAGCCGAGCTATACAGACGCCAGAGCGACTGGAGACTGCGGGCCGTAGGCCAGGGCTATGCCGCCGGCCTCGCCGGCCTCGCCACGGACTACGGCATCAGCCTGGACACCGACGAACCTGAACCCCGCGCGGCGGAGCACGGCGCGACAGCCGACACCCCTCGGTCGGACGGCATGGCTGCAGAGCCCAGCACTAGCGAGGCTCAGGAGCGGGCACTGCTCGACAAGGCCACCGAGGAGGACGTGGAGCTGCCGCAAGCCCTCCCCCTGCCCGTGGCTGTGGCGGCCGAGCCGGCCCGCCGCGGCGCCCCGGTCCGAACCCGCAAGAAGCAGGTGCCGCCGGCGCCCGTCCGCGCGCTGACACTGGCGGAAGACGACAGCTGGAAGGCCGCCCGGTTGTTCCCCGTGGTGGGGATCGGCGCCCAGGACGAACAGGAGAACCGGGCCACCTCTGCGCTCCTCGCCGTCCTGATGGGCGTCCGGGAGTTCGGCCGCACCGTCACCGGCCGACTGGGCGCGCCGGCGGGCGTGCTCGAGACCTACCTGGAGGTCGAGTTCCCCCTCGGCGAGCGCATCGTCCGCCCAGATGGCGTGTTGCGCGTAGAGCGGGCCGGCCGGCGGTGGACCGCCTTGCTCGAGGTCAAGACCGGCACCAGCCTGCTGAACAAGCAGCAGGTCGAGAGCTACCTCGACGTCGCGAAGGCGCGCGGCTACGACGCCGTGGTCACCCTGTCCAACGAGCTACCCGCGGCCGGCGGAGAACATCCCGTAGGCGTCGACAAGCGCAAGCTCCGCAGGGTCTCGCTGCACCATCTCGCCTGGGCCGAGGTGCTGCACGAGGCCACCATGCAGCTCAGTCACCGCGGGGTGGCCGACCCGTCC